>Ga0307516_10002364_pt1 | contig 25288 bp, 25 predicted proteins | sample 19_EM_MG_FD_203310 | JGI IMG/M metagenome (GOLD analysis project Ga0307516, IMG submission 203310) | Populus trichocarpa ectomycorrhiza microbial communities from riparian zone in the Pacific Northwest, United States - 19_EM | ecosystem: Host-associated > Plants > Roots > Unclassified | place...
CGATTCACGGCAAGCCCGGCAAACCAGGCGCAATCGACTACCGCCTGATCCTGGCCCGCGTACGCGAGCTGGGCGGCGGCAAGGCCATAGCGCGGTGACGGCCCGCGGCGACGGCGTGGTGGGCGGACCCGTCACGTTCCCGGGCTACCCGCCCGGACCGCCGGCAGCGCGACACCTTTTGGAGCAGCTGCGCGGGCTCGACGACTTGCGGCGCGACCTGCTCGGGACCGTGGCGCAGCGCTTCGCCACCTATGGCGACTTCTACTACAACGAGGCCCCGAGCGCGGACATGTACTCGGTCTGCCACCCAGATCTGATCCACGAGGTACTGGTCACCCAGGCGCGCGCGTTTCGCAAGCGCACCACCGATCTCGAGCTTTTGGGCGATGGGCTGCTGACCAGCGACGGCGAACACTGGCGCCGCCAGCGTCGCCGCATTCAACCCGGCTTCCGCCACGACAGCATCCAGCGCTACGCCAAGCTGATCGCCGAGGAAGCAGAGCGCCTGGTGCAAGACCTGCGCGACGGCGCGGTCGTTGATCTGCGTCGCGAGATGATGCAGCTAACGCTGAGCATCGTCTGCCGCGCCTTGTTCGGGCAGCAGTTCGCGGGCCGGCAAGCGCGCTTGTCGCGAGCCATGGGCGTGCTGCAAGAGCTGGTTTTGCAGCCAAAGTTGCTGCCGCGCTGGCTGCCCACGCCGGGCAATCTGCTGCGCCGGCACATGGTCGCCGAGGTCGATCGTGAGGTATTCCCGATCATCGACCGCGGCGGCGAGCCGGGCTCCTTGCTCGCCGAGCTGATCGCGATGACCGATGCGGAGGGTGCCATGACGCGCGAGCAATTGCGCGACGAGGTCGTCACGCTCTTCTTGGCCGGTCACGAGACGACCGCCCTGGCGCTGACCTGGACGTTCTATCAGCTCGCGCTACATCCCGAGATCGATGCCGAGCTCAGCGACGAAGTCCGGCGCGCGCCGGCCGATTTGGCGCGGGCCGAGCTGTCGCAGTTACCGCTCGCCGAGCGAGTGCTGAGCGAGGCCCTACGGCTGTACCCACCCGCCTACGTGATTCCGCGCGTCTGCGCGGAGCCGCTCGAGCTCGGCGGCTATCGGCTGCAGCCCGGCGCCGAAGTGTGGTCGTGGGTCTACTTTCTGCACCACGACGCGCGCTGGTTCGCCGAGCCGGAGCGCTTTCGCCCCGAGCGCTTCTTGCCAGAGGCGGAAGCCGCGCGCCGCCCGAACACGTTCATTCCGTTCGGCGCCGGCAGCCGCGCCTGCGTCGGCCGGCATTTCGCGATGTTGGAGGCAGTTTTGAGCATGGCGGCGCTGCTCCGGCGCTTCAAGCTCACGCTGGTAAGTCCGCGCATCGTGCGCGTGCACCCGCGCATCACCTTGGCGCCGGCGCGTCCGATTCAGGTGCGCCTCGAAGCGCGACGCTGATTCAGACGCGCCCGCAGCCCACCGCTCACAACGGCGGTGCGCAGGCCAGGCAGAGCTCGCGCACGGCGTCGGCCAGCGCGAGCACGCGCTGCTCGCCAGCGTGCCGCAAGCTCACCGAACGCGCTTGGCTTTCGCGCCGCCCGACGACCGCGACGTACGGAGTACCGCCGTCGTGAGCCAGGGCCACGCGACGCGCCAAGCTCTCGCGGCTCAGATCGCTCACGGCGCGCAGACCAACACGCTCTAGCTCGGTCGTGAGCTCTTGGGCGTAGTCGTGCTGCGCCGGCTCGATCGGCAGCACCGCGACTTGATCGGGCGAAAGCCAAGCCGGCAGGCGCCCGTCGTGCTGCTCGAGCACGACGCCGAGGAAGCGCTCCAAGCTGCCGAGCGTGGCGCGATGCAGCATCAGCGGCCGCACACGCGCCCCGGCGGCATCGACGTAGTCGACGTCGAAGCGCTCGGGCAGCACGAGGTCGAGCTGGATGGTGCCGCATTGCCAGCGCCTGCCGAGTCGGTCCGGCAACGCAAATTCCAGCTTGGGGCCGTAGAATGCGCCGGCTTTGGGGACGTGCTCAGGCGTGAGGCCGGCGCTTTTGGCGGCCTGCTGCAGCATGTTTTCTGCCTGATCCCAAACTTCGTCCGAGCCCGCGCGCTCGTCCGGTCGCGAAGCAAAGCTCACGAGGACACGCTCGAAGCCGAGCGCCCGATACAGCGTCGAAAGTGAGCGGCAAAAGCGCGCCACCTCTGCTTCGACCTGCTCGGCGGCGCAGAACACGTGGCCGTCGTCTTGAGTGAACTGGCGCAGGCGGAACAGGCCGTGCAGCGTGCCGCTCGGCTCGTTGCGGTGCACCAGGCCGAGCTCCGAGTAGCGTAGCGGCAGCTCACGGTACGACGGCGCACGCCGGCGCAAGATTTCGAGGTGACCGGGGCAGCTCACCGGCTTGACGGCGAGCGCGTCGTTAGCGACGAACATGTTCTCGCGAAAGTGCTGCCAGTGACCGCTCGCCTCCCAGATCGGCTGGCGCAAGAGCTGCGGCGTGCGCACCTCGGCGAAGCCGTCGGCCTGCGCGTGGCGGCGGATCAATTCCTCGAGCGCGCGCAGCGTGCGGAAGCCGCGCGGGTGCCAAAACACCATGCCGGCGGCCTCCTCTTGAAAGTGGAAAAGATCCAGGCGGCGGCCAATTTCTCGGTGGTCATTCGCGGCGAGCATCGTCGTTCTCCGTTCGGGCGGTGCCGAGAGCCGGAAAGACGAGGGCCACACGGCCGCGCCCCGCCGGAGCTCGGCGGGGCTGGTTTCGTGGGCGTTTTCTCGAGGTCGAGCCTATGCGCAGACGAAGCCGAGCCCGCCGAAGCGGGTCGTCGTCGTCGTAGTCAGCGCAAGGCCAGCGAACATCGGAGCGCTCAGCCTACGCCCCGAGGGCGCGAGCGTCAAAGGGCACGCAGGGCCAGGCTTGACCCACCGGGCGCTGCCGGCCTTACTTGACGGGGACGTTGGTCTGCGTGGTGCAGCCGAACAGCACGTCAATCTTGGCGCCTTGGTCGGCTTTGACCGCGTCGCAGTCGGTACCGCACAGGGTGATCTTCGTTGGACTCGCCGGGTTGTCGTACTGCCAACCGCTCATACACATGCCGGTCGCATCTTGCGGAATGGACGACTGCTTGCCGTCGCCATGGGTGTAGAGCACGTTGACCTGCGAGGGGTCGAGGTTCTTGCCGGCTGGCGGGGGCGGCACCGTGAATTCGCAGGTGCCAATCTGACCGGCGATATCGGCTAGGCCTGCGCTGAGCGCGGTCCCGAAGTCCGTCGCGGTCGTCATGTCGAGGTGGCAGTAGGCCGGCCCCGCATCGGAGCAACCGGCCTTCGCCGTGCCGCCATTGGTCGCCATTTTAGAAAGATCGCCGCGGGCGTCCTCGCTACCGGGGCTGCCGATCACGAACGTGCTGATCGAAGGATTGGCCTTGAAAGCGGCCCCGACCGCGTCGATGAGGGGTTGGGCATCGACCCCGGTCATGCCATCTCCCATGCACATCAAACTGTAGGTGGGCTTGCCGTCGGTGATGAGCAGCACGAACTTACGGCCGGCGAGCTTCGACGCCGCCACGGTCTCAGAACCGAACTTGAACGCGTCGTGAGTCGGCGTGCCATCGGCGGGGCGGGCGCCGTCGATCGCGGTGTTGAAGGCGCGCCGCTGCGGCGAGTTGGCGGCCCCGAGCAACGCGATGGGCACGTCGATGTGGTTGTTGATACAGCTGCCGCGCTGCGGGTTGTTCGGGAAGAAATTGACGCCAACGGCAATGCTCGCCGGCAGCTTGGTAACCGCATCTTTGAGGGCGGCGGCCGTGATGGCCCACTTGGTCATGTTGCGCGCCGGACGACGCATGCCCGCGACGGGGCTCTCGAGCATCGAGCCGCTGATGTCGATCACCATTTCGACGACGGCCGGGATTGCGTCTGCCGCGCCCGAACCCGTGGCGCAGGCGGCGTCTGGCGTGATCGTCGTGACCGGCGGCCCAGCGTTGGCGCCACCTTGCGAGCCGCTGCCGCCGCCACCGGGTGCGAGGTTGGGCTGGTTGGCAGTGCCGTCGTTGGGACCGGCGGCCGAGTTGCCGCTACCTTCGTTGACGTTGCTGCCTGTGGAGCCTCCGCAGGCGGCCGCGACGAACGCGGCGACGAGGACAGCGGGGATCGCGGCAAAAACGCTGGGACGAACGTGGGAGTGCAGCATCTCGAAGTTCCTTAAATCCCCCGACGGCAAGTAGGGAGGATAGCAAAGTGGAGAGGTGTTCGTTAGCTCAGCTGACGGCTCATGCCCTCAAATCGACCTGGGCACACGCCCCCAAACCTTCAGTAACCCAGGGCGTCCCACATCAGGCACGGCCGCTGTCGCTGCGTTTTTCCGTGCAGGCTCGACTAGCGGGCGAGTGCGATGTCGGCATAGCTCGAGGGTGCAGCGGTGAGACGTTGACCGCGAGTGCCAGGCTCGAGCAAGACAGAGCGGCCTTCTCGCACGACGAAAGCGCCCTTCCACTGCTCTTTGGCCTCGGCGCCGACGGCGCGCATGAACACGTCGTCGTGATCGGGGTCGTGGTGGAAGATGCCGAGCCTGCGCGCGTCGGCCGCGCGGCACAGCCGAATACCTTCTTGCCAGGTGGAGTGACCCCAGCCGACCTTGGCTGGAAATTCCGCATCGGTATACGTGCAGTCGTAGAGCACGAGATCGGCGCCTTCGATCAGGTTGAGAATGTTCTGATCGGGCTTGCCGGGAACGTGCTCGGTATCGGTCACGTAGCAGAACGACACGCCGCCGTGCTCGATACGGTAGCCGGTGGCGCCGTTCGGATGATTGAGCGGTGCAGTTTTGACGACGACGTCGGCCCCGAGCGTGAAGGTGTCACCCGAGGTAAAATCCTCGAAGGCGGAAGCGCCGCGCATGGCGTCGAGCGGGACCGGGAACATCGGGTCGGTCATTTGGCTGGCCAGCACCGAGCGAATGCCCCCCTGGTTCGGCAAGTGCCCCGCCAGAATGCGCATGGACCATTGCGGATCGTAGGCGGGCGTGAAGAACGGAAAACCGCAGATGTGGTCCCAATGCGTGTGCGAGAGCAAGAGCGTGGCGCGCGTGATGCCACGGCGCAAAAACGAACGACCGATGCCGCGGATGCCAGTGCCGGCGTCCAGAATGATGTCTTCGCCGCCGACCGAAACGTGCACGGAGCTGGTGTTGCCACCGAAGTGGACGTGCGTGCGCGCCGGACAGGGAATGCTGCCGCGCACCCCCCAAAAAGTGATCTTCAAGCGCGCACCCGCGAAACGGGGGATTTTACCCGGTGCAGCAGGCAGAGCGTGGCAAAGATCCCTTCGCGCATGCGTTTAAAGCTTATAACTTAAGGATTCTACCCTGGCGATGAAATAGCTCGCAGCCCGAAATTCAAGCCTACTCGCTGCCGTAGCCGACTGCCACGCTCAACGCAGCGGCCGCCGTCGAGCCCTGCGAGAACGCGCCTAGCGGGGGATCGACGCTCAGCGTCACCGAAGAGCGCAGACGACTGTGGCGTTCGAAGACTGCCGCGCCCGCCACCACCGACCACAGCCGCTCGGCGGTGCCGTCGAGACGCCGGCCTGCCAGCGCGACGTCGCCGATGAAACGCGCGCGCAGTAAGAGACTCGTGGACAGCCACGCGCTCGGCAGCACGCGCGCCCCGAGCGCGACGTCGGCGCGCGGCCCGAGCTGTCGTGCGACTCCGAGCACGTGGTCCAGAAAGCGATACGCCGCCTCGCCGCCGAGCAAAACCTCGAGCTCGGGCCAAAGCGAGCGCTTGAGCTCGATACCTGCGCCCGCCTCCCAGGCGCCCAGCCCCAATTGAGCGCCGCCGGAACCGAAGCTCGACTCGCGCGCGGACGTGATGCTGCCGAGCGGCGCGCGCAGCAAGCCACTGAGCCCGAGCGCCACCAAGCGCCGCTCATGTGGCATGCCTTCTTCGAGCACCCCGTAGCGCGCGTGCAAGATGGCGTCGCCGACGCCGTCATTTCGCTCGACGAAGCCCGGTGCGTGCAGCCGGTAGGAAGCGTAACCGAGCTCGCCGAGCCACTCGAGACGCTGAGGCAAGCGTAGGCCCGCGCGCAACAAGAGCTCTTCGGACGTTTCGGCTTCGGCGCGCTCGAGCGCGCTGTAACGGCCGAGCGCATCGAAGCGACCGAGCGCGTGGCGTGACGTGGCGACGAGGGCCAGCGCGTATCGCTCATCGCTACGCACCAGGCCCGTCGCGCTGCCGGCATCGTCGCTGCACGGACAGGCCCAGAGGCGGCCTGCCCCGAGCATGAGCGCGAGCGTGAGGCGCGCTTTCAAGGCACGTCGACCGGCAGGCTCACGCTGTCGGTCTGATCGCCGAGGGCGAGCGAAAGCGACAGCTCCCAGCGGCCGGTCATGAAGAGGTTGAGGCCGGAGACGTGAAAGCCGTCGTCGCCCGGCGCAATGCTCTGGGCGTGCGCCTCGTGACCGTGAGCCGGCATGCTGGCGTCGACCGCCAGCAGGCTCGCGTCGCCCGGCTCGCTGCGCGCGCGCAGCGCGACCAGCAGCTGGTTGTCGCCGCGCACGACCGGCCCGTCGAAGCTCGCGTCGACGTCGAGCAAGCCGCGCTCGGAAACGAGCGACACCGAAGTGGCCGCCGGCGCAGGCGCGGAGCAGCCAGCGGCGAGCGCGGCGGCCGCGAGCAGCCGAGCGAGCGAGCTTCGAAACACGGAGGACATCGTAGCTCGACACGCGAGCGCGAGCGAGCGAGCGACCGAGACAGCGTCGCGGCTCGCCCGCCCGCGCGACTTGACGACCATCCGTCAGACGGCTAAGAGCGGCCGCGAATCAGTAACCCTTCGGTTGAAGGGTGGGAAGCCGGTGAAAATCCGGCGCGGTCCCGCCACTGTCATCGGAGCGACGAAGCCCAGGCGATAGCCGCCAGCCACTCGGGAAGACCGGGGAAGGCCGAGCCGAGTCAATCTCCGAGAGCCAGGATACCCCCTTCCGCCGAGACCCGAAAAAGCCCCACGGTCGATGGGGCGAGGGCTCGCGGCATGCCGTCGCCAGCACTCGCCTCAGCGCACGTGGAGCCAACCTGCCGGCGATGGACCGGCGAGGAGCTCGCGATGAAAACCCTACGTTTTGGTGCGATTTTGGCGCTGGTCGCTGCGACGACCTGCGCTTGCAGCGGTGATGACGATGACTCTTCGAAGGCGGCCGCCGCAGGCGCCTCGAGCACTGCCGGAGCTCCTGGAGCTGCCGGTGCTGCTGGAGCTGACGGTGCGGGCGGCGCACCCGCTACGGCTCCGCTCGAGATCATCGGCGTTTACGACGACAGCTTCGGCAGCGTGCAGACCATCACGGCCGACGATTGGAACGGAGCCGCGATCGTCGGCTACGACAACGACCAGAACGTCGTCTACACGAAGCTGCCGGCCGACGACATGTTCAACCCGAACAAGTTCACCAAGACCGTCTACACGGAGCCGAAAGGCGGCTCGTTCTACTTCTGCGAGGTCGAATTCTCGCTCGACACGCTCGCCGAGGCTGAGGCCAGCACGGCCACGGCCGACGATAGCGATCCGGAGAACGGTGGCTGCGGCGGGATGTTTCCATGGACGAAAGCCACCAAGCAGTAGCCCGGCGCAAGAGCGGCGCGCCAGGCCATGGCTTGGCGCGCGTCGCGCTTCTGCTCAGTCTCAGCTGCGGGTGTAGCGGCAACTCGGCCGGTATGGCCAATCCTGGCGCGGGCGGCGATGCCAATCCGGCGCCCAGCTATTCCCCTGACTTGCCCTACGCGCGCAGCGTGGAGTCGTTCGAGCCCGGCGACGGCGCCGGCTTCAACCAAGACAAGTTGCCGGACATCGTGCTCGGGCCGCCGCTCGTAAAGTCGGAAGGCGTACCTTCGCTCGACGTCGTGTCACTCGGGTCTGGCGGCGTCATCGTGCTCGGCTTCGGCGACAAGGCCATCGGCGACGGGCCGGGCGCCGATTTCGTCGTGTTCGAGAATCCGTTCTGGCCCGGCGGCAACGCGGCCAAAGTCTACGCCGAGCTGGGCGCAGTCTCGGTCAGCGACGACGGCGAGAGCTGGCAGACGTTTCCTTGCGATACGGCCGGCGACGGCGCGGGGCACTTCGCGGGCTGCGCCGGTGTGACGCCGACGCGCGTCTACGACCCAGTCACGCTGTTACCCCTCGACCCCACGCAAACCGGCGGCGACGCATTCGATCTCGCTGACCTAGGCCTAGCCAGCGCGCGCTTCGTGAAAATTCACGATCTCGAGACCTTGCCGCCCGCGGGCACGACCAGCGGCTTCGACCTCGACGCCGTCGGCATCGTCAACCTGGCGCGCTAAGAAGCTCGCTTTTCGGCGAGCTTTCGGACGGCCAGCGCGCCGAGCGCGACCATCAAGTGGCCGAGCTTCGGGTGCTCCGGCTCGATATCGGGCGGAAGCCCTACGGCCACCAGCGCTTCGGTGGTGAGCGGCCCCACCGACGCTATCACCACGCGCCCGAAGCCTGCGAGCAGCCGCTCGGTGGCCCCGCGATCGTCGGCCACGCGCAGCAAGTGCGTGACTTGGATGCCGCTCGTGAACAGCGCGACTTCGGCTTCGCCCTGGGCGATGCGCTCGATGGCCGCGTGTAGCGGCCCCAGGTCTTCGGGTAACGCCCAGGCGTAGGTCTTGACCTGCCGCACGCTCAGCGGCGCGCGCTCTTTGAGCGCCACGAGCAGCTCGGCGTTGGTGCGCCCGTACTCTTGAACGTAAATGCTGCGACCGCGCGCGAAGTCGTGCAGATCGATTTCGCGTAGCACGTCGCGCCACGTATTCGGTTCGCCCACCACGAGCGCGGGCTTGATACCGAGCGGCTTCAAGATGGCGTGCGGCTTGGGACCGCGGCAGACGAGCGTAACCTGGGGGCCCGTGAGTAGCTCGAGCACGCGCTCGCGCGACTGCGTCTGGCTCAGGCCTTCGATCAGCAGCTCGGCTCCGATGCCGGTGAGCAGCACCAGCAGCACCGGCACCTCGCCGAGCAAGTCGGCTTCGAGCGCGTCGAGCCCCGCTGGCCCGCGCAGCGGCACCTCACGCAGCGACGGCGCTTCGACCGGCTCGCCGCCCTGCCGCGCGATCATGCGGCTCGATTCGGCGCTGCGGCGGCTCTCGAAGCAAACGACGCGCAGCCCCTGCAGCGGTTGCGCGGGCGTGTTGGGCGGAGGAGCGGAGGCAGCAGACACGTTCGCACCTCAATACATGCGCTGCCGTCAGTTTCAAGGATGTTTCAACGTCGGCGCAAGGCGACGCGGATTTCTTCCTCCGCGCGGCGCTCGGCGGGGTCGAGCTTGGCGTCGGCCACCAGCGCGGCGCGCGTTGCGCTCCAGATGATTTCGCTGCGCATGGGGTCGAAGCCGAAGTCGGAAAGCACGCGCAGGCTTTCGCTCCGTCCGAGCTCGGGGCTGGCGAGCATGGCGGCAGCCAGCGCCTCGAACGCGCGCTGGAGCTCGGCGGCTGTCGCGCTATCGGGCGGGGCCAGACGCGAGCCGCGCACGACCTCGAGAAAGCGCGCCGTCTCGGCGGCCTCGAGCGCGCCGTTGGCAGCGGCGACCAGCGCGAACGCTGCCGCCACGCCGACGATGACGCGATCGCGATCTTTGGCGCGCTCGCCGCGAAAGCTGGCCCACAAGGCCGAAAAATCCGGCTCCGCCATAGGCCCGTCAGGCTACGCGACTTCCATGATAGAAGCCATGTGGTGATTCTTTCCGATCGAGACCTGCGGGAGCGGCTCCGTCGCGGTGACCTGGTCGTAGAGCCGCTCGAAGATGCCGAGCTGCAAATCCAACCGGCTAGTATCGATCTCCGACTCGATCACAGCTTCATCCATTTTCGCGCGTCGCGACTGGCTTGCCTCGATCCGCGCAACATGCCGACCGACGCCACCGAGCGTATCGAGGTCGCGCCCGGCGACAGCTTCGTGCTGCACCCCGGCGACTTCGTGCTTGGCTCCACCATCGAAACCGTGAAAATTCCGGCCGACTTGGTGGCACGCGTGGAGGGCCGCTCGAGCCTCGGACGCTTGGCGATCGTGGTGCACGCGACCGCCGGCTTCATCGATCCCGGCTTCGAGGGGCAAATCACGCTCGAGCTTTCGAATCTCGGCCGCACCGCCGTCAAGCTCTACCCCGGCATGCGCATCAGTCAGATCGTGCTGCACAGCATGACCAGCCCGGCAGAGAGACCTTACGGCAGCAGCGAGCGGGGCAGCAAATATCAAGGCCAAAGTGGCCCTGTGGCCAGCCGCATCAGTCGCGACAAATCATGAAAGTCCTGTTGATTGGCGGTACCGGGCTGATAAGCCTTGGCATCGTCGAGCAGCTCGCGCCGCGCGGCGCGGAAATCACGCTCTTCAACCGCGGCCAACGCGCCGGCAAGGCGGGCGCGTTTCCGGTCATCATCGGCGACCGCAACCAACCGGCGGAGTTCGAAGCGCGACTGGCACGCGAGCGCTTCGACGTCGTGATCGACATGATTTGCTTTTCGCCGGCGCAGGCCGAGGCCACCGTGCGGGCCTGTGCCGGCCGCACCGCGCAGCTGATCTTCTGCTCCACCGTCTGCACCTACGGCGTCGACGTTCCGCCCCAGGTGCTGGTGGACGAAACCTTTCCGCAGCGACCGATCAGCGAGTATGCGCGTAACAAACTCGTCTGTGAGCAGATCTTCGAGCGCGCGGCGGCTGTCGGGCACTTTCAAACCACCATCATTCGGCCCAGCAACACCTACGGCCCCGGTGGCTCGATCATCGATCAAATGGAGTTCGACAGCGTGGTTTGGGACCGCGTGCAAAGCGGGCTGCCAGTCTTGTGCGCGGGAGATGGCCTAGGCCTGTGGCAGGCAACCCATCGCAGCGACGTAGGTCGCCTGTTCGCCTACGCCGCCGGCAACCCCCAGACCTTCGGCCAAGCCTTCAACGCCACGCGCGACCAGGTCTTCACCTGGCGCGACTACTACCGCCAAGCCGCGCAAGCGCTGGGCACGCAGGCCGAGCTCGTGCTCGTGCCTGCCGGCTGGGTCACCACGCAAAATCTCGAGCGCTTCTCGTTCCTGAACGAGATCACGCGCTACCACGGCGCTTACAGCTCGCAAAAAGCCAAGCGAACGCTGCCAGAGTTTCGCTGCCGCGTCGATTTCGTCGACGGCGCGCGCGAGACCTTCGCAGACATAAAAAAGCGCGGAGCCTGGCGTCGTCATCAGGACGACGCCGAGTACTCCGCGCTCGTGTCGCGCGCGCTCGAGCTGGGCTTCGAAAAGCTCACGGCTTGAGCGCGCGTCTCAGTCGTTCAGTTGCAGTTCTGAACCATGTCGTTGCGGCAGCGGCAGCCGTTCGTGTTGGGGCAGCGCCCCGCGCCCGTGCAAGCATCGCCATTCGCCGCGTTGGCTGGGCACATGGCAGGCATGAACCCGCCGGTGCCGGCTGTGCCGGCGTTGCCGCCGTTGGCCGTGCCGCCGGTGCCAGCAGCGCCGCCGCCGCCACGGCCGCCGGCGCCGCCGTTGCCACGGCCGCCACCGCCCGTGGGAATCGTGAAGCAGGCCCACGCGCGCATGCCGTTTTGCCGCTGGCAGCTGCACACGTCAGTGCCAAACACGCAGTTCAAGCCGTTGCCGCCGCCCTGCATGCGGCCGCCCGTACCGCCGCCGCCGGCGCCGCCAGCCGCCGCGCCACCGGTACCGCCCGCTCCAGGCAGCATGCACGGGTCACCGTCCATCGGCGCGGTCGCCGGGCACGACGGGCTGTTGACGAAACCGCCGATGTTCAGGCCGCCGGTGCCGCCGTTGGCCTTGCCGCCGTTGGCGCTCCCGGCAGTGCCGGACCCGCCGGTGCCAGTACCGCCCGTATCGGTGCCAGCGCTCGGGTTGGTGCCGCTGCCGCTGGTGTTGTTCGTCGTGCCCGACGACGACGAGCTCGTGCCGGCGCTGTTGCTGCTTCCGCCCGTGCCGCTGCCGGCGCTGGTCGAAGTTTTACCGGCTGCCGGCGTGCCGGAGTCGTCTCCGCTGTCTGAGCTACCGCCGCAGGCGCCTACAATGCCGGCAATCCCGAACAGGGTGAGGGCCAGAAGTCCTGACTTCGTCTTCATTTTGCATCATCCTTCTAAGGTGGAATGATAAAGCCAGACGAAAAAGTCCGGCTATTCGACCTACGCACAAGCAGGGCCAGCAGCCCTCGAACGGTGTCAGTAGTGGGCGGAGGCCAGCGCCAGCAGGCAGAGCTATTACAATTTGTTTCGCACGGCCGTTCGGTCACGGGTTGCAGCGCCCGGCAGTGATCACTAGATCGCTAGCTGTGAGCCTCTATTCATTCTCGACACACTCGCTCGACGGTAGGCCAACAGCGCTCGCGGAATTTTCCGGCAAGGTCACGCTCTTGGTCAACGTGGCCAGCGCCTGCGGCAAAACCCCGCAATATGCCGGCCTTCAGGCGCTGCACAGCGAGCTCGGCGCGCGCGGCTTTTCGGTGCTGGGCTTTCCCTGCAACGACTTCGGCGGCCAAGAGCCCGGCAGTCCCGAACAGATCGCTACGTTCTGCGAGACCCGCTACGGCGTCACGTTTCCGATATTCGAGAAAATTGTCGTGAAGGCGGGAGCAACGCAGTCGCCCATCTACGCAGAGCTATCGCGCGCGTTAGGCAAGCTTCCGGGTTGGAACTTCGGCAAGTACCTGATCGGTCGCGACGGCGAGCCGATCGCGTTTTTCGATCCGAACGTGACACCTGCCGACCCGGCCCTGCGCCAAGCTATCGAAACAGCGCTGTCATCAAGCCCGTAAAATCGGCACAGCGCTCGGCTGTTTTCTGCCATTTCGGCATCATCTGTACTGGTCGATAGACCATTCGACCAGTACACTCCTCCCATGGCCGCCGCCGCAGAATCCCCGCTGTACGAGCGCCTAGCCCACGACCTGGGAGCCAGTATCGCCAAAGGCCAGCTTCGCGCTGGTGATCGCCTGCCGTCCGTTCGCAGGCTCGCTCGCGAACGCAGCGTCAGCGTCGCCACCGTCTTGCAGGCCTACTTCGAGCTCGAGAACGAAGGCCTCGTCGAGGTGCGACCGAAGAGCGGCCATTTCGTGCGCCGCGAGCGCGGCCCAGAGCTGCTCGAACCGAGCACGCCGCGGCGCAGCAGCGTACCTTCGGAGATCACGGTGTCGGCAGCGGTAGCGGCGCTGGTCGCTTCGGTGCGCGATCCCAACGTTGTGCCGCTCGGTAGCGCGGTGATGGCCGCCGAGCTTTTGCCGATCGCCAAGCTGAACCGCATCTTGTCCGAAATCGCGCGTGAGATGTCGACAGCCGGCGCCGGCTACGACGCACCGCCCGGCCTCTCGACGTTGCGGCGCCAGCTGGCGCGCCGCGCGGTGCTCACGGGCCTGCCGCTGCGCGAAGACGACTTCGTGACCACCGTGGGCGCCATGGAGGCACTGCACATCGCGCTACGCGCCGTCGTGCGCCCGGGTGAGACCATCGCCATCGAGAGCCCGACCTATTTCGGCGTGATGCAGCTGATCGAGGAAATGGGCATTAAAGCCCTAGAGATTCCGATGCACCCGCGCACCGGCATGGATCTAGATGCGCTCGAGGTCGCGCTCAAAGCCGGCGGTATCAAGGCCATCTTCGGCATGCCGACGGTCAGCAATCCGCTCGGTTCCGTGATGCCGGACGAAAACAAGCGGCGGCTGATGACCCTGCTCGAACGCCACGACGTGCCGTTCATCGAAGACGACGTGTACGGCGACCTGCTGTTCGACGGCTCCCGGCCGGCGCCGCTCAAGGCGCTCGATCGCGACGGCCGCGTGCTGTACGTCGGCTCGGTCTCGAAGACGCTGGCGCCCGGCTATCGCGTCGGTTGGATCGCCGCTGGGCGCTACCAAAGCACCGTCGAGCGTCTGAAGTTCACGCAGTCGGTGGCGACACCCACGCTGACGCAAATGGCTGTCGCCGAATTTTTGGCGAGCGGCGGCTACGACCGGCATCTGCGCAAGACGCGCCGGCTTTTGTCGGTCCAGGTCGAGAAGACCCGCGAGGCCATCGCGCGCCACTTTCCCACCGGCACGCGCGTCAGCGCGCCACGCGGCGGCTTCGTAGTTTGGGTCGAATTGCCGGGCCATGTGTCAGCCTTTTCGATTCAGCGGCGCGCGCTCGAGCGCGGCATCTCCGTGGCACCGGGGCCGATTTTTTCGGCGGGCGGGCGCTTCGAGAATCACCTGCGCCTGAACGCGGGCGTGGTTTGGTCCGAACGCATCGAGCGCTCGCTCGAAGCGCTGGCCGAGATCGTCAAAGAGACCTCGTAGGCCGTAGCCGCACAGAACCGAGTCGAGCAAGGCAAGACGGAGAGCGACCGCGATGAACGTCAAGGTTCAGTCCCTGGACAAGCTGGTGGACTTCTTGCTTCAGGAAGGAGTCAGCTTCCTTGGTCACGCGGCCATCGTGCTGGTGGTGTTCACGCTGGCCTGGGTGGTGGCGAGCTGGGCGCAGCGCGGCATCGTGCGCGCGTTCGGCGCAGCCCACGCCGATGCGACCCTGATTCGCTTCTTGGCCAGCGCGGCGCGCTACGGCTTGCTCGTGGTCGCGCTGGTCAGCTGCCTGTCGGCGTTCGGCATCACCGCGACCAGCTTTGCTGCGGTGATCGGCGCGGCCGGCATCGCCATCGGCCTGGCGTTCCAGGGCACACTCTCGAATTTCGCGGCAGGCCTGATGCTGCTGCTATTTCGCCCATTTCGCGTGGGCGATGTGATCAAGGCCGGCCAGTACAGCGGCACGGTCAAGGCGCTCGAGCTGTTTTCGACGGTACTGGTCACCGCCGACAACCGACGCGTCGTGCTGCCGAACTCGACGCTATCCAACCAGCCGCTCGAAAACGTCACCTACTATCCGGTACGCCGCGCCGAGGTGCTCGTGCCGTTCCCACTTCGAGCCGATGCCGAGCGGGCGCTGTCGCAGCTCGTCGAACGCGCACGTAAGGTACCCGACGTCCACTTCGACCCGCCGCCTGACGCCAGGATCCAGGACTTTCGCGACCGCGCGATGAACGTGCTGCTCGGCGCCTGGTGCGACACCGAGAAACATCCGAACGTCGCAAGTGCGCTCGCGCTGATCGGCAAGCAAGTGCTGGACGACGCGCGCAGCCGGCACCCCTTGACGCCGAAAAGCCTTCGAGGCGACGCTGCCGAAAAATGACGGATCAGCCCGGGCGAGTGCTCGCCGGAAAGTACGAGCTAGTAGAGCAGCTGGGGCGTGGTGGCATGGCCGTCGTCTGGCGCGGCATCGCGCACGGCGCCAGCGGCTTCGCTAAGCCGGTCGCGATCAAGCGCATCGACGCGCAAGTCATCGGCTTCGCCGAGGTCGTCGAAATGTTCGTAGAGGAGGCGCGCGTCGGTGCGCTGCTCAGCCACCCGAACATCGTACAAGTCTTCGATTTCGGGCAAGACGAAGACGGTCACCATTTCTTGGTAGCGGAGCTGGTGAATGGGCTGCACCTCGGGCAATGGGTGAAGAGCCATTTCGAGAAAGCGCAGCGCGAGACGCCGTGGCCGATGGTCGCCGCCATCGGTATCGAAATGCTGCGCGGGCTCGAAGCGGCTCATTCACGCAAAGGACCGGACGGCGCGGCTTCGCCGATCTTGCATCGCGACGTCACTCCGCCCAACATTTTGCTCGACGTCGGCGGCATCGTTAAGCTCGCCGACTTCGGGCTGGCGCGAGCGATGGATCGTGGACGCATGACGCGACCGAACATCGTGAAGGGCAAGCTCTCTTACATCGCGCCAGAGCTGATCGCCGGCGATGCGCCGAGCCCCGCGACCGACCTGTTCAGCGTCGGCATCGTGCTGTGGGAGGCGCTGACCGGCGAACGGCTGTTCAACGCAGGCAGCGACGTCGACGTGGTCGCGCAAATTCGCGAAGCCAAGGTGCCGATGCTGAGCATGAAGCGCAAGAACCTGCCCATGGCCATGGCCAGCGCCGTGCATCGCGTGCTCGAGAAAGACCCGGCGCGTCGCTTCAGGAGCGCCCGCGAAATGCTCGAAGCCCTGACCGACGTGCTGCGCGTTTTGCCCGAGAGCACGGACGCCATGGCGCTGGGCAAAAGCGTGCGCGAGGCCAAAAGTCGCCTCGGATAGGCCGAATTTCGCGGGGATCGGGGCATGAATTTGAAATTCGTTTTCAATCAGCTACCTTGGCTGAAGCCCTAGGTCACATGTTGCTTTCCGAGATCGAGCCAGGAAAAATCGTCCAAATTGCCGGCATTGGCGGACAGAGCTCGTTTCGCCGGCGCTTGATGGAGCTCGGGCTGGTGCCAGGCACCCGTGTCGAGCTCGTGCGCGTGGCGCCGCTCGGCGACCCGGTCGAGCTTTTGGTGCGAGGGGCGAGCCTTTCGATCCGCAAAGCCGAAGCCGGCGTCATCGAAGTCGAGCAGGCCGAGCTCGCTCCCGTCGCAAAATCCGCGCCCAAGACCGCAGGCCTGGAAGCGGGCCTCGGCGTCTGAGTCAGCCGTGGCAACGCCGACGACTGAGCACACAGCGACGCCCAGCGGCCCCAGCAGCGAGCCTGCGGCAGACGCGCGACGGCCACTGGTGCTGCTCGTCGGCAATCCGAACACCGGCAAGACGACGCTCTTCAACCGCCTGACCGGGCAAAACGCGCGCATCGGCAATTACCCGGGCGTGACCGTCGAGCGCCGCAGCGGCAATTCGCGGCTCGACGGCAATCGCTTGGTCGAGGTCATCGACTTGCCCGGCACCTACTCGCTGAGCGCCCGCTCGGCCGAGGAACAAATCGCGCTCTGGGCGGTCCTGGGTCAGGGCAAGTACGAGCGCCCCGATCTCTGCGTATTCGTGGCCGACGCCGGCCAGCTATCGCGCAATCTGTACCTGGCCGTGCAGCTCGCCGAGCTCGGTCTGCCGCTGGTCGTCGCGCTGAACATGATCGACGAGGCGGCGGAAAATCCGCCGAATACAGCCGCTATCGAGCAACTACTCGGCGTGCCGTGCGTGGCTTTGAGCGCGCGGCGCGGTACGGGCATGTCGGCGCTCTTGGCGGCCATGGAGCGTGCGCTCGAGCACACGCCGAAGCCCAAGCTGCAGATCGTGTACCCAGCGGAGCTTTTGGCCGACGCCGACAAGCTCGCGCTTTCACTGCCCGCCGAGCTGCGTTCGACTCGGGGGCGTGACCGCGCGCTCGCGCTGTGGGCGCTGACCAGCATCGAAGAAGACGACGAGCTGACCGAAATCGAGCCAGGCTTGCGCAAGGCCACGCTCGAGCTGCGAGCGAGCTCGACGCGCGACCTCGACCACGAAGTGATCGCGGCGCGTTACGCCTTCATCGACGAGCACTTGCCGCAGTTGTACCGGCGCCTCGAGCGGCACCCGCGCAAGCGCGCCCTGTCCGAGCGCGCCGACCGCGTGCTGCTCCACCCTGTGTGGGGCTTCGCGCTGTTCGTGCTGGTGATGCTGGTGGTGTTTCAGTCGCTGTTCACCTGGTCAGACCCGGCGATTTCATTGATCGAAAACGCCTTCAGCTGGCTGCGCGCCGGCATCGAAGCCAGGCTACCTGCCAGCATTTTTCGCGATTTCGTGACGCAAGGGCTGGTGAGCGGGCTCGGCAACGTGCTGGTGTTCTTGCCGCAAATTTTGCTGCTGTTCTTCTTCATCGGCCTGCTCGAAGACTCGGGCTACATGGCGCGCGTCGCTTACTTGATGGACCGCATCATGCGCAGCCTGGGCCTGCACGGACGCGCCTTCGTGCCGATGATGAGCGGCTTCGCTTGCGCGGTGCCCGCCATCTTGGCGACCCGCACCATGGAACGGCAGCGCGATCGCCTGCTGACCATGCTGGTGATCCCGCTGATGACCTGCTCGGCGCGCTTGCCGGTGTACACGCTGATCATCGGTGCGCTGTTTCCGCCAACGCGCGCGTTCGGGTTTCTGCCAGTGCAGGGCTTGTTGATGGTGGGCATGTACTTGTTCGCCACCGTGATCACCTTGGTTTCAGCAGGCGTGCTCGGGCGCACGGTCGTGAAGGGCCGCAAGGTCCCTTTGATTTTGGAGCTACCGCCGTACCGCCTGCCGAGCTTGCGCGGCACTTTGAAGATGATGTGGGAGCGCTCGGCGGTGTTCTTGAAAGAAGCCGGCACGGTGATTTTGGCCTGCACGGTGGCGCTCTGGGTGCTGCTCTCGTTTCCGCGCGTGCCGCAGCACGCAGCGGTCGGCGGCCCGGTTGCTGCACAAACCGCGCAGGCAGCCCCGTCGGCGCCCAGCCCGATCGCGCAGAGCTACGGCGGCCGGCTCGGCCACGCCATCGAGCCGGCGCTCAAGCCGCTCGGCTTCGATTGGAAGATTGGCGTCGGCCTGATCGGCGCGTTCGCGGCGCGCGAGGTATTCGTGGCCACGTTGGGCCTCGTCTACGGCATCGACGACTCCGGCGGCGACGCCGCTCCGCTGCGCGACCAGCTCCGTGCCGAGACGCGCCCCGACGGCAAGCCCGCGTACACCCCACTGATGGGCCTTTCGCTGCTCGTCTTCTTTGCCGTCTCGTGTCAGTGCATGAGCACGCTCGCCGCCGTGAAGCGCGAGACCAAGAGCTACCGCTGGCCGGCGTTCATGTTCGCCTACATGACGGGCATGGCTTACCTGCTCAGCTTCGGCGTCTTCCAAATCGGCAAGTTGCTCGGCTTTTAGCCACCATGCAGCGCGCGCCGGCGTTCAGACCCCTGCCTCGCTCTTTTTACGCGCGTCCCGTGCTGACCGTGGCGCGCGACGTCATCGGCAAAATCCTGGTGCACAAGACGCCCGCAGGCATCGTGGCGGGTCGCATCGTCGAAGCGGAAGCGTACCGCGGCCCCGAAGATCGCGCGGCTCACTCGTCGGGTGGGCGGCGCACCGCGCGTACCGAAGCCATGTATGGCCCGCCGGGCTTCGCCTACGTGTTCTTCGTCTACGGCATGCACTGGCATCTGAACCTCGTCACGACCCGCGAGGACGCCCCCCACGCTGTGCTGCTGCGCGCCGTCGAGCCCCTGCTCGGTGTGCCGCTCATGGCGCGGCGTCGCGGCCTTTCGCCAGGCGACGTCAGCCTGTGCAACGGCCCCGGCAAGTTGTGTCAGGCGTTCGGCGTCGAGCGGCGCCACTACGGCGTCGACCTGACACGTGGCGCGCTGTACCTGAGCGAAGCCACGACGCCGCGCGGCAAGCTCGGCCGCTCCGCTCGCATCGGCGTGGACTATGCCGAGAGCTGGGCCGATAAGCCGTGGCGGTTCTTCGAGCTCGGCAACCGCTATGTGTCCCGCGGCAAGCCCTCGAGCAGCCAAGAGCGCGCTACTTGACCGGCAAGGTGTAGGTCACGCTCAGCTTCGGACGCACCGCCGGGTCGCTGGCTTCCGAGCTGTCGAAATCGGTGCCGTCGGTGTTGTCGGTGCGCAGGTAGATGCCGAAGTTCTTTTGGTCGCCGGCAAGCCACGCCTTCACGGCTGCCGTGAGATCGATCTTCACCTCGCCCAGTTGATCGCAGGTGATGCTGCCGAGGACAGTGCCGGCTTGGGGGCGGTTGTTCCAGCGCACCTCGAGCTCGGCCCACTTTCCGTCGACGTACGAGACGGCGATGGCCTCGCCGGTATTGGTGCAGGTCAAGCTGAGCGAGGCATCACTGACCAACGCGCCGTCTGGTACGCCAGCGAGCGGTGCGTTGATCAACGCGTACACGGCGCAGAACTGGTCGCCGTCGACGTTGAACGTATCGAGGTCGCCGAAGTTGGCGTTCGGCATGCACGACCGCACCTCGGTATCGTCGATGTCCGTCGTTTCGAAGGTCATTGGCTGGGGCTCGTTCGGTTTGCCGCCACCGCCCGCGCCGCCGCCGGCGCCGCTCGTGCCTCCGCCGCCGGTCGCGAGCGAGCCAGCGCTGCCGGCCTTGCCAGCACCGCCACCCTGCCCCACGGAACCGCCGGCTTCAGCGCCACCTTTGCCGGACGCCCCGCCAGCTTTGCCGCCCATGCTGGCGCCGGCCGCTCCTGCACTGGGCTTGCCACCCATGCTGCTGCCGGCGCTTGCTGAGGCGCCTCCCTTGACCTGCCCGGCGCTGCCGCTGTCATTGGCGCCTGCGCTCGCGCCGCCGTCGCTAGCGTCGGAACTGCTCCCGCCGGAGCCGCCAGCTTGCTTCGAGGGCAAGCTGCTGTCGTCGAACACCGCCTTCGAGTCGTACTGACAGGCGCAAGCCACGAGCGCCCCGCAGAACGCAACGCGAGGACCAAGGATATTGCGGAGGGAGGACAACCTCGTCACCTCGAGAGCAGGTGTAGCACGGGCCCCAGAACGGCTCGCTTATTCCGCTCTTGTGATAGAAGCACAGTCACGTCGATGAACGAGCCTCGTCAGCCCAAGACCGGTGCAGCGCGCCGGCCCCAGGCCGGAAGCGCCGAAATCAAGGCAGAACGAGCCGGCGGGGCCCGCCTGCGTGGCAAACGCGTCACGCTTTGCGTCACCGGTAGCGTGGCTGCCTACAAGGCCGTCTTGCTGCTGCGCGCCCTGAAGCAAGAGGGCGCCGAGGTCGAGGTCGTGCTCACCCGCGGCGGTGAAAAATTCGTCGGGGCGGCCACCTTCGCCGGCCTCACCGGGCGCGCCCCTCATGGGTCCATGTTCGAAGCGGGCGTGGCCGGTGAGCTGCACGTGCAGCTGGCCCAGAACAGCGACTTGCTACTGATCGCACCCGCCACGGCCGACGTGCTTGCCCGCCTTGCGCAAGGTCGGGCCGATGATCTACTGACCGCGACGGCGCTCTGCGCAACGTGTCCGGTGCTGGTCGCTCCCGCCATGCACCCCAGCATGTGGGCGCATCCGGCAACGCAGCGCAACGTGCAAACCCTGGCGACTGATCAGCGCGTCGGTTTCGTGGGCCCGGTCGAGGGCGAAGTAGCCTCGGGCGACGTGGGCCTCGGACGCTTGGCAGAGCCCGACACCATCTTGTCGTTCGTGATCGCCCAGCTCACTTCGCACAGTTTGCGTGGCCGACACATCGTGGTCAGCGCGGGTCCGACGGCCGAGGATATCGATCCGGTGCGCTTCATCAGCAACCGCTCGTCCGGCAAGATGGGATTCGCCATCGCCGAACGAGCAGCCGCGCACGGCGCCAAGGTCACGCTCGTGGCCGGACCGGTCGCGCTAGCCACGCCCGCGGGCGTCACGCGCGTCGACGTGCGCAGTGCGCTGGCCATGCGCGGCGCGCTCTGGCAAGCCTTGAAACCCGATCTGAGCGGCGCCGACGCGCTGATCATGACCGCCGCGGTCGCCGACTACCGCCCCGCGGAAACGCACGCCAGCAAGCTGAAGCGCGGCGCCGACGCCATCGGGCTCGAGCTGCTGCCGAACGAAGACTTGCTCGCCGAAATCGGCGCCGCCCGCAAGGCGCAGCTGCCGGTGCTGGTCGGCTTCGCGCTCGAGACAGAGACCGACGAACGCCTGGTCAACGCCGCTCGCGCCAAGCTCGCCAAAAAGCGCGTCGATCTGGTGGTCGCCAACCACCCCGACTCATCCATCGGTCGCGACTCCATCTCCGGCAGTTTGGTCGGCGTGCGCGACGCCGAGGCGTTCGGCCCGCTCTCGAAGCGCGACGCGGCCGATCGCATTCTCGATTTCGTCGTCGCCCAGCTCAAGCAGCCTGCTCCGCAGAAGTGACCCCATGAAGCTGACCTTGCTTTCGGTGGCTTTGATCACCGCCGCCATGGCGTTCGCGTTCCGCCTCCAGCTGGCCGCCAGCCCCTGGTTCTGGCTCACGCTCGGCGTGCCTTACCTGGGCCTCGCGGCGCTCGCGCTGCGCAAGCTGTGGGACGAGGGTGCGCTTTGGGACGTGCTGTCGCCGCGTTGGGGCGATTTTTCGCTCGGCTTCGTGACAGGTGGCCTGCTGCTCTTGACGTCGTGGGGCGCGCGCGCGGTTTTGGCGCCGGCCCCAAGCACCCGCCTGAACTGGCTCCGCCGTATCTACCACCAAGTCGGCGACACGGACGCCTTGCAGCGCTCGGTCGTCTACACGCTCGGCCTGCTAGTGATCGTGATCTGCGAAGAGCTGGTATGGCGCTCGATGGTGCTGGACGAGCTGACCCTGCGCTTCGGCACGCGCCGCGCCTGGCCGCTATGCGCGCTGTGCTACGGCGCCACGGCGCTGCCGACCCTGTTTACGCTGAGCGACGAGAAAGCCGGTTACAATCCGCTGCTGCTGACGGCCGCGCTCGGCTGCGGCCTGGTCTGGAGCTTCTTGGCGAGGCTCAAGGGCCGCCTGTTACCGGTCGTGATCGCGCACGGGGTGTTCACGTATTTCTCACTCGTGCAGTTTCGCTGGCCGTGAGCTTGGGTCTACTGCGGAACTTCGGCGAACGTGGCCTGGAAGTTGTCGAAGATCAGCTTGCGACCGAGTTGGCCGGGGCCGTCCAGGAAAACGGAGCTGCCGCGTGTTCACCTGCGTGAAGCTGAAATCATGCGTCAGCGCGGTCGGGCGCTCGCGTCGATGCCCCCGCCCCGCTGCTGCTACCGTGTTCCCACTCAGCGCGCGCTGGTCGGCGGAATCGAGGCGCCGGCAAGCTTCGCCAGGTCTTCTTCGGAGATGTCGAAGTCGCTGAAGACGTTTTGTACGTCGTCGTGGTCGTCGAGCGCTTCGACCAGGTTCAAGCACACCTCGGCGTCGCGCTCGGTGACCAGCTTCTTGTTCTTGGGCACGAAGGCCGCTTTGCTGGTTTGGATCGGCAATTTGGCGGCCTCGAGCGCGGCCGTGACTTTTTCGACGTCGTTCGGCGGCGTGTAGACCGCCCACACCCCGCCCTCGTCTCGGTAGTCTTCGGCGCCGGCCTCGAGCGCGGCTTCCATCAGCTGATCTTCGGTGACTTGCGCTTTGTCGAGCGTGATGACGCCGAGCCTGTCGAAAGCCCAGGCAGCCGTGCCAGAGCCACCCATGTTGCCGTGGTGCTTCTCGAAGATTTTGCGAATCTCGGCGGCCGCGCGGTTGCGGTTGTCGGTCATGCCCTCGACTAGAAACAGCGTGCCGGCGGGTCCGGTGCCCTCGTACAGCACCTCGTCGTACGCGGCGCCTTCGATCTCTCCGGTACCGCGCTGGATGGCGCGCTTGATGTTGTCAGCGGGCATCTGCTGCCCGCGGCAATCTTGCACGGCCTTGCGCAAGCGGGGGTTGGCGTCGATGTCTCCGCCGCCGATGCGAGCGGCGGTCACGATCTCGCGGATCAACTTGGTGAAGATCTTGCCGCGCGCCGCGTCAGTCTTGCCCTTTTGCCGCTTGATGGTTGCCCACTTGGAATGGCCGCTCATGCGCCGGCGTCAGTACCACGCGTTTCGAAAAAAGGCAGCCGGATTGGCGAAAAGTCGAGGCCTTCCGCCGCTCTTGCCGCGGGGGGCCGAGCGGGGCTGCGCGGCTTGCGAGCGATGCTAGGCTGGGCCTATGGGACAGGGTGACATGGGTGGAGCTCTCAATCATAACGCGCAGGCTGCGGGCAGCCTGTCGCGCTACCGCGTCGTCGCGCTCTTCGCGCTGACGGCGTTGTTCGTTGCCATCAAGGCAATCGGCCACGACTACTGGGCAGTCGGCTTCGGCTTGGCCGTGCTCGGTCTCATCTTGCTCACGCCAGAGGGGCCGGAGCAGAGCGAGCCGTGGCGCGGGCACGCGCTGCGCATCGTTTCGGCGTGCTTCGTCGTGGTCACGTTGGCGTCCATTTGGACGACGCTGGCCACCGGCGCACACTGAGCCGCGGCACTCACGGTGGCGCAAACCACGGCTGCCACTGCACTTTTCAGCGACTCTCCAGCCGCTCTTTGCGAAGGTACGCGATCAGCTGCTTCTCGGACGCCACCATCGTGTAGTGCTGCTCGATGAAGGTGGTCAAATCTCCCCAGTCATCGAGCGGGTCGCCGCCCATGTCGTGGTGGTACGACGACCACAGAATGAGCGCGGGTGGGTGGCGCTCGAGCTCGGCCATGAAGCGAGCCGTGACGTCACCTTTGCGCAGCTCGAGCCGGCCGTAGCCGCGGTTGCAGGTGTTGGTGTTGAGCGTCGTGACGGTGCCGATGGTCTTGTAAATCGGCCCCGGCGCGAGTCGATGACAGTGCTCGTAAACGCTCCAAGCTTGCCAGCCCCAAGCCAGCACCGTGTCGCTCGGCTGAAGCAGCGGCTGCACGCGCCGGCAGATGCTCTGCACGTTGTGATCGTTGCTCACGAAGTACCAATGCAGCCAGAACCGCTCGTACAGCCCCGGCGAAGCTGCCAAAAGTCCCAACAACACCGGCAAGCTGCGCAACAGCCGGACCCGGCCGCGGTTTTCCAAGCCCACGAACAGGCGCGCCACGAGCCCGGTCGGGCGCAGCGCAAGCACGGCCAGCGCCGGCCAAAGCTGCGCGTTGTCGTGCGTAAAAAAGCGCAGCGTCATGCACACGCCGATCAGTGACGCCAGCAGGAAGACCCACGGCACGAAGGCGATGCGCGACGCCCGCACGTTGAAACGCCCCGGTAAACAGCCCAAAATCGCGATACCGAGCATGGCCGGCATCTGGTCCGGCAAGCACTGCATGCCGATACCGGCGGCGTTCAGGTAGCCACCGGCGCCGGTGACAACCAAGCCCACGTACTCGCGTCCAAAGCTCTGCACTTGGCGTAGGCCCGTGCCAAGCACGTCTAGCCGGCCGTGCGCCCAGAACGGCAGCGCCACGAGCAGCGTCGAAAACAGCGCGCCGCACAGCCCCCACGCCGGAAGCGAAAGCGCGCGCACGAAATCGCCGCGCCCCAGCTCGCGCAGCCACAGCACGCCGAACAGCAGCAAGAGCGGCCAGGCGGAAGGCTTGATAGACACTGCAAACAGCGCGAGCGCGCCGGCAAAGCTCCAGCACACCGCGTAGTGCCACTCCGTACGGGCACGCGTGCCGCGAGCGGCACTCGCCGCCGCCAGTGTGAACGGCAGCGCCATCCAGAACGAATAGTTGATGTCGGCGTCGTTGGCGATCACGCTGGCGGCCGCGTGCAACAGCACGACACGGCGCCCCCAACGATCGCCGTAGCAGGCCTTGGCTAGCGCTCCGCTGGCCAGCGACGTGAGCGTCCCCCACACGACGCCCAGCGCCCAGACTCCGCGCAGCCCGGCCAGCCACAGCACCGGCGCGAGCAGCACGAACGCCCCCGGCGGCTTGACCTCGACCGAATCGAGGTAGGGCAGCTTGCCCAAGAGCAGCAGCCGCGCGTTGTAAACGATGCCCGTGACGTCCAGATTGCGAAAACCCGGATCGACGACGCCGCGCCCGAGCCACAGCGCGTTCAGCAAGAA
>Ga0307516_10002365_pt1 | contig 25285 bp, 22 predicted proteins | sample 19_EM_MG_FD_203310 | JGI IMG/M metagenome (GOLD analysis project Ga0307516, IMG submission 203310) | Populus trichocarpa ectomycorrhiza microbial communities from riparian zone in the Pacific Northwest, United States - 19_EM | ecosystem: Host-associated > Plants > Roots > Unclassified | place...
GGCGATGAAGGCGCGGGCCGTCTTGGACAGCTTGAGCGGATCCTCGCCGTCGTAGAAGGCGTTGCGCTCGCCCTCGAACAGCGACAGGTGCGTGTGCATGCCGCTGCCGGGCTGATCCGTGTACGGCTTCGGCATGAAGGTCGCGCGCACCCCCTGGGAGAGCGCCACCTCCTTGACCACGTGCCGGAAGGTCATGATGTTGTCGGCGGTGGTCAGCGCGTCCGCATACCGCAGGTCGATCTCCTGCTGGCCGGGGGCGACCTCGTGGTGGCTGAACTCGACCGAGATGCCGATCCGCTCCAGCGCGAGCACGGCCTGGCGGCGGAAGTCGCGGGCGACCGAGTGGGTGGTGTGGTCGAAGTAGCCGCCGCCGTCGACCGGGATCGGCACCGAGCCGTCCAGCGGGCCGTCCTGGACCAGGAAGAACTCGACCTCGGGGTGGGTGTAGAAGGTGAAGCCCTTCTCGGCCGCCTTGGCGAGCATCCGGCGCAGCACGTGCCGCGGGTCGGCCCAGGCGGCGCTGCCGTCGGGCAGCAGGATGTCGCAGAACATCCGCGCGCTCTCGCCGCTGACGCCGCCCTCGAACGGGAAGACCTGGAACGTCGTCGGGTCGGGCATGGCGACCATGTCCGACTCGGAGACCCGGGCGAAGCCCTCGATGGCCGAGCCGTCGATGCCCATGCCCTCCTCGAAGGCGGACTCGAGCTCAGCGGGGGCCACGGACACGCTTTTCAGGGTGCCGAGCACGTCGGTGAACCAAAGCCGGACAAAACGGATGTCGCGCTCTTCGAGCGTACGAAGCACGAACTCCTGCTGTCGGTCCACGTCAACCCCTCGTACTTGCCCGGCGATCAGTCTCCCCCGGTCCCGTTACGCCGAGATTACGCTGACCACGGCCCGGGGGCTGCCCCCGGGTAGGGCCCGATGATCACAGACGGTACGGCAGGGGACGGCGACATGGGGTGCCGACGCTGGGGAAGAATAACGGCATGCCTTCGTTGCGCGTCGCCCTCGCCCAGGTGAACTCCACCGTCGGGGATATCCCCGGCAACGCCGCCGCCGTACGGCACTGGTCGCGTGCGGCCGCCGACGCGGGGGCCCACCTCGTCGCCTTCCCCGAGATGATGCTCACCGGCTACCCGATCGAGGACCTGGTCTTCCGGAATTCCTTCGTGGCCGCGTCCCGGGCCGCCCTGCGTACGCTCGCCGCCGACCTGGCCGCGGACGGCCTGGGCGACCTCGCCGTGGTGGTCGGTTACGTCGACGCCGACGGCCCCGCGCCGACCAGTTCCGACGCCGTGCCCGGCAGCGGCCGGCGCGACGCGTCCGCGCTGCTGTTCGGCGGCGAGGTCGCCGCCACCTACTTCAAGCACCACCTGCCCAACTACGGCGTCTTCGACGAGGACCGCTACTTCGAGCCGGGCGACTCTCTGACGGTCGTCCGCCTCGGCGGCGTCGACGTGGCGCTCACCGTCTGCGAGGACCTGTGGCAGGCGGGCGGGCCGTTCGCCGCCGCCCGGCGGGCCGGGGTCGGGCTGGTCGTCAACATCAACGCCTCACCGTACGAGCTGAACAAGGACGACCTCCGGCTGTCGCTGGTCAAGCGCCGGGCCGCCGAGGCGGGCGCGACGATCGCGTACGTGAACACCGTCGGCGGCCAGGACGAGCTGGTCTTCGACGGCGACTCGATGATCGTGACCGCCGCCGGTGAGCTGCTCACCCGGGCCGGCCAGTTCACCACCGAGCTGCTGGTCCACGACCTGGAGCTGCCGGTGGCGGAGTCCACCGCCGGCCCGGCCGGGCCGGTCAGCGCGCCGCCCCGCGCGTCCGGCGAGTCGCCGCGGGTCGAGCAGCGCCACGACGAGGAGATGGCGATCAAGCGGGTCGTCGTCGGCGGTGAGCCGCGCCCGCTCACCGACGGCCCCGCGGTCGGCGGCATCGCCGAGCGGGTCACCGACGAGGCCGAGATCTGGTCGGCGCTCACCCTCGGCCTGCACGACTACGTGGAGAAGAACGGCTTCCGCTCGGTCGTGTTCGGCCTGTCCGGCGGCATCGACTCGGCCGTGGTCGCCGCGATCGCCGTCGACGCGCTCGGGCCGCAGCGGGTGGTGGCTGTCTCGATGCCCAGCGGCTATTCCTCCACGCACTCCCGCGACGACGCCGCCGACCTGGCCAAGCGCACCGGCCTGGATTACCGCGGCGAGCCGATCCAGCCGATGGTCGACGCCTTCCTGGCGAACATGTCGCTCTCCGGCCTGGCGGTGGAGAATCTGCAGGCCAGGGTGCGCGGCGTCATCCTGATGGCGCTGTCGAACCAGGAGGGGCACCTGGTGCTGACCACCGGCAACAAGAGCGAGCTGGCGGTCGGCTATTCGACCCTGTACGGCGACTCGGTGGGCGGCTTCAACCCGCTCAAGGACGTGCCGAAGACGATGGTCTGGCGGCTGGCGAAGTGGCGCAACGCCGACGCCGCCCGGCGCGGCGGCGAGCCGCCGATCCCGGAGAACTCGATCGTCAAGCCGCCGAGCGCGGAGCTGCGGCCCGGCCAGGTCGACAGCGACTCGCTGCCCGACTACGAGGTGCTGGACGCGATCCTGGCCGGCTACATCGACGGCGACCAGGGCCGCGACGACCTCATCGCGGCCGGTCACGACGTCGCGCTGGTGGACCGGGTGCTGCGGATGGTCGACCTGGCGGAGTACAAGCGCCGGCAGTCCGCGCCGGGCACCAAGATCTCCATCAAGGCGTTCGGCCGCGACCGCCGGCTGCCGATCACCAACCGCTTCCGCGAGGGCTTGCCGATGTGATCGGTTCCACTCAACCCTGACCTGCGCCACGCCCCGGGTGCGACGATTTGTCGACACCCGGGGACCGCGCACCGCGGCCTCGAGGGAAGGAGACGAAGATGTCTGAGATCCCCACGCTGTACGGCGGCCCCGCCACCCGCCGGGTCCGCACCCGCGACCTGATCGCGGCCAAGGAGCGCGGCGACCGCTGGGCCATGCTGACCTCCTACGACCAGTACACGGCCTCGATCTTCGACCGGGCCGGCATCCCGGTCCTGCTGATCGGCGACTCCGCGGCCAACAACGTCTTCGGCTACGAGACGACCCTGCCGGTCACCGCGGAGGAGTTGCTCCCCCTGGTGCGCGCGGTGGTCCGGGCCACGAAGACCGCCCTGGTCGTGGGTGACCTGCCCTTCGGCTCGTACGAGGAGGGCCCGACCCAGGCGCTGCGCACGGCCGTCCGGTTCATGAAGGAGGGCGGCGCGCACGCCGTCAAGCTCGAGGGCGGCCGCCGCGTCGCCGAGCAGATCCGGGCGATCACCGGCGCCGGCATCCCGGTCATGGCACACGTCGGGTTCACCCCGCAGAGCGAGCACACGCTCGGCGGCTACCGGGTGCAGGGCCGCGGCAGCGACGCCGAGGAGGTCATCGCCGACGCCCGCGCGGTGGCCGAGGCGGGCGCGTTCGCGGTGGTGCTGGAGATGGTGCCCGGCGAGGTCGCGAAGCAGATCACCAAGGAGCTCACCATCCCGACGGTGGGCATCGGCGCGGGCCCGGACACGGACGCGCAGGTGCTGGTCTGGCAGGACATGGCCGGCCTGCGCGACGGCAAGGCGCCGCGCTTCGTGAAGCGCTACGCCGACCTGTCCGGCATCCTCACGGAGGCGACCCGGCAGTTCGCGGACGAGGTCCGCGGCGGCGAGTTCCCGGCCGAGGAGCACACCTTCTAACAACCGGCCAGGGGTACGGGCTCGGGCAAGATCGGGTCAATGGCAGAATTCGCGTCATGTCCGTTCCCGCCCGAGTCAGCCTGGCCACCCTCGGCGTGACCGACGTGGCCCGCGCAACCGAGTTCTACGAGTCGCTCGGCTGGCGGCTGTCGCCGGCCTCGGTGCCCGGGGTGGTCAGCTTCTTCCACACGGCCGGTGGCCTGCTGTCCCTGGTGTCGACCGACAACATGGCCGCCGACGCGGGCCTGCCGACGCGCCTGTCGCCGCCGAACCCGGCCGCGGACTTCCGCGGCACGATGCTGGCGATCAATGTGGAGAGCCCGGACGCGGTGGACGAGGCGCTGCGCTCGGTGGTCCAGGCGGGCGCCACGCTGGTGAAGGCGGGCGAGGCCGCGGAGTGGGGCGGCTATCTCGGCTACTTCACGGACCCGGACGGCCACCTCTGGGAAATCACCCACAACCCGGACTGGCCGCTGGACCCGGCGGGCGTGCCCCAGCTGCCCTGATCCGCCGCCTGTCCGACGCTGTCCGAGCGCGTCCGGGATGCCGGGCGGGCCAGCCGCCCCGGCCGCCACGATGACCTCCCGACGAGATTGCCCGGAGGACACCGTGACAGCACCCGCATCCCTGCCGACAGCCTCGTTGTGCGGAATCTGCGGAGGTGGACCGGCCGCGTACGCCTCCTTCCGCGCGGTGGTCGTCATCCTGATCGGCTTCCGCAGCCAGACCCGGGCGGGCTGGTTCTGCCGCGACTGCGGGCTGACGATCTTCCGCGAGCAGCAGAAGTTCTCCCTGGCCGCCGGCTGGTGGGGCATCCCGGCCCTGGTCACGGCGATCGCTCTGCTGACGAACGCGAACGAGGCCGACAAGGTCAGGCGGCTGCCGGGGCCGCGTCACCTGGCCGAGCCGCCGGCCGGGGCCGGCAAGCGCTACGGCCGCCCGCTGCACCCGGGCAAGCCGGTCCCGCAGAGCCCGGTCATCGCGATCCCGATCATCCTCATCGGACTCCTGCTGGTCCTCTGCTGCGGCCCCCGTTTCCTCTACTGACCCGCCCCGCTGGTCCTGCCCGGCCGCGGGCTTTCTGCCGGCCGGCCGGCCGGTCCTCCCCCGCCGACCGCTCGATCGCGGGCTCGGGGGCGGTATCGTGCCGCTCGATGGACGAGACGGCGGCAGCGGTGACCACCCTCGACGGGCTGGGCCGGTTGCTGCGGGAGCTGCGCCGCCGCCAGGCCCGGCAACACGGCAGGTCGCCGGTCACCTACCGCGAGCTGGCCGTCACCACCGGCTGGTCACACGGCGTCGTCGGCGCGTACCTGTCCGGCCAGGTGCTGCCGCCCACCGACCGCTTCGACGTGCTGATCCGGCTCCTCGGCGCCACCCCGGCCGAGCAGGGCCGGCTCGCCACCGCCCGGGACCGGGTCGAGGAGGGCCGCCGCGCGGTCCCGGCGCCCGCACCGGGGCCCCGCCAGCTCCCTGCCGCGCTGCCGGCCTTCGCCGGCCGCGCCGAAACCCTGGCCGGCCTGGACCGCTGGCTCGACCACGCGGGACACGGCGTGGTGGCCATTTCCGGTACGGCCGGAGTCGGCAAGACGACGCTGGCGATCCACTGGGCGCACCACCTCACGGACCGGTTCCCGGACGGCCAGCTGCACCTGAACTTGCGGGGATTCGACCCCACCGCCACCCCGGTGTCACCGGCAGAGGCGGTCCGAACGGTCCTCGCCGCGCTGGGTGCCGAACCGGCCCGGATCCCGGCCGGCCTGGACGCGCAGGCCGCCCTCTACCGCAGCCTGCTGGCCGGCCGGCGGATGCTGGTGGTGCTCGACAACGCGGCGACCGCCGAGCAGGTCCGGCCGCTGCTGCCGAGTGGCCCGGGGGCGCTGGTCCTGGTGACCAGCCGCGCGCAGCTCACCGGCCTGGTCGCGGCCGACGGCGCCCACCCCGTGCCGCTCGACCTGCTGCCGGCCGACGACGCCCTGGGGCTGCTGGCCGCCCGGCTCGGCGCCGACCGGATCGCGGCCGAACCGCGGGCGACCGCACGGATCATCGCCGCCTGCGCCCGGCTGCCGCTGGCGCTCGCGGTCGTCGGGGCCCGCCTCGCGGTGCAGCCGGCGCTGTCGCTGGCAGCGCTGGCCGACGAACTGGAGCAGGACCGCCTGGCCACGCTGGACACCGGCGACCCGGCAGTCGACGTCCGGACCGTGCTCTCGTGGTCGTACCTGCGCCTGCCGCCGGACGCGGCCCGGATCTTCCGGCTGTGCGCGCTGCACCCGGGGCCCGAGATCGGCCTGGCGGCGCTGGCCAGCCTCGCCGGTCAGCCGCCGGCCGAGACCCGGCGGCTGGTCACCGAACTGGTCCGGGTCAACCTGGCCGGCGAGCCCCGCCCCAGCCGCTATGTGCTGCACGATCTGCTGCGGGCGTACGCGGGAGAACTCGCCGCCGCGACCGACACCCAGGCCGAGCGGACCCGGTTGCGCGACCACCATCTGCACACCGCGGCCGCCGCGGCGATGCGGCTGCACCCGGCCCGCCGGCCGATCCCGCTGCCGCCGCCGGCGGCCGGGGTGGTCCTGGCGGACCTGAGCGACGCGACCGCCTGGTTCCGCGCGGAAGGCCGCGTCCTGGTGACGGCGGTGCAGGACAGCGACGACGACCGGTACGCGTGGCAGCTGGCCTGGGCCCTCGCCGACTATCTCGATCGCGAGGGCCGCTGGCAGGAGTGGTTCGACACCCAGTCGACTGCCGCGGCGGCCGCCGAGCGGCTGGGTGACGAGTCGTGGCAGCTCTACGCCCACCGCAGCGCCGCCGGTGCGACGATCCGGCTGCGCCGCTTCGGCCTCGGCCGCGAGCTGCTGCAACGCTCCGCTCGGCTGGCCGCGAGGACCGGCGATCAGGTGGCCCAGGCGCAAGCCGAGAACACCCTGGCCTGGCTGCTGGAGTTGGAGGGTGACCCGGCCGCGGCGATCCCGCACGCCCAGCGGAGCGCGGAGCTGTTCGCGGCGGCGGGCGAGCACCGATTCGCCGCCCGGGCGATCAGCGGCACCGGCTGGTATGCGGCCCTGACCGGCGACTTCCACCGGGCGCTGGCGGTCTGCACGCAGGCCCTGACGCAACAGCGGGAACTGGCCGACTCGGCCGGGCTGGCCGGGACGCTGGACAGCCTCGGCTACATCTGCGACAACCTGGGGCAGCCGGCGGCGGCGATCGACTGGTACCGCGAGGCCGTCAGCGCGTACCAGCAGGACGCCGACCGCGGGGGCGAGGCCGCCACCCGGGCCCGCCTGGCCACGACGCTGGCGAGAACAGGCGACGCGGCAGGTGCGCGGGCCGAACGCGAGCTGGCCCTGGCGATCTTCGACGACCTCGACCCGGAGTCGGCCGCCATCCTGCGCGCCGACTCGACCGCTGCCCTGTGACGCACCTCCGCGGGGTCGCACCGCCTCCGGTCACCCGGTGGCCGACCGGCGGCCTCCGTACGAGGCGACCAGAGCGTCTGCCACGATCGCCGCGTCCGCCTCGGCCACGTCCGCCGGGTATTCCGGCAGGAGGTCATCCCAGATCACCAGCCACGACCCGTACAGCTGGGCCTGCCCCTCGGGGCGGGCGAAGAACCAGACATGCAGGTGCGCGCCACCGTCACCGATCCGGTAGACGTGGGCCCGCGAGATGTGCGGCAAGGCCTGCATGTGGCGAGCGAGGTGTGCGGTCAGCACCCCCAGCTCGGCGGCCAGCTCATCGGGCAGGTCCGGCAGGTCGTAGTGATCGAGCGGGTGCAGCATCAGCACCAACGGCACGCCGACTCCCGCGATCCTGGTCAGCCGCCAGCGCTCGTTGAACCAGATCCCTTCGTCCCGGCGACGGCACGCGCCGCAGTCATCAGGGTTCTCGCCGTGCCGTGGCGGCTCGGGCAGCACCGGCGGGCGCAGCGGCGTGACGCTCAGTCCGTCCGGCTCGAACGGACTGATCTCCCATCCCGTCATACGCGCCAGCGGGAGCCGACGCGCGCCATCGGCGGCGGCGATGGCATGGTCATAGAACGCATCCGGTTGCAAGGCCATGGCGCGAAGACTATTGCGACAGGGAAGATCCTGGATCATTGCCCCGGAGCCGTCGAGCCGGTCCGCTCGACCGTCAAATAACCGGTGGAGCTGTCCGGCGGCGCGCTGCTAGCGTCGCCAGATCCGCTGCGTGGTCGGCCCGGCCGAGACGCACGCGTTTTTGGTGCCGAACAAGGACAGGCCGTTGTACACCAGCTAAGACATCCACCGCGCCGAGTAGGCACGCCATGAGTTCCGAGGCCAGCACAGGGAGCTGAAATCCGCTCCCGCCGGTGGCCTCATCGGACCATGTCCGCGGCGTGCGATCGGGGCAGGGCCCTGCTCTCTCGAGCACTGACATCCCGCATGGACCAAGCGAGTGCGGCGCGCCGTCGTGACACCCGGCCCGCCACTCGTTCCTCCGTCATGCGCGGACCCCTCCGCGGAGCGTCGTCTCCGCACGGAAATGTCGCAGCAGATCGGTATCCCACCGGTGACCAACAACTCAACATCACGACGACTCGCGACGCAGTGGCTGGTATGCCCGACGGGCCTGCCGCTCATCCGCCGCCGTTGCCTGAGCTGCACGTCCGCGCAGTATCGCGCGCACGGGAAGTTCCGGGTCAACGCGAACCACAAACTCCTCGACGTCTGGCTCCTGGCGCTGTGCGTCAGATGCGGGGAGACCATCAAACTGACGGTCCTGGAACGAGTCCACGTCCGCACCATCGATCCGTCGGCGCTGACCCGATTCCACGACAACGACCTCGAACTCGCGGCGAAGATGCTGGCGGACCCGAGGTTGCTGCGCCGAAACGGCGTCACGCTCGACTGGGACGATGCGTGGACTCTGCGGAAGACGACGGCGGGCGTCCCGGAAGCCGAGGTGATCGACACATCGGTCCGCTTCGTCCAGCGGATCCCGATCAGGCTGACGAGATTGCTGTCGGTCGGTTTGGAAGTGTCGCGATCTGAGGTGCAGAGACTCGTCGCCGACGGCAGCCTCTCATCGACGCACCGCCTCACCGGGAAATCGTCCGGCGACTTCAGCTTCACCCTCCGCCGACAGCCGGTGGAGGAACACTGCCGCTGAGCGACGCCGGCGGGGAGGGCGGCCGAGGCCACCAGCCCCGCCGGCCGCTATCAATACGCCGAACCGCTGAGCCTCACCACGCGGTCCCGGTGTCTTCCACACCGGCGACGAAGGTGACGGCACGAGCCACGACGTCGGGCGCGTCGAGCAGCCGAAGATGACCGAGGCCGGTGGTCACCCGCAGCATGGAGCCGGGCCAGGTCGCCGCGATGGTCGCCGTGCAGTCGAATGGCGCGTACCGATCGTCTCGGTCATGCACCAGCAGGGTCGGCGGCATCGCGCCGGCGCGGCCGAACGCCGACATGTCGAACCGGTCCATCCGCGCGCCGACGCGGCGTTCGACGCGGGCGATCAGCCGGCGATGTGTCCGCGCACCGAAACCGAGCGCCGTGGCCAGTTGCCGGGCCTGGATGAGCGGACTCGGCATCGGCGCGAGCAGGACCAGCCGGTTGGCGGTCAACCCGGTGTGCACCGCTGCCGCAGTGGCGATGGCCCCCATGGAGTGGGCGATGACCGCGTGCGGGGTGCCGTGCACGGCGACAACGGCCGTGAGCGCGTCGACAAACTCGGGGATGGACGACGAACGCGGCCCGTGCCGGCCCGGCACCGACCGGCCGTGGCTCGGCGCGTCGAACGCCACGACCCGGTAGCCGCGGGCCACCAGCGCGCCGGTGAACCCGGCGAGTTGGTCGCCGGATCCCGCCCACCCGTGCAGCAGGTAGACCGGTGGGCCCTCGCCCCAGACCTGGCCGGCAACCGTGCCCGCGCCGACCGGAACATCGAAGGGAGTGCCGCGGTCGAGCGGCCGGCTCCGCGGGCGGGGCTTCGGCAATGTCATCCACAGCCGCGCGGCCCACCGGGCGCCCAGGGCGGGAGCCGCGAGCTCCAACAGGCGAAACACCGCCCGGACAGCCGGCGGAACGGTGAACGGCCGCGCGGCCGCGGTGGCCGGCGGTCGGGTCCCGATCGATGCGGGGTCGCTGGCCACGGCTATGCCTCTTCCTGGTCGGCATCCAATTCACGCACGAACGATCGTGCTGAAAATTACCGTAGCATCGATCCGCGCGCAACGGCGTTTCAGGAGAGGCCCCCGCGCTACGCGACTGCGGCGTCCAGACGCGTCCGGATCGCGATCCGGCCTCGCTCGTAGGAGTCGGCGTCGTCGTGCAGCAGCGACATGGCGTTCGCGGTCTCCATGAACGCGATCAGCTCGAAGGCCAGCTGATCGGCATCGGTGCCGGCGGCCAGCTCGCCGAGCTGGCAGGCGTCCTCAATGGTGCGGGCGACGAGGTTGCGCCACTCCAGACTGGCGGCGGCGACGGCGTCGCGCACCCGGCCCGGACGGGCGTCAAACTCGGCGGTGACCGCGAAGAAGAAGCAGCCACCGGGGAAGACCCGGCGCTGCGAGTAGCTCAGCCACTTCTCGCCGAGCCGGCGCACCCGCTCCAGGCCCGGCGGCACGGCCAGCGCGGGCCGGACGACCTCATCGAGGTAGATGCCCGTCGCGGTGCGGACCGTGGCCAGCTGGAGTTCTTCCTTCGAGCCGAAGTAGCCGAACAGGCCGCTCTTGCTCACACCGAGATCCGCGGCGAGCCGGCCGATCGACAAACCCTCCAGCCCGTCCTGGGAGGCGATGTCCGCCGCCCGGCGCAGAATCACCTGCCGCGCCCGGTCGTCTCGTGGCCGTCCCGCCATTCCCGCTCCTTCAGCACGAACGTTCGGTCAACCATATCGTCCCGCGAGGTTGCCGTGTTAGCGTCATTATCCGCACGAACGTTCGTACAATCATGGAGATGCCATGCTGAGGACCCGATGGACTCACGGACCTGCCGCCGAGCCCGCCGGCCCGGTGCTGATCAGCGTCACCGACTTCCGGGCCGATCTCCGACGCGACCTGCCCGGCATCTACCGGGCCGGGCTCCGGCTGCGCCACGACTGGCCGAGACTGACCGGCGCGGTGGGAATGTGGCTGTGGACCGCGCCCGGCCAGGGCCGATGCGGATCGGTGTCGGTCTGGCAGAACGAGGAGGCGCTGTACCGGTTCGTCGCCCGGCCGAATCACGTCCAGATCATGCGTCGATACCGAGGTCGCGGAAGCATCAGGGCCACCACCTGGACCGACACCAACCCGGACCGGGGCGCGATCTGGACCCGGGCACGGCTGTACCTGTGCGGCATCGAACTCCGGCAGAACGACGACAGCCACTGACGGCTGTGGTCGTCAGGCCAGGACACGTCGAGGGAGGCGGCCGCGGCGCGGAGCTTGGTCACCGCCTCGGGCCGGGCCGGCGCGCACGCTGCACCTTGTGCCGGTCGGCGAAACGGCCCAGCGGTCGCGGACCGCTGGGCCGACCGCGTCCGGTCAGCGCTTCCAGGTGCGGGATGCGCTCGCCGCCGCGTTGCCGACCTTGTCGACCGCGCGGACCTGCACCTTCAACTTCTTGCCGTACTTGCTCACCTTGATCTTGAAGGAGTAGGCCGCCGCGGTGTCCTTCGCCACGACCTTGCCGTTGATCAGCAACTCGACCCGGTTGATCCCGCTCGCATCGCTCGCGGACACCTTGACGGTCACCGTCCCCTTGACCTTGGCACCGTTCTTGGGTCCGCTGGTGATCTTCACGGTGGGCGTCTTGTTGTCGGCGATCAGGGTGCGGCTGTAGCTCCCCGAGTTACCGGCCCGGTCGAACACCCGCCATTGCAGAGCCACGGCGCCGTTGGTCTTGCCGCTGGCGTATTTCACCGCGTACGGCGCGGTGGTGTCTCGTCCAATGTACTTGCCGTTGGCGTACAGCGCGGCGTAGGCCACGCCGGTGCCCGTGTCCGACACGCCGGTCGCGGTGACGGTGACGGCACCCCGGAAGCGGGTGTGGTGCTTGGGGGTGGCACCGGTGATCTTCGGCGCGGCCGTATCCACTGTGGTGATCGAGGTGCCGGCACGGATCTCGCCGAATTCGGTGAAGTCGGTGGTGTTGGTCTGCCGGGCTCCCCTGGTGAGGCTGTAGGCCAGTGCCGAGGCGCTCGCGTTGGGGTATTTCGATTTCATCAGCGCGAGCGTCCCGGCGACGAGCGCCGCAGGGGGCGCGGTACCGCAGAAGAGGTCCTCATATTCGACGGTGTCACCCAGAACCATGGCTGTCGTGCAGTACGGCGCGGCGACGTCCACCCACGCCGGCCCGTAGTTGGTCCCCCCGCAGGCAGTCCCGATGCAGTAGATGTACGGCTCGCTCTGCGCGTTGGTCCCACCGACGCTGATCACCCCGCCGTACGCCGCCGGATACAGCGGAATCTTGCTGAGTGTGTTGCCGGCCGGCGCGACCACCAGCGCGCCCTTCCGCTGGGCATACACCACCGCGTCCTGGAGCGGCTGGCTCCGGTTGTCGGCGATGACCCCGATGTAGATGATCTTCACGCCCCGGTCGGCCGCGTACACGATGCCGGCAGCCAGATCGCTATCGGGGCCGGCACCGTTGGCACCGGTCACCTTGACCGGGAGGATCTTGCACGCCCAACAGACGCCCGCCATGCCGGCCCCGTTGTCGCCCCGGCCGGCGATGAGGGACGCCTCCGAAGTGCCATGGCCACGGTCGTCGTCGGCATCGGCATCGTCGTCGGCGAAGTCCCAGCCCGGCAGCACGGCGCCGGCGAGGTCACCGAGCGCGGTGACCCCGGTGCCCACCACCGCCACCGTCACCGAGGCAGACCCGGTGGTCACGCTCCACGCCTGCGGCACGGTGATCTGCGGGAGTTCGGGCTGGTAGGGATAGTAAGGGTCGTTGGGCGTCACAGCCGCCTCCCGAACCAGCCCGTCCTGCTCCACATATCTGACATTCGGAGCTGACCGCAGCGCGGCGGTCACCCGGGCCTGGTCGGCCCGGGGCACGGTCACCACCTGGGCGCCGACCTTGGCCAGCGACCCGTTGTCCTGCGCGCTCAGGCCGGCGCCCCGCAGGTGCTGGGCCATCGCCGTACGGCTGACCCCCGCCCGGTAGCCGATCACCAAGCGCGCCGGGCCGGTTGCCGGGGCGGCGGGCTCGACGCGGCGGGCCTCGGCTTCCGCGCGACTGCCCGGTTGTGACCCGGCTGCTGCCGCGTCAATCCGGCCGCTCATGTCGCCTCCGTCGTCGGCACGAGCCGGGCCGGGCGCGATCGCGACGGCAGCGAGCACCGTGGACGCCACCAAACCGGCCGCGTTCCGACGAGATGTATTTCTGAGCAAGACCGACCTCCTAATCGCCATCGACGCCGACGAGGCTAGGGGGACGATGACCATCTCGAGGCCAACCTTGGACACCGTTGGACAGCACGCACGGGGTTGAACCGTTCGGCCAGGTGCCGCCGGTACTACCCGCCCAGATATCCCGCCGGCCAACGGAATCAGCGGCCGAGGCGAACCGCTTGAGGTGATGCGCGGGGCGCTCGATCTCGTCGACCAGGGCGCGCTGTCAGGCACATCAGGTCTGCTCGAAGAGGACCTCCCTGGTGCGCGGATCTGCCTGGGTCAGGCGGACCTGGATGCGGTCACCGAGCGGCAGCTCGCCCAGGCAGCGAGCCTGCACCGCCGGGTCGTCAATCGCGACCTTGCCGCCGCGGGGACGTCTGTTGCCGGGCTTGCCGCCACGTGAGGCACTCGGCTCCTGCTCCGGCGCGGGGCCGGGGCGTATCTCGTCGACGTCGAGGACGCCGGCTTCGAAGGTCTCCCCCACCCGGTGGGCGAGGAGGACGGCCTCGGCCAGGGCCACCGCGCCGCGGTCGGCGGCGGAGGCCACGCGGTCGGTCGTCGCCATGCATTTCGGCAGGCGGGGCAGCACCTCGCGCGCCCACTGCGGCACCTCGCGCTCCTCGTGCAGGGCCAGGCAGACCTCGGTCGCGTAGCGATCCGCCAGGCGGCGCAGCGGTGCCGTCACGTGCGCATAGGGCGCGCCCACTCCGCCGTGGCCGGTCTCCGCCGGCCGCTCCTTGTCGAAAGCCGTGTAGCCCGCGCCACGCAGCAGCTCCGCCGCCTGGTTGAGGAAGGCGGCACCGCGGGGACTCGCCGGGTCGACCGATGCAACGACCGCGCCGACGGAGGCCTGGTCAGGCCAGGACACGTCGAGGGAGGCGGCCGCGGCGCGGAGCTTGGACACCGCCTCGGGGCGGGCCGCCGGCATGGTGCGGAGCAGCCCGATCTCGCCGTCGAGCATCAGACTGGCCGCGGCCATGCCGGTGAGCAGGGAAATCTGGGCGTTGTGCTCCTCGACGGCCAGGGGCGCACGCAGCACCAGCTGCCAGCCGTCGCCATGGGGCTCGACCTCCTGCTCGGGCAGCGGCAGGTTGACCGCGCCGCGGTCGGCGGCGCGCCGGGCCAGCAGCGCGCCCAGCTCGGGCAGCAACGCGATCGGGTCGGGGGCGACGCCGGCGTCGACGGCGCCCTGCAGGCCGACGTAGTCGAGCTTGGCCCGGCTGCGCACCCGCGCGCGCTCCAGGGCGATGCCGACGATCTCGCCCTCCGGATCCAGGTCGATGGTCCACAACACGGCGGCGCGGTCGACGTCGGGCAGCAGGCTCACCACGCCCTCGCTGAGCACCGGCGGGTGCAGCGGAACCTTGCCATCGGGGAAGTAGATCGTCTGGCCGCGCACCCAGGTCTCGGCCTCGAGCGCTCCGCCCGGCCGCACGTAGGAGGCGACGTCGGCGATGGCATAGCGCACCCGGTAGCCACCGCCGGCGCGGCGGGTCAGCTCCATCGCCTGATCGAGGTCACGCGAGGTGGCCGGATCAACGGTGACGAAAGGGATGTCGGTGCGGTCGGCGAGCGGCAACGCGGTGCCCACCGCGGCCGCCTGTGCCTCCCGCATCGCGTCAGGCGGGAACTCGGCAGGTAGATCGAGCTCGCGGCGCAGCACGGAGAAGTCGATGCGTGGCGCCCACACCCGTTTGATCGGCACGGGTCATTCCTACCAGGCCGCACCGACAATTCCCCGGCCCGGCGTGGCACGCACGAGGGCCGCGCCGACCATGGCGCGGCCCTCCACGTCCCGGTTCCCCGGGGTCAGCGCTTCGCGGTCGCCCTGCGGGACGAACCGGCGGAGGTCGGGACGCGGCCGTTGCCGGTGGAGACGCGGCCGTTGCCGGCTGCGGTGGCCTTGCGGGTGGCCGCCGGCGTGGCGGCACTCTTGACCCGGCCGGCGTTCGTTGCCGAGGTCTTGGTCATGCCGGCGGGCTTGGCATTGGCAGCCTTGCCGGTCCCGGCCGCCCGGACATTGGCGGCGGCCGCGTTGCCGGTGCTGCGGGCGGCGGTCTTCGCGGCGATCCTCTTCGCGGAGGCCTCCTTCGCAGCGATCCCCTTCGCAGCGCTCCCCTTCGCGGTCATCACCGAGGAACCGGTCGAGGTGGCGGACTTGGCAGCACCGGCGGCACGGGCCTTGACCGCGGCCGAAGTCTGCTCCGCAGCGGACTTCGCCTTACCTGCGATGGACTTCACGGCGGTGGACTTGGCGGCTGTGTTCGTCGTCGCGGACTTGGCGCTCGTTGTCTTACCAGCGGCGGACTTCGCGGCAGCGGACTTTGCGGCAGACCTCGCCGCCGTCGCCGCGCCAGCGACGGACCTCGAGGCCGCAGACTTGACCGCAGTCCCCGCGGCGGCAGACCTAGGAGCGGCGGACTTCGAGGCCGAAGACTTGACCGCAGTCCTCACGGCAGCAGACCTAGGAGCGGCGGACTTCGAGGCCGAAGACTTGACCGCAGTCCTCACGGCAGCAGACCTAGGAGCGGCGGACTTCGAGGCGGCGGACTTGGCGGTCGTCTTCGTCGCGGCAGACCTGGCTGCCGTCGCCGTGCCAGCGACGGACTTCGCGGCGGCGGGCTTTACCCGTGTCCTCGCGGCCTCGGACTTGGCCTCTGCCTTCGTCGCGGCAGAAATGGCCGCCGCCTTCGTCACCGCGGACTTGACCGCCGCCTTCGTCGCCGCGGCCTTCGCCGTCGTCGAGCGAGCCGAGACAGAGCCCGAAGCCGTCGAGCGAGCCGACGCCGAACTGGTAGCCATCGGGCGAGCCGAGGCCGACTTGGCAGCCGTCGACCTGGCAGCCGTCGACTTCACAGCCGTCGACTTCGCAGCCGTCGACTTGGCCGAGCCCGACCGGGCGGTGCTCGACGTCGCCGCAGCCGATCGGGCGGCGATCGGCTTGGCGGCAGCAGACCCGGCAGTAGCGGTCCTGGCAGCGGCAGGCTTGGCGGCAGTAGACCTGGCAGCGATGGGCTTGGCAGCGGAACGCGCGACCGAAGAGATGGCGGCGCCACGGGTCGCGGTCGGCCTCGCCGGGGTCTTCTTGACCGCGACCGTGCTCGCGGAAGCCTTCTTCGCACTGTCCTTGGCCAGACCGGCCGCCGACCTGGCCGCGGCGGTCAGCGACTTCGCTGCGGTGGAGGCGCTCGGCCGGGGAGCGGCGGCGCGCGCCGTGGCCGACTTGAGAGCTGTAGCCGGCCTGGAGGTAGTCGGCGTGGAGGTGGCGGACCGCGCGGCGGGCCTGGCGGCAGACCGTGCAGTGGCAGACCGCGCAGTGGCCGACTTGGTGGCGGGCGCCTTCTTCGCGGCAGCGCCGGACTTGGCGGCAGCGAGTGGCTTGGCAGCGGTAACAGCCCCGCCGCCGGATTTGGCGGCGGCAACCGGCTTCCCGGCGGCCTTGCCAGCCGCGGTCGCGGACTTGGCAGTCGCGGACTTCGCAGTCGCACTCGCGGACTTCGCAGTCGCGGCCACGGACTTCGCAGTCGCGGCCACGGACTTGGCAGCCGCAGGCTTGGCACTCCCAGTCGCGGACCTGGCGGTCGCGGTAGGGGTCTTGGCAGTCGCGGTGCCGGTGGACCGCGCGGTCAAAGGCTTGGTCGCAGCCGACACAGCAGCAACAATCCGCTTGGGAGCGGCAGAAGACTTGGTGGCAGAAGACTTGGTGGCGGCAGGCTTGGCGGCCGCCGGGGACCCGGCGACCCGCGCACTTCTGGCGCCGGTAGTGGCGGCCCGGGTCGGGGCCTTCTTGGGCACGGCCATGGGGAAGTTCCTCCTTGCGAATGACTGCGGGCTCGTCTCCGCCTGGAGACTGCAGGATTCCGGCTTGGACACAGGGGTCGAGCCGGCCTAGCTGACCTCCCCGGTCCAGCGGGCATCCTCGGCGTCCCACGTCGCATTGCGCTTCTCGACGGTCTCAAGCGCCCGCGTGGCGTCGTCAGCGGAGGCGTACGGACCGAGCCGGTATTGAGCAGGACATACGTCGTCCCCGGTCTCGACCCGGTTGTGGCGGAGGCACCAGAAGTAGCCGCCGCCGGGCCCACTGTCGTTCATGCAATCACTGTGCACCTCAAACCGGCCATGCGCTACCGATTCAGGCAAAAAGCCCGTTTTTTCCATAGTGGAATGTCAGAAAGACCCCCCGAAGGAACGACAAAGCCCGCCTCACCCAAGGGCGAGGCGGGCCGACGAAACCCAAGGACAAGGCGGGACTCAGAGAGCCGCAGCCACCAGCTCGGCCACCTGGACCGCGTTGAGAGCCGCACCCTTGCGCAGGTTGTCGTTGGAGAGGAAGAGCGCGAGACCGTTGTCGACCGTCTCGTCGGCGCGGATCCGGCCGACGAACGTCGGGTCCCGGCCGGCCGCCTGCAGCGGCGTCGGCACCTCCGACAGCTCCACACCGGGGGCGGCCGCCAGCAGCTCGCGCGCGCGCTCCGGCGTGATCGGCCGCGCGAATCGCGCGTTCACCTGCAGCGAGTGGCCGGTGAAGACCGGGACGCGGACGCAGGTGCCGGAGACCTTCAGCCCGGGGATGCCCAGGATCTTCCGGCTCTCGTTGCGGAGCTTCTGCTCCTCGTCGGTCTCGCCGCGGCCGTCGTCGACGATCGAGCCGGCCAGCGGCAGGACGTTGAATGCGATCGGCCGGGCAAACGAGCGCGGCGCCGGGAACTCCACCGCGCTGCCGTCGAAGGCCAGCTCGGCGGCCCGGTCCGCGACCTTCTTGATCTGCTCGTCGAGCTCGGCGACGCCGGCCAGCCCGGCGCCGGAGACCGCCTGGTACGTCGTGGCGACCAGCGCGACCAGCTCGGCCTCGTCGTGCAGCGGGCGCAGCACCGGCATCGCGGCCATCGTCGTGCAGTTCGGGTTGGCGATGATGCCCTTGGGGCGCCGCGCGATGGCGTCCGGGTTCACCTCCGCCACCACGAGCGGGACTTCCGGGTCCATCCGGTACGCCGACGAGTTGTCGATCACCACGGCGCCCGCCTCGGCGACCTTGGGGGCGTACTCGATGGAGCTGGCCTTGCCCGCGGAGAACAGGACTATGTCCAGCCCGCGGTAGTCGGCCGTGGCCGCGTCCTCGACGGTCACGTCGCCGTCGCCCCAGGACAGGGGGCGCCCGGCGGAACGCGCGGAGGCGAAGAGCCGGAGCTGGTCAACGGGGAACTGGCGCTCGGCCAGGATGCGGCGCATGACGCCACCGACCTGCCCCGTCGCCCCTACGATGCCGATCCTCATGGGCACAAAACTACGGCCTACCAGCCACCGCGCGAAATCAGGTATCCGCCATCGTCTCATATATCAGGAAAACTCTCCCGATATGCGAGACACGGACGTAGCTTCGGGGCATGGCTGCTGTCTACACCCACGGGCATCACGAGTCGGTCCTGCGCTCGCACCGCTGGCGCACCGCAGAAAATTCGGCGGCATATCTGCTGCCACGGCTGAAATCCGGCGACACTCTGCTGGACATCGGCTGCGGTCCCGGCACCATCACCGCAGACCTCGCGACGCGGATCACACCCGGGCGGGTCACCGCCCTCGAGACCACCGAGCAGGCGCTGGATCTGGCCCGGGCCGAGGTCGGCCGGCGCGGGCTGGAGACGGTCGACTTCGCCGTCGGCGACGTGCACGCGCTCGACTTCGCCGACGACACCTTCGACGTCGTGCACGCCCACCAGGTGCTCCAGCACGTGGGTGATCCGGTCACCGCGCTGCGCGAGATGCGGCGGGTGACCAAGCCGGGCGGGGTGATCGCGGTACGCGACAGCGACTACGCCGCGTTCGCCTGGTTCCCCCGGCTGCCGGAGCTGGACGAGTGGCTGGCGCTGTACCGGCGCATCGCCCGCGGCAACGGCGGCGAGCCCGACGCCGGCCGCCGGCTGCTCTCCTGGGCCCACGCCGCCGGTCTGACCGACGCGATCGCGACGTCGAGCACGTGGTGCTTCGCGACGCCCGAGGACCGCCAGTGGTGGGGCGGCATGTGGGCCGACCGCATCCTCAAGTCCGACCTGGCCCGGCAAGCGAGGGAGGAAGGCGCGGACGTCCAGAAAATCTCCGAGGCCTGGCGGGCCTGGGCAGCCCACCCCGACGGCTGGATGTCCCTGCTGCACGGCGAGCTGATCTACACAAAGCGCTAGACAGACTTCGGCTTGTACGCCCAGTGCCACGGCTCGCGCGGCGTGTTCTCCACGAAGCCGTACTTCTCGCCGTTGGCACGCACCCACGCCTGCGCCTTGTTGTTCAGGTCGAGGTCGGTGGCCATGCCCCAGCCGTGCTCGCTGGTGCCGGGCTTGGCCGCCAGCCCGCCCTGCGAGTAGAGGCCCTTGCGGCGGGCGACGTCGACCTGCTCGTCATACGAGCGGTACGAGTCGGTGATCCCGATCGTCACGCCCTGCGCCTTGGCGTCGGAGATCATCCGGGTCAGCGACTCGGCCGCCGGCGCCCAGAGCTTGTGGTTGGTGTTGCCCACCTTCTCCAGCGCGTTCGCCGGGATCTTGCCGTTGCCGTAGCCGACCAGCTCGGTCGGGATGCCCTTGCTGTTCAGTGAGTAGGACTTCGCCGTGCCCGCGGACGACTGGGTTCCCATGGCGTCCGCGAGCGCGGTGGCGAAGCTGCCGGCCGGCGCCGAGGTGCCCGACGCCGACGCCGCTGTCCTCGTTGCCGTGGCCTGCTGGGTTTGCATCGCGATCATCCGGCTCTGGATGTCGGCGATGCGGCTGTTGACGGCCTCGATCCCCACAGCGATACACCTCCGTGCTCGACGGCATGTCGCCCTACCGTTCGGCGCAACGGAAAATTGACTGAGCGGAAACCCGAAGTCAGACAGCCAGCGGCAGGTCGATGGTGTGCGCGGTGTGCGCGACCTTGGCCTGCAGGTAGCGCACGTTGGCGTCCGAGGCGTGCACCTTGGTCGGCACCACAGTGCGCACGTCGACCCCGTACGAGCGCAGTTGCGCGGGTTTGTCCGGGTTGTTGGTGAGCAGGTCGACCGCGCCCACGCCCAGCGCGGAGAGCATCTGCGCCGCAGCGGTGTAGTCCCGCTCGTCGTCGGCGTGCCCGAGTGCCCGGTTCGCCTCGTAGGTGTCCATGCCCAGGTCCTGCAGCGCGTACGCGTCGAGCTTGGCGTAGAGCCCGATGCCGCGACCCTCCTGGCGCAGGTACAGCAGGAAGCCGCCGACGCCGGCGATGCGCTCGACGGCCTCACGTAACTGTGGGCCGCAGTCGCAGCGCTCGGAGCCGAACACGTCACCGGTGAGGCACTCGGAATGCGGGCGCACGAGCGGCACCTCGGCACCGAAGGCGTCGCCGAGGGCGAGCGCGAGGTGCTCCTTGCCGTCGGCGAGGCCGTCGAAGGTGATGACCTCGGCCGTCGTGACGTACCCGTCCGCGAACTTCAGCGGCACGGCGACCCGGCTGCGAATACCCAAAGACATGAGAGCTGCTCCCTAAGCACTTGACGCTTCAAGTACGGGATTGACCATACGCCGCACTTGTTAAGGGAACCACGAGCCGTACGTCACAACGGATCAAGAAATAGCCGGGGGAATCACGACGGGCTCGCGGTGCTCGTTGCCCTCAATGCGGTCTTTCAGCTCCAGATCGACCTCGCTGGTGCGGTCCGCGCGGTTCGGCAAAAGGTTCGTGACCAGCACGAGCAGGCACCCGCACCCGGCGTAGAGGGCCAGCACGAGCAGGTGCCGGCCGATCGGTCCGGCCGGAAAATAAAGATTGTCGCGGACCGCCTGCACGCCGGCCCCGGTCGGCAGGTTCTCGCCGAGGTAGCGGCCGAACGTCGGGAGGAACTCGGGCAGGATGCTCGCGCCGGAGATGACCGTGCCCACGGTGAAGTAGAGCGCGCCGAGCAGCGCGCCACCCGGGCCGAACAGGGCCACCGCCCCGGCGGTCGAGCCGGTGATGGCCAGCGACATCAGCGCGAAGATGCCGAACATCTCCGCGTGGTCGGCGTCGGCGCCGACCCCGAACCAGGTCATCGACCAGAGCACCACGGCGGCCGAGCCCAGCGCGTACACGATCAGGGTGCTGAGGTGGCCCAGTGCGCGCTTCCAGGAGCGCCGGGTGCGCGGGATCAGCCGGCCCAGGCCGATCGAGGCGATGGTGCCGCCGAGGGCGAGCGCCTGGGTGAGGAAGCCGAGCGAGGCGCCGTTGACGTCGTCGGCGGGCAATGGCACCACGTCGGTGATGGCCGGGGCCGCGGCGATCGCCTCGGCCTGCGTGACGGAGATCGTGTCGCCCTGCTCGGCCAGCGCCGCGAGTTGCTGGGCGTTCTGCTGGCCGACGACCGAGGTGTAGGTGCCGCGCAGCAGGCCGGCGGCGGCCTGCCCGGCGGCGGAGGCGAGGTAGAGGTGCGGCTGCGCGGCGCTCGCGTCGACCCCGCCGTACACCTCTCGGCTCTCGATCCCCGACCGCAGATCCGCGACGCTGGCGTAGTCGCTCACCGCGAAGACCCCGTCGCGCTCCAGCAGTTCGACGATCGCCGCCCGCTTGGCGGCGGGCGCGATCAGGCCGACCGGTACGTCGTGCGGGGCGGCCTTGTGCCCCATCCCGAGGTAGTAAGCGGTCAGCGCGAGTTGCACCGCCACGCCGACGAGGCAGACCACCAGGGCGAACCGGCGGAACTGACGAACCGACTGAATCTGGATGTCTTCGGACACTCAACCAGCATCGCGGAGAGCGACGGGCGGGCGCAGGTGATCGTCGATCATGGTGAGCAGGGCCCGCGCTGCCGCGCTGGGCGCGCGGACCGCCGAGGTGGCGATCCCGAGCGGCCAGTCCAGGTCCGCCTCCGCGACGGGCAGCACCACCAGATCCGCTTCATCCGGTACGGCGAAGCGCGGCAGGATCGCGACGCCGAGCCCGTGCCGGACGAAACCGGCCCCGGTGCTGATGTCGATGACCTCGAGCGACACCTGCCGGTCCACGCCGGCCGCCGCGAAGGCCCGGTCGACCACCGTGCGGTTGCCGTAGCCGACCGGGAAGTCCACGAACCGCTCGTCGGCCAGGTCGGCGATCCGCACCACCGGCGCGGCCGCGAGCCGGTGACCGGCCGGCAGCACCAACTCCATCGGGAGCCGGAGCAGCTGCCGAAGGTGGGCACCGGCCGGCGGGCGCCCGGGCACGGAGACCAGGGCCAGGTCGAGGCTGCCGTCAGTCAGCGCCGCCACCAGACCCGCGGAGCCCCGGGTCGAGACCGTCAGTTGCAGGGTGACGCCCGGGTGGGTCCGGTGGAAGCGGCCCAGCAGCGCCGGCAGGTCGACGAGGCCGACCGCGGTCAGGGTGCCGATCCGCAGGGTGCCCCGCAACCCGCCGCGGACCTCGTCCACGGCGTCGCGGGCCGCCCGCGCGGCGTCGAGCGCGGCCCGGGCCCGGGGCAGCAGCGCGGCGCCGGCGTCGGTGAGCGCGACCCGCTTGGAGGTGCGTTCCAGCAGCGGCGCGTCCAGCTCGTGCTCCAGCGCCTTGATCGCGGCGGAGACCCCGGACTGCACCACGTGCAGGCGGACCGCGGCACGGGTGAAGCTGCCCTCCTCGGCGACGGCGACGAAGTAGGCGAGGTGACGGAACTCCATGCCCCAACTATCGCATTCGGTGATAGATGCCAGCACGAATCGTCGTTGTTGATGATGCTTGGGCCGACGCACGCTCAAGTCATGACCGTTACCGCCGTACCCCAGTCTCCGGAGACCCGGCGCGGCTCCGCCCGCCACGGCACCGGCTTCTGGCTGATCGCCGCCGTCTTCGCGATCTCGATGGCGTTCTCCACCGTGCCCACCCCGCTCTACCCGATCTACCAGCGGCAGGACGGCTTCACCCCGTTCACCGTGACGGTCGTGTTCGCCGTCTACGCCGTCGGCGTCGTCACCAGCCTGCTGCTCGCCGGCCACGTCTCCGACTGGGTCGGCCGCAAGCGGGTGCTGTTGCCCGCGCTCGGCCTCGAAGCCGTCGCCGCGGTGCTCTTCGTCGCCTGGCCGGCCCTGCCCGGATTGCTGATCGCCCGGTTCGTCACCGGGCTCGGCGTCGGCATGATCACCGCCACCGCCACGGCGTACCTGCTGGAGCTGCACGCGGCGCACCGGCCGCGCGCCGGGCGTGGACGGTTCGAGCTGATCTCCGCCGCGGCGAACCTGGGCGGGCTGGGCGCCGGCACCCTGGTGGCCGGGGCGCTCGCGCAGTTCGTCGACGCTCCGCTGCGTACCCCGTACCTGGTCTTTCTGGTCTTGCTCGCGCTCAGCGCGGTCGCCGTCGCGGCCACGCCCGAGACGGTCGTCGCGCCCGCCGTCGCTCCCCGCTACCGCCCGCAGCGGATCCGCGTCGCCGCGGCCGACCGGGTCGGCTATGCGGTCGCCGCCGCCGGCGCGTTCGCGGGTTTCGCCGTCTTCGGCCTGTTCACCTCGCTGGCGCCCAGCTTCGTCGCCGGCTCGCTGCACCACCCCGGGCGGCTGCTCGCGGGCATCGTGGTGTTCCTCGTCTTCGGCGCCGCGGCCGCCACCCAGGCCGGGTCCAACCTGCTCAGTCCCGCCCGGCGGTTCCCCGCGGGCCTGGCCGCCGAGGCCGCCGGCCTGGTCGTGCTCGGCGCCGGGATGCACCTGTCCTCGCTGGCGCTCTTCCTCGTCGGCGGCGCGGTCGCCGGTGGCGGCGCGGGCCTGCTCTTCAAGTCCGCGATCGGCGCCGTCGCCGCGATGGCCGCCCCCGCGGTCCGCGGCGAGGCCCTCGCCGGCCTGTTCCTGATCGCCTACCTCGGCCTGATCGGCCCGGCGCTGGGCCTGGGCATCGCGACCCACTTCCTGGCCGCGACCACGGCGATGCTCTGGTTCAGCGGCCTCCTGCTGGCCCTGCTGGGCGCGACCGCGATCATCTCCCGAACGCCCGGTCCAGCTCGGCGAAAAGACCCTCGGGAGGGTCGAAGCCAAGCTTGATCCAGCGGGCGCGGCCTGCCTGCCAGGCCGCGCTCACATCGTCATGGGTACGCGCGAGCGCCGCGATCGTGGCGGCGCACCCGCTCGGTCAGCCGACCTGCTCAAGCAAGGTCGGCGGGGTTCGTGTTCGCGCCGCAGAGCAGCACCACGACCCGCTCCCCCGGCTCCGGCACGTAGGCGCCCGAGGTCAGCGCGGCCTGGGCGGCGGCGGTGCCGTGCTCGACGACGATCCGGTAGTCCTCCCACAGCTGCCGCCGGGCCTCCACGATCGCCTGGTCGGCCACCAGCACGGACGGCAGCTTCGCCGCGGCCGCCGTCTCGTAGGCGATCGTCCCGGCCCGCCGGGCACCCAGCGAATCCGCCGCCACCCCGGAGACGGCGACGTCCACCGGGCCGCCCGCCTCGATCGCCGCGTGCAGCGCGGCGGAGGTGACCGGCTCGACCGCGACGACCCGCGCGCGCCCGTGCAGAGCGGCGGCCACACCGGCGATCAGGCCGCCCCCGCCGACCGCGACCAGCACCGTGTCGAACCCCGCCGGAAGCTGCTCGATCAGCTCCAGGCCGAGGGTGCCGTTGCCGGCCACCATGTCCGGGTCGTCGTAGGCGTGGCAGAACAGCGCCCCGGTCACGTCGGCCTGCACGACCGCCGCCGCGTACGCCTCCGCATACTCGGTGCCGACCTGGGCCACCCGGGCGCCGAGCTTGGCCAGCTTGGCGACCTTGACCGGCGGGGCGTTGACCGGCACGTAGATCTCGGCGGGCACGCCCAGCTCGCGGGCCGCGTACGCCGCCGCGAGGCCCGCGTTGCCGCCGGAGGCCGCGATGACGCCCGCGGCCGGCAGGCCCCGCTCGGCCGCGGCCAGGATCTTGTTGAACATGCCCCGGGTCTTGAAGGACCCCGCGTGCTGCAGAAACTCGAGCTTGAGCAGCGCCGGCCCGTCGCTGAGCACCGGTGTGCGCCGGATCCGCCCGGCGACCCGGCGGGCCGCCGCCTCGACCTCGCTGGTGGTAATCACCGATCAGTTCTACACGACGCCGGACCGGTACGGCGCGCCCACCGGTACGGCCTCACGTTCCCCCACGAGACGCGCCAGATCCAGCAGGCGGTGCGCGAACCCCCACTCGTTGTCGAACCAGCCGCGCACCTGCACCCCGCCGTCGGCGCTGGTCTGGGTGCCCGACGGGTCGAACAGGCAGGACGCCGGGTTGTCCCGCACGTCCACCGAGACC
>Ga0307516_10002366_pt1 | contig 25284 bp, 33 predicted proteins | sample 19_EM_MG_FD_203310 | JGI IMG/M metagenome (GOLD analysis project Ga0307516, IMG submission 203310) | Populus trichocarpa ectomycorrhiza microbial communities from riparian zone in the Pacific Northwest, United States - 19_EM | ecosystem: Host-associated > Plants > Roots > Unclassified | place...
CCCCAGAGATGGCCTCGGCGGAGGAGATCGAGAGGGCGGTCACCCACATGTACACAGTGGGGTTTGAAGGGCCGGTGACTTCCCAGTAGATAGAACTCCTTCGGTAGACCTAAGGATACGAGTCACCAAGTAAACCGAATAGACCTGACTTGTCCTTGATATCCGAAATGACCGAATAAGAAGATAAGATAAAGGTGGGGTAAAAGATAAGATAAGGATTGTGTGGGAAGGGAAAGGGAAAACATGTCATGGATTGAGTGAACGAGTGTGGGCGCTTGGGACTTAGGCAAGAAAAGGTTGGAAAACGGCGAAAATCATGACATTCAGCTCCAATCAAGTCCATCACTTTACAAGCAACAGATGGTATTGTCATCTCAAGGGATTCAGATGGGGTGGTAAGGACCTGGGGAATCTCAACTGGCCACTGCAAGGCAGCCTTCCAAACTCTGGCCAAAGGCTACTGCTTAGGCGATGTCCGGCTGATCAATAGTAGGTTGACCATTGCTTGGGAAGAGGGCATGAGGATTCATATTTGGGATGTGGAGAAGGGGGAACTTCAAATTGTGAGATCAATCCAGGGTATTATTTATGATGTCAAGATATCAGGGGATGGATCCAAAGTTTTCAGTCTGCACTCTGAAACCATTCAAGCTTGGTCTATACTGACAGGAGAGGCTGTGGGTGAGGTGCAGCATGGGATTTCTCAATACCGAAGGTTCCTAGCTGTGGATGGTTCAAGAGTCTGGGTCCGTTGCCCTCTATCAAAACCCCTGGGGTGGGACTTTGGGGTCCCAGGTTCATCTCCTATTCTATTGTCCAATGCACCCCCACTCCACCCCAATGATACCAAGCTTTGGGATATCAGCCAGTCCAGGATCATAGATGCAGTTACTGGAAAGGTGGTTTTTCAGCTGGCTGGGAGGTTTGCAGAGCCTACTGGTTCACAGTGGGATGGTCAGTATCTAGTTGCTGGTTATGCATCTGGGGAGGTGTTGATTCTGGACTTTAATCACCTGGCTCTCTAGTGTAAAGTTTTTTTTGCCTGTGTATCATGTTTGCCCATATCTCAAGTTCCATGCACAAAAAAGACCATTTTCAGACAAGTGTTATATGTTGAACAGAGGTCAGCCAAGTCACCAGGGCACTGTATAGCTGACCTGATGCCAAGAGTGCTCTAGAGCATGCTCCAATGGGACCAGATCTATTACATAATGATCCTACAATGATCCTGGTCCAGATGTGGTCTAGACATGGCCATAAGCCACTGATGGTAACAGCTATACAGCTGTGACCATTAATCATGTACATGCATATAATATCATGCACCCCATGCAATAGACCTAAGTCATTTCTCTCTCCCTCTCCCCTAAGGTAAGAGTAGAGTATAATGTGGTAGATAGAATACACCATGCACTACTCAACATTATACTCACAATTTATGCTACAAACTCAAGATGAGTGCCTGAGTGCCCACCTGTATATATAACCCCTCAGGAGCCAACATCACCATATATACATACCCTCAACCCAAACTCCCCATGGGTCTGGGCAATGGTATACTGATCACTAACCTTATACCTGGTACCTAGGGAAGGCAACGTTAACAACAGATTTAAGAACCAGGGCAAACACCCCCTCCCATCCTCAGCAGTTTGACCCAGGTTCTTCCATGTTGAGTTGGACCCCCAAAACCCTAGTTTGACCTGCTTGACTGCTTTTCCCTGCTTCTTGAATAGTGTAGTCATGGCTATCTGTGATATGCAGCAGAGGAGGAATAAATGACAGGATGTTTCCATCTAGGATTCATACCACAAAACCAGATGTTGTCAGGATAAGCCAATACCTAGAGATGAATAATGTGTTTACAATCCAAGTGTCCCGTTGTTCTGGCGAATCACGTTCATGACTGTCCCAGTGCGCTGTGGAATATCAGCAGCTTCCAGAGGCCACCTCCCCTGGAGTGTCCCTCTGGACGTCTCGCTGCCTTCAGTTCCTATCTACGCTGCTGCCTCTCGTGCTTGGCTCCTCACTTCTCCTACCTGACAACTCAATTCACCCATCATTTCTTGGCGTTCCATGGTTGTTCCCGCCCATGACGTGTGAGGCCGTTCTCGCAGCTGGAACCGGGCGCTCTACCTTCCAGTCCGCTGCGAATCCATGGAACTGGCGGTGCTGTACTCGGTCCTGCGGCACCCGGAGTGTATCTAGCTCCTGCGTTAGGGTACTACCCGCACCCGCCACGACCACCAGACCCGGGTTCACTTGAGGTTCTGGTGTCAAAGTGTCCGCTGGACAAAGGTTCATAAATATGGGGAAAGGGGGGGCTCGGAGGCGGTTGAACGAGCGGAGGACGAGGACAAAGGTGAGGAAGATGAGGGATTGGTTGAGCATGTCCGGTGTCGGTTCCGGTGGCCTCTTGTTTGTGTCAGGTGGGTATCTCCCCCCGGCCATGACCAACGCTGTGCCGCCTGTGGTGACTAGGGCGGTGGGGGTAGCGAGTGCCATTGACCCCATTGAAGGTCCCCCGACCACGGGTGAGGACGACATTCGTACGTCATGGTTCGGAGAAATACTAATCAGGCACTCAACAAACGGTTTCGTTGAACTTTCTGCGAGAAACCTACGTGGTTCGAAGTGACGGATTTGAGGTTGTCCAAAAACCTATAATACGCCGTTAGGACCTAAAAGAAAAATAGGGTGGGTGACACTCAATTTAACCAACCCCCTCCCTGGCGTCGTGGGGAGCGAAAGGGTTTGCGTATTGGCCACGCTCATCTCTACTTCGGAATTGATTGGGAAAAGCCGTCGATCAGCTTTGGACTGATGCCGAACGTGGTCAAAGATTGGAAGGGTAGATGGGCGTAGTTCTTGGGAGTTGGACGAGTGAATGCCGCCACAGCTGCATTCAGTGGATCTTGAGCTTGTGCGGTGGGAGGGTGACTGGTTGAGACTGGGTCGGGGGAGGTGGCGCCGGATGTGGTGCCCCAGCGGGACCCTCCCTTTCGGCGGGGACAGGAGCGTGTCCAAATTGGTCCTCCACGTTTGGACACGAGAGTTAGGGAACCAAGTCGGGGATTTCCCATCCGGAAAACTCGGATGAGACGGCAATGTTTCCCTCTCGCCGGGGGATCGGACCTGGAGGAGACGGAAGGGACATAGGAAGAAGTGGTAGGACGTTCGCTGGGCGGTTTTTTAGAAGGCGGGACGGTTTCTCGATAAGGAGGCGGGGTGGCCTGGTCGTCGTCGCCGTTGCGAAAGGAGGAAGATGTTGACGTTCGTTTGGTGTGACCACATCGCTGGTGGTTTGTATCGGAGAGCTGAAGAGGGCGTTCTGGAGGGTGAGGATGACCTTGTATATCTGAGCAGTTTAAAGGATTGCACGAACGGCTGGCTATCGTCCGGACCAGATTCAGCAGGGACACAGCGGTCAAGGTCAAGATTTGAGCTTCCCCGTGCACTAAACGCGACAGGGATCCAGTGACAACGGTACGCCGGGAGTCAACCAAGCTCCGAGCTGTGTGGTTCTCCAGGTGGGATGGCTCGCTCTCTGCAAGCCTTGTTTCCGACCGTACGCAGGGGACAAACAAACGTAAGCAAACAGAAATCCACCAGCGAGCCGCTGGCCCCAAATGCCTCGCTGCCGACCACCGCCTGTGCTTGGTCGAAGTCTGACTCCCCCTCGAGTCAAACCTACTCGGTCCCTAAAACCCTCTCTAAGTACCGGGAGTACCCAGCTTAGTCTCTCCCTCCGCTACCATCGATCCCCCACAACCATCATGGATGTTCCGAATCCAAGCGGGTCAACAACGTCCGAACGCGGGGATCCAAGCGATGCCGGTCGAAACGAACGACGAGCCATCGCCAAGTCAACCCTCGAGATCATCGAAGCCGGCCACTACGCGGTTGAAGAAGTCGAACATGACATCCGACCTCAGTTGGATGCCATGCTCTCTGGGACGCGTTACTACGCCCCAGATTCCCTCCTCTCACATTGGCCCCAACCAACATTCACGAACGACCCCTCAAGAAACAAGGAAACTGAGATCTCGGTTGTCGAGATTTCCACCTTGGAGGGCGCTCACCTTCTATCATCAACCCCATACACATCACCAGAAGAAACAAAGCGGAAGGTTGGTGTGCTGAACTTCGCATGTGCCAAATACCCCGGTGGTGGGTTCCTGCTCGGTGCACGTGCCCAAGAAGAATCCATCGCGCGTTCGTCCACAATGTACGCATCCCTCACCTCTCCCACGGGAGAGGAGTTCTACGACCTTCACAAAAAGGATCCCAAGAACGGTTACTACACCCACGCGATGATATTCTCCCCAGATGTCACCGTCTTTCGCACGGACTCTGGGAAACTCATAGACCCACTCCAAATTGATGTGGTTACGAGCCCGGCCGTAAATGTACGTGCCGTACGCCGAGCGTTGAACGGACGGGTCGGAAAAGTAGAGGAAACGAAGATCGGAGAGGTTATGAAGGAGCGGATGGCCCGCATCCTGTTCTTGTTCGAGAAGCACGGCATCAAGGACCTCGTCTTGGGTAGTTTCGGGACCGGCGCGTTTCGAAACAAAGTTTCTCTCGTCGTGTCCATCTGGAAGGAACTATTGGTCGCTCCCGGCGCGCGGTTTTCGAACTCGTTTGACCGGGTCGTATTTGCGGTCCTTGGTCGCCCGACCTTTGAGGAATTCAGGGATGCTTTCGGGGAGCGTCAGGTTATGGACTAGTGATAATGGTATCGTGTCTCTCAGTCGGCAAAGGATGGTAAACCATTGTGTATCATGGGTTAGACATATAAACACCACCTGTCCTTATCAAATTAGTAGTATACTCTTACTGTGAAATGCAAGGCGGCGTGGGGAAAAAGACAAGGGGAAAGAGGAAAACGCTTCCCCTCGAGCAAGTCCTTGCTCGTCGTTCGTTGCAGTACGATCTCGCCTGTGACTGATAACCTCTACTACTAGTCACCATGTCGCAGGTCAAGTCTGTCATTCTCGCCGACGACAAACCCGCAGACCTGCCCCCTCCTGGGAACATCGTGCAGCTGTGCTGAGACGCCGGGTATAACGTCCGCGGGATTCCCGTCATCGGCGACGAGTCTCGTGGGGTTGCCGCTCCCTGGGTCAAATACGGCCGGTCGGTGACGATGGGTGAGGCTCTCACCAGGATTGGGTTTGGAAAGCCCTTAACGCCAGCCCCGATGCCGCCGTGCGAATCCCCAAGGTCTATCACGCTTTCGAATGCCGTGGCTTTGGTTATATCGTCATGGAGTACATCGATGGTTTAGCATGCAACAACTCCGATGCTCTGCAGGTCGCTGCTGCCGTCGAGTGTCTTACCCGCGTCATAGGCCCGACCACTGCACCCGGACCTGTCGGTGGATCCCCGATGTACAGCCACACAAGTGTACAATAGCGTATGATTAGCACTTATGGTCGAATTGACTTCGGCGTTACAATCACCGCAGGCCATATAGCACGACTGCTGTTGGTGATTCTGAAGCTGAGTTGAGATATCAGGGCTTCGAGTAACCTTTGTACGAAGACCTCATCGTTGCTGAGTGCATTACCCCATCGCCGGGCCTTGGTCGAGGCGTCGCAAAATGGGGTCAGGTTACGGCCGAAGCGTGTCTCACAAACATGTCGTCCCCGACTTAATGTGTAACTCCCCTGTTTATTAGACGCAGCCAGGAATATCATGGTGTGGGGTGAGCATCATGTCCTTGCCACTACTCAAATTTCGGAGGGTTGACACCCGTATCGAAAACCCACCTGCGCAGTGATCTGGACAAGATCAGAAAGATGCGGTTCATCGATCATGCTGGGTGTGATTACTAAACCTCACAGAAAAAAGTACCGGAGGACTTCTCGATGAGAAGAGGGGCTCCATGGAACGACTGATCCGGGTGTTCAAACGCGCAAACTGTGTGGATGGGAACAAAAACTCCCGGCCAGGCGTTCAGAAAATGTTGGCGATTCATGGGGTGGAAGCCGATTACTGTTTGTCTTCGCACTTCTAGGGCCACTGTAGCACCCCAGTAAATAAAAAAACAAAAACCGTGGTTCACACTATGCCAGACCTACGGTGATCGACCTTGGGTGTGCGGTTTCACCCCGCGCCCACGAACAAGGATGCGGAAGTGCGGGAAATCGATCCGGAGTACCATAAAATTGGATATAGAGCCGCGGACAACATATTAGCCATCAAGGCTTAGCGTGGCGTCCAGGTGGCGTCAGTATCGCGTAGAATAGCGAACACGCAACGAAGATGGAAGCATGACGGGTCGAAAGCGGTTCTCGCATGGGGCGTGGCGCTGTGAAAGCATGAAACCCTCCTGGGGTTGATAAAGCCTAAGCACATCAAAGGAAATATCAATCAGATGGGACTTCTACGGTAACCTGAGAGCTCACCGGGACCATCAGGGAGAGGTGTGGTCAACCTCACTTCGAGGAACGAACTTCCGCCTCAACTGGACGCGTAAGAGTGTGCGGTGAGTTATTGGAAAACAGATAGCGGCAGGGTTCACCCACGTTTCTCCCAGTCCCCTCGATCCCGCGAGGCCAACCCGTTCAGGGTTTGTTCCGAGGCCGTTTTTCCCAGCAAGACCTCCTTCCACCCAATCTTGGACTGGCCCCTGCCGATTTCCGACACGTGTGATGTACAGAAACCTGCCAGTTTCCGTAGCCTCTCGACTTCCCTGGCGTCCATCGTCCGACCCTGTTCCAGGTTGTGGACGAGTGTTTCTAAAATTGATATTTTGCCCGAGTAATGGGCACGGTCCTCCTCCGTTGCTCGACGCTCATACAGGAGGTGCATCGAGAACGAGGTCAATGCCAGAGAATAAACGATATGCGGCATATAGCGGAGAGACATGGGCTGGAACGAGAATATGAAGGCTGTCGAAAGGGCCCTTGTCAGAAGCCGAGGCTCGGATAAACGTGATCGTCAGGGGTCAAGAGTTCCAGAGCCGCCCAAAGCCGCTCAAAGAGAGTTCTGTGCTTTCCCAGGGACCATCGCCCCCGCGTTCGCTTCTCACCGTCCACGTTGCGCTCGCGACCTTTACCCCCCTTCGTTCCTTACTGTTCTCCCAATGGCGGCCCCGGAACAGCCAGTCGACTTGGGTACCCGTTCGGACATGCTGGAACAGGTTCGTTGCCCTCAAGTCGGCCGAAGAGGTGCTTGACTTACCAGGTGGTTCTGCGCACCATAGATATTCAGAAGGGTCGAAGAGGAGAGTGAGAGGAGGGCCCGGGTGGAGGAGATGGCAGAGGTTGCCGCACGGCAAAGGGCGGCCTCCCTGCCGCCGGCGACCATCATCCCGGTCTTCCACCAGCCAGAGGATCGCGACGACGGCACTGCGAGCATGGTCAAGTCGGAGAGATCTCGGCGGAGGGGCAGTCTGTTGGTCTCGCGGTTCGGGCGGGTAAGGCGCAACTGGTCGCTGTATTGATGTGGTATTGCTCAACGGTCTTTGTCTTTTCCAGATTCCAGAGGAACCCAGCGATACCGTGTCGTGCCAGGGCGGCGTTTCTCAGACAGTGTCCGCCGTATCGTCGTCTCTCGGCCTCAAATCCCCACTATATGCTCAACCTTCAGTGAGTTTCGCCGACCTCCGGGCGTCGATCACGACCCATTCATTTACTTGTCCCCCCCCGGTCCTTACAGACACCGAGCGTCGATTCGTTTGGGCCTGAAGAGGAAGCCCACGAGGCCAGTCCTATCGACGACCATGTCACTCAGATGCGCCACATTTCCGGAAAACCATCAATCTCCAGGGCGGTCGGGGGTATGATTTCCAGAACGATCTCCACCCGGAGGTCGAAGAACAACCTCAAGGTGATTAACTCACAGAACCTCTTCGTTGGGGTGTCTGTCACCGAACATGAGCAAGAGCTGGAGGCCAGCGAGCTCGAAAACGAACCTGAAGAAACCAAGCAATTGGTTGTAACCACCACCACGGTACACGCTCCTTTGAAGAAGCAACCATCGAAACGGGTGTTGGAGGGTTCTGCCACCCAGGAACAAGACCATTGGATGAGTCGAGCCCGCAAGTTCGGGCAGAAAATCCGACGAAAAAGCCAGGCCTGGCTGACTGGTCAGGGACCACGACCAGCCACCGCCGCCAGTTCAACAACGACGGCAACAAACTGATTCCTGGCCCTTGTTCCGCCCGTGTTCTTATCGTCCTCCCTTATTCTACTTACTCCTATGCTTCATTTAGTCGGGCTTTCAAGATCAAACTCACACTCCCCCGCCCTCCATACATACACCTTCCTTGCGTCCCCTCTCTGATCTCTCCCTCGCTGCTCTAGAGTACTTATTATTATCCCCCACCGTATCGTTCGCTTTATCACCGCGGTCGCACCCCTGGGTTGGTGCGCTTCTACATAGTACATATCGTCAGAACATACAACAAGCTCTGTCCCTTGCTCTCGTGCTACCCTTCGAATATAAAACCATTCGTTCTTTGTCTCTCTCCATCACCTGACATCACCTCTGTGGCCTGACACCCAACAGGTCTTAACGACAATACTTCGGCCCCCGCGACACCCTACAGCAAGGTGTGCGTGGAACTCACAGGTTACGTCACACACCTGCCTGAAGCCACGAGTCGTCGGTGCCAATACCTATCGATGCACAAAACGGTTCTTGAATGGTGCACCCAGGGCCGGCTCGCGGCGGACATGAGGCAACACGTGTAGCGGAAACACTTGCTCTATTTATGAACAGACAATGCCGGTCTCTGAAGCTTTGAAGCTTCATCATCCCCCTTCATCCGCTCCTCCCTCCCCCCACCCCCTCCGGACTAACCAGGGTGTATCCCCGTCAAAACCTTCACAAAATCCGAACATATTAACGACACACGACTCACATTTCCGCTACTGCCCACACTATCGGATTCTCTGTATCATACCCTTCCGCGACGCCACGCTATGCCGAGCTTTTCAATCCCGTCCTTCGGTTTCTCCGGCAACAACCAGCAAGACTACGGCTCTCCAAAGACTTACCACGCGACTCCAGTGTACCAGCCGATGCCAGCGGTCGGGACGCCCTCGTTTGGCGGGTTCCGACCAATCACCCCCAAGGAGTCCAGTCGTCATTCGAGTTATTCCACCAAAGACGTCGAGCCCACCATCCAGACTATCCAGCCCTCCGTCGAACGAGTCCGCCGCCACCGAGAGTATTACCTCGAGGGCGGAGACATATACTTCCTGGTGCGTTTCCGGGTTCCGCCGTTGATTCCCGAATCGTTCCCTGATCTCAGCATCACAGGTTGAAAATTACTTGTTCCGTGTGCATAGGTAGGCACAATCTCGAGCGATCGGCGGCAGGACGGAGGCTAACGGCTCGAAAACCCAGATATTTCTTCGACCGCGAGTCACCCGTGTTCAGGAAACAGTTCGCAGACAGCGCTCTGAACGGCCATCACCGTGTTGGGGCGTCTGATAACGAACCCCTCGTGCTGCACGATGTCAGGACGGACGACTTTTCCCGCTTCCTCTGGGTGTTTTACAACCCGTGCGTCTATTTCATTTCCGCCCTCTCCCTTTGCCCAGGTTCCATATCTGATGGATCAACGGTACCCTATCCAGGATATACTCAATTTACGATGCCACCTCAGAGGACTGGGCAGCCATTCTGGGTCTCGCGCATCACTGGCAATTCTCTGAGGTCAAGTCTCTAGTGGTCCGGGAACTCGAAAAACAGATCATCCCCTCCATTTACAAGATCGTCATCTACCATCGGTACAATGTCGATCGTGGGTTGCTCCTCCCCTCCTACATGGATCTCGTCTCTAGGGAAGAAACGCTCAGCTTCGAGGAGGCGAAGGATCTCGGATTGGAAACCTCGTTGATGATCATGACCGCGCGTGAAATCGTCAGGAAGGGAGAAGCACCCACCTCCACCGTGAATGTCTCGACAGAGGAATTGAAGAACGTTATCCGGCAAATCTTCCGATTCCCCGGGCCAAGATCGGACTCCCCCCTCAGCGATATTACTGCCGCAGAGTCCGCCATGGACCACCGGAGCCCACCTCTACTCGCAGAGAAGACAGATTTACCCACTGTTCCGGAACACGAGAGCGAACCTGTCAACTTTACCACCTCTGCCTCACTCAACTCCCCCCTGCCACCTGTAACCGAAGCTCCAGTCCCCAAGCCTACCCTGATCACCCCCACTCCCCCCACTTCGACTCCGAAGAAGCAGGCGCCACCTAAACCGACTCCTGCTACCCCGAAGAAGGAAGACACGAAGCCTGCACCTGTCAGTCCACCAAAGGAGGAACCAGCTAAGCCCACCCCCCTCCCCATGCGGGGGGGGTTTCCCATGCCGAGCGCTCAGGAACCCATTAAGCCTGCTACCGAAGAACCCCCCAAACCAGAGGCTCAGGACAGCAAGAAGAAACCATTCCTCTCCCGACTTAGCGAAGTTGGCAAGGCTGCTGGTGGTCCCGCCTCCGCGAAGGACACCACTACCCCCAAGGATAAGGAAGGAGACAAGCCGAGTGATAGCAAGGAGGCAAAGGGTGCAAAGGGCACCACTGATGAGAAGGATGCCGCCAGTCCCCCCGCCCCGGGGCCGGACCCCAACGAAACCCCTAACGAAACCCCCATCGGCACGCCTCTCCTGAACCAGGATACCGATAGCCGAGGAACGCCCTCAACAGGTCAATCGGTGACGATTCGCTCTCTGTTCAACACCAATGCTGATTAACCCAACCCACCCCTCCATAGGTCTCGGCAAAGAAAGCCAAAACACTACTGGCACAAACCGGAAAAATAAGAAGAAAGGAAACGGACCTCAGCAGCCGCAAGGACAAGGAAACGGACCTCAGCAGCAATGGCAGGGACAAGGAAGCGGGCCTCAGCAGCAGCAACAAGGACAAGGGCGAGGAAACGCTCCAGGAAAGCCTCAGAGTCCCGTCAACAATAAATCCGACAGCCCTTTCGCGGGTTGGTTCTGAACCCAGAGAACCGGGGTCCTGGGCTGAGGAGGTGGAGACGAAGATGGGTGAAAATGTCAGAGGGGAGGAAAAGGTTGCCGACGACAAGGAGAGGGGCGGGGGAAAACCTGCGGAGGTCGCAAACGTGGACACTTCCAAGGGAAACGTGAAAGCGGGAAGTCTTGGAGACGAGAGGAAAGTTGATGTTGAGCATGATACAAAGAAACCCGGAGAGGGAGCCGTTGGTTCACCCGACAACACCACTCCTGCTGTTACCACAGACGAAACTACGAAGCCTGTTACCATCGACGTCAAGGTCATCCCCCTGGCTGCCGTTTTGAATAAAGCCAATGACCCCGAAGCTCCTCCCGTGGTCGTTGGTGATGCTCCTGGCTCGGATGCCATGGCGCAGCCAGAGGAGGGGAGTAGGGAGAAGGCCGAGCTAATCGTTACGGACGAAGGGGATGTCGCCACCCCGAAACGAGCTACGAAAGAACTGCCCACTTCGCCTGCGAAACACCTGAAGGAGAAGGTTGTCCCCGCTCTCGGTTTGACAGTCCCAAAAGGTCCAAAGAATGACTCAGATCCTCTCTCCGTCGCCACCGTGGCCGACTCTGGTTTATCCCCACTTCAGAAGGTGCTCGAAGACACTGAGGATGAGACGCTGATGGAACGTATGGCCAGATTAAGCGTCGTGGATGCGAATTACCAACCACCGAAGGACGTGGTCCCGCCCGTGCACACCGACTTGGAATCAGAATTCGAGTGCGAGACTGCGCCGAGTGGGCCCAGTACTCCGAGATCGAGGGCTGGGAGGGGAAGTTTCAATCTCATGTTGCGCTCTGAGGTTCCGTTGAGCGACGATGACGACTTCTTCCTTGATTGCGACTCAAACGCCTCGGTGTCCAATTTCGATGGGGTTTAAAATGCAGTTGTATCTCCTACCTTGAGACCCCTTATCGTGTTCATATTCTGGTTCCGTGCTCTTCGTTTCTTGGTTTTCTTGTTCTTCGTCCCTGCGCTCCCCACTTTCCCCGCGTTCTTGACTTATCCTTCCGTATTCATCACGTTAACGCCTGTACCTAAAAGTCCCTTGTGTAAAGTAGTTGTGCACGTTGAGGCCTACCCGCGGTTTCCCATCGCCAGCGTTTTCCGGATCATCTCTCGCGACCAGAAGCAACCCTGAGGCCCTCAGAGGCTCAGAGCGCTCAAACTTCACGTTTTCAGACATCCCACGGTGGAACCTGGTGGAACGTGAACCAGATTTAGGGCGTGTATCGCTATTGAATGTCTAAGTTCGGGGGTAGGTTACAAAGGGCACGATGACAACCGAATTACAACTGGTCCCTCAAATGTTCAACACAATCCTGTGACTGGTAAATTTCATTGGCCTTTCAACGGCTATGGTAAAAATTCTACCGGTCCAGTCATACCCATACCTTTAGCATACCGGCTCGAATAACATCTCAAACCTCTTCCTCCTGTTCGGCGGAACATACAACGTCGCTTCTATCTCTTCTTCCCTGCTCATCCATGCCCCACCAACAAGTTCCGGGTTCGGTGTCATGACCCTCACGTAGCGATGACATGGGGCTTGATCCTGGTCTTTCCGGGGTGTCCAAAATGTGGACTTGTCCAATCAAATTTGCAAGTGTGCGATCGCATCAGCCACGATTCGGTATTCAATATTCACACCAGAGCAACCAAGAACCCACCTCCGAGTGATATTCACGACCAGGCAGCCTTCCTTCGGGCCGGCGAGACCGCCGCCCCCGCCCACGCGGTCCGAGACCGTATTTTGGCGAAACCCGCGGCTATGTCTTTGACCAACCCGGGGTCCTTCAACTTCTCCAGCGACTTGCGGATTTCGGTGGCGCATGCTAAACGTCGCCGTGAGGATCGACTCCTTTCGAGGGTTATAGTCCAATAGGGAGCAAAACGAGCGCGTCAACCACTGCGGTGAGCGGGTATATACCCATTCCGCGGTGCTAGGAGAAATAAGTCGAGTCGCTCGAGGGGTGAAGAACGCACGCACATCGACCACGTACGAAATTGTATCGATGGACCTGGATTCCGGTTCGACCTCCGACAAACACCGTGCAAGCAATCCCACCACTGCATCTACCCTCGTCGTCTTCGGGTGTTCGATCCCCTTCGTCACAGAATTATGGATCTCGGTAAGTTGCGCAGCTGTCAACCTGAATGCAACGAACTCCATAGCTTGTCTCTCAGGCTGTTCCCACGGAGATTGGTCCGATGGGCCAAAGCGATCCCAGAGCGGCGAGGGAGGCTTCAATGGTTCTGCAAACTTGATCGCTCTTGGTTCGTGGTGAGGCGGAGGATCGATCGATCCGAGGCCTTGGTACAGCTGAGAGAGTTGTCTGAAGAACAGCAGAAAGCCAGCTCCATCGACTGACTCGGTCAGTTTCGTCAGCACAGCAAAAGTAACCGGGAGGGTCGAGTGGGAACGCACACAACACATGCGAGAAGGACGTTCCAATCGAAGTGGAATTCAGCTTGGTGAACCGAGTGATTGTCAGCTGGAACAGTGGTTCGTCCGACTCCCCTTCTGTGTCGATGATTCCTATGACGTTCACGGGATCCACATAGCAAAGAGTCGGTTGGACAGTGAGTTCCGATGGACAAATATTGTCTACGTCGCTATCGGTTACCGAAACGGGGAGGCCCGAATTGGTCAGTCGAATCTGCGTTCCGTGGTTAGTTCAAGGCAAGAGATAGAATGAAACAAGGACGTACTGTCCAGGGTGCGTCTGGTGTATCCGGTCTCACTAGTCGCCTCGCCGGGAGCGGAAAGCTCGATAATGCTTCGCGCAGTACGACGTTAAATCTTTCGATATCCAAGATATCCGGGATGATGTGGTAAAACTGAACCTGTCGCACAGGATGAAGAGTTCGCCTATTCTTGGAGTATGCCATCCGGGAGTGGCGGCCTTACCGCCAATGACAAGAGGAGGTTGGTCGACGAGATTTCGTGGTACTCCTTGTGGCTCAGAACGGTGGGTTCCCTCGGTTTGACGAGGTAATCCGGCATTTCGAAGCGTGGCTGGCAACTGACGGGGGTATCCTGTTCAAGTCCCTTGACAAATTAGCTAGCCGGAGCTCCTCCCCTTCCCCCGAGATTATTCCAGAGATGCCGCCAGATATTCTTCTTCTATTCTCTCCCCTTGTTAGCGTTCGCAGCAGTCCACATGAACCTCCTAGACGGTTTGACCTCGTCCCCCCAAAGGGTTGTAGTTCCCGCATTTGGGCGACGAGTGGAGCGAGATTTGGCCATCGCAGAGATGGGTGCAGATCCCCGGACAAGGAGGTAGAACTACTTAGCCGCTGGGTGCCGAGTACTTGCCGGCTGTGTGGTATGTTCCCTTCACGGAGTGGCTCCGTCCCGTCGGCGAACTGGATCTTGTCGCCGGTACGTTGCAGTGTGAGGTCCGAGTAGAAATGGCGCTCCGCCTTGGAGCGGAACCAGGCGGCGCCCCCCTCAGGCCAAAAACATAACCTAGCAGTGAAAGGGGTAAAGCAGGATGCGAAGATCGCGAGGGCCTCTACCTGGTTACGGTAGGTCGGTTCCATTCCACTTAGACGGGGGTCTTGACGCTGGCCATGCAGTGGTCAGACCCGGGTACAGTTTTCCCGAGCCGACTTAAACTCAGCTCCTTGAGATAAATCAAGACCTTCCTCCCGTTGGGGGCGCCGTCGGTGTACCGCAAAAATCTTGAAAGGGGACTTGGAGCGATTCATTGCGGAGGATCGACCTTGGCTGGGCGTGGCTAACATCCGTCGCCGGAAAATAATGTTCAACGCGATCACTTTCTTTTTTTTGCAATCAGAGGGGGCTGTTCTACGACTACGGTAAAAATTCGACTGGACCAGTCATACCCATACCCTTGGCATACCCCTCAAACGATGCCTCAAAGTCCTTCCTCCTGTTCGGGGGGACGTACAACGTCGTTTCTATCTCGTCTTCCCTGCTTACCCACGACCCGTCAACGAATTTCGGGTTTGGTGTTGCGACCACCACGTAGCGATAACATGGGGGTTGATCAGTATGAAACCTGGTCTTTCCAGGGTATCCAAAATGTGGGCTTTTCCAACCCAATCTGCAAGCGCGGGATCGTCTCAGCAGAAATTCACTCCGGAGCGATCCGAAACCCACCTGCGAGTGATATTGGTGATCAAGTGACCTTCCTTCACGAGACTCTGGCCGCTCTTGTCCCACGCAGCCTGTGACTGAATCTTGGCGGAATCCGCGACGATATCTTTGATCAACCTAGGGTCCTTCAGTTTCTCCAGTGACTGGCGAATTTCCGTGGCGCAGGCCAAAACGTCGTCGCGAGGATCGGCCTCTTTCGAGCGCTGCAGTCCTATGGAGAACGAAACAGTCCCGTTGACTGCTGCGTTGTCCGGGTATATACCCATTCCACGGTGCTAGGAAGGGTAAATCAAGGCACAGGAGAGGCAACAAATGCACGGACATTGACCAGGTACGAAATGGTATCAATGGGCTTGGATTCCGGTTCGACCTCCGACAAACACCGTGCAAGCAATCCCACCACTGCATCTACCCTCGTCATCTTCGGGTGTTCGATCCCCTTCGTCACAGAATTATGGATCTCGGTAAGTTGCGCAGCTGTCAACCTGAATGCAACGAACTCCATAGCTTGTCTCTCAGGCTGTTCCCACGGAGATTGGTCCGATGGGCCAAAGCGATCCCAGAGCGGCGAGGGAGGCTTCAATGGTTCTGCAAACTTGATCGCTCTTGGTTCGTGGTAAGGCGAAGGATCGATTGATCCGAGGCCTTGGTACAGCTGAGAGAGTTGTCTGAAGAACAGGAGGAAGCCAGCTCCATCAACTGGGGTCAGTTTCGTCAGCACGGCAAAAGTAACCGGGAGGGTCGAGTGGGAACGCACACAACACATGCGACCAGTATGTTCCAATCGAAGTGGAATTCAACTTGGTGAACCGAGTGATTGTCAGCTGGAACAGTGGTTCGTCCGACTCCCCTTCTGTGTTGATGATTCCTATGACGTTCAGGGGATCCGCATAGCGAAATGTTGGTTGGTAGGTGAAGTCTGTTGGGAAGATCTGGTCTGTGTCGCTATCGGTGACCGACACGGGGACGCCCGAATTCGTCAGCCGAATCTATATGTCGCGATCAGCTTGAAGTAATGGAAGGAAGGAAACGAGGGCGTACCATCCAGGGTGCGTGTGGTGTATCCGGCCTCACTAGTCTCCCCGCCGGGAGCGGAAAGCTCGACAAAGCCTTGCCTAACGCGACGTTGAACCTTTCTATATCCAAGAGCTCAGGAATTATGTGAACAGTCGGGATCTATTCCACGAGACCAGGAGTCAGCGTATCTTTGGAGCATGTCATCTGGGAGTCGCGACCTCACCACCAATGACAAGAGGAGGTTGGTCGATGATATTTCGTGGTACTCCTTGTGGCTCAGGACGGTGGGTTCCCTGGGTTTGATGAAGTAACTCGGCATTTCGAAAGTGTGGCTTTGGGATCGCCCGTCGAGTCACGGAGGTCCTCTGAGCTATGGGGCGATGGGAGTCGGTTTAAGTAAGTATAGTTTTTCCCTCCGTGTCAACGTTTAAAATGTTCCAGAGATACCGCCAGATACAGTCCTTTGCATATGAAAATGAACAGCGACTTTTTTGCTTGCTCACGTCGATCAACGCTGTACCAAATTGAGCGGTCGGGCTGACGACTGTTGTGACCGTTATGCAAAGGACTGTATTCTTCTTCTGTTTTCCCTCAGCCTCAACATTTGTAGCAGTCCCAATGAACTTCCTGGGCTCGCACGGTCTGATCTCGTCTCCTCGACCAGTCGCAGTTCCCACGTTTGGGTGGCAAGTGGAGCGAGATTCGGCCTTCGCAGTGATGGATGCCCGGACAGGGGAGTTGGATTACTAGCTGCTGGTACCGGAGACTTATTGAGCATGTGCCACGTTTCCTTCGCTGAGTGGCTCCGTGCTGTCGGTGGACTGGATCTGGCCGCCGGTGCATAGCAGTGGGCGCGACACAGTCCGAGTAGAAATGGTGCGTCCCCCCTCCCGGAATGGAACCAAACGGCGCAACCAGCTGCACAGAGCGATTGACGCATCAGCAAATCTAGAGCCTGTGTTCGGGATCATGGAGTCGGGAGGAGTAAAGCAGGACGCGAAGTCCACGAAGCCCTCTGCCCCGGTTGTGGCCGGTGAGTGAGTACTCGAAACCTCGAAGAGGACTTGGTAGTAGTAGGCGCTGCCTGTGGGTTGAAGCGATTCACTATGGCGGAGGATGGACCGCTCGATAAGTAAGAACTCGTGCGATCTGGCCATGGCAGTCAGTGGTGGGTGAGGAGAGACCCCGTACTCGCGAACTTGTCAAGCAACCTCACTTCTACTCATGTGTATGACTATGTATGTAGGATAAAATCGTGTTTCCTCCCAGTCTCGAACTTGGGTCTTTGTCCTCCCCCGTGCCCAGTTCCGTCGGATCTGACCGACCCCAGAAGGGAAAAAGTGTCGCGATCGTTCCGAGGCACGGGACGGGCAAGAGTCGTGACGGCACCCCCGCTCGAAATGGGTGATCTCAACGTGCCTCCGACCTTCACCGGCACCCCTCACTTCCACGCATCTGCACCCCAAATCACCCTTGGGATTTCATTTTTTTCCATCCAAGGATCTCTCGAAACCATAAGATATTCGTAGAGATCGTCCCCTACCACGCGAAGACCCCATTGCGCCCACAGATACACGAGGACATAGGTCGCGTGTCCAAGACCACGCTTCTTACGACACGTCATCCGCCCCAGTTTTCGTATCCCGTCCCTGATTCGCTAAGTTATGAGCCCGACGAAGCGATATGACTTGCGCCGGGACGCCGCCCCCTCGGTCCCGGTGCGAACCCCACCAAGGCCGAAGGGCGGAGCCAAGGAATCGGCTTTGAGTCCTCAGGAGATGCTTGATGCTCGGAAGGATGCTTTGATCCAGGAGAAGAGGGCGGAGGGGAATGCGATTGCCGATAGGCATGAGACTATGGTGAGCTGCTCGCCCTAACACGATTTCTGAGATTAACGAACCGGAAACGCGCCACATAGCTCTATGAGATGTTTCACCTCAAGGAGCGCACTTTGTTGTTGGACTATAACCCTGAGGTACGCGTCGCGTTTCCTCTGCGTGCTCCAACTTCGCTCAGCACTGGAATCAAAGGCCGCGCGGACCAACAAATCAGAAAACTTCCTCAAGGTACGCTTGGTGACCACTAGGATAGGTCTTTTCGAAACTAACGTAACCTCGCTTATGCTTGGGATAGTATAAGGAGGAACACGACCTCATGATATTGTCCTCCGCCGGTGAGGGTCTCTCACGGAGGACTCGACGAGCCCACAATCAATTCTCCGAATTTATCAAGGGTTCCAGCACGTCACAACCCCAACACACGCCCACCATTTCATTCGGACCGCTCCCTCCATCAACGGCATCTGACAAGAGGAGAGGAAAACAGAAGGCCATTGTCCCTGAATTGGAGTCCCCTGATCTACCCGCTACCAGCGCCGTTTCTGTTCCCGCCCCACGGAAAAGGCGGAAGGCGATCGCGGACTCCGCCTCCGGCGCTCCCACTGAAACAACCCCTGCTCAGCCTACCCTGAATCCATCCGAAAGTATATCAGCCCGAAGTCACCATCGGAATACTTGGTCATATCGCTGTCGTGCTGGCCCGTCGACGGCCACCTTACCTGCTACCGCTGACCCGCCTCCCAGATCTCGGAAGGTTACTCTTCGAGTTACACGACCTGAGAGGGTACTTGACCGGTTCCTTCGAAAGTCATTGGAGCCCTTTCTATCTTCGTTTATCAGTCTCGACGGTAAAACAGATGTTTCACTCCCCAAGCTGGAGGCCCACGCCAAAGCGACGGCCGCCTTGGCTGAAAGACGAGCGGAGTTTCGTCGGAATGGCTGGTACCTCCCCATGGACCGGCACGGGGAGAGGGGACGTGGACCACCGGAGGAACCTGAACGATTGGCCGGCACCTGGGATGTCATTCTGAAGGCCGTTGAGGTAACCTACCGGCCCGATCCCCTGTACCTCCCGGTCACGAAGCAGATATGCGATGGGATAAAGGCTAGGGAGGAACTGAGCCTTTGCGCGCGGGCCACCCATGGTCGACTGGTGCGGGGAACGGCGAAAGTGAAAGGGTCGAAGAAGCTGAGAGACGACCCTGAGACTGCTTGGCGTAAGAAATTAGCAAAGGAGACTGTGGAACTAGTCATTGATCAGTGGAAGAGAGTGGTTCTGGCAAGTATTTTGTTCGTCTTCTGAATATAGCTGGGCTCATACGCGAATCCTTTCAAGTACGTCCGCGAGAAACGGAAGGTAGAGGAAGAGGAAGAGGAGAGAAGGCGTGGACAGGAACACCTCGACGCGATCTTGGACCAATCGAGACATATCCTCCAATCCCAACACGCCAATCTCTCAAGGGCAGCCGGGAAGCCGGTTACCGAACCAAGCACTCGGTCGCAATCACGTCTTACCCAAGGAGATTCTGATGATGACTCAGGTCAAGAGCTGTGGGAGGAAGGACAAGATGTTGAGAGAGTGGGGGCTAGTTCGGGTGAAGACACAGAGGCAGAAGGGCACGAGGAAGGGACGATGGCTCTTCTTGGTGGTTCTGGACCCTCCTCTTCTCCAGAGACAGATCTCGACCTGGAGCGAGCGACCGTTCATACCCAGCACACTTCGGACGACATCGACCATTTCCCCGTCACTCCTTCCTCCCCCGATGCTATGGATGTCGAAAAATTGCTCCAGCTCAGCGACCCGGTCGGAGATGGGATCCCAATGGACCTCCGGCCTCCGGACCCTATCAAAGAGCTTTTGGCGTCAATATCTTCTCCCGCCGAACTCCCCCCAGAATCATCAGAGCCAGACTACCACGAACCGGACCTTGTGGCTGCCCGCCCACCCGCACCACCACTGGAGGACGAGGCTGATGAGGAGGTTATTGCGCAGGACGATGGGATCGAACACTACCTCCGGCCCTACGCGGTTACAAAAGTGGACGGTTGGGATCCGGACCAAATCATCAAACCTTCTCCTCTCCTACGTGGTTCTTTACGACCGTATCAACGGGCGGGACTGGAGTGGCTCGCCAACCATCACACTCAATTTTTCAATTGCATCCTCTCAGACGAGATGGGTAAGTCCGTCCTTGGATCCCTCACAAATGCTGAATCGCTTTGATGTGTACACACGGTCCCCAGGCCTCGGGAAGACCATCCAGGCGATCGCTTTGCTGGCCCACCTCGCCTCTGATCGAGGGATATGGGGTCCACATTTGATCATCGTCCCCACGAGTGTCATACTGAATTGGGAAATGGAGTTCAAGAAGTTCCTCCCGGGCTTCAAAGTCCTTAGCTACTATGGCAACCCTAAACGCCGAAGGGAACTTCGGAAGGGGTGGAATGACAAGCATCACTTCAATGTTTGCGTCACTTCGTACGCCCTTGCCCTCAAGGACGCCGCAATTTTGAGGAGGAAGCAGTGGTATTACATGATTTTGGACGAGGCCCATATGATCAAGAACTTCAAGAGTCAGCGGTGGATGACGTTGGCGGTGATCAAAAGTTTCAGGAGGCTGCTCTTAACGGGGACGCCGTTACAGAATAACCTGACGGAGTTGTTTGCATTGTTGCAATTTATCATGTCTGGGATGGACTTCGCGGGTTTCAAGGAGTTTGAAGGGTTGCTCTCAGGTGGGTGGTTTGGCATAAGGTACACCTGGGTACTCACTCCCATCGCTAGCCCCGTTGGAGAAGGCCGTCGAACGTGGCGAACACGAGAACGAGGAGAACCAACAAAGGGTGGCAAAGCTCCATCAACTCCTCCGCCCGTTCTTGCTTCGGCGCTTGAAACGCGACGTCGAGAAGGATCTCCCGAACAAGTACGAACACCTCGAGTTCTGCCCCTTATCCAAACGCCAACGATTCCTCTACGACGAGTTCATGACTCGGGCTGACACTCGCAAGGACCTCAGGTCCGGGAACTACCATCGGATCGCCAACATCCTAATGCAACTCCGGAAAGTCTGTAACCACCCTGATTTGTTCGAGGTTCGCCCGATCGTCACTTCTTTCGCGATGGGCCGGTCGGCGATTGCGGACTACGAGATCAAGGAGCTTTTAGTTCGACGAAGGCTCCTTTCCACGTTCGATGATGACCCAGGAGTAAACCTCGATCTATTTGGGATGGTGTTTACACATCGACAGGACACTTCCGGGCTCGCTGCGTACCAGAGGAGGTCATTGGCCGAGTTCCTAGACTTCTCGAGTCGCTGTGAGCCTCCTGGAGAACACCCTCCGCGAGACACTCGAACGCTCGAGGGACACAAACGGTGGAGACAGTATCAACTCCGTAATGCTACCTGGATACGCTGGAACCAAATTGGTTACGTGAACGGCCTCAAGTGCGCACAGGTCCCGGTGTACAGTCGGGAGCTCCTGTCTACGGCGGCCAAGATGTATAAACCCATCTTACCGCTCTCCGAGATTAATCTTGGGAAGTCTTACTGGTACACGAGCGTCACCCTTCATTCCGCCGTAACGTCCTTCACCGAGCGCGCCAGAGCGGTGGCACCAATTGTCGAAAAATTCGCGTTTGCGACCCCAGTCTCGGTTGCTATGGATATGCCAGCTCATGCTTTACGGGGATACGAGGATCAGCTGAAGGGCGCCGTCCCTGGGACAGAGTTTGATGCACCCTTACACCACGCCAGCGTGAAGCTCCGGATAGCGTTTCCTGACCCTTCGCTACTCCAATATGATTGCGGGAAGCTGCAGCGGCTGGCTCACCTCCTTCGCGAACGCAAAGACGGCGGTCACAGAGTCTTGATCTTCACTCAAATGACAAAGATCCTTGACATCCTGGAGCTCTTCCTGAACTTCCACGGATACATCTACCTACGACTGGACGGCGCTACGAAGGTCGAAGACAGACAATATATCACCGAAAGGTTTAATTCGGACCCTAGGGTGTTTTGTTTCATTTCATCCTCAAGGTCAGGAGGGGTTGGTATCAAGTGCGCGTTTCGTATCAGTTCAGTGCCAAATACATTGCTTACCACCGAACACAGTTTGACAGGGGCGGATACCGTCATCTTTTACGACAGCGACTTTAACCCGCAGATGGATAAGCAATGCGAAGATCGGTGAGATTCTCGCGCAGTTAAAACGTCACCTCGTTTGGGGGTGGTCACGCTGACCCGTGTCGGAACTTGCAGGGCTCATCGCATTGGCCAAATTCGTGATGTTCATATCTACAGGTTCATCTCCGAGGTGAGGAGTCTCTGCTGCGGCTGGTTTATCATTTGGCTCCGCCACTGATGCAATTCAATCTCGTATCATTTTTCCGAACAGCACACCGTCGAGGAGGCCTTGCTGAGGAAGGCGAATCAGAAGAGGTCGCTTGACGAGATCGTGATCCAGAAGGGTGAATTTGACTGGCGTTCGTTGTTCAACAGCGAACAAGCCATGGCGCGCGCACTTGAGGGGGTGGAGGATGTGGATGACGCCCGCGCCGCTGAAGTGGCCACGAGGGAGGCGCGAGAGGTGGAAGGGCTGGATGATCTAGACTTCGGGTACGAGCCGCGTGAAGAACCTGAGCCAGAGGGGGTGCAGGGGGAGGAGGAGGATGGAGAGGGGGAGACGGCGCAGGATTATATGCTACGATTTGTTGAGTCGGACGGGGACTTCTTTACCGAGTGGAGGATATAAACGTTTGGTTCCTTTATCCCCTCGGAGATGGCCGAAACGGCCGGAAACAATGGCACAATCAGAAACCCACCCACGCTCACAATACCGCCTCCTCTGGGTCGGGTAATGTTCCCCCCTCCTTGACCCACAGCCACCACCCCCCTCCCCCCGAGTCGCCCTACTTCCCCGTCGTCACGACGCGCACGAAACAGAGTGGCCGTCTACCCGACCACGATGCTCAAGAAGATGACACACAGATTTACCCATTTCCACGCTCCCAAGAGATCAAATCAACTCGACCAGCCCCAGCTCCCAGCGGCCTTACCATACCACACCGAGCATCGCGCCTCGATCTCTACCCAAAGGACTTCGCTGAGCGAATGGAGCAAGCGTGAAGACAGCATGGAATCCACCAGGTCAACACTCGAGAGACGGCCCAAAGCCACCTATTCCATCCAAGACTTCGTCATCCATCGAACCCTCGGTACGGGTAGCTTCGGTCGCGTCCATCTCGGTAATATTGTGTTTCCTCGTCGCGCTTGGATCACCCAGTGACTGACGTTCCGACGCGTAGCTCAAAGCCGAAGGAACCTACGGTTCTACGCGGTCAAGGTCTTGAACAAGGAAAAGGTCGTCCGACTCAAGCAGGTCGACCATACGAACAGTGAACAGGGGATCCTACTCTCCATCTCGCACCCTTTCATCATAAACCTTTGGGGGACGTTCCAAGATGCGACCAATCTATACATGGTCATGGACTTTGTGCACGGAGGCGAGCTGTTCACCTTGCTGCGCAAGGCTCAGGGCGGGGTCCGTCGCGTCTTCACGTAGCCGCGATATGCTTACCTGACCCCACCCCCCATTTTTCTCTTTAGAGGTTCCCGGACCCAGTGGCGAAGTTCTATGCCGCTGAAGTGGCTATGGCCCTCAACTACCTCCACACACACGAGATCATCTACCGTGACCTCAAGCCAGAGAACATCCTCCTCTCCGATGACGGCCATATCAAGATCGCCGACTTTGGTTTCGCGAAACACTGCGAGGGGACTACTTGGACGTTGTGTGGCACACCTGACTATCTCGCCCCGGAGGTCAGTGTCTGTCCCCGATCACCCATTCCACCAAAACTTACGCCTTTGTACTAACTCCCGTGGTAACATTCCGATCAACCTTCTCATTCACCTACATTCGTACACGCGCCCTTGACCTTCTTGCGGACGACCCACTAGGTTGTCAACCAATCGCGCTACAACAAGAGTGTCGACTGGTACGCGCTTGGCGTGCTGATCTTCGAGATGCTCTATGGGCAGCCGCCTTTCCACGAACCAGAGATCAGCCCCATGGCGTTGTACAACAAGATCTCCAAAGGTCCCAGTATTATCCAGTGGCCACCCTTCTTCAACCCAAGGGCCAGCGATTTGATTCTCAAGCTGATGGAAACCGATCCTTCGAAGAGGTACGGTAACATGAGGAACGGTGCTGGAGACGTCTTCGCGCACCCCTGGTTCAAGGAGGTCGTATGGCAGAACCTCCTGACAAAGAACATCTCGCCGCCCTATATCCCCAGGACGATTTCTGATGGGGATGCCAGCGCGTATGTTGTTTCGCTTTGGTCCGGCCACTACTTTTCCAGCACTGACTTAACTCGTTGCTCAGTTTCGAACGTTACCCAGAGGACGAAGCTTCATCCAAGTACGGACGGCCTGGGCTGGACCTCTTCGGTCATCTTTTCGAAGAGTGGGATTACACGGCATGAGGGCCCACGTGTAAACCTCCACGTTCGGCATTCTCAATCTGTCCACCCTGTTGTCCACCTCATCTCCGCCATCTCGCCCTCCGTCATCAAACCATCTCAAAATGTACACCCACGCGCTGTGTTTGCCAACATATTTTAATGTATCCTGTACCTTATACCTGTCCCCACGGTCGCCTCTCTCCGCTCTCTTTCTCCCCCTCTTTCCCTATTGGACTATGGCACGCAGATTCCTCATCGCCCTCCGTTGCATATATATACCACCACCCCTTGTGATCCCTAGAGGGCTTGCTTCCCACTTGTTGTTTGTTCTTTCTTCTGGTTATGTGTTACGTATGGAGTTCCGGTCGTTCGTGTGATAGTTCTTGAAATTGTAAACGGCCGGAGTGCATGGCACTAGCCTTGTAGCGCACACGTGCGGAATCAAATCAAACGGGTGTCGGTTGTTGTGGAGATATTTACTGGTGGGGTGGGTGAGGTAGTGCACGCCCAATGCGCCGAAGGGGTAATACGATAGAAGTAATGGGTGGAAGGAGCGTATGGATAGTATAATATAACAGTATCGTAAGGTGCGGGGAGAAACATCTGCGATGATACGGGGAAAGGTGGAGCTACAGTGTAACCCTGCTAAATACGCAGAGTGTTGAAGAGAGGAGAGGATCATACTGTCTATGAACAATGTTACGTCGCTGTCGCAGAACGCCAGTGATCGGAATGATAAGTGGGAGAAGGTGCTCACAGTGAGGAAAGAGACCGCGGTGGTCAAGGGAAGCCGTGGAGAAGCGAGAGAGGAGAAAGACGTTACAACGGCCGTCCGGAGCAGAAC
>Ga0307516_10002367_pt1 | contig 25271 bp, 26 predicted proteins | sample 19_EM_MG_FD_203310 | JGI IMG/M metagenome (GOLD analysis project Ga0307516, IMG submission 203310) | Populus trichocarpa ectomycorrhiza microbial communities from riparian zone in the Pacific Northwest, United States - 19_EM | ecosystem: Host-associated > Plants > Roots > Unclassified | place...
GGGTGCCTGGAGGGGTCAACTCTATTGAGAACTCACTCAGACCCTCGTCGGATCCTCGGTCCATCTACCGATTGTCTCCCATCTTTGGCCAAAACCGGCTTCCTCTCCCTGGGCTGGTTGCGTCAACACGAAGGTCTGGCGCTGGGCTACGACCCTTGATGTTACCCACAATCTCGATTGCCTGGTAATGCATGGTGCATGATGGGCCACTTCCATTCGCAGGATGATCAGTGGGGGTGGCAGCCTCGAGGTCGCTGGTCCGTCTATAAGAGTTGGCGAGCCAAGAGGTCTGAGAGCTTACAATACCCCCCAAGACCGCAGTCCTCCCCACCTTAATCCGCCCTACCAACTACCGGGGACCCGCAGCATGCAGCAGTCATACCAGTTCACTTCAAACGACGCCGACATCGTCCTCCGTACACCCGAACCAAAAATATTCCGAGTTCACAAGAACATACTATCTATCGCGTCGTCAGTCTTCAGGGGCATGCTGGCGGTCCCGCAGTCCCCACCCGAGTCGACCAAAGAGGGAGAATGTGGACCCCCAGTCGTCGATATACACGATTCCGCCGAGGACCTCGAGGTTCTCCTCCGAATGATTTACCCCGTCGCGTTCCCTCCGATCACCGACCTTGATGCCCTCTCTAACGCCTTCGTCATCCTCGACAAATACCACACCGAGGGACTTCAAGAGCGGCTCAAACCACTCCTCATCTCTTCCACTTTCCTCGCCACCGATCCCATGCGCGTCTACGCTATCGCGTGCCGCTGGGGGTTTACAACAGAAGCGGCGATAGCCGCTCCATATGCCTCCACGATCGGAGTCTCCACATTCACTTGCATGGACGATATGCGATACATCTCGGGCCTTGACTACCATCGCATAGCCCTCATTGCCCAGGAACGCAGAGAAATCGGTCGAGGTGAAGTCCTCAACAAAGTCGCCACGTGCAGGTATTGCCCACAATCCTTCTACGATAACTTCCGGCCCAGGCTCGTGGAGAGGTTGCTAGTCGGGAATGAGATGTTCCACAATTTCGGAGCATGTATGGAGGTGTGCTTTGACGTGGCAAAGGAGACAGAAACCAAACACGGACCTGCGAATTGTACACATGGGAGGTCTCACCTCGAACAGTTTGTGATCTCGCTAGCGAAATCCCTGCAGAACATACCCACCAGCCAGAATACAGCTGCGTGACCGTTCCGCCGAAGCTATTGCGACCCCTTCACGGTATCTATTCCATCCTATCCCCCTTTTTCCGACACTGATTGCATCTTATTCCGTGCGCGTGAAGTGTTCTGAGATCGGTTCTGTCCCGTGTAATTCACGTGGTTTCCCAATTCTACCCATTGCGCCTCTGCATCATGCCATCTGTCTTGTTCATCTGCCATCAGCAAAACGGCCGCCAGTTCATCTCCCACCAGCCAAACCCGCTGTATTGACGGATAGACTTATTAAAGTTAAAAGCACAACTCAAAGTAGCAAGAAAAACTAGTGAACGGTTGCGGGAACGGGGCTGGGGAATAGAAGAAGTGAAAAAAAAAGTGCTCCGCAGTTTTGCCGATGCGTGTGAAGATCTCGGTGGGACCGAAGAGCAGCACGAGTGGGTGCCTCACGATCTTCTCATGACTTCCGATTGTGAATCAAGGTTGCGAGAGGAACTTCGGACTCCTGGGGTTGTGTCACGCGGGCTAGGCTCTCATGCCCCCGTCCCCACACCCAAGGAGACTGCATTCCGCGGCTACTCAACTGTATCTGGGGGAGCTCCGGGTCGCCGCACACTGGAACTCTGACGAGAATGAGCGGTATGTGGGGTTCTGAAGGTCATCCGTGTGTGCAAGTGACTTGAAACCACATTTTACGATTTCCAGCTAACTTTCATGTTATATCCGACAAAGGATCTCTCTGGCGCCAAAACCTCGAGGCTGGGCGCATACGTTCTCTCGCTCGTTACGTGCCGTAAGTGGCTACTGTCCTCGTGACCGACTGGTCTATAAAACCAACCCCGCCACACTTTTGCCTTAGGGATTACCGATTCTCCGTCGTTCACCATGAGTTCCGACAAAGGCTACGATTTCGACGACGCAGACATCCTCCTTCGCACCCCCCGGTCAAAGGGGTTCCGCGTTCACAGGAGCATACTCTCCGTTGCATCGCCAGTTCTTCGGAATCTTGTGGCGGACGTGCCAAAAGTATCTCCAGACGATGAAGATAAAGGTGTGCTCCCGGAGGTTGATGTGGAAGACTCCCCCGAGGATTTGGACCTCTTTCTACGTCTCATCTATCCCGTCGTCATGCCTCCAAAGTTCGAAGACTTCGATTCTTTGTCGAGAGCCTTCACGATCCTCCAGAAGTATCAAGTTGAAGGAGTTCAAGAACTCCTGAAACCGATCCTCACATCGCAACCTCTCCTTACCTCCGATCCGGTACGTGCGTACGCGATGGCGTGTCGTTTGGGCTTCAAAGAGGAAGTAGAGGTGGCTGCTCCTCTTGCCGCCACCACTGACTTCACGACAACGATCCGCGCGGAGGACCTTCGAAGGATGAGTGGGGTGGATTACCACCGCCTCGTCGTCCTCTCCAAGGAGCGATTCAAGAAAAGCAAGGGCGATATTTTTTCCGCCCCCCTCCAGTGCACCAGCTGCCCCCAAGCCTTCTACAACCTGTTCCGCGAAAAGCTCATGGAGAAGTTAAGCACGGACGAAGGGAAGTTCTACGACACCATGGGGTGTCTGGATCTTTGCTTCACAGTTTCCAAAGAGTGCGGAGCACACAATTGCTCTGGGGTTGGCGGGGTCGTCCACTTCGAGAAGTTTGTTTTTGCGTTGGTGAAGGAATTACAGAAACCTCCGACCTGCGTTTGCTGATCGAAAACACTGTGAGCGATCTACCCATTCTACCGGGCGTAGCGATTCAACTGACGTTGGTTACCGTACGACCACCAACGGATCGAAATTATCAACCTGTTCCAGCATTGCCGCTTGACATTTGCTGCCGGTGATGACAGCAGTGGTATGAGTGGGTCGCGTTCAGTGAGGAGATCATATTAGTATAGTGACTACCGCATGTCACCCCTGCGTGAGTAGCATTACCTGTAAAACCCTTTTGGCGTATGTGTTCGTACGTCCCTCGTTTATGCTCTTTGGATCGGGAGGTGTTGCAACCGTGGGAGCTTTCGTCTCAGCGACGTGCCCTCCAACCACTGGAGTGCTGACGCTCCGTCGCGCTCCAAACTTCATGAAGCTTTACATGTCATAGGTTGGACCCCCGTATTGGGGTTGGGCTCTTGGGACTTACCGTATCCGCTGCCCAGGGTACACCCGTTCACGAAGCTGTTGTTCATCCCCGGGCTCCCCATGAGTCGCCACTGGTCGCCCCGTAGACACCTCTGGGTTTCCATCGCAAAGTAACCGCCCCAGTCACGATATCCATTTCTCCCGCAATTTGGCCTTTCGACGATTTGGGTTCCATACTATAAGGCAGGCGCCAGGGTATGACTAGTCATGACGGGCGCTAACGCTCCCCCAACCCCGCCACACTTCCGCCACCAACACCCCCACACCCAGGTTTTGGCGCAATGTCCACCTACCAGTTCACAGCAGACGATGCCGACATTGTCCTTCGTGCCTCGCGGTGTGAGACCCCGCGCGAGTTTCGCGTTCACAAAACCATCCTCTCCATTGCATCTCCAGTTTTCAAGGACATGTTCGACATTCCACAACCCGTCTCACCAACAACCCCCACAGGGGCCGCTACGCCGGTGATTGACCTCGACGATACTTCCGAAGACCTGGAGAATTTCCTACGCATGATCTACCCATTCGGATTCCCCACAACTCCCACCCTTGACGCAATATCACGCGCCCTCGTCATACTTGACAAGTATCAGGTGCAAGGTGCATCCCTGCGCCCCCTCAGGTCACTGCTCGTGTCCCCAGAGTTCCTCAAGAACGACCCCGTTCGGGTCTATTCCATTGCATGTGGCTGGAAGTTCAACGAGGAAGCGGATCTGGCCGCTCGTTACACCGCCTCTTGTGATATCTTGGCATCTATCCGCGAAGAAGACGTCCGGCGGATAACAAGCATGGAGTACCACCGCATCCTCATCCTTGGCAAGGACCGGAAATTGAAGAGCCATCATCATATTCGTACCGTCCCCCTTGCCTGCATCGGTTGTCCAGGCTACAAGAGATTTTACGCTACATTCCGACAGAGACTTTCGGAGGATTTCAGCGCCGATTACAACACCTATTATGAACATGGAAAATGTATTATCCGCTGCTTTGAGATCGCAATGGAGACGGAGAGGGAGGTTGGGGCATCGGGGTGTGGTGTTGGGCGGGACTCACACCTGGGGAGCTTCATCTCTTCTCTAGCAACCAAGTTGAGTGGTCAGTTCGAGTAGTATTAAAGCTTCGTTTGATCGAAGGTACCGTCTTGCCCATTCCTCGGCGTATTCTGCACACTGAACCCGGACCAGGTGGGCTTGTAACTCATGCTCGGAGGTTGCGTGTAAAGAAGAACGACCCTCCCTGCGTTTCTGAATTTTTAACACTGCCAAATTACGGTACGGTTCGTCGTCTTCACGGAGGCTTAGACAGTTTCCGTCGCCTGTTCTCTATCACACATTGTTCTACGTTGTTACGAAATCCAACTCAAGCACCTCGTGATAGTATCATGTGCACTTGTGATTTGATTTCTTCTCCTGACTTGGGGGAGAACAACGTCTTAAGATCTCACCCCTCAATCAACGCTTCAAGTATCAGTTTGACCCCCCAAGCGCCAGGATCTGCGAGCTTCTCCTTTTTCAAGGATTCGCTCTCGAGATACGCACTCCTGCCCACCTTTGCCTCGACATCTTTCGTTTGTTCCGTCGCCCTCGCTGCGGCACCGACTGCTTCTACCAGGTTCCTCCCCGAAACAAAACTCTCGACGAAAGCACTGAGGGGGTCGACCAGGGTCCTTGAGGGTCTGCGCGCACGGGTGTAAGTGTACAACCTGTTGAGTGCCGAATCAAGCGCTTCGCTCCAATCTACTGCCTCTGCGGAGGATGAATGGAATCCCTGGGCAAGAGCAGAAAAGAATATCCTTGAAGGGTATTCAGTAAGTGAATGGTGCGCCGGGCGGAGATGGACCCTACGAGAACAGAGCACCGCTAGTCCCACCCATTTGTTCTTCTGCGACTTGAGAAATCGCGATCAAAGAGGAAACGATGTCCTCTCCTGAGATCCTGCCTTCCTTGATGGCCCGCAAGACCGCGGTTGCGCCGCCTTTGAGAGTTAACCCACAATCGCCGTCCCCGGCGATAGTGTCCATTCTGGTGATCTCCGGTTCTGCTTGGATGAGTGCGTTGCAGGCACGCTCAACGGCTGAGACGAACGCGGAGGGATCTGGGGCCCTGAGGGAACCCCTAGATTTGGTGGTGGCTGAGACTACACTGGGTATCACGGATGGGGACTGAACCCTGGTGGGCGGGGAGTGAGAGGACCACTTCCAACCGGGAGTTTCGGTGGGTTCATCAAGGAGGGAAAGCATTAGGTCACTCGTTTGCCGCTCCTCTGGCAGGAGAAGGAGAGTAATGGAGAATCCTGGCATATTCAGGCTTGTCTTTGTTATGGTGGGTCTTCAGTTCGTGGGCTGCCACCAGAGAATCCCGACCGTACCATGAAAGTTCCGGAGATGAGCCTTTCAACCGAAAGGCCCTTGGTCTTGAGCTGACGCGCAACTTCACCGGAAATGCTTCCGAGCTCGAGTTCGCTGAGCCCCCCGAGGTTGTTCACCAAAGCGACAACTCGGTCTTTATTCCCGCCAAGGAAAGGGACAAAGCTCCTGTCCTTGTCTTCGGTGGATACGATCATCGTAATGAGCTGGTCGACGAGCTGATCCGTAGGCGGGACCGGGGATACACGTTTGTTTCCTGCTTCGTTGTGAATTCCCATACCAATTTCGATTTCGTTCTCGGGGAGGTGGGATTCAGAGGTGGCGGTACAGGGGACCTGAAAAACAACGATGAGGTGTTAAGAAGCCCGTGAACGTAAGGGACTCATGGCTACATGGCAATGCTCGAGTCCGACTCCGACAGTGCCGAGGTTCCCGGCGACCGTTTCGGCTATGGTATAAACTTCGCCGAGGGACGCGCCTCGCCTCGCCAGGGCACCGGCGATTTTGTAGACAAGAACCGTACCAGCGAGGCCACTGTTTGTTTGGAAACATCAACGCTCTGGAAGAGGATCAATTTGTAGTTACTTACCGCCTTCCGACGATACTTCCTTGGGTTCGACCAACAGCAACGTCGTCACCAACCACAAGGAACTTCACCTTATCGGCCTTGTCTGGGTGCTGGGCGGCGAATTGTTCTTTCGCAAGACCGAAGTTGAGGATATCTCCTGTATAGTTCCTAAACCCTTCATCAGTTGGCATGGGGGAGGCGGTGGACCTTGTCGATATACTTGACGATGATCAATGTCCTTGGGTACGAGCAACCGAGTGAGCGAAACCAGGGAAGGAGGGGGGCGAACCCACTGACCCTTTGTCGTTGCCAACGAGCTCAATGCCCCGGCGCACCTGCCTCGGGTTGGGGGAAGCAAAGACGTTCCCGCAGACGGCAGCTTCGCATTGGCAATGAAACGGAGAGCGCGGATGGGATCCAGAAGGAGCCCTTACGTACCGGTTAGGACACCGTCGCCTACAAAGCCGGCATGGGCGGGTTCATGGCCTGATCCGCCTCCGCAGATCAAGGCGACCTTGGATGGATCCGGGGAAGCGACGAAGACGACTTTGATACACGAAAATCTTATCAGACGAGCGATATCGGGAGAATATGCGCTGTCGCACCTCTGTTTGCTGCATCGAGGGCCAATTTTGGGTTTAGTTCGCATAGACCTTTGAGTGAGTCGAGAACAAGGGTCGACGGATCGCTGCCGAGGATGTGTTTTGCTGGAAAACAAAGGGGGGTCAAAGAGGATGACAGAAAGGGGGAGAAAGAAAATTACACTGGATGGCCATGGCAGTTTGATAAGCCCCGACCACCACTCGAGATTTGCCGACGGACGCTTCGCTCAGGCTATACAGCACGGGATTATTTCAACACGCGGTTTCGAGACGCGTAATTTGTAACTTTCTACCTCCCCTCTCCTCCTGATGTCTTTGCCACTCCCGCCCACGGCTACCAACGATGCTGTTAACGACCTTCAAGCCGGCTCGAGGAAAAGACAACGCTCGCTCTCCATGCAGTCGGACTCTTCTTCTCCCAAACGCTCCGCCTCAGAGGACCCCGCCCACGATTCTCAGAAGGATATCAATGACAGATCTGCGCGTCCTTCCCCTCTCCCCTCAGAATCCGCCCCTGTTCTCGAGGACTCCCTCATGGCCGATGGCCCGATATCATCCCAAGACGTCCCGATGTCGCTTTCATCCCTTCCCCCCGTCGATCCATCCATCATCGATCCAGTCATCACCCGCCCCCTCCAAATCGGAGAAACGTGGTACATCGTGCACAAGAGGTGGATAGACCGATGGCGGAAGGCGTTTTCCGGCCAGGAGGACAAGGAGGAAGGCTACATAACGGAGGCCACCCTCGGGCCGCCCGACAAGGAAAACCACAATCTACTTGACGAGAAACGCAACCTCCGAGGGGATGTCACTGGAGAAACCGTAGACTTTGTTCCTGAGGAAGTATGGGGTCGGTTTGTCTCCCAGTGAGTTCTTCGCCCTTGCCTCGTGTGGCGCTCTTCTTTGACTCAGGCGCTTCCAATTGGGCAGCTATGGGACGGTGGACCAAGCCATTCCTAGGAGGGTCATTGCTCGTGGGGTCATGCAACAACCCACTATCGAGATGCACCCCCTTATTCTGAAGGTCACTCGCATAGCCGACCCATCGCCTCCGGTGGCTGGTCCGTTTGTTCACAGAATAACGATCTCTGCCACAGCAACCGTGAAGGAACTCCATAAGGAACTCCACGCGCTCTTTAACGTCCCTGGTGCTCCGTTCCGTGTCTGGTCCGTTAACGAGGTCTCTCAGGATGCCCCGTATCAGGTGTCAAAGATGAAGGAGGACAACCCAAACCCTAAACTCTGGGGCGAGACCGACGACTTACTAGAGAGCGAATGTGTGGAAAGTGGTGGCTGTTTTGCAGTAGAATTCCAAAAGGATGGCCAGTGGCCATCTGATGGAGCCCCGCAGAACCATACACCCGCGCCGCTCTTTGGATCAGGGAGTGACTTCTTTGGGAAGATGCAGACGAGGGGTCTCGGATCGAAGACGGACGATGCTAACCCCGCTGCCACCTCTTCCAAGATTTCTCTTTGGAAGAGCAGCACACCAACATCGTCGAAGCGCGCACCAGAGCCTGGAACGCTGGGACTGGGCAACATGTGAGACCACCTCCCCACGCCTTCGTTCGGGTTCTCATTCACCGTAGGGGAAATACTTGCTTTATGAACTCTGCCCTCCAGTGTCTGGCACATACCAAGGAACTCTGCCAATACTTTGTTTGTACGTTCAACGCGCTTGGTAGGGCCACCAAGGTACTCAAATCACACCCACAGCAGGAGTATTCGAAGCAGAACTCAACCCAGATAACCCCCTTGGGATGCACGGAGCTATTGCGGAAGGTTTTGGCGCTCTACTTCGACGGATCTGGTCTGACTCCTCGACAACCACCTCTTACTCCCCTCGAGAGTTCAAGCAAGCGCTCCAAAAATTCGCCCCTCAATTTATTGGCTATCAGCAACACGATTCCCAAGAGTTGGTCGCTTTTCTGCTTGACGGACTGCATGAAGACCTAAACCGTATCGTGAAGAAACCGTATGTCGAGAAACCAGACTGGGAGGGTGGAGGAGACAAGGAGTTGGTCGAGCTGGCTAACGCCTCGTGGGACGGGTACCTCAAGAGGAATGACAGTGTGATTGTCGACCTGTTCCAAGGCCAATACAAGAGCACCCTTGTCTGCCCGGAGTGCGAGAAGGTGAGAATACGATGCACTGCCGTTGAATTGGGACTAACTCTTGTCTCAAGGTCTCCATCACCTTCGACCCATTCATGTACCTCACGTTACCGTTACCGGTGAACAAGAAGTGGGTTGGGTCTGTTTACTATATGCCCTGGGACACAGCCGACTCCGTACTAAAGGTTAACTGGTTACACAACATCTCGTTTGACCCGCTTTATCTGACTTTTACGACGCAAAGATACCCGTAGAGCTACCTCGCGATGCCTCATTTAAAGACCTAAGAAAGCTCCTTGGTCGCTGGATGGAGGTCCCGCCGGACAACGTAGGAGCCACTCACCCCAACCTCTGTTCATCTCGCTCATTGATCGTCAGCTCCTGACCGTGGAAGTCTTCAACAATCGATTCTACAAAGGTCTCGACGACCACGTCCTGGTTTCCGAGACCTCGGAGAACGATATTCTCGTCTGCTACGAGCTCCCCTGCCACGCCCAACAAGCACGATCGTACAAACGCGACCAGGACGATCCTTATATTGTCCCGTTGTACCGGTCCGATGCCGCCCCCAGCACTAGGCTGACGTATGGACGCGGAAGCCCTTCATACTTTGGATACCCCCTGATCACCGTAATTGATCAGCAAACCGCGAAGAGCAAGGACGCGATTTACGCCGCCGTGGTCGAACGACTCGAACGTGGAGCCACCTCGGCACGAGATTTATACACCTGGGAAGGTGCTCCTCCCCCCGATTCTACGATCGAAGAAGTGTCGATAACTCTTAATGGCGTTTCACCCATCGGTTCGGTCACGGAGATTAAACCAAACGGAGAAGTCGTTATGGTCCAGGAAGTCCCAGAGGAGGGCGACATAACGGATGAGAAGGGCATGGTCATCGAGGAGGTCCAACCCGCACCTGAGGATGCCGATGTGGAATTGAAGAAACTCGGTCCGAAAACCGACATATTCACCCTCCAGCTACAGAACAACAGCAACCCGTTTGCTCCTGGATTCGGTCCAAGTGGTCGGTACGAGTCTTGGACCAAGAGAGAACAGGATTCTTCCGATGAAGAGGATGGCTCGTTGTTAACGGAAGGAGACACTTTCGTGTGCGAGTTTGATGAACACATGAAGGGATTCTTCTTCAGCGATCTGCCTCACTCTGAGGGGTTCCTGTGGAAAAGGAGTCAACCCTTTACCCACCCCGAATACCTGGAGGCTAGAAAAAGTGATGCTGCGAAGATCAACAGGGGAATCACACTGCAGGATTGCCTGGATGAGTTCACAAAGGAAGAGAAGCTAGGAGAGGACGATTTGTGGTATTGCCCCAGATGTAAGAAGCATCAGCAGGCGACGAAGCGGTTCGACCTCTGGAAACTTCCGGAAATCTTGGTCGTCCATCTCAAGCGATTCAGCAATAGTCGAATGCTCAGAGATAAGATCGACTCCTTCGTCGACTTCCCCATCGAAGGACTGGATCTAGAGGCGATGGTTGGAGAAAGAGAGGTTGCGAAGCGGTTGGAGAGCCAAGGGTTTGATATCGCCTCGTTTGGGCTGGGGGACACCGACGAGCCGCTGGTTTACGATCTCTTTGCGGTGGATGAGCACCTTGGAGGACTTGGTGGTGGACACTACCGGGCTTACGCACTCAATCACATAACGAAGAAGTGGTACCACTTCGACGACTCATTCGTCACGGAGGCCACCGCTGACCAGTCCGTGGTAAGTTGATTATATGACCTCATAACTGGGAGGGTATTAAAGTTATTCCTTAGAATCCCAACGCGTACCTCCTGTTCTACAGGAGGAGGACGAGTCGTCCTCTTGGAGGCAAGACGCACGAGAAGATCGCATCGTCTGGATTACAGACCGATGGCGTGTGGACGGGACCAGGACCAGAAACGAAATCCATCGCACCGAAGTACTCTACCTTCCGCCCGGCGACCCCCGAGCGAACAGAGAAGCAGGTCGGACTCTTTGACCATATGACGAGCTTCAACGACTTGCCTGTCACTCGTGCGTGGAGCGCTGGCAGCCCCCAATCAACACCCCCCCCAGCTCTCGAGGAACAACCCACAATAGAACTCATGAGCATGGGTTACATAGACTTCCCGGACCCAGACCAGGTTGATCACGACGGCACAATGATGTACCACTCGAATCCGCACACACCACCAAGCGATGAGGGATACAAGGATGGAACGACAACTCAAGAGAGCGTGGATAGGTGGACGCGCGGCTTGGCCGCGAAATTTACGGAAGACAACAGCGATTCAGTCCGACCCTCACCGCCGAGCAGCTCCAACGGCGACGACATTAACCCGTTCCAACACCCGGACGAGGACGGGTCAGGGTTGGTCTCCGTGGAGATCGAAGAGGTTTCGATGACCACCACCCAGACCACATCGTTGAACGACATTGACCTTTAGGTCCACCCTTTTCAGATATTCCAGCTTCATTGAGCCAACCCATATCGTAGAGAATCAGATGTAATATACATTCGACCCGTTTCAGTGTATCAGGAAAGCACCCAATTATGCACTTTCACAGTGACGGAAACGTCAGGGACCTGGGTCTAGGGTTTCCTGCCCCTTTTCCAATATTTTCGTAAGAAAAGGCGGAGAAAAACACCCTGCTCTGCAAGCCACATATCACGGGAGGTCAGCAGGGAGTATAGGGGGTGATCAAAGAGTGAGTATGGTATGAGGGTGAGGCTTGTAACCCGTAAATCGGCTCAGCGGCCTTGGTCCAAAACGAGGCTATCGGGATTCGGTGGCGCCGTCTGGACCGCCCCAAAACCGCCCTCGGGTGCGGTTGTCACCGCCACCTTACATCCGTCCTGAGTCGTTTCTGGCCCCAGCTTTTGTATCGTCAGTCACCCCCCTGCTGCCTTGGTTCGATTTGGCGCAGAACTGCTCCTTGTTGATGCGCGCCTTTACTTCGCCGTCATGGTGACTTTGCCAATCCTCGCGGATCGGTTGCCCGTGTGAATCCAGGAACTGTTCATAGCTGTCAAACTTCCATTCAAGCGCTTAGATGAATGGCATATGTGGCAGATGCATGCATGGCGACAGCGTGTTGAGCGTTGGCGGTGTTAACTTACCCCCAACGCACGGGCTGTTTAGGGATACCCTCCAATGGCGAAGACCACGAAGCGGGACGATGTGGTAGGTATATCTTCTCCTCTTGTCGACGTTGCTGACGGTTCTCTGTACAGTGGGGCTCCGGATACTATGATGAATCTGTTGAAGTGAACCAACGAGCACTTATTGACAAGATCCTGGCGAGGTATTCTGGGGAATTCAGCGGTGTGTTCCTCGCATCCTCTATGGAAGCGGGTAGTCTGAACACCGGCGTATAGTCTTTCGTGAATTGCTGCAGAACTCCGATGATGCTCGCTCCAAAGCGGTCGAGATTCGATTTGAAACCGAGGGCTACCTCAACAGAAACGACTCAAGCGCATCCCCAGTTGACGAATACCTTCCTGACCTCAAGACCGCTTTAGTCCGTGACTTCCGGTTTCCTATTACTTGTTTGGTTGACCTGACGGGTCGTGCTCAGGTGCACAAATGGACATTCAAGAACAATGGGTCGCCATTCGAAGACCAGGACTGGAACCGATTGAAGAAGATCGGTATGCAAGGGTTTAGTGTGGGGTTACTGCACAGCTGACGTCTCGGGATCCAGCTGAAGGAAATCCGGACGAGGAGAAGATCGGCGCGTTCGGTGTTGGTTTCTATAGCTTGTTTTCCGCCACCGAGCAGCCCCTCGTTACGTCCAGAGGGCGGCAGATGTTGTTTCACTGGAAGGACGGGGGAGATCAGGTATGTGTGGTTCCGCCATTCACGCCTGGGCATGACAAGACTCACGTATCGCAAGTTGTTCGTCCGTCGCGGTGATCTCCCCGACCAAATCGATGACCCATGGACTACGTTCGAGATGGACCTACGGGAACCCGCGCCGATTCCCACTGCGTTTGATTTTACCCGGTTTCTGGCCTCCTCGATCACGTTCATGGCGAACCTCCGCGAAGTCAGCGTGTACTTCGACGACAAGCGATTGGCTCACTTGACCAAATACCCTGGAACCCCTAAGGAGCTCACTTTACCCCCGGGTCTAACACCGACCAGCCCGATGGAATACATGCATATCAACGGCCTGAAGTCAACTCGTAAGGGGTTTATCGACAGTTGATTTGGGTCCGTTCAGTTCTGAACTTCGTTGCCCTATACAGCCCTGCGCATTACCGCGAAAGTCATGAACTGGGTTTATAGCAGTGGGACTGAGAAGCCCAAGCTAACCCTTGTTGCCGAAGAAATACTGCCTGAGATTGTTGATGATGCCGAGTACCTGGAGGTCTGCCAATCCAGCGTCGTGTTGACGATTTTCAGAGCCGAGGTGGACGTCAAACTAAGTCGGAAGATGTCGGAGGAACTTCATAGAGCGACGAAGAAAAATACACCTCGTGCGCTCAAGTACGAGCTTATATATGTTTGTCACCTCCCTACACCAGCTACCTGGCATGCTAATATGGCTTTCAGACGGGGAAGGATGAGTACGACGCGAGTAGGAGAGCGGATGACGCCCAGCCCAGGGCAACGGGTAGTATTTTCCAAGGACTGCGTGCGGACTTGGATGGGTGAGTCTATATCTCGGGCGTGCATCCCGTTGCTGACCTTAGTTCAGGTCTGGCTCCGCTCGTGTGTTTATTGTCGGTCGTGTTACAACTGCAACGGGGTTACCTCTCACTTTCAAATAGGGACATGCCACTGGGCAAACGACTGGTATTGGAGGACACATGTCCGCTCGGTTTATACCCACTGTCGAGCGAGAGTCCATCGATCTTGTGTGAGTAACTCCTCCCTGACTTTGCAGCCAGTGACTTACCGGTTTTCACAGCGACCGGAATGTCGCAGGTAAGTTGATGTCGTTCCTCCACGAGCAAACCGTTCACACAACGCCCAGTTTGGAACAAAGAACTTCTTTTCATTGGCGGATTCCTCGCACGCGCTGCCTATGAGTTGGAGATGCAAGATATCAGAGCCCAGTGGGACACCTTCATCACCTCGAAGAAGCCTGGCGAACCCCTCGATCCAGAACTACACAAGAGGTTCTACGAGAAAGCCAGGCACAACCTGCAGTTCTTCACTTTCCACCCGTCGACTCCGTCTGCCCTCGTGTCCAGCGAAATGCGATCCGCGTTCTTCGATTGTGGCGTTCAGGGACAGTCCTTTCCTGTCGTTTCGAGGGTGGGGATCAAATCAGCTCTCGACGTGCGGATGCCGGATCCCGTGTACTCTGCGTTCTTACCAGAACTTCCTGTGTTCCCGGAGGAACTGTTGGACGGCTCCATGTCGGTGGTTGCGGCTCTACGGGAGAAGGGGATGTTGAAGGATATCACGTTCGCGGATGTGGTAGAGGGGCTCCGGGGACGATCGCTATCGGAAGAAGAGATGGCCGCCTGCCTCCGGTGGTGGATCAACACGTCTGAGCAGGATCCAACAGGGATCGACGACAACGGACGGATATTACTCAGCACCGCAGTTCTTGCCGTTGGTTCGTCGGACAATGGTGACAGACGGAAGATACCATTGGAAGAGATACGCACATTCCTGAATCCGAAGGGTTTTATCATTCCTACGAACGGGCCGCTCCCCGACCACGTGTTACCATTAAGGGTAAATCGGAAGCTCGACACCACTAAACTCCAGAATTCTCTCCAGTGGAAAGAATTGACGGTCTTGGAGTGGGTAGAGCATATTGTGGACCCTGCGGTATACACTCAGGAGAGCGAGTTCAACATTGTCGAATCCCCAGACTGGGCAGATCGCGTACTTCACGTCCTCACTCGGTGCTGGTCGACCCTGCCGGAGCCAAGTAGGAATACTATCGCCGGACTACTCGGCGGGCTTACCTGTATCCCAACATCCACGGGGATGACGACGCCAGACGAGGCGTATTTCCCAAACGCGGTTATTGCATCCACCTTCCCTGACCTACCCATTGTCGATCTCCCGTCCGGTATTCAAATCGGAGGCACTCTTGGAACAGTTTTGATCGACCTGGGTGTGCGGAAGCATGTTGCCCTTAAAGTGATCTTTAATCGGTAGGTTCCCCACTCCCGCGTCATGCCCTTCTCATTCAACCGGCGTAGGTTAAGCCACTGGACTACCCCGGACCTGGTCAAATATCTAATCTCGGTTCGGCCCGCGCCGCGCGAGATCGAGAATCTCCGGCAGGCTCCTGCGTTCGCCCAGGAGGAAACCGCCGGGCGGCGCACGAACGAGGACGGTACCCCGAAGGAGGTTCCAAGGTTCAAAGCCTCCGACTTGTACGTGCCGTCGGACGTGTTCAGGAGCCTTGGGCTGCCGATAATTGACTGGTGTGGCGAGGACGGCAAGCACGAATGGAAGCCCGACAGCGAAGAAGGTATACCCGACACGGTTTTGCCTTTATGCGTATTGACATTTCCCTCCCTAGCCAAGTTCCTGTTGGACCTAGGCTTGAGGTGGTACCCACCTGCAAAGGTTCTTTTGGATATCGCCGCCGAGGGCGGACCACGGGGGGTGGCCGCGCTGGACTACTTCCTTGAAAACTATGGGCAGAACCACACGGACTACAAGGAATACACTGCCTATGCCAAAGAAAACATCGCTTTCGTTCCTGCCATCCAGAAAGGCCAGAAGAAATTAGTCAAACCCGTTGAAGTCTTTGCGAAGCCCGATTGGGAAACGCTCGGTTTCCCTATCTTAGACCCTACCCTGGAGGAAGATGCGGTTTATAAACTGGGGATAAAGGAGCACCCACCGACCAGCCAATTGGTCAACTGTTTGAAAACGTCCCCCCCAACCACAGAAGCCCAGGCCCGTGAATGGTTCGGGGTTCTCTCCCGTCGCATATCAGGTCTGTGCAATATCCAGTCTGACAAATGTGCATGTGTTGACCCTGGACAGACTTCTCCGCTTCTGAGCTGGCTGTATTATCCAAGATGTGCATCGTTCCTACCCCCGACAATTTCGCCGAGTCCACAGGCCCTCGACTGGCGCCGCCAAACCAATGCTACTTTAAGAGCGAATCCAACAATCAATTCTATTCCAAATTGCTCCCCTTCGTCGACTTTGGTGCTTCGGCAAACAGTTTTCTGAAGGCATGTGGAACAAAAGTGGAACCATCATTAGAAGATATCGCTCTGGTCCTACTGAAAGACCCACGGCGGTTCTTCCAGCTCGCAGATGGGCGGGAAAAGTGAGAACTTCAAGCACGATTGTTTCATGTGACTCTAACGGTGCCGTTCACAGTTACCTTGCGGAACTGCGCAAAATTGCTGTATCCTACCAGTCATTGACCTTCACGACAAGGACCAAACTCAAGACTGCGCAAATTCTCGTTGGCTCTCGGCGTGTCCGAAACCAGGAATCTGGTCAACCCGCAGAACACCCCGAGGGTGATGAAGAAGAGGGTGACGAAGATCAGGATCTAGAATACAGTCTACTGTCCCCGAACCAGGTTGCGATTGCAGACGACACGATCGCCCTTCAACAGTTTGGTGAGGAAATCTTCTGTGCTCCGCAGGAAGACACTCTCGAAGGTGAGCGCGGCAGTACATGTCCCCCGAATTCCACGCCAACTTCAGGAATCGCAGGTTTTTACCAGTACCTTGGTTGCAAACTACTCAGCGATCTTATTAAAGAGGAATATCGAACAACGCAAGAGACCTATAGGAACAAGGCAGCTCAAGAGGTCCGGTCCCTGGTTCTGCAAAGATTACCGCTGTTCCTCTACAAACACGCTACTACGATCACTCGAGTCTCCCCTAAGTGGTTGAATGTGAAGGGAAACTTCGTCGTTCGGACGTTCAAGAAAATCACGGCCACTAGGAGCATCGACTTTGCTGGCACTAAATCGTCCAAAACTTTTGAAACGTCAGCCACCGTGAAACGGGAGGGTACGGGTCCGGTGCAACTATGGTTAACTGACGACGGGCAAGCGGATCTACACGAAGTTGCGGCTGCCATGTGCCGTTTAATCCTCCCCAGGCAAAGGATCACCGATGCTTTTTTGTTCGGGATGCTGCTGTCGACGGACCTCCGCACCTTACGGAGCAGAGGGTATCCAGGTGACCGTGACGTTCTCCTTCTCTAACCCCCGCTGACTGGATTTTGGTAGTTGATCGCATCCTGAAACAGCAGAAGGCGCAGAAAGAGGATTCTGCGGAAGCTCCCGCTAAGAAGACAGACAAGACCCCTTTGGTTTCACCTACACCTCCGAGATCGCCGGCGTCCGCCTCAACACGAAGACCACTAGGCCCCCGGTCATCCGTCAATGACTGGGCGATGGCGGAAGATCCCTATTTCCGGAGGTTTGTCTCCCCATCTCTGACTGGTCCCGAGTATTACTACCCACCAACAAACCAACCCTGGGGTGCGGGACCAGGATTAGCGCCGATGTATGGCAGGTCAAACGGTCTTGACACTCGGAGGTTCTTCGCAGGGAAGACCAAGGTCCCCGGTCAGGACGCCGGAGGGACGTTTACGGAATCACCCTACTACGGTGCGGCTGGGGAGGAACCTCGACCAACTACGGGAGAACCTACCCTAGCACCGGGACCTGCCCCGGCACCAGGACCCGTTCCAACACAAGAACATATCCCGGTACCAGGACCAATCCCAGGGTCCTACCCAGTGGCTGGTGAGCAGACGACAGCGGAAGACTCCCTTCTCCACAGACTTGTCCTCCGGTATCTAGCTGATGCCGGGTACTCGTTAACGAACAAATCCCAGGGCGAAGAACCAAAACTGGCGCAGAAACCCTGTGTGGGGGGTGACCCAGGGGTTCGTCTTCGGAACCAACTGCACACAGAGAACCAGGGTATCGGAGGCGAATCTACGCGCTTGTCCTGCGGCGCGGTTGGGGGGGAGGCCGGATCTACCTTGGCACAAGAATCTGTCCCAACGCGCATGCCTGGCCTTACGCATGAACCTGCCCCGGCGCAAGAACCTAACCCAACACCAAGGCCTGTTCCAACACGAGAACCTGTCCCTGGTTCCTACCTAGCCGGCGATGAACGGACCGCGGCAAAGAAACCCCCTTTTTGGACTGAGTGGGGGAATTTTGTTCATTCATCTCCGAGAGGTTCTGTGCACGCGCCAACAAACCAACCCCAGGGCGAAGAACCGAATCCAGCGCCAAACCCTGGCAGGGTGGACGATTCGGTTCCCCGTGTCTTGCCCCAACTCCCCACAGAGAAGGTCGGAGCCCCCAACCCGAGTACCGAAGACAAACCCACGGATTTGCCCAATAGTACAGCTGGGATGAAGCCTAAACCTGTTGCAACTCCACGACCTGCCCCGACGCCAGGACCCTCCCAGGTACTTAGACCCGCCCTGGGCCTTAAACCTCTCCCGGTCCGTAGACCTACCCCGGTTCCTAGACCTATGCCAATGCCAGGGTCCACCCCAACAAGACAATCTCCTCCAATGCCAGGAACTGTCCCACTTCAAAGGCCCACTCCAACACGAGGACCCATTTCCACCAATCAATCAAAACCCAGCTCGAAAACTGACTCATCTATCCATGGCGAATCCAAGGGGCAATCAGCGCCGGGCCGGACGGGCACCCCCACCCAAAGGTTTTCTGCTAAGGGCCCTCAAGTACTGTTGATGATTACCGGTGGGGTTGCTCCCATGATTCATGGAGCTGGTTGGCTGACCGGAAATTTCACTAGCCTTGGATATTGACAATGCAATCAAGGCATGTAAGGAAGAAAAGAGCAATGTGATTCCGGGCCGGAAGCAGAAGCGGAAGGACAAGGGAAACCTCAGTGAGGACTATTGTGATCTCTCCGGTGATGTTGGTGAGCTTGTGCGGCTAGGTGTGTTCAATGTGCTTATATCAGCTGCTCTGACCATTACTAACTATGCTTAAGATGAGGTGAAGAAAGTTGGAATATATTTCTCCAAAGGTATGGTATGATCACTCAGATACAATGACCACAATCTAACCAATTTAAATGAAGAAATCCCTGACACTACCAAACTCCTGGTGGCAAAAAAGGATACTGTCTCCCGCTTTCTTGGTGTGATGATACCCATTCTGGACATGTTTCAGTTGCCCCCAAACTGTGTGAACATTTTCTATGACCTCTCTGGAAGTACCATCACATTCAACCGTGACAAAAGTATCTTCTTGAACTTGAGATTCTATGAAGTATGGCGTATGTATCTTTCCCTGTATTTACATTACCCATACTCACAAGGATTTGAATAGATGATGACCAAGTGAAGAATGGAGATCTTGTTGGAGCTTATACTTCATGGTGACCCATTTTCTTTCTCATGGGCATTTTTAACCATTTCTCACTGGAACTGTTTAGGTACTTCACCCTGGCACATAGCATCGCCCACAACCTGGTCCAACCTCACAATGCACAACATGAGTTCTACTTTTCATCAATCTGCCAGAAGTTTTTACCAGGGCTCTCTAAACTTACACTCAGATAGAGAGCATTGGGTAATTTACTCCAAATACCCCAGGTCCACTAAACATTATGGAACTCCTGTGTTGTTTAGCCTATCATTGTCCCATCAGTTCTCTGTGCTCAAGTAATCTACTATTGATATCCAGTTTGCCTCTCCTTCCTACAACCACAAATGAGTGCCTGGAGAACTCCAAAAAACTGGGGGTATGGTCTGTTGATTCATCTGGTTGGGTTTGGGCTGTTGAGCTGGAAGTTCCATGATGAAACAAGTGATCCAGAAGTGAGCAAAGTGAGTATGTTCATTGTGAGAAGAGAAAATAATAAGTGGCAGTAGGTAATGGATATAGGTGGTGGATTGATTTGAAGAAAAAATAATATAATATGGCCCCTGTCAGATGGGCCCAAATGAAGCTCAACTACCCTTAGCAGGCCCTATTGGGTCCAAGCAGAAAATTTGGGTTATAGTAGATTATACTATCCCCTGAGAAGTAAAATTCCTAGGTGATTTGATCAGATAGATTCAGGGTATAATAGTAACTACATTTGAATGCTACTATTGTCCAACAATATGCTCCAATAATTGGACCCCAGAGCCCCAAATTATCTATATAGCATTGGATAAAGGTTCTTGTATTCCTCCCCTTGCCACTGCAGGATTTGGTGATCAACCCCAGAAATTCACATATGCAATTTTAATATCTGAGAATCCAGGACATTTAAATAGAATGGGCTGCTGAAACATTCACAGGTGCCAGTGCAGATTGGGGGGAATAAACTATATGGTACTATGGTGTAGAGATCCAGGATTTGGACAGTATATGATGGAGGGCACAAAGTGGTTGTGTTTGTAGAAGGTGGAGGAATGGTAATTGTAAGTTACACCTCCAACTCCAGAACAACAGCCTCTGGTAATTCACCATACAGCAGTGCAAGGAACTTTCCACTCCACATCCTACCCCTCTTATCTGACCGCCAATGATGGGGTAACCATAAGAGCCGCTTTCTGCTGGAGCTGAGTATCCACCCATCATCTGTAACATGGTACCCACAAGAGGATTGCCAGGGGAATCCTCCTGGTGGTTCCTCAGTTGACCCAAGGTAATCCAGCTTGTTAATGCCAGATTCACTATCCTTCACAATCTTCCACTGATCAATGCCCTCATCTGCACCACACCAGACTTTACATCCATCTGGGGTAAACCCAACAGCCAACTCCATCACTGATCCCACACCATCCTCAGCAACCATGAGGAGCTTCCCAGTATGTGTATCACGAATGCTTGGGTACTCAAACAGCCTTTTAGTAGCAATGTGTTTGAGATCAGGTGATATGGATACAGATAAACCAGGCCCAGGAGGTGCTGGACACTCAACAGTAGTGGTCCAAGCACTGTTCTCAATAGTTACCACAGCACCAAAAACACAGTCCCCTGCAGTTAGGTCCCAAGTGGCAATCTTTTTGCCATCTGTAGCAATGATGGTACTCCATGTCACTTTGACAGCATAGACCTCCATGCCTGTGTTTACAATCAACCGGGGGTCACTGAACTTGAGGTTGAGAACAGTGACAGTGTTATCCAACTGCCGTACAACTGCTGCCAACTTCTTGTCAGGAGAAAACTCCAGGATGAAATCTTTACAGGAATGCTGGCAAGCCCGAGCCAAGAGACCAGGGAGAGTGAGAGTGGTGGGAGAGTGTGTTGTGTGCCATAACTGAATTGTTGAACCACCAAATGCAATGATTGACCCCCCATCTGGGGAGATAGATTGCTTGGTAGATTTAGTGCTGGGTGTGATCTTCTGATGAAGGAGATAGCCATTGGGAGATTCCTTCCAGAGATAAAATTCCAGCCCCTCAGTTCCACACACAAAGAAGTGACCATCAGGAGAGAAGGAAATATTCCTAGGATTCTCAATACCTGCAAAATCCAAGAGAGTCTTGAGGTGTTGAGTGTCCCACACCAAAACTCTCCCTTGGAGGATGAAGGCAAGCCGGGAGAAGGTAGACAAGAGTAGAAACTCTTTTGAGGAGAAGTTGTGTGGAGTGGGCAGAGATTTAACCTTCACAGGTGCACAGCTTGAGGTGAACCCAATCTCCCATATGGTAATGGACTGTGCCTCCACAGTAGCAAATTGAAGACAATCCCCATTGGTCCAAATGGTGTTGGCAACAGATTCTTTAACTGGATGGGAAAATATGTGGGCTCCAGACAGGGTATTATAGGTGATGATGGTGGGAACTCCAGAACCCTTGAATAAAACTCCAAACATTGTCCCACACCCAGAATATGAGATTGAACAGTATGGCCCAGAGTCTATGCTGATGTCACTAATAAGACCACCTGTCTGGAGGTCCCAACTGACAATGTGATTTGCTGAAAAGGCAACACGGGAGTGTCCTGTTAAAAAACAGCCATCTGGGGAGAAGACAAGGTCCACAGAGTAACTGAGTTGGCTTGCAGGGGAGGTGGTATAAAGCTGCTCAAGAGTTACTGCATCCAGAATTGCCACTTCATTAGATGAGCGCTGGGCAATTGCAATAAACCTGCCACACGGTGACCACACAGCAGTATCAACAAAACCAGGAAATCTTGTGCTTGCAATACTCGGATCCCATGAAGCCGGTACCCCTTGAAGTACTCTTGCAAGGGGGTTAGCTTGTGGACCATAGAGTGTTTGCACAATTGATGTTTTGGGGGATAACAGGAGGGCGGAGTGATAGAGGTGTGGAGCGGATGTGCTGATAACCTCGAAGAACCCCGTTACAAAACGGAAGCAATCGTTGACGAGATCGAGAGCCGGTGATTCCTTGATCAAATCAGAGTGGGTTCAGGGAATATGTTGAGCATAGAAACCTAACTCACCTCTAACCACTTTGCGGCCACTTCCAGTGCATCGACTGCATCCCTTACAGCACCGAGGATGCTCAGAACTTCTAACCAGGCCAGGAACTTATTTTGCAGGAAACGATGGAGGGCGGAGGTGATCTCGGATGTGCGGGCCGCACGTTCACCAACAAGGTGTTTGTGCCATGACTTGCACGCATACTGCAAAGTGTGGCCAATGTATCGGTCTGCCCTCCCCTGTAGGTCATCCACTTCGGAGTTGGTGATGGTGTCAGGTAGTTTGCACATGTTCTTCTCCAGTGTTTGGCTCATTAACTTAAGGCAGCCACTCAGAAGTTCCAGGTGGTAATCTGGAGGAGAGATGCAGAACCTCTGGTTGGTGCATCGGGCTGGGTTGGTGATGAAGTCGGGGAACGATTTATGAAATGGCCGAACGGGGTGGTCAACGTCCCGGATGATGAGGAGTGAATGAATCGACAACAATCGGAGGAATACATCCGCGGTACGGGAGCCCAAGAGCACAGCGATTGTGGATGGAGGAAATGGATTTGCAGCGAGCACCACGGCACCGAGGACAGAACGGACCATTCGATCGTCCTCCGGGTCATCGTCGTCGAAAGCTTCTTGAAGGATCGACATGTATAACGAATCCAGAGTCATGTTGGGATTCAGTTTGGTCCTTCCCTCGTGTACGCTGCTCCTCGGTGACTGCAGAATGCGAACTAGCCGCCCTTGGGGGTCGTTGTTCTTGTGATCGATGAACTTGATCGTTGCCACAGCGTAGACGAATAGACCCGCTGCCCGTTCGCAAAGGCGTTCGATATCTTCTTTCGTCGGCCAACCATCCAGGCCACCCCGACGATCTGCGATTTCTAGGAAGCTATGTTCGAGGAACAGCCGGATGTCGTTCCTAACGAGGCTCGGTTCGACGTCGTGGAGCACAAACACGTCCGCCGCTTTTGCCAATAACGGAAGACGGAAACCTTCCCGAATCCGCGGCTCGGGGCGACCGGTAACGAAGAATTTGACCTTTGGGATCTCGGATACGAATCGCCCAAGGACGGAAAGGATCGCTGAAGCGGGTTCTTCGTCTTTGCACTCGTCCAAAGCGTCGATCACTATCACGGTCGAAATGGCGGCTTTCTTGAGGGGCTGAACGATCAACTTGTCCATCTGGTTGCACAGGGACTCGTCGACAATTCCGGGATTTGTCTGTACCAACGGGACAAGAATTGATCGAAACCCGGCGTACTTGCGTGCGAGCTGGACAGCTAGGGTGGGGAATACGAACCGGAGATTCCTGCGGTCCTCAAAATCTCGCGAGCAGAAGAAGGAAGCCCCAAGTTGTCCGCTCGCGAACATTCTCTCCGCGACCGTCTGCGCGATGGTGCTCTTCCCCGTCCCGGCCAACCCGTTCAGCCAGTAGACGGAAGGTTTGTCAAAATCCCTTGTCCAGAACTCGATCTCGTCCAGGACAGCCCTGCGGGTTCCCTTCAGACAACCTTTGCGGTCACCGTGCCGATATTCGGCTGCTTGCGCGCAGCGGAAATTGTTGAGGATGGTCACGTCAGCTGTTGAAGACTCGTGTCAGGTCCCCGTGGTAGGAAATAGCAAACTTTCTGACCTGGATTCTACCGAAAGAGGTTATCTCATTGGCTTTGACACGAAAGAGAAGCACTCACTGTTTGTCTGCACTCTCGATCGTAGATAATCGTTTGTTGTGCGATCTGTCGCCCTCCTCAGCGTCGAAAAAGCGTGTCATGTTACGAACGAACCTGGTAGTGTGAGATGGCCTCTCGTATATCTTCGAGATGTCCGAATACACCTTCATCGCCTCGGGCGTGTTCAGCAGGCCGCTGCATCCCTGACTCCCCGCACGACGACCGTAATCGACCCTCGATGCCCTCGAGTTTGCTGGACTGACTTCAGCACCGGGACTGAAGGGGGAACAACGACATACCGTATCAGTTCATTCCTGCGCCTCTGCTCCTCCACGTCACCTGGAAGCGTTGCAAAAAGTGCCTCGAGTGCGGCCATACGTGAGAGGAGGTTTTCGATCTTGTTTCCGATAGCGACAGTTTCCTGCAGATGGGTTAGCCAAAGAATTTTTTTGATCGGGGATTGCCAACAAACTTTGTGGTCAGCATAAGCAGCAGAGACGAGCCCCAGTACGGTTTTGAGGGGTCCGAACCCATCGGTGGCCTCCTTTAGAGTGTCAACGGGAACGGCGGCAGCCCCAAACGCCGTGTCCCCCCAGGCTCCCTCCGGGACTGATTGACATGAATAGAAAGAAGGTCACCGGGGCGCCAACACTCACCCTTAGTCCGGAGAGCGTAACGCGCATCTTCGCCAAGCCGATCACCGACGGATGTGTGTTTGGGAGGTGGCGTTGGTAGTCGCTCGGCTGCCACTCCCTGGTCTTTGCGCTCCCCTTGATTCCGAAATTCCGATTTTATCACGATGTGGTGGAGATCGGGAAGGTCGTGGATGGGTTTCACGTTTGTCGGGTTCAGGAGAAGTTCTCGTGTGCGTTCCGGTTCGTGGTCTCGTTCGTGTTCTTGTTTGCGTTCCCGGTCGCGTCCTCGCCTAAGTTCTCGCTCGCGCAACGCTATGAGGATCATGAACACCGACTTCATCAGCTACAGCAGAACGCACCCACGTGTAACGCCAACCTCACGTCCAGAAGTCGGGGTATCAGTAGTTGGGGTTGAAGTACCAGACGCTTGGGGTCGTCGAGATCCGCTCCTGTCTCGATGTATAATCCGGGAACCCCCTCCATCTTTCACACCCGTAGCGGTATTCAGATCATTCCTCGTCGGTTACGGGAATTCACTGAACGCACCTTCAGGCCTAGCGTCCTGGTCCAGATCTGCGTCGAAGTTGAGAGGCCCTACGGCTATATGGGTGGGGACCACCAAAGTCACAGGCTGTTGGGAAGGTTGGCGAGATTTCTTGAGCTTTTTGAAGTACGACATCCCGGGTGAGGGTGAAGTCTCTCCAGC
>Ga0307516_10002368_pt1 | contig 25269 bp, 23 predicted proteins | sample 19_EM_MG_FD_203310 | JGI IMG/M metagenome (GOLD analysis project Ga0307516, IMG submission 203310) | Populus trichocarpa ectomycorrhiza microbial communities from riparian zone in the Pacific Northwest, United States - 19_EM | ecosystem: Host-associated > Plants > Roots > Unclassified | place...
TGGGGGGGGCGGTGGTGCGTGTGGGGGAGGTACGTACATATGCGGGTGGGATGTGTGAGTTGGTGATGAAGGCTGTAGGGTGGGCGCAATGCGAGCTTCAATATGTAGAGTAGTTAGTTGTTGCGCCGCCTGCAGGACTTTGCAGGACTGCAGAGACCGGGGTGGTGGGCAGGATGACTGGGGGCGAAAGGGCTGTCTTGGATACGATATGTACTCTGCGTAGGTGTGTAGATATCTATGTAGGTGTGTGTATCCGAAGTCATTTTTTTCCCGCTTATCATTCCTACATATCCGCATCAGTCTGCCACTTCTCTTCGCGTTCGGGTGCGATGCCCGCAGCGAGAGTGAGACTGCCCGAGCAGTTGCGGTTGAGACTCCGAGTAGCAACTAAAACAGAGAGCGCGTGCTCGGAAGCCACTTTACCGGGAGTGGATATTTCTCTCGCCCTTCGTCTCTCCGCACAATCCGTGCCGGCGATCAATTGGGATGACGAACAACGCCAGCGGCTTGGCTGGGGAAGGATGGGCCGTGTCCTCAACGTCATGGCAGACTAGCAGCAGCTATCTATTGGTGGATCGGCGATCACGTTGGAGAAGGCGGGGCGGCCGGGGGTTGTGCTTGCGATTACGTAAGCAGCCATTGCGCGACACATAGTTGTCTACGGACACGGAAACGGACACGGAAACCAACACGTCTGGGTAGCAGGCACCCGGTTGCGAGAGAAGCAAATGGGGGATCCTCGCTCTGTGTGTGTGCAGCCACCGGATTCGCCGATTCGACAAGACGCCCATCCGTTTGTTTTCTGCACAATTCCCTCGAACTCTGCACCCCCGCAAGACGCGCGGGTCTTCTCCTCGGCTCTGGGTGGTTCGTTGGTTCCCACATATGCTGCTACATATAGATATATTCCAGGACGCGGATGCCTCTGGCAAACCTAGCCGCGCAAGTTATCGCTCTCCCCCTGTTTTGGCGCCGTGTGTCGTGATTCGAATTCCTAGCACCGCTATGTAGAATCCCATGCAGCACTTGCAGGCTGGCCGGGTGTATTTTGACCGTCCGTCTTCGTGCAGCGCGGATGGCTAGTTAGCCAACTGAGTGCTCGTATAGATAAGCCTGACAGGTCCAATTCGACGATGTATGTAGGACCTCTGACCGTCTGCCTATCCATCCTCCAAAGTCCGAGGGAGGGGTGGTAAAAACTGTGGTAGTGCTATCATATCTTGGACATAATGGTAGTGACATAATACACATCAACACGGTCAAAATACGCGTCAACGTCTTTCTTATTCCTTGAACTAGTTAGACAGTATCAGATTCGATACCTGGCTACCGTCCAAGGTGCGGAGACCACGGCGACAGCGCAGGAAGCCGCAGCTCCGGCATGTTCCGTGGCTGATGGTGACGACGATTCGTTGGTCGCATGCGACCCTGTTGGATCATGGCGATATTATGTGCAGTCCTCTCCCGTCCGCCGTCCGCCGCGACCCCTAGCAGTCCGCCGGCGGCCCGTGACAACTGCCCCTGCCCCCGCCCGGCCAATCCCCTAACTCCCACCGACAAGAAATAGAAATAACGTCCGCTATTTCGCACCGCGCCCCCAAAGGAATGACTCCTCTCCTCCGCTCTCTACTCCCCCCCCTCCCCGGCCCTCCCACCCCCCCGGTTCTTCACCCTCTCTTCTGCCCTCTCCCTCAGCCTTGTTTCCGGCCCCCCTGCCCTCGTCTCCCGTTCGATCTTCCCCCGGCGCTGGTGATATCCCGTGACCTGGATCCGGCACTACTTAGTTACTACATACTCATCTCAGGCACATAGCGTGCTACTCTATGAACACCACTAGGCGCTCCGTCACCATGTTGCATCTGCCACCGACCTCGCATACACACCGACATCGGATGCTCTTACATGGGTTGTATTGCTCCGCGGACAAGCAGTGAAGAGAAAACCACCTCGTCCTCTAACTCTCTCTCAGCACCCAGGTCTCATTTTGGGGGGGGGGGGGGGCACTCCACGAAACGGCTCACATTCCTACTGACCACGCTCCAGCCGCAAGCACCAATACATACAAAAGCCAAAGACACTAGCAGAATCCCCGGCTTCACCCGGGAACTTGTGCGTCTACTTTCCTATCGCAGTTGTATATATGTGGATGTGCAGCAGCGCCCAACCGGAACACCTCTGGCAGTACTCTACATAAATACATAATTCACCAGCTTCCGACTCATTCTAGCCGCTTTCGCCGCAGTTGCGGATGCATTTTTTTTTCTCTTTCTCTTTTTCTTTCTTGGCGAGGGACGGGGTCGGAGGGCGGGAGGTTCTCTTCCGGAATATATCTATGAGAAAAACAAGTGTGCGGGAGCCTGCAGTTCGGTGCGTAGTGCCGAGGAAATCTGCTGGGTAGGAATACAGGCCGGTAGCTGCACTGCACAGACGTGGATGTAGCGGGCGCGGTGAGACGGTGGCCGAAACCGCTGCCCGCGCAGAAGACTGCCAAGGGGCGCACATATACATAACGAGGATGGCTGTCATTCGCACCCATCCACAGCTCGAGCTCCCGCTTCCTCTGAGAGCAGGGGGCGTCTCAGCATTCCCAACTTGGCCAGCTGGAGCCGAGTAGCCTCCCATGACTCGCAGCTGACAGCAAGACCAACTGAACCGACGAGTGATCGACCCTGAATACCGAGTGATGCATCATGCGGACAGTTCACTGGGCTCGCATCCTTGCCCACCGTGTCTTGTACGCCGTCCGCATACTTGTGTGTAATCCGAACCATAGAGCAGAGGAAGCTGATGGCTTCTTTTATCCCGGAAGGCACAGCCGGAGGCACGCAGGCATCACATAGCAACTTCGGGGCTCCCGCGTCGCCGTGACGAGAGGGAATTTGGAAAGGTCACGTTCAAAAGAAAGGGGTTGCTACTTCCCAAAGGCAGATCGTCTACGAAACACCCGTAGCACTAAACGCCGGCGGGTCAAACACAGCGTCGCTGGTAAACAGCCGCCGCCGCGGGGCCTCCACCGAACGACCAAACCGCAATCCATATCCGCCCCAGTCCTATCTACTATAGATATCCCCTAAGTGCCCGTATCTATCTGCAAAATCTGGTTGCAGTGCGTAAGCGAGCCCAATCCACTCCGGAATGCGTAAGCGGGAGGATTCCAGTGGAGGTTAACTTAGCCATTTCGCCTCCTCCAGCTCGGAGGAAACCGGGTCGGAACGGAGGCGCACGTAGGCGCCTTGCCGCTCCCAATATCCAATCAGTACGAGCACGGTGCCGCATATGGCTCGTTGCACGCCATAACTTAGAACCATGAACGCACGGCATCCCGTCCGCTCAGCCCTACCTAGTTGAGAATTCAGAGGCGGGGGGGGGGCGACCGTAGTTTTGTTTTCCCTCTCTTTCTGTTCCGACTGGTCATCACGTCATACCTACCACGGCGGCGAGCGGTGTGACGGCGCAGACGGCAAGGCCAGTCGCCGTGCTTGTCCCAAAGATATCACTCGTGAAGACCTTTCTCCGACCAGATCGTGAGATGCGGCAAGTGCCGCGTTTGCTTGAGCGCGCTGGATGGAGCAGTGTTAAATCTCGCATAGCGAGCACGATCGCCAGCTGTGACAACGCTTTGCGAGTGAGACGCCTACCTGTAGTGATCGACGATGGAACCCAGAACACAACTACGCCACATATCTGAGACAAACTCTTGCGGCGGATACGAGTGATAACGTTCTGTGCATGCATCATTCGGAGAGCCGGACGACGGAAGTGGGCCCGTACCGCGGTTCTTGTACCATGCCATGCCAAAGCTCCAGAAGTAGGTGAATAGGAGAAGTAGAAGTGCTCGCTCCCGTAGCGTAGCTGGCGAGTGATCGACGCCGTGTCGGAGGATCGAACGAACGACTAAAACGTTGTGGCCCACCGTGTCGTGCATTCGACTTTAAACCACATTCAAGGAAAAAAAAAATGGTAGATACTTTTTATTCTGTGCTGGGTTTTGGTCTGCGATGCGAGAACAAAGCGGGCTTAGGGTGGTTTTATTATGCTTACGTAGCTTCAATTAGTTGGGCGTCGCAACTCCATGTAGATATCCCTCCGCACAAAGCTTCACCAAATACCCACACGATCCATACAATCATGACGGGAGACGACGACCGGCCCGTGATCGCTACATCTCCGCCTCCTTCGGCAACATCTCACTCGTCGGACGAAGAGCCGTCGCCATCCACACCCGCGTCGCCGTTGATCTCCGTTAATAGTCCGCCCACCAAAGAAAGCAAGGGGGCGCCATCAGCTGGACCGGAGAATGCGGTCGCGCCGCCGCCGCCCACAATCTCGCTTACGGACGTCACGAAGAAGGCAATAGACTTTCTGTCGACCGCGCCGCCGGAGCAGTTGGTCGCCGTGTCCGTTGGCGGCGTCGTCGTGTTGTACGTCGTTCTCGGAAAGCTCGGATTGCTGTTTGTCGGCATCATCGCTGGCGCTGTCGGACATGCCAGCTTGAGCTTGACGCATGTGAGGAAGGACGGAAGCGCGCTCGGTCTGGATCTGCACGATTGGTTGGATGCGCGGAAGGCTGCCGCTGGCGAAGGGGACAAAGTCGGCTCGAAGGTTTGCGCATTTGAAGGTTTCGCTAGTCTCGGGGTGGTGTTGATGGCGTCCCTAGACAACGGATGTAGATTTCTCGTCGCTTCCTCCGGAAACAGCAAAAGCGATGGAGGAGCTGACGGATGCGGTTGTGCGAGACTACGTTCGGTATCCTTTTTGCGCTCCAATAACTGTTCCTGCGACTACAGCGCAAGATTTGCTGACCGGATCTGCAGATGGTGGTATACTCCCATTCTTCCCAACGACGACAACTTTCCCAATTCGGCCCGAAATGTTCTCGTTGGCTCCCTTCTCACAATGTACAATCGCATCGCTGGCAAGCGCGGCGCGGACACGTTCCTATTGTTCTTGATGTCGGCGAGTAATACTTTCATCGTCTTCTTTCGCGAGCTTGCTTCGGCGCAATCATCCACAGTCGGGACCTACCTGGCAGACTCCCCTGGGTCGGCGCTGGCACAGATGCTTGATCGCGACCTGCAAAAACGCAAGTTGCGAATGGCGGCCGACGACGTGCTGCGGAGTTTCGTCGGCAGAGATCTCCTGCAGTGCGAACCTGTGCGAGTCTTTCTGACGGAGATATTGGCTGGAGTGGTGCTCGAGATGACGGTAGACAAGTGTTCGCAGCCGGATTGGATCAATGACTGGCTTGTATACCTCCTCGAGGAAGAGACGCAGCCAGAGGTTCTGCAGAAAATTGACATCGGTGAAGCCACTGCTGCTGTCGGCCACGGCAGTCAAACAGACAAGTCGAAGAGGGTCAGCCGGGCAGAGGAAGAGATGACAAAAGCCTTAGAGGAGGCAAAGGAGATGAACCGGATGATCGTAGAAGAGGAGCGTGAGCGGAAGAGACTAAGTGGAGAAGCGCACCGTAATGGGCATGCGAATGGGAACAACAACAGTGCGGGAGGGTATATCGATGAGTACAGCGCAAATGCAGAGGACGGCTGGGGCCCACCGGATCCCATACCTGAGCCTGCATCGGACCTGCGGTCTCGGCGATCCACCAGAGACTCTTTCACATCATTTGACCAGCTAGGACACAATTCAAATACACTCCACCGAGCTCACATCTCCCTCTCGAATCTCTCTCAGCCTGCTGTTGCCAACCCGTATTCAATGAACCCAAACGAAAAGTCTCTACGTGCCAAACCAACAACGGCTGAGTATCTACTGGAGATCGAACCTGCGTCTCCTTCAATGCCGGGTTGGGTGGTGGTACGGAAGTTCCCCGACTTCGAGAACCTACACGAGGTGCTCAAGCGCATCGCCGCAATCTGTGGAGCCGGCACATTCCGGAGACACCATGCCGACCTGCCGACCTGGCGCGGGGAAACGCTTGGTACGTTACGCCTCAACTTGGAGGGTTATCTGAACGACGCTCTTCACGAGCGTGGCTTGGCGGATTGCGAAGGCATGAAGAGATTCTTGGAGAAAGATGTCAGCGCCACTCCGGGAAAAACCGGCTTCGGCCTCGGCAAAGGTTGGCCCAATCCCGCCGCATTCGCAAAGATGGGACAGGGTGCACTTGATGTACTGTCCAAAGCGCCACAGGGAGTCGCGGAGGGAGGAAAGGGTCTGTTCGGTGGGATGAAGAAGGCATTCGCCGTTGCAAATCGAGACGATGGAGCACCTGCGCCACCACCGGCCAACTTGAGGAGGCAACCGACAGATCCTTTTGGGGAGCTCACCTACGACTACCCACAATCGCACTCGCGACCTGGCTCGGTCACAGAAGAACCTCGCAGAAATGGCTATACGGCGCCTTCCTCCCGGGCATCCTCCGTGCACCCATCCGACGCACAACGGCCAACCAGCATCCGCGACAGCTTAGGCTACGTTCAACTCGAGTTTCCCGCCTCAGAGGAAGGCAACGGCATTTCCGTAATGTCTCTTCCTCCGCCTCCAAGCGACATGCCCGATGATTTCGACGGCCTGAAGCCCGTCACTCCCTTTCCCTCCATTCCAGAGTCTGGCTCAGCGCCGTCACCAGCACCAGCAGCACACACACCACCCCCCCTGCCTCCACCAGAAAAGAAATCTGCGGAACCATTAACCACCCAGGAAACGCAATTCATCGTTGACATCGTTTTCGCCGTCCTATCGGAGCTATATACGCTCTCATCGGCCTGGACTCTACGGCGCTCGCTTTTGAACGTCGCAAAGTCCATCCTCCTGCGCCCCGGCAACGCATCCCTCGAGAACATCAGGGTCATAATACAAGAGACAGTGATTGACGCCAACACCACCGACGAGGCGGTCGCCGCGCTCATACGTCAAGTCCGCGAGAACGTCTTCCCCACACCCGAGGAGACCGCGAAGTGGGTTGACAAGGACCTCAAGGGCGGCGAGCTAAGGGAGAAGGCGAGAAGGCTGCTGATGCAGCGAGGCGTGCCTGAAGCATTGAGGGGTGTTATGGGCGCTGTGGCTACCGAGGAGGCGCTGGCAAGCGTGTTTGACGCTCTGCAGATGGACGGGATGGCGAGGGGAGTAGTCGGTGGCGTCGTGTTGGAGGGAGTGAGGGGTGTTTGTCAATAGATACTCCTTACAATCGGAGTTTTTTTCCAGGGGGGTTCTAGATAAGTTAAGCACTCGATATTTTCATGCTTTGGGTGTCAGTGTCCTTGGTTCTTTTTTTTGGTTCTTGGGTGTCTTTTGTATGTTGTGGCGTCTTTGGAAAGCACTTACGTTCATTATACATATCATACCTCTCATTGCTAGATAGACAGACGAGGGCTCTTTGCTTCTCTTCCTTTTACGAATACATAGACGACAGTGTTTGGTTGTTTGAGCGAGCTATCCAGCTGGCGGCTGAACTTCTGTATGATTGAATGTACCTAGGTAAGCACCTCTTATCTAGTGTAGGCGGAACGCACGTCTCACATACATATAGGGTGTTTCTATGTGGCGTCAGGTAGCTCGGAAGCTATAAGTAGAAACGTGAAAAGCCTACTCTAGACATCTTGCATTTGATTACCATGATCCTTCCTGAACGCAGTCACACCCTGGACTCCGCAACAAGTATGTACTGTCACCAAAATCTCCTTTTCAATCACATACTGAACGCCAAACGTATGCAGTGTTTAAGATGATCTCAATGTCACGAAAAAAGAACAAAAACACCAATTATGCGATCCACATCAAGAGACAGCTAGAGAGACGTTCCCCGCTTCGCCCCTGCTTTATTTACCGGGCTGAGGGCAAACCAGGTCCCACTTGGGGTCTCCGTTGACCGTCATAACACCCCAATGCTGCTCGACATCGTTGTTCTTCTCGGCAGGCTTCCACGGCTGCATAGCCGAGTTAGTATCGTTCCAATCGGATCGGATCGGAACACTTCTACTAACCTCATCGAAAGCCTCAAAGACGAAAGTGTTGACACCCCAACCGAGCATACCGCAAACAGCATCGTACCAGTAGGTCTCGGCGTTATCCTTATTGGGGACGGCGTCCTTGAAGTTCTTGCCGCCAGTCGGCCAGTTGGTCTCGCCGACCCAGAAGGGAATGTCGATGGTGCCCTTGACGTCCTGAACATGCTGCAGCGCCTGCATGATGTCGTCGAAGAGCATCTTGGTGGAGTTGGTGATCTTGCTGCCCTGCCAGTAGGAAAAGGCATTGGCGAGGCTGGTGGTATTTTGTGTTAGCCTGGGATTGAAACAAACAAAGAAATAGCAGCAAAGCGGATTTACATGATGTCGCTCTGCTTGATAGCAGGGTTCGCAGAACCATCGGCCATCAAGTTCCAGCTGTCGGCGAATCCCACAGGTGTGTCGAGCCCCAGCTTCTTAACCTCATCCTGAACCTGCTTGATCAAGTCCGCCAACTCCTGGCCCGTCAATTCCTTGCGGTACAGATGCTCAGAGCCGACGGTGATGCCGACGACCTGATCGCCGTACTCCTTAAGATCACCAGTAAGCGCCTTGATTTCCTTGACAAAGTGATCCGGAGGAGTAGCCCAGAGCCCAACGACAGCCTTCGCCCCCGTCTCCTTGAGCGCCGGCATCAACGTCTTGAATGCCTCGCATTGCGAAGTGGTGTAGATGCGCACGACCGAGGATCCGGTCTTCTCCTTGATCAGCTTGAGGTCCGCGACGAAGTCTTTCGTGGTTTTGCAGGTATCGTCCTAAAAAAACAAAACGCGTCGTCGTCAGCTAGTCGTTCAGATGAACCATGCAACCCACCCTAACCGATACCCGTAGATATGCGACTGTGGGGTTCAGACATTTATCTTGTGAATTCCCAACGCAAATCCGAGAGTTCCGGGAGTGCCCTGCGCCTTCGCGGCAACCGCGAATGCCAGGAGCGCGGCTTTGAGGAGGTTACTGAACGACGGCATAACTGGTGAGGGAAATTTATGCGCAGACGATGGAAGAGATAGGTCGGTCGTGCCGTGAAGAAAATATCCGGGCGATTTGAGGATGGCAAAAGTAGAGAGGGAGTTTGTGAAAGGATTGAAGAGGGAGAGCTCAGTTTAATTAAAGGGTCGTGTGTGCTACCGCAGCGCGTAGTACTATGTAACTATCTATTTAGTATAAGAATGTGAGGAGAGTAGGGTCAGCCACAGGTGATGCTACTTGCAGGGGTAGTCACCCAGAGATGCCCGCCCATGAATGCCCGTGCACGGGTTGGATATTGAGAATATAATCTACTTACTAAAGCTTATTGATACCTTACTGCGATATGTGTGCGCGGGTCTTCAAGTTCCGCTCACGTCGTTTCGATAGGATCTCGTACACAAGACCGATTGAACTGAGCAAGTATATCATAAACAACGCCCCAAGCCCACATCTTGACTCAATCAAGAGAATGTGTGGCAGGTAGTTTGTGGATTTGTGCCTGTGGCTGCGGGATGGAACGAAGCCGGATGGCATGGACGGGAGGACTTTCAAAAACCCCAAAAATTCACCACAGAAGTGGAAACGGGGGTTTCATAGATAATCACTCGCCAACTAGTACACGCATGTGTTTGAACCAGATTCCTCGCGATTAAGGAGGCGGTTCTTTTATCCTTTCCTTTGTCTTCTCTTTGTTGTTTCTTTGGTGCGCTTTACAAATTTTGGGACAGGGGCAGGGGGAGCGTGAGGACAGTGGACGGCACCCGGACTTGTGTACATCACCATGATCTAGATAGGTCGCATGCGAGTGATTAAACAAAAAAAGCCAGTTCGGTCGCATTCCAGGGTGTGTTCGTCTTGGTATCGCGTGTCTCCGTCACGGCAATCGACATGACGGCAGCGCCGCAGCGATAGTTGCTCTTCTTGCTTCTGGAGTATGACCCGGTGCACGCCTGTGATAGAGGGAGATACGTACCTGGTGCCGTAGCTAAAGTACCAGGCCTGAGCTTATGCCCAGGGGTCGTTTTGCATCAAGAGATGACAACAAAAACGCACACTAGCCGCTTTGTGTCCCCACCTTCGCTTGTGGGAACAGCGAGCCACACCAACAGGCACATAGAGCGCACAAGCCTTTTGGGGAACTCGTCGGCACTCTCTTCCAGATTGTAATGACTAATGAGGCACTGACAGTTCAGCCAACATCTTCGGCGAGGCGAATCCCGAATCATCCTCGGCAAGACGAAGCTCAGCAAAGAGAAGACTGCCACAGCGGTTCCCATTGTTGTTTCTATCTCAATTTGTTCCGGTGCCAGTGTTACCAATAATGGAACGACTAGGCACGCGTCATTTTCACCCGAACCTGACAGAAATCTTCAACGCAGACTGCAGTCATTCGGGCCTCTCGACATGCCCCTCCTTTCCTACAAAATTTATATTGGCTTTTTTGCTCTGTCGCAGACGATAGTGTTGGACTTGTACCGCAGCCTGCCGTTGAGTTGTGTTTCCACCTACCTTGGTCCAATAACTTGTCGATCAACGGACAGGTTTCTCCATTCGTAAAGCATCTCTCTATAGGTATTTGCTAACTTGGGCAGCATCGGGCTCGCGTCGGACTTGCGGTCAGTATCGTGCCGGACTCGCACTGCACAGTAGATATCGTGTCGCGCATGTTGTGAATGTCGCGTCGGAGTCGTAGTAGATATCGCATCGGGCTACGTAGTCCTGCAACGCTTCCAAAATCGAAGGTCAGTGAAGTGTATGACGGCAGTAATGCAACAGGTACGAGTGTATGTCAGTGATGCGTACGATGGCAGTCCTGCATCGCGTACGAACGAACGTAGGCCAGCGATGCGGATGAGGGCAGTCCCACAACGCGCACACAGTATCATGGTAGAAGACGAGGAGGACATTTGCAAGCGCTATTGATTGTTCGCCCTACGTGGTCCGTGAAGAAGTGAAGTATGGTAGATATCTACATATGTACTATGTAGGTATCTAGTAGCATCCCGGGACACTCTAAAAGTTAAAAACAGATGATCCACGGCTGGCGCTGCCGCCGTTACCGCGTCCACCTCCACCATCACCACAGGAGTTCGCCGTAGTCTTAACAGGCTTATAGACGCGAAATAAAATTGATGTCCCCCCTCCCCCCTCCCCCCTCCCCCATCGCCCCAGGAGACGTCCGCAGCCGCCTGTAGGCAAGTGTACATGTAGTGATCTGCCAAAGCGAGCGAATTACTAGGAAACCCCGATACCTTCCCTATTTGCTCCCACCGATCAACCCCGGGTCAGGAAGCAGGGCCTACCGCCCAGATCTCCCGTGTGCCCCCCGACTATCCCCGGCTGGAAACGGAGCCAACAGAGATCGGATAAGAAAACGATAGAAAAAGAACAACAGTTAATCTCGAGCCAGATACTCTTGTTCCCATCTCCATAGTCCCTCCCTAACAAGTACCGAGTGGTACTGTTCAATCACCATCATCATCAGAACCATCACCGCCATCGCCATCAAATCCATCAGTCCTCCGCCACCTTTATGTACCTACTCCGATAGCCTGCCAATGCAAAAGCAATCCTCCATCGACCAAATGGAACTGACGGGCACAATGTCGCCCGCCCCACCTGATACCATTGCTGGGTCTGTCGACGGCGTGGCATCCCCAGGATCGGAACCGCATAACATCCAATCGTCGAAGTTGAAGTTGTATCCGGGATCCACAGAAGGATCCGACACCGGGTATGGTTGGCTGCCAGACGCATACGGATCCATTATTGTAGGGCTGTCAACGAGCCCGTACGTTGGTGTGATCTGCCGATACTCCGACAAAACAATAGCGGATGGCGGGGTGCTCGTACGATGCGGTATGAGATCTGATGTTGCGGGTGTGTGGTTATCGAATGAATTTATGTCCGTCAACGCTTCGTCGTCCAAAGCCCCGAACTCCGGCGGGTTTTGGTAGCCAGAGTGAGAACCAATAGGTAAGTCAATATTCGTCGAGCTCCAAGGGCGGTCCATCACCGCTAAGGGGGGATCGGCGAACGCAGGTTCATTCCGGTCTTCGGCCAAAAGGCTGTATGCGGCTGCGACATGTGCACTCTCTGGGGGAATAGCAACCGGTGAAAGGTCATGCGCAAGGCTCGGCGCGAGAGTTCCCATCGGTGGTGTCGGTGATCGCTGTCGCAGACCGGGATTTCCAGCCAGCTGGCCGCGGTCCTCCGCCGGGCAGAGGGCCATCTGCTTGAGGTGGCGCTGCGTATATTCCAGTGTGCAGTCCGTAAATAGCCCCTTGAGGCCTGTAACCAATTGTTAGTAAGGGATTCAGCAGCCAGACACCCCGTATCGCGGGGGTGCCATCCCAGCGCGGCCCGGGCCCGAGGGACACTTACGGTCTGTTGGAGGCTCGTCACGCAAGTCATACACTTTCCGACCCTCCTTGTATAGACGCGATCTGAAATCCCCCTTACTCTTGCACGTTCCTAAGCCCCGCACGAGACACGCCATCTCGAGACTGAGGTTGGACCCCATCTCACGGAGGGAGCTTATCTGTGTGTCGGTGTAATCATGGTTTTCTTTTAGGTGCTTATTGAACTTCGAAGCTGCGCCGAAACGTTTGCCGCAGCAGCTATACGGAGCTAGATGTTCGGCCAGGAGATGTGCTCTGCGAGATTTCAATTCAGCAGAGGTCCTTGAACAGATTAGGTGGCGACAAACCGTAAGGCTGCGCGTCCCTCGAAGCATATCTTCCCCAGGTCCACGGTGTTTAACCATTCTGGTTGCGACTCTAGCCTGTCTTCGCAAAGGAGGCAGCATTTGGGGCCGTGCTGCTCACGTAAATGCTCCCTGTAAGGTAATGCTTAGTCAGTCGATGCTCCGGACATCATTTGCGGACCGAAGCTGAGACAACGGGGTGCGACACATACAGCCTTTGTTGCTTCTCGTTGAAACGAAGCTCGCGACAGGCGTGGGTCTCCTTGAGCGGGTTTGTCGTCTTCATCTTCTTGTACATCGGGCACAAGGTTGCGTCCTTGTCCTCGACTTTTCTTCCCTTGGGGCGATGAGTCTGGAGACTGCTCGGGGCCGAATTACCATCCAGTCCGGACACCTTCACAATGGTTTGGCCATCGTCTTCCGGTGCGACTTCCCCCGTGCGCTTCCCGCTATCCGGAGGCCTGGCGTGTGGTGGAGCGATCGGGTGTGCCGGCGGTGGAGCGGCAAAGTACGCAGGTGTGACCTGCAGGCCAGAGCCTGGCGAAACCTCAACGTCGCATGGGAAAAAGCTGTCGAACTCGTCGATAATGGACTTGGAGAGCTGGACGTACTTCAGTTCGCCCATGCGGGAGAATTTCCACGGTCCAGCAACCCAGTAATGGGCCGCTACGGGCTGTCGAAGCAAGGCTCCGGCAATTCCATCCTCAAGCGCTTGCCTGATCGCGGACGGGTCGATGCAGGTCGTGAGGTTAGGGAGGTCAATCATTGAAGCGATAAATGGATGAATGAGAAGATTGAAAACGGGAGCTGAGCTCAAATAGGAGAGAAAACTAGGTAGTTGTAAACACGGAAGTGAGTCTGAACGATTGACTCCGGAAGGCTTGTGTCCCATCTAAGTATATATGCTGTTCTCAGAATGTGCGGAAGAAGATTCGTGTTCCAGTTCCCAGAATGTGCAGATGCCTGCAACTTCTTGCATTGGCATCCCAGAGTATAAACGCAGAGTAGTATTGAAGGTAATTAGTGAGTGCTGCGAACTTATGGTACCGGAAGGCGGTGCATCCTTGTCTGTACCCATGCGAATGTCCTCACCCCGGCACATGGGTAGATGATGATGCTTCGGCACATGGGTAGATGTAATACCGTTGACATACACTCTACTCTAATTCTTCGGTACCTTTCCTTCGGGAATTCGATACGAGACTTACAATATACAGGCTTCCGTCTCGGAGGGGCAACTCTATTAGTCCATCGCCATATAACAGGAATCCTCCCACGGGGCCGTCAGTCGCATCTGCCTAGAGGTAGTTACTATGTGCTTACACACGAATATGTAGGCACGGGCGGCAAGCAATGATGGCCATGAAATTGCAGTCCCTCGCAAGCTGACCCCGACCGAACATGTCCACCGAACCTGACCATCCTCCCCAGTAGGGAATAAGAGCGGAGTTGAGTCTGGCCGGTCGACTATGGGAGGTGATATCTACTCTTCGATGGTTATTCCTGTTAGCGATCCGATACTGACCTTTCCAGCTGGGAGGTCAAGCAAGCGTCTCGTATGAAGACAGAGTAGTTCCCGTGCCTGTACGTGGCATAGTTGCCAAGAAAATAAAGTGCGGAAGATCATATTGTTGAAACCCGATACATAAGCAGGATGAAGGCTAAGGCTAGATTACTATGTATGTAGTGCCCCTTGACGCGGGTGATACTCGACAAGCATATCTATGTGCTCGGCATACATACCAGACTCAGCCACCTAGCGAGCCTGTTGGAGGATGCCATCGGTACTGCCAAGACTCTACGCTTTCATATTTACGGCCAACTTGAGGGACCTCTACTCGGAGTCCCACTTGCTATTCTTACCCAATTGCTATTAGTCCCCCCTCTCGCAGACTCGCAGAATATATATAGATTATTTTTTTTGGTTTAATCATACTCGGATGTACTCTAGCCTAAGAATATATATAGATATGCTATGTATACATACATACATATGTATCTACATCCTGTTCCCAAAAAAGGACTGGCTAGTGGCGTGGACCCCTGATACGGGTGCATGCTCATTGCTACTCTACATAGGAACAGCAACAAAAGGGGTACATAGATTATATTACGCCACCATGGTGGATGATTGTCTCAAGACTGAACCTGTTTTAGATTCACAGGTCGCATGCAAATAATGAATGAACAAAAAAAAAACTCTTAGATACATAACTCATGCACATGATCTTCGTCGGTATGTATACATAGTGTACGTATGCAACTAACTTGAATGTGTCCGTAAGGCATTTACCAGCCCCGAGTATCTGCCTGGTGAGGCCAGAACACCGCTCCCAGCCGCATCCAACGCGCCAGACTCCCCGGTTTCATGCCTGAGGCTAACCAGCCTAACCACGCTGGCTGCCATGCCCTATAGCCTCTCTTATTCTGGATGGATACATGGCCTTCCCCTCCACGGCTGGAGAGCAGTATGACTTGTCTCCATTCGTTGCCCCCCTTGTTTACTTGTGTTTATATGGAGAGTATGCAGAGGAGTGGGGTTGCACAAGTCAGGGGGGCATGGTGCCTTTCAAATATATCTATTCCTGCCTTCCATCGACGATGTAAAAGATAACGGGAAAGGTCTCGAATGCCCCTCCCTCCCACTGTTGTCAACAAACCGCAGCTGTAGATACTCTACATATGTAGATCTACCCCCACATTTTTTATTCGGTGTTTTTTGTCTGGTCGTCGGTTGCATTCGGCCTGTCTATGTCTAGGTCATGACATATACACACCCGGTCCCAGTCTACCGTCCAAACCCCGACCGTTGTGGCTCCCATACCCTCCGCCCTAGCCCGTCTCGAACGCAAAGAGCGCACTGAGGATATAAATTGAAGAAACTCCAAAGGGAGAGAGAAAGGAAAGATCTCCCTTCTGGTCCCCTTCCCACTCCTCTTCTACACAAACCAGGAAGGAGGTGTGGGGAATAACAGCAGGCGTTTCCCCACCTCAGCTCCCTCCCCTCCGTCGCTCTCTCTTCCCGCTGCCTGTGTCTTATTTTTCGGTGCAAACCTCAGGTCCGCCGAGGGATAGTTTGTGATTACCATACTACCCACCTTAATCTAGGTAGATAGTGAAGACTAAACCTATGCGGGGAGGGCGAGATACGAAGAGACAGGTCACCGAAAGAAAAGAGGGTGGGTAGAGAAAAAAAGAATTGTGACCCCGTTGCTAGTATGTCGTGTACAGGATGTTGTCTAGGGTGAGGAGCAAATCCTCCTCAGAGACGAGCTAAAGAACCATCCGTGCTAGCTAACCCTAAGTCTCTCACGCTAACCCCATCCAGACTACCCGTTCCACCTTTTGGCCGTTCGGCGTGCAACTCCCCCTCAATAGGAAGAATATACATTATGTACCTATTCAAAAGCGATTGGCCGTTTCCCGGCGCGATTATTGGGCTTGGAAGGATCCCAGCCGCGGCAGTCCCGTGGATGCATTGCAGCGGTATGATTGGGTCTTCCGGCAGGGGGATTGCATGGAGCAATTGGGGCTCCCCCTCCGTCCCGCCCTGCTTTGACAGCCTGGCTCCCGAGTGCTTCCATCACCAAGGAGTAGACCACTCCCCTCCCCTCGTGGGTGTACCCCCAGTCTCCTTTTGCATACTCCTACCGGCTGCTACGATGGCTGCCGCCGTGGTTACGCAAGCACTAGTACGAACGATAAGATTATGAACAATCGACTGAAAATGTCCGCGTGTGGGACAGTGAGAGCGCGCGTCCGGTCCTACACATCTAGTGCGGTGCCATCCGCAAGACCATCAAATGTTGATTTTGTTTGGTTTAATCATCAATCGCATGCGACCTATCTAGATCATGGCCAAATCTACACAGCCTGGTTCGCGTCACTGTCCAAACCCGACCGCGATCAGTCCGCAGGTGGCCCGTTGCTCTCCGCCCTGGTCTGTCCCAAGAAAAGCAGAGCGCACCAAGGGAATAACAAAGGAAAGACAAAGGAAACCACCTCACTCCTGCTCCGCCGAGGCCACGAAGGAGGGAGCGGGGAGGAACTATCATCACCCTCCGCCCGCACCCGCTTGGCCTTCAGCGTCCTCTCTACTTCCCTCTTGCCGCTCCCGAAGCTCCCGCTCCGACGCCTCGCTCTGGACGTCTCCCTCCTCTTCAGCCGGTTTCGGGCTCGCTTCCCCACGTCCGTAGTGGATAGGAGGTCCAGGATCGCCCGGCCGTACCGCCCATCGGCGAAGAGGTCTCTGATCTTAAACCGGTCCTCTCCCGTTCCCGTCTTCCTCCGCGCCTCCGCCCACAGGATTTTGCTGGGCCTTCCAGTGGGGGCAGTTCTTGAAGAGGTGCTCCCGAGTCTGAGCCCGATATGGGCATCACCTGCACCCCGCGGTGGGCCGATTCTTAGTCCACTTCACTACTGCCCAGTAAGGCTGTGACCCGTCTTCACTGGAAGAGCCTTGCGGCGAGCCGCCTTGGCCGGGGCGGAGTCTGGCCCCTGCATGGCTTGTGTTGACGGCTGTACCGGTATTTCCCCCCAGTCTGCCCATGCCTTGGCTTCTTGCCAATTGGCCTCGGTGATTGAATGCGACCATACGTCTTGGAGGTAGGGGTGGGGAGTGAGATACAATGAACCAAGATCCGTAAATTGCATGTGAACGGGGTCTCTCGTATGTACATACATCTCTTACCCCGTACCTAGAGCACGCCCACTCGGGCACAAACCCTCGAGCACGCTTTCTCACCGACAAGCACCGTTTGGCGGGTTCCTCCCTTCTGGCTAAACGCCTTTTTTTATATGCATACATAGATCCCGGAAAAATGAGGGGGGTCGTTAGCCGGGTGATATTTGTGGCACGCTGAACCCAGCTCTCTCCGCCATCACCGCCCCCCCACTCCTCACAACCCTGGAAACTTCGCTCACCGCGAAGACGGAGCCGACGCCAACGAGGAAAAAATCCTATCTAAGCGATCGGATAGAAGACGTATCGCTCCACCTCAGCCGAAGCCAAGAGTCGCCACTATAGAGATCACTAGAAAAGGCGACAAGCGCGCTAGTGCCAGAGGCTGGACAGGCTTCCGGAGAACTAGAGTCGCCATCTTTCCTGCCAATTGATAGCAACTTGATATGATATGGAGGGCCCCTGCTAGCGCTGTCCACGTAGAGGATAGCGTTCATGATTGGACGCGCCAAGACGCCAGCCGACGACCTCAGATTTATAGTCCTCGTGATGGAGAAACAAGATTCATATCACCATACACCGAAACGCGTGCCAAAATGGCCCAAGTTGCTACGATTACAGCGGGTATTACTGCACTTGCAACCACTGCCACCGACGTCGGCAACGTACCCGAGCACAGCACAGCTATCAGAAAGTACCGTCAACCTTTCGTCCCGCTCCACAAATTGCGCCTGTGTTGTATGAGGGCATGTTTTGGGTGATGGATGATTTTGCTGTTGATGGAGAATTTTTTTGGGGCGGCTATGTACGTAGTTCTCTACCAACCTGTTCTGACAGCTGCACAAGTTCTGGGGTGTACGCGTGGGAGTCTAGCGTTATTGTTATCATATATGTTAACGTTATCACGGATAACTTTATCCAGTTGATAACCCATTGTTGACAAAATATGTGACTCGGGGTCACAGTTACCACGGTGACCGTCAAGCTGTTATCAAGAACAGGGGTTTATCAAGTTGGCTGAATCTACCTATTTTACCTCCTTCGGGAAATAAACCTGTGAGTATGTACGGGGTAGTGCCTTGTAACTAGACGCCTGAAAAAAGGTGGCACTTGAACGGGTAGATACGATATCTCCGCCCCCCCTTGGCAAGATCTCGATGGTGTGTGTGTATATATACGAGATGCCCCGACTCGTCGCGAGGGCCTAGGATCAACCAACGGCCTCTAGTTATAAACATCTTAAACTCCCATTTGTTGCTGTTTTTTCCCCCCAGGTATCTCAACATCCAATCCACATACCATGGTCTGGTTCACCGCCCACTCCACGCCTCCGTGCAGTATCAAGACGTAGCTCTACGAACTGTATTCAGTACATACAGTCCCGCACAAAAACTACAGCCACACCCTACTCAAGTCAAATTCCCACGAGCGCGTGTTCAAATTGGGTCCGTAGTATAACCGAGTCAATTCCGTATGTCTGGAAATGAAGCTCAATACAGCATCCATATCACTGCGAACTGGGGGATAATATGGTATATATCGTGATGACATTCATGGCATATTTAGATTAAACACCCCACTTCGGTACTTATGTGCTAAACCTTAGGAGCAGGTAACGAGAAAATAAGTCCATGATACCTATTCGGGGAATCAGTGACTGCCAAATGGAACTATAAGCGCCGCATATTGCAATTCGGTCTGTGAGTGAGCAGAGTGGCTGGGTGAGAGCGAGTAACGCTTACACTGTGAGACTGGTCCACGCTGGAGTATCGAGCAAGTCAGGTTTTCCGATAATTCACAAACGTGGGGCTAGGACGTGCGGTAATCGCCGAAGTCCAAACTATCATACATACAAAAGATGAAGCCTCACACAAAAATATCATAACTACCTCACAACGAAATGGGGTTCACAGCGAACAATCTCCAGGTGTCCGGGTCGATGTTCGGCTTGCCCGACGCTCGTTCGGCGGATCGTCCGACGCTTGCCCGGCGGCTTACCCGACGGCTCGCTCGCCGGATTGCTTGCCTGACTTACAAGCGACACGAGCGGGTCGTCGGGCAAGCCACAGGGCAAGCCGAACATCAATCTCGAACCGGATAACGAACCGGACCCCGATCGGGGTGTCAAGCCGAAAATCAAACTGAACCCCTTAAGATTATTCGCTGTGAACTAATTCGATGTGAATTTGATTCCGTTGTGAATTGTCGGAAACTCCGACGTCTACCGTGCGCCCCAGTCTCACATGATACATGCATACTTTATTGAGAGTGCCAATAATTCTCTGCTGCAGTAACCATTACTGTATCGACTGCTAGCTCATTGAGTCCCACTATGGTACGACTACTGGATGCATACTAAGGGCCTGTTCTTTTCAGCGTATATTTAAGTGCTCCGAATCAACTTTCTCCTCACCCAATTGAAAGCGCCGCCCGTTCCATGACGGATCTGTCTCCATGTTAGTAATTGTTCGTCTGTGTTTACTCCCCTTCAACTACTGTACAGTGAAGGAGGGGGGGTTAAAAAAAGTAGCTTTCCCGGTAGGCACGTAAATGGAAGTGAAAAATACATATTTTTACTATTCTGATATGCGTTTACCGAATAAACTACGTTTTTTACCTCCCCTTGACTAGAGGTCCTCAAAGTTGGCTGGGTGATTGGGCTGGCTGGAAACGTGTTGAGAAAAAGTGACCAGTCACCAATCACAACGTCCAGCCCTCAAAGTTGACTTTGAGGGCCCGGGCTGGTAAATTGGGCTGGCAGCTGGGCGGGTGACAGAAACCGACAAGGGTCTGGTCGAACCGGGGCGATGAGACACCTCTTCCATTTGTTTTCCATCGCCAACCTTTTCTACACAGCACGCAAAAGACCAGATCCTCCAGTACAACGATAAATCTTTTTTCACAGTATGTATTATAATAGCTATTGGAGCAAAGACTAACACAGTTACGCCGATACGTTACATACGTATGTCGAAGGTCTTCGACATCTAACTTTGCTGATGCTTGGGCATCCAGCAGGTTGTCTTAAATTCCGTCAATAAATGAACACAGATTTGTTTGGAATATCAACCCACCGGCATCAGGATATTTTTGCCCATCACCTCCATCACACTCTTCAGAATCTGATCCTGATAGCATTCTCTGTCGCTTGCTGTTTTGCACATTCTCATCGTCATCAGATTCGAAAATGGCGTCGAGTATCGTTTTTGCGCGGATGTTGGTGTGAGCAGCTCAAGCACGAATTTTCGTCTCGATATCTACACGGGGCATTATTTCTTTTCGGGTGACGATATTGGGTTTGGCTACGGGACGGAGAATAGAACCGCAGTCTCGCAAAGCTTCCATCTAAGTTCTTGGTTGATCCCTGAACCTATTCTTGACTTATTACGGCAAGCTTCCAGATTCCCCCACCCGAGTTTTCCAGAGCTGGCTGGAAAGCGTGAGCTAGAAATTTCGAAGATCGCCCAACCAATAAGAACCACTCTCCAGCCAGCCCTCCCAGTCACCCAGCCAACTTTGAGGACCCTTACTATGCACTCCTACCAGCTGGAGCTTCTAGTAGTAGTATTAGTAGTGGCGTTGCGATGTCTAGTTTGGAGGTCTGGGCGCTGGGATAGATACAGAACAGGCCCTAATATCCTAGCACACAATCTTCACAATCCTGCACTCAAGGCGATGCCCAGCGAAATCTCCTCTTGATACCTGTCGATTCAGTATTTGATACAAATTCTCATTTATAATCTAGTGCTTATTTCCCCCAAATATCATTTGACTGCGCAGTTGCGATGATTTCGTAGTCATGACGACAGTACTGGTCTAAAAGGTAGTTATGTACTAATTTGCATACAATCAGGAGGTGTGTAGAGTACAGCACCAATAACATCCCTTCCTGGTGTACTCAGTAGTTACATGCAGGTAAGAGTTGTGGGGCTGAACACCGCCCCAATCCTCGAGCTCAGATCCTCACAAGACGCCCCGCTCGATTGCACATACATACGAAAAACGCTTGCAGCTACGTATCTTACGACCTCGGTTTTAACCACCATTACCAGCGTACGAAGACTCCCATGCCTAAACGCCGGAATCCCTTCTCGGACGTGCCAAGGGCTCGACCGGCACCTTCGATGGCTCCCGATGTCGCACCTTCCACGCAGACCCCTCCCTCCCGGCCGTCTCGGCCTCGAACCCTCCGCGTCGGCTCCATCCCGCTGAGTGTTACAGAGGAGGAGTTCAGGGCCTATCTGGAGCGGCTTCTTGGATACGATGATTTCTTGCTCTCTTTTGTCCGATTCAAGGACTATACGGTAGCGACTCTTACTCTTACTCAAGGAGAGCCCGCGGCTCTTTCGAAATGTTCTCCCGGGAATAGGGCCTACCTACCCTACCTGGGAAAATTGGTCGGTCTCGTAGTCGACTGCGACTTTTTCGGGATTACGCCGCTGTACAGCGCGCAAAAGCCCTTGGTCGAGTACTGTTTGCCTTCGACGTGTGCGTTGATTCTAAGCGGCTGATGAGACTTCCAGTATTGTCGCAGTCACAGGCCTCGCTGGTCACGCATACGGGTCGTGGAAGTCGCGGGACCAACCGTGGATGTGGCTACGGGACTTTCTACCATCAGCGCTAGGAGAACAAGTTAGGATTCTCACTTTTGGCTACGACACGGGTCTCCGGGACAAAACAGCGACCCCTATGATTCAAAACTTTGCCAGGTCGCTTTTGGAACATCTGTGCTCTGCACGTACTGAATCGGATGTACGAGTTCCCGAGAACTCTTTCCGCAAACCCAGGTTGACAGACGTCTGCAGGAACGCAGCCGTCCCATAATATTTATTGGTCACAGTCTTGGTGGACTGATCATCAAACATGTATGCCGTGTTGGTTTCTCCCGAGGCTACGTGGTTGACGCTTACCTTTTGCAGTCGCTCGCAGATGCTGCCAGGCCAGAAAGTCGTGACAGCGATAAAGACATCTTGAGCTCGTGTGTCGGCCTCTTTTTCTTCGGAGTCCCAAACCGAGGTCTGGACCTCAATAGCTTGAGGACGTTGGTACGGGACCAGAAGAATGCCGACTTCCTTGGAAACCTATCAGAAGGCTCGGAGTTCTTGAAGTTCGCCCATGACTATTTCGCACGAGCGGTTGAAACTGAGCTCGAGGGCTGCCAGATCGTCTCGTTTTACGAAACTAAAGATACTCCGTCCGTGGAAGCCCTCGCTGACGGCAGTTGGTCAAGAAGCGGCAAGATGATTCGGGTCGTCGCGCAGGAGTCAGCAACAAACGCTTTGCCCAATGAGTCCGTTTGTCAGCAAATCGCCATCGACGCCGACCACTCAAACATGGTGAAGTTCACCGACGACTGCGACCATCATTACATAGCAGTTAGAGAACGGCTGTCAGAGTGTGTCGCCAATGCCCCGCGTATCATCAAAGCCCGTTTGGCATGCACTGTAGGCAGGGGAGGTCATGAAGGTACGTCAATTGATACCATACTGAAGCTCGATTATTGGCTGGTGGGGGTGCAGCGGGGCGGGCAAGATGGAAGAGTCAAGTCTCAGGCCCAATCCATCCCTGCAGCCACGGCAAACTTTCCTTTGCAGTCCGTCTGTTGGTGTTCGCGAAAACTGTTTGTAAGATTACTTGGGAGGGGATTATGGTCGAAGCGGCATACTAGATAGCTTCCTCCTTTATTGATGCTAATCAGAGCTAGCTTCCGAGTCTACGACGAAACCTATCTTCATGGTGCGCTCATGGGCGAATTCTGGTTTCGTCGGGAGGAAGGAGACTTTCGCCCGGCTTGAATCGCTGCTGAGTTCCAATGGCGAAACTCAACAGCGAGCCGCGCTCTGCGGGCTTGGAGGGATTGGGTAAGATGGCTTACCGCTCCATGCATCGTGATACCGTTGATATGGTGTTGACTTGGTCTAGGAAAACGACAATTGCGATCGAGTTTTGCCACCGAAGGCAGAAAGTGCAGCCGCAAGCTCACATCTTCTGGATGCAGAGCGAGTCGTATGACTCCTTCACGAGCAGCTGTCTGGAGCTTGGACGGGAAGCCGGTATAATTGCCGATCGCGGGGCTGGCAACATGGCGGATCGCACGGATGAGAAAGAGCACTTGAACCGTGTTAGGGAGTGGTTGGATAATTCCTCCAGTGGGGATTGGTTGATGGTCCTCGACAACTTCGACAACCTCGCCGTTCATGATGACACCGGATTGCGCGTGGCAAAACACCTCCCGGTAAAGCGGGGAAGGTTATTGTATACAACGCGAGACGCAAGCATCCTCGGCAATTTCGTGCCGCCTAACTCCGGAGTGTTTGTTCCGGCGATGAGTGACGAGGAAGCACTACAGATGTTCTCGAACCTTCTAGGCATCGAGGAAACGGCGGCCCCTGACAACGCGGACGGTGCCCCCGAGCTTCTGGATCAACTGGATAATCTACCCTTGGCAATAGCCCAAGCGGCGGCGTATATACGAGAAACGAAGGTAGATATCTCAAGCTATATGAGAATGTTCAAGGAGTGTGAACGCAATCAGCACGACCTTCTGAATGAAGCTTTGCCGGTGGAGGACGGGCACGGCAATAGATACTGTTCGCGTGCCGTGACGACTACCTGGAAGCTCACCTTCGACAAAATCCGGGAGAGGAGCCCTGATTCCGCGCAGCTGCTAGAAGTAATGAGCTTCCTCAACCCTGACGACCTACCAAAAACCCTCTTGAGAAGTGCACCATTTCTCCGGGGATTAAGCGACGTACTTTTCCACAAGACCTTCGCGCCGCTTCTCAACTTTTCGCTTATATATCCACTCAAATCTTCACATTATCGACTGCATCGCCTTGTTGGCCTGTGCATCCGGATGCAGATGGAGTCGGAGGACATACATCGGAGAAACAAGCTTCTGGAGACAGTTTGGAGTTTTTTACGTCATGGCGTTCAGATCGACAGGGGTTCGAATTATATGCAATGTGTGCAGTTAGTACCGCACGCTATTACCGCACTGCAGCATGCTACAAAGGGCTCCCAAGCTGTTAAGGACGGTTTATATTTACAGAACTTCTTGGGGGAAATCCTAAGTCGGGGTGGGGACACCACAAATTCCTTAGTGTGGCTCCAGCGAGCACTTGGAGGCTATGAGAAGGTCCTGGGGAAGGACCATCCCAACACTCTCGGCACCGTCCACAACATTGCTATCACCTTTCAGTCGCGGGGGGAACACGACAAGGCCATGGTGTGGTTCCAGCGAGCACTTGAAGGCTATGAGAAGGTCCTGGGGAAGGACCATCCCAACACTCTCGGCACCGTCCACAACATGGCTATCACCTTTCGGACGCGGGGGGAACTCGACAAGGCCATGGTGTGGTTCCAGCGAGCACTTGAAGGCCATGAGAAGGTCCTGGGAAAAGACCATCCCGACACTCTCAAAACCGTCCACAGCATGGCTATCACCTTTCAGTCGCGGGGGGGACACGACAAGGCCATGGTGTGGCTCCAGCGAGCACTTGAAGGCCGTGAGAAGGTCCTGGGGAAGGACCATCCCGACACTCTCGGCACCGTCCACAACATTGCTATCACCTTTCAGTCGCGGGGGGGACACGACAAGGCCATGGTGTGGTTCCAGCGAGCACTTGAAGGCTATGAGAAGGTCCTGGGAAAGGACCATCCCGACACTCTCGGCACCGTCCACAACATTGCTATCACCTTTGAGTCGCGGGGGGAACACGACAAGGCCATGGTGTGGTTCCAGCGAGCACTTGAAGGCGGTGAGAAGGTCCTGGGGAAGGACCATCCCGACACTCTCGGCGCCGTCCACAACATTGCTACCTGTTACACCTGAGGAAATCGAGGGTCGGTACGTATCCTTAGAGGTCGGTACGTATCCTTAGAGAGGTACGTACCAGGGAAAGATAGGCGCCGGTAGTTAGCTATTTCCGGAAAGATCGGCTCAGAGA
>Ga0307516_10002369_pt1 | contig 25264 bp, 29 predicted proteins | sample 19_EM_MG_FD_203310 | JGI IMG/M metagenome (GOLD analysis project Ga0307516, IMG submission 203310) | Populus trichocarpa ectomycorrhiza microbial communities from riparian zone in the Pacific Northwest, United States - 19_EM | ecosystem: Host-associated > Plants > Roots > Unclassified | place...
CTCCTTATCTTCTTATCTCTGGCTCATATCCTATTGGAGGATATCTGGACCATATCCTATTGGTTGATAAGTCTTGGCTAGTATAGTATATATAGAATAGCCCAAAACCTGTAACTCTAGTTGTATTATCTTAAGAACTCCACTATAACCTAGTGTGAGGACTTCTGGTCAATATAAACTTCCCCCTTCACATTTCTGTTGTTTGATTCTTGTAAGCCTGTGAAAGCCTAGTGATAGGTTTAGTGTGTCTTAATAACTATAACCTAGTGTGAGGACTTTTGGTCAATATAAACTTCTCTCTTCACATTTCTGTTGTTTGATTCTTGTAAGCCCACAAAAGCCTAGTGATAAGTTTAGTGTGTCTTAACAGAAACCAGACACGATCGAAAAACTGGCAAGATATATTATTAGCACCAAGCAATTCGAATAAACCAGGTGATGTCTTCCTTTTAACAACAAGTGGATGAGAGGATAAAAGCAATTGTCTAGCGCCTAGTGCTAAATGTGAAGGGCCCAGCACCACAGAGTGTGATGGGCTGCCACCAGTTACAGTTCACAACCTGCTCCGGGACTAACGTCTTACAGGAACAAGTCGAAAACCATATCAGTTGGTCAAGAGACCAACCGGTACTTAAAAGCGAACCAGAGAAGAAATTCCACCATTATGGCTCGATCCCTCCCAGTCAAGGGAGCGCTCTATAGAATGGTGTTTCCTTACCGGGCCGTCGGGGGATGCCACTAGCGGGTGGGCTGTCGGCAGTGCTTATAGAGGCTCGGGATAGGGCATTGGGGCCTTTATTAGTTTACTTAGAAAAGTAATGTCTCATATGGGCACGGCCTCCATAGACAATAATTACAACATTAAAAAAAATAAAAATAAATGTACGCCGACGCTACTAACGTACAAAACGGTCACAATGCTGTAAAATATAAATTAAGGCTCCCCTTTCTCTGGAGGTAAGATCCATGTCTTCCCTGGTGGAATGTATAGATCGAAGACAAGAACCGAGTCAGTCACTAAACTTTGAAGTCAAGCGATATGGACACACAAACTGTCGAATTCATACCATCAAATCATACAATCGTGAACGTCGTCATAAATTCATATAGGACCTGGATCGGGGTTCTCGACAAACGGCCTAAACACCGGATTGCTAGGCAGCTGAGCACTCATGCCAGTCGCCAACGTTCCCCCAGTATCCAGTCGATCACGCCTCACATGCCCCACCACATCATACAACCCCCCAACGCCGCTTGCACCCGGCGCAGTGGTCGTTGGGAACCCGCTCCAAGTCGAATCGGCCGAAAAAGATGCATCCGCTACATGAGTGACGGGCGTCCCAGGTTGAGATGCCGTGGACATGACCTCAGTATACGCAGGTGGATTGATGCGCGGGCGGCTTGGAGGGTGATTGTTCGATGCAGCAGCGCTGGCCACATGTGAGATGGGAGTTAGTGATGGCCACGCCCTGTCTGCGCGTTTCCGATCCACCCTGGACCCTTGTTGGTGAGTTGGATCGGGACCAAACGCGAACGGCACGACGATGTCCTGCCGATTCCTGGTTTGGGTGTTGGCCGGTAGCGGCGTCGCGGCTCCTCTTGGTGGTGGAGAGGCGGAGGAATAGATGGCATCGGAGTGTGCAACGGACCCGAAGAAGGAATGAGAGTCACTTTCGGTGCGGGTGGTGGTCCTAGGGGCCGTCACTGTCGAAGTCACGAAGCTGCCATTCATCCCCTGATAGCTATTGCCAAGGCTTGTCCCGCTTGTCATTTGAGTTACATCCGATGGTAACCTCACGTGGCCGGCGCCGAATTTGGTCGGCTCAAGTGGTCTGCCTGTCAGTCTGCGACGGAACATGAATAGCGCTGACCCCAATAGGATAAGCGCTGCGAGACCACCAACGACGCCTCCAGCGATGGCTCCTATATGAGTTGATTTCTTCTGGTTGGTGATCCCAAGAGGAACATCAGCATGACCTAGTTGTTGATTCCGCATTTGAAAACATAATAAAATATACAGGTGCACGAACCTTGCATAGCTATCGCATGGGCATCTTGAAGGTTAAACCGTTGTCCGCTCCATGCAGTAGCTTCATGAACGGGCGATGAGCTCAAATTCCGAACATCTTCTCAGACTCACGATTTGTAGCAGCATACCATGGAAGGAGAAAATCGCCGAGCGCCACTTGTTGAGAAGGGAAGTAGCTGTTGTTCCTATCAACAGATATGCAAACAAGGATGGTACTCCACCTCACCTTGGAGATTGATAACGGCTACAATTGGTTTTGTAGTACGGCCAGCTGTATATACCAGATCGTAAGCAACGTACGCGAGAATCATGAATATATTCATCATCATCATACGTGATAATGGAACTCGGGAACCCTTGGCATAAGGTGCAGGCGCTCAAAAGGTTATACGCTGCCCACGAACTCAATGAGGGTATACAAGATCAACACTCATCGATAAATAGCTGGTTCGAGGTGAACTCACCAGCTACAAAGGTTCGCTGTTGTTGAGTTGGGCTCAGTATAGTAAAGACTCGCATTGATGGCCTGCACATTCCAATCTAAGATAACAGAGGGTGAATTTAGACTATGTAGTAGATGTGGCTTGACTCACGATTTCCCGCACACGAACCCAACACAACTGCCGCCAAATAACAAGGAGAAACGTGATCAGAATTGTCCACCCAACTGTAATCGGAGAGGCATATCGCTGAAGTTTGAAACGACCGCTTTTCCAAAGCCGAAAGAGCGCTGACACAAAGGGGCGATAGTAGAGTTGCAGCTATGGTGGCGAATGTGAGTACCCGCATTGTTTGACAATGAGCTTGGACAACGAGGACGGGCAACCAGGTATGTCCGGACTGGAAGGAGTGCTTCGAAAGTCGAAAACCGGAATAGATGGGTCAATATATACATGAGGTCCTGTCTCACCCGCATGGTACGTACTGGCAGATGATCAAGTTGTGACGATGCTGTGTAACACCCCTGATGAGGAATGTCGGCACGGGTCACGGTCCGTCGGCTTATGACTCTGTATGTCGACTCTTGTCCATTTGTGGTCCATTCGGTGGAGACTTCCAATATCGTGTCTTCATACTTAGGCACCGAGATGATAGATTACCCCGCAAACTCGTGTGCACATTTGGCGATGGCAGCGGATGCAATTTGCTGTTCTCACGATATGTCCTAACAAAGTTCAATTCAAAGAGTCCAACCTTCATCATCGCCTAAATGGAGCCAATGGATCCCAAGGATAGAAACGATATCTTTGTTTGCAATCAGGCAGAGACTTGGAACCTCGGTTAGCAGCCTTGAAGATCGCAAGGAAGTTCACCTCGACTACTCGGGCTCTGACAGCCATGATATCGATGTCTCGCGCAGTGAGAGCAGAGGCGCTTGAAGATATTTTAATCAACTCTATGCGCAACTCCCCTTGGAGCTCCTCGATTCACGCCTACCTACACGTGTCAAGCAGTCTCTCCACAGCGGTCTGAGCATTTCTTTCTCCCCCTTCCTCCTCCGTCACCCGTCCCACTGTCGCCAGCCTACCACCCTCCCCGACGACCGTCCATTCCGTGTCCAGCCCATCCCCCACCTCCACCGCAACAGAGTCCCCCTCCCCCCGCACCCCCATCATGCCCCGCCCCATCGACGTGCATTCTACTCCAAAGAGCGCTGGTCCCTCGAATCCGCCCACCCCTACGGCTACACATACACGCAGCACTCTTTTGCCCAGCAACGTATCGACGGCCCTCTCTGAGGATTTGCATGCGCAGGGACCAAGCAATACCGAATGCACACTGCACCTCGGCGTCGGCACGCCCCCCATTAAGCTGAAGCACAGTTCGGCACCCATTGTGCGTGAGTGGCGGAAGCCCGACTGGACGCTCTTCCTCTCGCTCGACGGGACTTACCCAGGCAATGCCGGAGCCCTTTTAGTCCACTTCCCCTTGGCCCCTCCTTCATCCCTCCCACGCCCGCTCCCCTTCGGACCCACCCAGCGCGGGTGAACTCAATACACTGCGTCTGCATCTGGGGCTCACCGGGAGTCTAAAAGCATCTTTGAAGTAGAAACACTTATAATAACTGCACTAAGAGTAATACTCAAACCACGGACTAAGTTTCAATCCAAGCGCCTCTTCGACGCTTTCCTTGACGTCGATATCAACAGCGTTTTCCCTCCCAGTGTTTCTCCTTTTGGGCACCTGTCCCTCAGTTAGGATCACCGTTAGGATCACCAGAGGCTCTGATGAAAAAGAGCATGGCCTCCTTCCCCGACCAGTCCTTTGCGGGCACGCCGATGACGGTCAGCATGCTGCTGGGAAAGATTCGAGAAATGTTGCCCCGAGCTCACGAGCCTGAGATTCGCTGAAGGCTAATGCCATTTGCGTGATATAGAAACACGGATAGGGTAGATTCGGTTCAGGTGCTTTTCTTGTGTCTGACCCAATTGAGGACCTCGTCTGTGGGAACGAGCCAACCACAGCTTTTGTAGGGCATGTTTCTGATTCATTACCGTCGTTTGAGGGGGACTTCCAAGATTACAGATTCAAAGCTCACCAGTGCCGGTTGGTCAACGCGACCCTTTGTGAAGTGTCGCAGCCTCAAAGTAGGGGAACCCTCCAATCACATTGTAAGTTCGAACGATTATATTGTTACATGCTTCATGGAAACCGTTTGGACTATACAATATACGTACTAGTATCTGGATAGTTGGACATAGCAATCGGGATTAAGGAATTTGTCACGAACGTGCGGAACGGTCAAAGGGCTGTAAATTATAATTTAAGACTTCCCCGCTTTTCTGGAAGAAAGATTCATCTCTTCCCTGGTGGAATGTCAGATGGAAGGAAACAAATACACAGTTCGAGTCCAGCACAGAATTAGTCCTGAAGTAAGTTGAGCGACCATGTACACACGAATTCTCGGATTCGTACCGTTGAATCATATGAATCGTAAACGCCGTCATAAACTCATATAGGACTCGGATCGGGGTTCTCAACAAACGGCCTAAAAACCTGATTCCTAGGCAATTGAGCGCTCATGCCGGTCGCCAACGTCCCGCTCATCGTTTCTGGTCGGCCACGCCTCATCTCTTCTACCACGTCATGCAACCCCGGAACGCCGCTTGCTCTCGGCACACTGGTGGTCGGGGATCCGCTCCCAGTCGAATCGGCTGAAAACGATGTATCCGTCGAGCTCTTTTTGGTATGGTTGGTACGCGTCCTGGCTCGTGAATCCGTGGACATGACATCTGCAGGGCCAGGATATGCGGTATAAGCAGGCGGACTGACGCCGTGGCGGCTCGGATGGTCATTGTTCGATGTAGAAGCGCCGGCTGCACGCGAGGCAAGAACAGGCATGGAATTCGGAGGATCATAGGCTGAGATGATGGCACCTTCTGCGCGTTTCCGATCCCCCTGGCTGCGGCTGTATCCCTGTTGGTCGGGAGTAACCACGAACGGCACGATGATGTCCTGCCGATCCATATGTTGAATGTCGGCCAGCGATGGCGACACGGTTCCTCCTGGTGAAGAGGCAGAGGAATAAAGGAGGTCGGCGGAGTGTGCAACGGACCCGAAGTAGGAATGAGAGTTTTCACTTTCGCTTCGGGCATACGTGGTGATCGGCCTAGGGGTGGTCAATGTTGGAGTCACGGGGCCGCCATTCATTCCCTGATAGCTAAGGAGGCTCGTCCCGCTTGTCATCTGAGATGTATCCGATCGCGACTGAACGTGGCCGGCACCGGCCGGCTTGAGTGGCCTACCCGCCCGCCTGCGACGGTACAGTAGCGCAGCCGCTAATAGGATAAGCACTGCGATACCACCAACGATACCACCAACGATGGCTCCTAGGTGAGTCGGTTTCGGGGGCGTGCTGGTGGTCCCAAGAGTAACGTCAGCATGACCTGTTTGTCAATTCCACGCTTGAAAAGGCAAGAAAAGATATTAGATACAAGTGAACGTACCTTGCAAAGCGACCGCGTGCGCATCTTGAAGGTTAAATCCTTCTCCTTTCCATGTAATCGCTTCGTGAACAGGCGATGAGCTCAAATTCCGAACATCTTCTCAAACTCACGATTTGTAGCGGCATACCATGGAAGGAGAGTACCGTCAGGCACCACCAAGTTAGAAGGGAAGTAACTGTCGTTCCTATCAGAATAATGCAAGGAAGGATGCTACTCTACCGCACCCAGGAGATAGATTATTGCCGCAAGCGATGGTGTAGGTCGCCCAGCTGTGTATATACAGATCGATTAAGCAACGTTCGGGAGAATCATGAGTCATGTACACCAACATACCTGACAATATTTTGCGAAAATCCTTGGCACAAGGTGCAGGCGCTCAAAAGGTTATACGCTGCCCACGAACTAAGGGTATGAGATTGGTACTAATCGATAAATGGCTGAATCGATGTAAACTCACCAGCTACAAAGGTTCGCCGTTGTTGAATTGGGCGAATCATAGTGAGTATTTGCACTGATGCTCGGCACCAACCAATCTAAGATACCAGAGGGTGAATCTTGACTGGCAGCATATGTGGGATCTGACTCACTATTTCCCTGACACGAACCCAACACCACAGCCGCCAAATAACATGGAGAAACGCCTTTCGAATTGTCCACCCAACTGTAATCGGAAAGGCATACTGCTGAAGTCTGAAATGACCGCTTTTCCAAAGTCAAAAGAGCGCTGACACAAAGGGGGGTGACGGTAGCGAATGCGAGTACCCGCATCGTTTGACAGTGAGCTCGGACGGCGAGGACGGCCAACCACGCAGGTCTGGACTGGAAGCAGTGCTCGAATGAATCACGGGGTAGTATATAAATGAGGTTTCGGCTCATGGCAAGTACCGGATGATCAAGTGTGTAACCGAGTGGCTGCCAGGGGGGCCGATCACCTCCATATGTCGTGGTCCCAGATTCGATCCCGGTATGGGGTACATCTCCGCTTTATCTGAGGAAACCGCCACGGCCGATGATCGTCGGTTCATCGTGACCCTCCGTATGTTGAGACACTCTTTTCCATTGGTCCCTTCGGTGGGGACTTGAAACGTCGCGGCATCTTAGGCGCCGATGGCGCGATTTCTTGTGGGCAGTTGACATGCTTGAAGGACAGATGCTGATGGATGTAAGTTCTCGCGAACTTTGATTCTTGAAGGGTTCAGATCACTTCCATATAAAATTAGAAATTGGATTCCGAGGACAGAAACAGGGTTTATACGATTATCCTCCTACGGGAATCATGCAGAGACATGGAACCCAGGTTAGCAACCTTGGTAGAGTACAAGGAAGTTCACCTCGGCTACTCTCGAAGAATTTCACCGTCACGTATGTCTCCAAGTGAGAGCAATATTCCTGACCGACATGAAACAAAGATTAAGAATTAGAATCGATTTACACATATATTCAGTTTTCGGGCAGGGATGTAGACGTCAAACAAAATGAACTACGGCGCTTGGGTGCCGCGACGGGCTTGATTCCCCATGACCTGCCAATTGAATTGAAAATTATAAGCCCTCATCCCTCAAGGCCTCATGTTGGAGATTGAGTGATAATAGATATCGGCAACGCCAGCAAACGCGGCCATCACACTCATCGACGTCCTGGTGGTGCTAGGCCTTACGAAGCGATGTGGTGCAATAAAATACCCCTGAGTGGTCGGAAGCATCGTCAGCAGCAACCCCATAGTCAGGTAGACCCAAGTGGAGAAGCAGCGATGGTGGATGGTACATGAACACAATCGTGGTTTCTGGAGCCGCCGTCCACTTCCGTAACAGCATCTTCGTCCTCCCGTTTCCGCTTGTTGGCCAAGAAATGGAGATATGTCATGCTATACTTCGGGTTCGTAGGTCTTGCCATATTAACGGGTGGAGCAGGGAACCACAAAACTTGATTGGTTTCAGGATCCCGGTCGAAATGTTTTGCTATGAAAAATATAGCTTGATTACCCAGGGTAATGAATTCAAGAAGCCACGTACCAGTCTCAGTCGGCAACTTCTCAATGCGTGCGTCCTGTCCAAGCGCACTAAGACCTCCGGCAGCGGTAATCACTGACCGATCAGGACCACCTGACCTGGTGCCTTGCACTTGGTGCAACGTATTGGGCGACTGATAAGTGAACTGGGTCAAAGCTGAAGCCATCTCGGTGCCTGGAGCGCCTAGTCCACCTGCATGACTCTTGGCTGTCCTCGTCCTCTTCTGGCCGTTAGCGTCACCAGCACCCTGTGTATCAACGGCCACTTGATCAGCGACTTCGCCAGCAACAAGACCCCCTGGTCCCTTGCCCGAGACGGAACCTTTTAAGCCGCTCCGTCCAATGAAGGGACTCGGCAGTCTCGCGGGTAATACCGTTTGTTCAAAGGGATATATCGGCATGAACTCGGTGCTCTTCCTAACTTCTTCTGGTACACAAGAGTTCCAGTTCTTGATCTTGACGAAAACGCGATCACGGTCGTTATATCGGGAGTCACACACATACAGCGGAAACCCAAGATACCAGAAAGGTGGTCGCGGACGACCCCTTATATGGCGTGCCGTGAATTGACAAGCAATCTTCTCGATGACATCCTCAAGGGGATGATCAGCGAAGTGACCTTCGTTGAAAATTTCCGTCAGTATATATGCTAAATATGTTATCGTTGACTCACTTGTCTTGAAGACTTCTCCTTCCCAGAACATCCTGTTAGCGGGGTGGAACGTCTAGCGGAAAAGGTGTCATTCGATAACGTTCGATAAGATGAAAAGTGAAGACAACCCGCCTGTTCTGGACGATAATACCAAGAAACTGTTATACCTGGCTGACCCTTTTTTGTACTAGACGCGACGTGTCAAACAAGACCCATATACCCGAATTTCGGCTTACATTTCGTCAGAAACCCAACATCTGAAAACTTGTCCGATGATGGGTCGGCTAGGGTCGTCAGGATTGCTCAAGTGCACCCAATCCGCAAGTTTCAAAGACCAGCCCTTATAGTGGAGTTCATCTACAAAGGTCCTATCCTTGGCTAGGACTCGATGTGTGGTGACTCCGGGAACGCCTTCCCCATCGCTTCCATGCACAGGCTTGACGTTTCCTGGACCAGCACGCAGGGCTGCGAAATGTGTCGTCGTGTGATAAGGCGGACCGGGTGGGGGGTTGGAGGACATGAGGGATTGATATAGTCGCTGATGTATTTGTAAATCGGAAGTCGATGAAACAAGAAATGATTGACCCACCTGAAGCGTTAGTACATGACCGTATGAATCACTGCCTGATTTGTGCCACCGACGACCTTTCTCGAAGAGTCGCGCCATGTCCATGTCAAATTCTTTGGAGGCATTATAGGCCTTGGAACGAGCACGACCCTAATTGAGGATACCGCGTGAAGATGAGGCAAAGGGGGAATATCTTGGAACGCACTTCAACAAGCTGCAAAGAAGGAGCAAGCTTCCTTGCCGTTGAACATTTAGCTCCAAGAAAAAGCAACAGAACTCACAGTATAGCATAGGTAAGGTGTGGTGGGTTCTTCAGAAACGGCCTCGAGTGCAGTAGCTAGTCGATTGCCACTATAGACCATATTTCAATTTCCAACGCTGGTTACTCTGGAGGAGGTCAACTCACATGACATCTTTATATGCTTTGATAGTGTGAACAACCTCGATGATACGTTCCTGCAGGAGTTCGCAACTTGACCATGGAAACTGTCGACTATGAGTCTCACCTGAGTAAGCCCGTCCAGCCATCCTTCCTCCCCAAATCCAGGCCACCTGGGCAAGCCTTTCTCAAGTTCCCTCACAATCTCTTCGGTCTCCTCGTCGCGCTCTATGCCGCCACCCATGATATCAGGTTCTGGCGTCATCATTTCCTCATCCACATCACGGGATAGCTGTGCTTTTGGGCGAATAGCAATGTGTTTGGAGGTGCTGTGTATTGATGGAACAGTTGTCTGGGTCACCGCCATCACTGTCTGCGCTGCATGAGCTGGAGGAAGAGAGACGGCTGCGGGTGTCGGTGCTGTAGTTGGAGGTACGTCTGCCTCAACTTTGTGTACTTTTTGGGGAGATGAAGGTGGTGGGGAAGCACGTGGGGTGGGCAGAATTGGTTTTCTTTTCCACTCGGTCTCTAATACGCTCTAGTATAATCAACTTTTCCTCCCAAAGTCGAAGGAATCCAGTGACGCACTTTGAGCGTTGTCGCATCAACCGCAATTTGACTTGTTGGTTCATTGTAGAAAAGAGCATTCCAAAATACAAGAGAGAGGTCCGTGTATATGTCCAGCACATCCTTGTAACCACCCTTTTCGACCCCCAGCCGGATATTGTTCAAACATCGTGGTTCGGGTATAACCTTCCTCATTACTCAGGAAAGGCGGGCAATAGATGATATGCGATATTTCGCACCTCGTAATACTGGGGCCAGTCCGTCCGATCAACCAAATCTAGAAACATCGCCGCGAGTTGGCGTTTTTTCGGGCCCGTCGTGGCAAGAATGATATTGATAACCTCTATAACAGCCGTTGTCTGTGTGATGGAGATAGGCATGAAAAAGGGACAGAGCGACCGATAGATGTCTTGGAATGATAGAGCTTCAAGGAAATCGGAAAATGTCACGCGTTCTTTGCACTTGTTTAGCAAGCCAGCAGCTCCAAACAACGCGTCGCTCGAAGCACGCTCTGAACAAATCGATGAGAAAGAATTTCCGGATCTCTCACTGAAAACAAGGGAAGACTTTTCCTGCTAACCCCAACGAGCAAAGCTAATTATGTTCTCATCAGGAAGTGGTTCTTGTCAACCTGTGATATACGTGGGACCGTGGCATCTGACATGTCATTCTACCTCTCGATTGATCTCTCCGTGGTACATAAGTCAGGAAACTGCAACTCGAGAACCAAGAGGCTACGATCGCCATGTTGGATGATCGTTAAGTTGAGTCGTCTTCCCTTCAGTGTTAGGAATGTATAACGACACACAGTGGTGGCTTGAAGTATAGATGTATTTCTGATTTACAGGTGCCGCGCGTTAATGTCGTAAAGAACAAGAAGCATGACCAGGTCGTGGGCTAAGAAAACCATGTTATACAATGTCCATCGATCCTTTCGTTTTCATTCAAATCTCTGCCAATCTCGAGATCTGACGTTCGTTATGGAACCCAAGAAAGACTTTCAAAGTGAATGTTCGTGTCGGTTCATCACGGTCATGTCATCGCTTCATCAAAAAACCGATACCCTCCCAAGCATAAACCCACCATTCCTTCCCAAACTCAGATTTCTCATATCCTTTCCCCCAAACCCAAAGTCCATTCGTAGCGCCGGGCCTGGCAGCACATCTTTCCAGCCACGCGGATGGTATGGCGACGCAGCCACGTTTTCATCCCACGAATCTCGCTCCTCAACGGGGAAATTGGGCCGTACCGGAGGTAAAGGCACCGTTGTCGCTTTCTTGGCCTCCGGCGGTGAGAGGTTGAACGATAAGAGGGAGGGTGGAATCCAGCGCGATGGCGAAGGAGCTCTACGACGGCGCTTCGGCACATTGGGGTCTTTCCTGGGAGGTTGGCGTACGACTGCGCTGCATTGCGACTGACTGTCGGGTGATTGTGACTGATCCGGCGAGCTCGGCACGTTTGGCGGGGAGGGCAAAGGGCTATCAGATTTTCCGGAAACGTTCACCGGTTTGAGGATACACCTTCTCACATGACGGTTCAGGTTGGATGCTACTCCGAAACGGCGTCCGCATGTATCACACACGAAAGCTGGGTGCCGAATAAGTCAAGATGCATGTCAGTCCCCCTGTCCTTGATACACACCTTTCTCGCCTGTGTGGACAAGCAGATGCTGATAAGTGATCGGTGAGTTGAGGGCTCAGATCTGCAAGCACGACGGACGCTCACTTTCTTCAAAGTGCTTGGTCGATCGAACCTAATATTGCGATCTTGTCAATCGATGGGCGAGGCGGAACGATATATTCTCACCGCTTGTGGCACATCGTGCAGCCGTGTTTCTTTTCGCGGGAGGCGCTTTCAACGACTTCTATCTGCTCAGCCTCAGCCCCAAGGGACTGCCTTGCCGAAGGAACCACCGGAGACAATCGCGCATTCGAAGTGCGAGAGGCTGGTTGCTGCAACGGAACCTGTTGTGACTGCCTCTCTTCCCGCGCATTGGGATTGAGCAAAATGGCCATGGAAGCAGGAGTAGGGAGCTGGGCTGCAGGCGAGATGATAGTTGTCGAAGCGTCCCTGTGATTTATTGAGCTTTTAATGGCAGAAAGATCAAGGCGGTGTGGCTTGTGCGTGGATGATAGGGTAACTCCGTGGAAAGATTCGGAAGCAGTAGACCATTGCCACCGCTGTTGGGCATGATAATCAGGAATTCCCTCGGTCTGTAGCACGTCAACGTCAAGACCAGAGAGTGGGCAAGAAATCCCGGGAAATGGCACCCCGGTGGCGCATTCGTCTGAGGTGGAGGGACTCGACGAGCACTCGAACAGCCTGGACGGGTCTCCGCGGTCGGGAAAATAATCATAGTCTAGGTAAGTCTGTGGTGATCCCCTGGAGAAGCCAGCATGATTCAGTCCGTCTGTCGACAAACGGAGGCTAGACACGTCTGGGGCAAGGCAGATGCCGATGGTCGAGTCGTATACTGGTTGGTGGTGGAAGGGCACAGTGTAATGTTGCGCCTGCATAGTTGGTGGCCGTAGAAAGCGGGTGAAAAAACCGTTCGTGGGTGGATTTATATATCCGTTCGTGAGCTAATACGTCTTGCAACTCGAACGAGGCGAGAAGGCCGGACGGCTGATGTCGCCCCTGCCTCAATCCTCGATAACTTCTCGGTACCTTTTACGTAGTGAGGTGCAACAGGGTGCAACACAGCCGTTAATTTAGACTTTGTGAACAACGGCGAGCAAAAACTTGCCTTAAAAAATCGTTTAAACTCACCGATCTCGTCTCTAAAGTAACCAGAAAGGCAAGCTTTTTTATCGAAATTCTTATCCCTCTTTTGGCTGGGTTTGAGCTTCCCGGCGTTCTCGAGTCAGATCCTTTTCTGATTGATAACAACGTCACTACCCCCTCGTGTTGCCACATTCCTTGATGAGCGCCTGTCTCGGGAAAACATCGGCCAGAAGCGTTCCAGGCAGAAAAAAACGACACCTGACAAGTCGGCAGGAGCTTCCGAGCGAGTCCCCCGGTCCCCCAACGTTACCCTGCTTGCAACGTTTGCTTGACTGCAAATCCATTATCGCACCCATGCGATCTCTTTCTGTCGCCAGTTTGCTGCACGGATGAAAAAAATCAGGGGTTTCGGCATTGTAACCGCACCTCATTGTCCCGCGAAGGTTCATCACAAAAAGGGCTATTAGAAATTGCTTTACAACGTGTATACACACATGCTTCCAAATAGTCCCTGGACGGTGATTTCACAAAAAGAAGTCCCATATCTACTGCGCCTGCATCTAGAATTCCTGAATCACCGTCAAGAACAATAAACGCTCAAATGTCCTCTATTCCCTGTTCATCCCAAACTTACTTCTTCAGTTTGCTCAAAAATTTGGTACCCGCTGTCAAAGCACCAAAGGGAATCGATCGTATCAGGGAAACATGCACAAGGCACTCACCGGCAACTCCAAATTCAAGCTGTTCCCTCGTTTTCCTCCCCGCAACCTTGTCAACAGCGCTGAGGGCGAACCCAAGCGGCCCGGAACTAATCGAAGTACTTGGAAATGACGGTTGCACAGAGCTTGGGTAGGCATATGGGGTTGTCGTAGATGGACCTTTTGTCGACGCAAAAATTGAACAAACTGATCAAAAATAGAGAATGTTATCTCACTCACGAGGTGGCATAGGAGGTGGGACCGGATTATTGGAGCTTTCAGGGAACCATCCTGGCGTGGATGCAGGGTTGTAGGGTTGCTGATTATCATAGCTAGAGAAATCTGGATACGATTGCTGATATCCTTGTGGAGTGGGGAACGTTGAGATATGAGCCTGCGGAAAGTGAAGAGCCTCTCCATGCGAAGATCCAATATTGGGGACATAGCCTTCTTGTGAATTTCCATGTAAGACAGGAGGATATGAAGAGGCTGATGGAACAGTACCGCCATATGGCTGTCCCGAATAAGTTGGGCCGTGACCGGGAGGAAATATCTGAGGGGTCGATTGACCAGGTCGATATGACCCGCTAGGGAAGGAAGGCGCTGAAGACGTGGGGTTCGGAGTATGGGGCCGCCCCGACGACCCATGTAACGTGGGACTCAAATTATCTTGCCCTTGTGTGGTATAGCCAGCCTGAACAGGTGAAGGCAGTGATCCATTCGATTCGGGGTAAGGAGAAGAACCAGTAGATGGGTATAGATACTGGCTGGGACCAGACGGGAACAGGGGTGCAGCAGGATTCGGAAGAGTATCAGGCGGATCAGACGATAGTCCTGCACCAGGGAATGGGAGTGCCCCCGACATATAAGGGGCGGATGAGGACGGCCCATAAGATTGGCCAGCTGAAGACGGACGATAAGGCGCAAGTCCGGGACTGACAGCTGGAGAACCTTGGCTGACCGGTCCGTGAGGCCGTAAAGAAGGTGAATTTTGTGAAGACGATGTAGCACTAAACGTGTGAGGTCGGGATAATTGAGCGCCCGAATATTGTCCGGGGTATGTAGACTGGCCCGTGGGTGGGGCTTGGTGCTGCGGGGCCGGACCCCAAGAATTCGATGTCGATACCACATCAAGTAGCTGTTGAGGTCTTTGAGGGCCTTGACCGGGTAAAAATCCACCGATAGATGGTGAAGGCGCCTGGTGAGCACTACCAGAATGCGATACAGGACGTGTTTGAGAATGCGGTCGTGGAGCCGAAGCTGGGCGTGGTGGCAACGATGATTGTGCTGTCTGTGGACGCTTCCCGTAGAGTCTTCCTGACGATGTTGAATGGGCCGGATGTAAGGGAGGAGGTAGAGAAGGATTTTTCAATGGCTCCTGTGCTTGCATTGTAATCGCAATTTTTCCGACACCGCTCTCAAGCGATGAGATAGGGTCCGGGGAAAGGACAGGTTGATGGGGGGATGATTGAGGAGAATGGGCAGTTGTCACCGCGACGGCTGGAGAAGTCATGTGTGGTTGCTGCGGGCGTGAACTCGAATTGATAGATGGAGGGATACTGGATTGGGGGACCTGTGAAGCAGAATGGGCAGTGACTTTCGCGGGCTGAGGGCCCCCAAATCCCGTTATCTCTGGTCTGTATGATGCGCCAGCCGCATTGAGGGTTTCAGAAACTGGTAACTGCACAGGGGGTGATGTTCCTGGGTGCGAAGAACCAGGATGCGGTCGTTCGACTGGAACCTCTTCAGCTTCCAGCGAATATGGAGGCGGAGGGGGCTCTTCTTTCGCTTCTTTCTGCGTAGCCAGCCACTCTTGATAAGATTGAGCGTCTACTCCTGAACCACTCGCTTCGGATGAACCTGAGGCGGTATCATGTAATTTCGGCTTAATGTCTTCGTATCTCGGACGCGACGCCCAATAATCCTGGAGTTCTTTGACCGGAAAGGTGTCATGTATGCGTCGTTCACTACGAAGGCCTTCCGCAGCAAAGCCACAGATTCTCATGTACCTGAAAATATACGCAGTATGTCAGTCGCCTCGCATATCACAGACTAGACTGAGGATAAAAAGCTTCCACAAAGCTCACCAATCGGACGGAAGATCATATCCATCTATATCAAGTGCCATGAACGGAAATTTGTCCGATACAGGAAGCATCCGCTTGTTTTCTACGACGGGCATGAAAGCGGTTCCTTCGTCATATCTGCCCGAATATCAGAAGGGACGTCTCCGGGGAAGGGTGGTGTTGGGCTCACTCATCCCACATAGCACCGTATATAATGCGGACGCCTAGATGTTTCGCATTGAAGATCTGTTTCCATAAGAAGCGGCCTCCATTCCGCTTGATATCATTGAATCCCCACTTTCCTTGAGAGAGATTGAAGCCCTATAAATGGGAGAAAGTCACGAATGATCCCCCTCCTCAAGTAGAGAGAACGCACGGATCCACCTGGAAGAACCACAGGAATATAATCTATCTTTCTACGCGCACCTTCTGCGTTGCGTTTATTGATGAGCTCGACATCGCCTTTCATCTTTGTTTCTGCAAAGTAGCCGGCACCCCGTTCGTCAGTGAACCGTCCCACTGTCCAAGGCGAAATCGCATCAAATTCAGTGAGCCACACGTCGAGGAACTCTGGATTCCGATCAGCATCGCTCTCAGCTGTACGCCAGTGAGCTGGTGTGCCAGCCATTATATAGGCACCACCAGGAGTTACATTCCGAATATAATTTGTGATCGCCCGAACGAGGGCTGGTGTATGACCGCGATTATCGAAACCGAAACCTGACAAGCTGTGAGCTCGAATCCAAGGCTGGCCAAAGGAACGCACCCCAAAGAGCGACAACAGGTTTTCCATTCTCCCTGAGGTAATTCGGGCTGTCCAAAATGCCTTTCTTGTGGATGAGATGGATCCAGTCACGTTCTATGATTCGCTGAATACGCTCTGGAGGTACTCCGGAGACGTCGTACCTGCAGGAGCATGAAGGAACATACCCGGTAGGACATTGGTAGCAGCACGCACATGACCGCAAACACCCTCCCTTCCTTCTCTGCAGCCTCCCTGACGCGATCGCCCACCTCATCACGTATCCGCATGATTCCGTCAGTCCCGGACTCCAAGTCACATTGACCTACGAAACGTTGTAGGAAGGCACCATCAACTCCGTGCTCGGCCATCCAGTGAAAGTGCCTGTAAATATATCAACTGAATGGAAAGAGCGTGTTTACAATAGAGACACACCGCTCTACGGTTTTGGGATGTCGTGATGAGAACAAAAAGACTTGTTCGCCAGATGCTGTTTTCAAACCCGGAGCGGGGAAGAGCTCAGAGGGCGAGTAGCTTGAGACGTCCGGCCAGATGTCCAGATTCGGCCGCCCACCATGAGGGAGGGGGGCATCGAACCAGTGCAGCCATCCATGGTGGCCTAACAAAAATCAGTTTGATTCCAACTATCGCTGGGGCACAAAGAGACACCTGGACCCACAGGCTCTCCGTCGCCGCCGCATGTGTACCTGAGAGAATGGGGAGGTCAGCCAAAGATGCCGGGACTCAAGAGGTGGCACCGAGCTCATCATCAGATAAATCGGATGAGACGCGTTGGATGTCCCCCTCAGTTGATGCTTGACCTTCTCACCATCCTTGGTATCCCACAAGAAACTTGTCCTGTATCGTCGACGGGTTCGCTCTGGTGCATTCGCCGATTTAGGACTGCTGACAGGTGGAGCATCGCATGATATCATTTACCTCTTTAGAATCGCACTCGCATCAGAGGTCGACATCTTGGAATCCTTGTGATAGATTTTACGGTTTCTCTTGTATCCAAAATACGTGCAGAGGCTGTAGGCAATTCGATGTGGAGGAAATCAAGAGGATCCACGTTGGTTCAGCACGACCACAACAGCGGTTGCCAGGAGCGCACTGCCACTGCTGTCACCTCATGAACTCAAAGGCATTAAACCTTGCGCATTTCCTTGTCGAAAAACTCGGAAAGTAAATATTTTCTAGAATCGGTGAATGCGACTCAAGTGAAGGTTTCATCAGCACCCCGACCTCTTCCCGCCTTCTCGTTGGCATTGCAGGTATACCAGCTTCCGGGAAATCGACGTTTGCAAAGCTATTGACCCTCTATACGAATGAAACTCTCATATCCAACAACGTGGATTCAAAGGCCCTTCTCGTAGGCCTCGACGGTTGGCACCTCAGTCGTGTTCAGCTTGATGCGCTTCCAGACCCTAAATTGGCGCACGACAGGCGAGGAATCCATTGGACATTTGATGCCACAGGATATGTCGCATTCGTTCACGCCCTGCGCCAATGTTTGACAGCAACCACTCGGCTCATTACCGCTCCATCCTTCGATCACTCGCTCAAGGATCCTACCTTCGATGGCATATCCATCCATCCGCACGATCGCATTGTCATCATTGAAGGTCTCTACACATTTCTATCCATCGCACCCTGGAAGGAGGCTGGATTGCTTTTGGATGAAAGGTGGCTGCTAGAAGTAGACGTTCACGAGGCTCAGCAAAGAATTGTCAAGCGGCACGTTGCGACTGGCGTTGCAGAGAATACCAAGGAAGCCATATGGAGAGCCGAAGAGAATGATATGCCTAGTAGGTCATGACCAGTTAACATGATAGTGACCATTGATCTATTCGAACAGACGGACGATTCATTGTTGCAAACATCTTGGAGCCTACAAGAATAATACTTAGTAGACATGACTCTTCTTTATGAAAGATCATGCGTCGTCTCTGCCCGTGTTATAGATGAGGAAACCACAAGGACTTGGCAATATTCACGACATGTTCGCCATAGAATCCCCCCGGAAATCAACGAAGATACTCTTTCCCCTCGATTCTACCGCCAACAACCGGGATCCTCGAGGGAATCCGAGTGCGACCTCTAGTGTATGGAACATTCTGTTCCAATGTATGTCAAAATGCACTGATAGTCTCTTTCCATCTACAACGGAGCGGTGCCATCACCGCTACTCCTGCTTTGATCGATTAGTCCCATCCGATCATTCTCAACAATCTAACCATTCCCGCAGATCCTCCCGCAGATCCTCATGATCTTCGTTCTGCACAGGTGATTTTCCAGAAACTAGCGAGTCAATTCATTGAAACACGTAGATGAATTTTCAAAGCCGTTCTTTTCCCTACCACTATTTGTTTTCCCCTTTTCAGCAACGTACAAATCTCTATGGTCAGATTGCTGCCACTGTCGGGCCGAGCCCTACCTTTGTCCCCCGCAGCGAAATACAAATTCGGATTCGTCGACTGCATCGAAGGGCGTTGAAGATTCGCGCAAGTCGATCCATCTACGTAATAACCACGAATGCTGGTTTTCCATACGAGAAGCGATTACAAAAATCCTCCAGTTTCTGGCCTTTGCTTCCGAAGACTGATCTAATTTTATGCGATTGACAGAGTCATACATAATCGCGCCTCGAGCTCGTCTTCCCCCCTTGCGGTTGTGGCTGCGACACAATTGCTTTTTCCTGCTCGCCCGCTTTGGCAGTAGGCGTTTCGAATATTCGAACCGCATGTGCTCTCGAATGTGCGAAAGCGTCGGGCCATTGGACGCCAGTCCACGGCCAACTCGGTCATCTAAAAATCAAATCGCAACACCATGAGTCCTCAGTGGCAGTTTAGGTAACCAAAGACGACACGCCTTTCGTCCAAGTTACCCTCATCGGGGGCGATTCGATATGTAGGTCACCCCATGGTAGTGCATGTGGACAATCCACTGGCCACTTGAACACCCCATCTGTAATAACCATCGTTGGCAACTTCACGCCGCTCATGGTAAATCAGGATGGTGCCCGACTTGCGTGAGGGCGTATATACGATTCCGGTTCCTTTTGGCGACTCTACATTCCTCGACAGTGTAAGAAATAATCCGAATCCAGACCAACTTTTGCGTATACTGACTTTGTCGGCGGGACCGCGCCTAATTTATGAGAAAACAAGTATACTGGCAGTGATATCATGATCTCTAACTATACAAAACTTAATGAAATCACCACAACAATTGCATTATAGCCCACTGCGAGGGTCGAACTCGCAGCCTTCAGATACCCAACATTCTACAGCCCTGTGGCGCAATCTCGTGCCACTTCGTAAGAGTCTAAGAGTCTGACGCTCTATCCGATTGAGCTAAGCGGGCTCGAAGTACCAAACTAGCTAGCCTCCATATCATGCCTTGCGAGTCGCCGCCCAAACTACTTATCGAAAGATTCCACAACGCTTTTGTGTACGCTCGGTACCCGCCTTCGAATAGGTCTCTGTGCAGCCCGACGGCATTGCAATCCGGTCAAACCTACGTACCTAACTACCTCCCACGGAATAAAAAGTAAAAAAGTAAAATCCGGCCGAATGTTTGAAGACAGCCAACCGCGAAGGTCGAACTCGCAGCCTTCAGGTACCTTTGAACGTCCCCTACAGAGTTGGAACATTAAGAGTCTGACGCTCTATCCGATTGAGCTAGGCGGGCTCGACATTCGCAGTCATCCCATGCTTGGAAGCATTCCCTTGCGTGGCCACTGACCCCACGAAAGACCTTTAATCTCAGTCCAAAGAATTCGGAAACTATGCATTGGCATATGGCCGGTACTCGACTTCGGGCAACATCCCTCGAAAAGGGATCTGAAGAGGGAAGTTGGCTCGCGTTGCGGTGTTGGAAAGGGATATGACATCACCCATCTCAGCCACAAAATGTTCCACTTCTGAGTCAAGCTTCTCCTTTTCAACGTTCAAAAAATCGAGACTTTGACCTCAACTTTTCAACCCCAGTCAACAATCAAGCATGTCAGTCGTACCCCCAGATGGAGCCTCTCCCGCCCCAGGAATCGGGTACGACCCCACAAGCACTGAGGAGAACACAGACCTCCAAACGCACGTCGCATTCTTTGATACGGATGCGGATGGCATCATCTGGCCCCTCGATACGTTTGTCGTTTCTTTCGAAATTCCGACCCGACATACCATGCTGAGTGAACGAAACCATCCTAGGTTTCGTGGCTTCCGCGACCTCGGGTTTGGGTATCTACTCTCCTTCCTGTCTATGTGCATTATCCATGGGGGCTTCTCGTGAGACACTCACTATACCCTTTGCTCAAGAGGACGAGAACTGACCGAGGGTGACCGATAGATGGATCACCTCTGGGTCTCTCCTCCCGGACCCTTTCTTCCGCCTCCAAATTAAAAACATGCACCGGGTATTGTCGTCCCCTATTTCCCCGTCTGTCCACGTCAAGTTGACGCCGCTCCGTGCAGGGAAAGCACGGTTCCGATTCTGGGGTATACAACACCGTCGGTGTATTCGACTCCGATCGTTTCAACGACGTTTTCGACATGTACACCGAACACCCGCACACGCACATGACGTTCCGACAAGGTGCGAGGATGGTTTATGGGAATCGAGATCCTTTCGACCCAGTGCGTCCAAAACTTTACCAGCCGGTGCAGTGTTTTTGATGGACGTTTGACCCCCCCAGTTTGGCTGGTTCGCGGCCGCGTTCGAGTGGCTTGCGGTTTATATTCTCCTTTGGCCGGCTGACGGGCGGATCCCGAAACAAGATATACACGATGTCTATGACGTAGGTTGTTCGTTGAGTGATGCATTCTAGGTTTTCTAATTTCTTGTTGGGGTCTTTGAAGGGCACCCTTTTCCACAACAGGTCGAAATCACGCAGGAAAGCGAATTAGCACAAGCATTAATCATTTAAAAAATTTCCTCCTTTCTCTATACATGCTGCAGTCCAGACATTTTGTATATATACTTCCATTCTTCCGTCTTCCCAACTTGTCTACCCGAACATCCATCAATCCAGGCTCAACTTGAAGAGTAACAGTTTTGCAAATGGGCCCGGTGATCGCCCAAGGTTGAAGACTCGATCGATCGATTTCCGTTGAGTGCTAAAAAAAAATTAAAATCATTCGCGGACGTTATGTTGTTGTGTCCAATCACCTCTTGTGCCTAATATGACCTTCATCATCGGCTTCGTTTCTATTGCTGCGGGTCGGATAAATATTGTCTTCTCAGTTGGTGGTGTCGCTGGCCAACTTCCTGGAAAGACTGGCTTCTAACATGAGGATAGAGACATAGTGAAAGACTGCAGAGAGCACCAGTCACCCGAGGGGAAAGAATAACTGCGTGGGCTGCGTAGCATTATTAACCTGAATACAATCGTCAGATCTCAAAGAGGGGCTCAGATAACCGCCATACCCAATCTTGCAAAATACCAATAACCATTGCCAACCCCTGCAGTTTCGGACCCAGACTGAATTTGGGCGAAGATAGTGCGACCCCTCAACCAGCGCTGGTTGTCTCATACACAAAGAATATCCAATTTTCCCCGCTCGTAATGCAACCCCTCGCCATAGGTATGTTGCACTGTCAGAGAGGGCGCAGGCCAGCATAGACGGGGAGGGCTGATGTCGGCAATATGAGGCAGCAGCGATGACAGCCTGGGGGCAATGCAGCTCGAACATTATCTCGCTTTGCTTCAAAGACGTTCGACGCCAAGGGTCTTTTGATGGACAGTCGATTTGCCAACGCAGTTGTTGAATACCTAAGGAGATACTCCGAAGGGGTTGGGGATCGATCTGCTGAGCTACGTAAGCTCTACGCAGGTATACCGAGAGGGAAGTATGGTCGTGAGGAAGACAACAATCCCGCTGAAGGAGAGGTTTGCCAGAGCCTTGACTCGTGAAAGTCGACTTCGGAATAGGAAATTTCGGAATGATGTTTCGGCAGGAGACATGACTCCTAGCAAAACCAAGGATTCGACATCCCACCTCGATCTATTGAGTGGGTAAAAAGCTGGCAGATTTCGATGAAAATCATCACATACCACAATTGAAATATGGCTGCTCACTAAGCGTACGAGGATTCGCGTCGTACTCATTGAGAGGCGGCTATCAAATTCGGTCTGTCCCAGACGTTCGATTTCTTGTTCTTGGCATCTATCAGGAAAAGTGGCCCGGAAGAGATTTTCGTGGAAATGAAAGTCAGAGGATCGACATTAGGGAACGAAGTGCGCTAAACGGAACCACTAATTAGGACAATATTTCACGGTAGTGGCCCAGTGGGCATCTCTTTACCTTTACGGTTTTTAGTTTGTCGCGCAGCTCTTTTAGTTTTCCAATGAGGCCAGCTGGCAGACCCTCGTCTCCCTGCCAGTTGAACGGGATTCCTCCAGTTTGAGGAGCATTGCGTTGGCGTCGGTGGCGTTCAAGTTTGAAATCTTTCGTCGTTTATGGCGCATCTTGTCTTGCATGTCGGTAAACTCTGAATGTCATAGACAGGCCGAGGTGCACGCGTCGCGGCGTCGGGACTCGGCACACTTGCACCCGTTGCACCAACATGACGCCTCGGCACGCTCCGACCTGCCTTGACACCTCCCTCGACGACCCCAAGCATGTCTGCTGGTGAAAGTTCGCTAGGATTCCAGGCAGCCCAGGAGTCGCGGGGATTCTTTTCTTGGATCCGACCCGCGTTGAAAACCAAACGCACCCTCAAGACATGGTTTCGATGCTGTGTCGCCCTCGCTGCCACCCTGACGTTGATGGTGGTGAACCCGTCATTGAAGAACATGGGGCAAGCGGGGTTTTTTGCTGCGTTGGTCCTTTCCCTCCCGGTCTTGGGGACGTCCAGAAAATCCTAAACCCTTGGACGTTCAGTATAGTCGCGGTCTTCCTACCGCCGTCTCTCGCTCTTTCGTTATTTCTCTTGGCTTCCTTCACGGTACTCTTCGGCGAGTCTTTTCCACCAAATAATTGAGGAACTTTGGTTGATTTCTGGACAGGGATGGTGGTCGGTTGGGCTTGGGGAGTTGCTGCCATGGCCGCGGGGCTAGCAGTCAGGGATCAGGCCCTCCTGGCACAACAGAATCAAGTGCTTAAGGCCTCGTATGTAATAGAAGTCGGATGATTTGCATTCGCTAACCGTCCATTTTTCAGGCTTGTACAAGATGTTCCTCTCACCGTCCAAGTGCAGCAATTCACCTTCCACGGGGGATTCTTGGATCCAAGGTCAGTTTGGATTCCTTCAGAAATTCCCATTAATCCATGTCACGTAGAACATCGGCCGTCTATGGCGCGTTCTTCTTCATAGGAACGTTAGTTCTTGGCGCCTTGAGGGCATACATCCCGAAATTAACCCTTCTGAGCATCTTTGGGAGCATCGTTTTGGATATTGTATGTATGTTTCGCTTCACTTTCTGTGCATGAACTGATTGGTTGGTTTGGCCAGATGTGCAGTTATGGACCTTGTATGTTCTCATACTCCAGGCTCCTGGACTACAAATATATATTGAATGCCACGCCTGACAGTGTTCTCGAAATCGCAATACACTCTAGCCAAGATTTTCATAATTCCAACTTGCTATTATGTCGCTATAGCCATCACTACCCTCATTTTTATTTTCCCCGAATCTCTCAATCATGTCTGGCTGTAGGTTTACCTCCTGCCTGCGCGAAATGCCCCTTCATACTGACTATTGCGGTAGGACCACGCTACAAACTGGTGTCCTTCAAGTACGCCTTCCTCTCCTTGAAATCGGGCCATATTCATGTGTTTGAAATAGCCGATCTCCCGAATCTTGTTCGTCCAGTCCCAAGTGCTGCACTCACACGTTTCCGACCGAAGCAAATGGCAAGAGGTTGCCACTCAAAGCTTTTCTGAACGACAGGATGTCCTTTCTGGTTCCAAAAGCCTTCTTGACCAAGTCGGGTTCATAGACCTCGAGTTTTCAGTGGGAAGGCTCGGTCCGGGTGACTTGAACCGGCTCGGCAAAGAAATCAGGTTGCTTACTTTCAAGGCTGTGTAAGCACACCCTTTCCTATCCTGTTTTCCGTCATCTAACACTATACGTTTAGTGGCCTATATGCGTTTCCAATCTTCGTGCAAAATGTCCACGCTTCGCAGATACCTCGAGAAGACGAGGCCATCCCGGCGACAACTAAATCCGAGAAATCTACATCTAAAAACCGATACAGCATTCTTCAAGAGCACTTGCACCAACACGAAGCCAAGAACAACCACAACCTGGACTCACTACTTCCCATCCTTTCAGCTTCATCGGCAGAGCTCCGTGAAGCTTGTGAGGTGGCTATGAAAGGCGTAGAGAAGTGGTTCCACGACTGCAACAGCGGGCGCTGGAGGGGATTCTTCTCCAAGGTGGATAAAGCCAAGAACCGGGAACGACACGATGCACTTATCCAACAGTTGGATGTGGTGCAGAAAGCATTGGACCACTTCCGGCGCGTGGGACGGGACAAATTGGTCGAGCCTTTTGAGCGGTTTTTTGATCCCGCAACAGGTCGCCAGTTGAAATCGGAGAAGGATGCCTTCACTGCAAGGTAAGTACTCTGCCAATTCTGGCCGCAATACTTCATCCAACTTACTATTCCTTGTTCTCACGTCGTTTCAGGTCCTTGTTCATCTGTTATGTATTTTCCTTCTCCATGGATGCATTCGCGGAGCGGCTCGCCAAGTTCCTGACGCTGATCATCGATCTCGATAGTAGAAGACCCAAGCCTAGGTTTTGGGCACCCAGCGGTTTTGGAAAACTTGGCAGGAAACTGTTGAGCAGACAAGAGATTGACCAGCGCGTTGCGCCCCTCAACAGCGTTGGATCCAGCGACATGACTGATTTTGATAACATGTCCGTGGATGAGAG
>Ga0307516_10002370_pt1 | contig 25254 bp, 31 predicted proteins | sample 19_EM_MG_FD_203310 | JGI IMG/M metagenome (GOLD analysis project Ga0307516, IMG submission 203310) | Populus trichocarpa ectomycorrhiza microbial communities from riparian zone in the Pacific Northwest, United States - 19_EM | ecosystem: Host-associated > Plants > Roots > Unclassified | place...
GACGTTCCAGACGCTGGACGGATATCCACCTTACTTGCCGAAGCCTACCTAGCCGACCCATTTCCAGAGCGGATACTGGGATTAGTCCGGAACGGTGCCAGGCAATGCAAGGAAATATCGTTAGCCAACTGCAAGAAAAGAGATGGCAGGTTGATCTACTGGGATTGCATCTATGTACCAGACCATTTACCGCTTCGGCTTCGATTACTGCAGGACCATCATGACCCTCCCGCTGTGGGTCATCCAGGACGTGCCAAAATGCTCGAACTGCTCGCAAGAAGGTACTACTGGCCGTCAATGAGGAAGGATGTTGACTGTTTCGTATGGAACTGCCATGTCTGCCGCCGAACAAAGTCTACCCGCCATGCACCATATGGAGTCCTACGACCATTGTCAGTACCGGAACGGCCATGGCAACAGATCTCTGTGGACTTTGTCACGGGCCTACCGCGATCAAAAGGATTCGATGCAATTTGCGTGGTGGTCGATCGCCTGACCAAACAGAGGCACCTTGTCCCCTGTACGACTACAATTACCGCAGAAGGATTGGTGGATCTCTTTTGCGATAGGATCTTCCGCTACCACGGACTACCGGAGACGATCGTATCCGATAGAGGGCCCCAATTCGCATCCCACTTCTGGAAGCACCTCTGTTCTTGTCTTAAGATTGATCCACGCCTCTCTACCGCTTTCCACCCTCAGACTGATGGACAAACCGAACGGGTGAACGCAGTTGTGGAACAACACCTGAGGGCTTATGTCACTTATCTGCAGGACGATTGGGTGGACTATCTGTTTCTGGTGGAATTCGCAGGCAACAACCAGGTATCCGACACCACCTCGCTGTCACCGTTCTTCGCCAACCTTGGGTACCATCCGCGTTATGACTTCGAGTTGGATATACGAGTGGATGCCCCCGAGGAGAGGGAATCTCAGACGGCAGCGGAACGACTGGAACGCATCCACGAAGTCGCCAGGGCGGAGATACGATACGCCCAGATGTGGCAGGCAGATGGTGCTGATCGCCACCGCATGCCCGCCCCCGCTTTCCAACCAGGCGATTTGGTTTGGGTTGACGGAAGAAACTGGGGAACTGCACGCCCGAGCCGGAAGTTGGAAAATAAACACCACGGACCCTACCGTGTTGTCCGAACCATAGGGACCCATGCCTATGAGTTGGACATACCTGCGACCATACAAAAACACTGAACCTTCCCAGTGTCGCTCCTACACGCCGCTGCAGACAACCCCCTCCTGGGTCAGGTGAACCTGCCACCCCTACCGGTGATCATTGAGGGTGAAGAAGAGTGGGAGGTAGAAGAGATTCTAGACAGTAGGAGGACGAGAGGACGGTTGCAGTATTTGGTTAAGTGGAGGGGGTTTACGGACCCAACATAGGAACCCGAGGAAAACCTCGTCGAGGTGGAAGCGGTGGACATATACCACGGACGCTACCCAGAGAGGCTGGCACCTGTACAGGCTGCCCTTGTGGGAACTCGGGCCTAAGGGGGGGCTACTGTCACGGCGCGTGCCAGCTACTAGGCCTCGACCCTTGGCGCCGTCTGGAATGCAGGAGGAAGGAATGTGGAGTGACGCCGAGCGGGAGGATGGAATGTGGAGTGACACCGAGTGGGCGACGGATATCCTTAAAAGGAGCCGTCGCCCACTTCTTTCTTTCTTTCTTTCTTCCTTTTTTCCTTCCTCACGCAACAACTTGTTTGTCCCCTTTCTCGAATAGAAGCATCTTGCCACAACCCCTTTTCACTTGTCCTGTTTCGGCCGCCGCCGTGTGCTTCTCTTGTCCTTGTCCTGTCTCGGCCGCCGCCGCGCGCCGCCCTTGTCCTGTCCGATCCTGTCCTCGGCCGCCGCCGCGCGCCGTTCCTGTCCTGTCCGATCCTGTCCTCGGCCACCGCCGCGCACCGACCTCGTCCTTGTCCCGCTACCCCAAGCCCTGTCGGCCCGGCCATTACAAATTTACTCGTAGTGGAAGTGTTGCTACCAGTTGAGGGTGATCGAGAAGCATGTCCATTCGAAGGAGCGGGGGCAGCAGCGGATGCTTATAGGAAGGATCCGTTGAGCCTATCACTTGAGACTAGCCTACTCTAGACTAGTGCTCCCTGCCTAGCGTCGGCATCCGAATCCCACTCCTATAGCCTTGCTCCCGGAGAGGAAATGGACGAAGGAATTCCTAGCAAAAGTCAGGGAGGAAGGAAAAAAGGATAAAGCCTATGAACAGGCAAGGAAACAGGAAGCGGCGGCAGAGGAAGTGCCGCCGAAGGTCCAAAAGGTCAAGGAGCTAAGTTGCGAAAACAACCTACTGTACCGACGGAACCTGCTCTGGGTACCAATAGGACTGGTACAGAAGGTTATGGAATCGGAGCATGACACAAAAGTGGCCGGACACATGGGTCAGGACAAAACCATCGAACTAGTCCGACGGAACTTCTGGTGGCCAAAAATGAACGAACGAATCATCGACTTCGTCAGAAGCTGCCCCGAATGCCAATAGAACAAAGCAGCCCGTCACCAATCCTATGGGCTGTCCTCCCTGCTGGAACTACCATACACACCATGGCAGTCTATAGCAATGGACTTCATCACGAAACAACCGATATCGGGAGACCGCGACCAACTATGGGTAATCATCGACCGATTCACCAAGATGGCGCACTTCCTCCCGTTAAGAAAGGACGGGAAGACAGCGGCAGATCTGGCCGTCATCTTTGCCTGAGAAATATGTAAGTATCACGGCCTCCCCCCTGACATTGTGTCGGACCGTGACTCCAGATTCACCTCGAAAACCTGGAAGGTGTTCTTGCGACTCTTGGAAATTCGGCCTTGAATGTCAACAGCGTTCCACCCACAGACTGACGGCCAAACGGAATGACTCAACCAGACAATCGAGGCCTACCTCCGAGCGTTTGTCGGCAAGGAACAAGAGCACTGGGTCCGTTTGCTGCCGATGGCCAAGTTCGCCTACAATAACTCGACCACCACGGGTAATGGTATGTCCCTGTTTTACGCTAACTGTGGCTTCCACCCGGCAGCCATCCACCCCCCAATGACGGAACCCCTCAACCCAGTGAGCCAAGTCTACGCCCACTGGATGCACACTGTGCATGACGAGTCCCAAAAAAGATTGGAAGATGCGTAGGAGTGAATGCGCCGATACTCCGATCCACCACGGAAGGAACCCCCGGCTTACCAAGTAGGAGACTTGGTAATGCTCAACAGGCACAACATCAAAACGCGCCGCCCCTCAAAGAAGTTGGACCACAAGAATCATGGTCCCTTCCAGATCGAGAAAATCGTCTCCCCCCTGGCTGTCCGCCTCACGCTGCCCCGGAAATGGAAGATCCACAACGTCTTCCACGTCTCGCTGCTCGAACCCTACCGAATCAGCGAGCACCGAGCACCAGCGGACCCATCAAAAGTCCTCCGAGAGGCTAACGATATCAAGCAGTCGGAGGAATACGATGTCGACGAAGTCATGGCCTCGGTCGAACGCGGCCGGGGAAACAACAAAGGGATCCTCTATCTCGTCAAATAGCTCGACTATCCGGAACGCAAATACTGGACGGAAGAACCATTCGACAACTTTTCGGTAGGCGGTCTGGAGAAACTCCGGGAATTTCACCAACAAAATCCAGACGCGCCGAGGGACTACCGACTCGCCGATGCCTAGACGGGATGTCCATAGAAAGGCCCAACGAAGCATGAGCGCTAGTAGGGTGAAGGGGTCGGAGGACTTCATCTGACCCACACCTACGACACACGGATGACTAACTTCTGGACAAAATTCGAAAACGAGGGAACCATCCGAAGAAAGACCCGCTTCACGGGCACCGATCCCACAGCGACAAAGCTGCCGACCCGGTACCCGACGAAGAGTGCACGCGATCGAAACTACTGAGAGTCAGAAAAACCGTTCAGAACAGACGTATCGACCTCTTGGCGACCGACTCGGACCGGCAGAACCAGCGCAGGTGGTATACAAGCGGTGACGTGAGTCCCCGACAGCACTGTCACTGCTCTAGCAAACTAGTCTCCCCCCGAAAGGACGTGGGCACGGTCACTGCCGAGTATATGGGTAACTAGCACAAAGGACACCATACCTCTTCCGATTCCCTATGCCAACTGCGACCCCAGAACCCCACCGAGCCGGCCAAGCCTTAACGCAACGCAGCAGCAAGTACAACTCAATATGGCACGATAGTAAGAGTACGCACCAGCTTACTCTGAGGGCCCAATCGTCCGAGGCTCCCCAGTGTCAACCGGCTGGCCAGCGACTGGGAGGGATGCAGGGGTGGAGGACTGCATTCAGCAGGCAAGCACTATGCCCAGCAAAATTTATTCAGAAAGAGGCGGGCTACTTCGATAAAGGAACATATATGGCTTCGGGACGAAGCTAAGAAGAGGGGGAGGTAGTGATACACCTCAGTCCAGAACACCAGAGAGGATAGATAGCTATGTAGTCAGGGTACGTGAGACTTTTCCTAATACCGCTCGAAGGAGGAAGTCGAGCCCAGTCGGCTTCAGAGAGTCTAGGCGGGAGATAGCTTCAGGATTAGACCTTATGGCCATAACGGACCCAAGGGGCTAGTCTCCAAACGAACTGCAAACGCAACTAAATACAAGATACGAGGGGTGAGGTCATAGAACCAATATCTTCTCTTTCTCTGATAGGCCAGTAAACCACTCATCCGTAGGGCTTGAGGGGATTACGTGGTACTGGGATCAGTCGGCTTATCGTTAGACCGACCAGGACCAATGAAGTTGGGAGGACCGAGCCCGTGGGGTTCCCGGGCCTTGACTGGCGGACGAATCTCCTGAGAAAAGAATAGGAAGTACGGGTTCTCTAGAGGAACCACGTGACACCGTAGGAAGACTATATAGCTAGGCAAGATCCCGCTCGGTGGAAAGGAGGAGAGGACAGTACCGAACGCCCACTCAACAAACAAACCCCACAAAAAAGATCTAAGATTATTCCGCTGTGAATTATCGAAAGTAGCCTAATTACCTTTGATTCTCTCCACACTCCGGTTACGATACAACCCCAGTGTCACATCCTATGCAAAAGAGAAATAATAGCTTCACAGGCGCAGCAGTCGCAGTCGCAATTGTCGCTGTGCGCGGTAATTCTGGTAGGATGGTTGCAGAATAACTGCTTACTAATTTCGTATTGTTTTGTCTTGTTTCGTCGGTAGTTGCTATTTCCTTAATAAACCATGGAATGGTTTGGTTCTCGATCATCTGTAATCTCGTTGCCACGCTTCGACTGGTGACAATGGAAGACGAAGGCCAGAGGCCAGAGGAGGAGGCGGGCTTAATGTCGTTAAGCGCCCATTCCACCAACACGGCGGGCTGGGCGGGAACTGCGGCAGTGCCCTCTTACCTGGCAATACCCCTTTACCCAGCCGCGCCGCAACACCCAGCACCTCCGCCTCCGCCCTTCTCACCTCACCCCCTGCGTCTTCCTTGGCCGGGACCAGAGCAAGTACCGCCTGGCTACACCGGTACATCTTGAAGAGTAAACCCATTTCTGCGTTCGGTACCGGTGGGCCGATTCTTTAGGTACTGCCCAGCAAGGCAGTTACCCGTCTCCAGCTGGTAGAACCTCGAGGCGAGCCTCTTAGAACTCCCCGCAACCGCGATGTCGTGCTTCTGCCTGCTCGGCATCCTGTACTTTTTACTGGAGGTCCAGCCTCCTGCCCATTGTCGTGGCTCTATCTGAGCGAACCGGGTGGTCACCGTGCTAGATTGAGGTGCGGACATGGGCGAACCTCCGCGGACCGTCGCGGAATAGCTGATAGGAGATGGCGTGTTGTTGATATTTGCCGCCATCATGGCTGACGAACTCTCGTCAGTCATGCAAAAAAAATAAACCCCCACGCTATTTTATTCCTCATTTGGTAGGATAGGAAGCATGTATGTCAAAATAATGGGCATCCGCAGATGACAGACCGGAGACCGCGTCCAGAGATGACAGCTGTGCGGGTCTCCGGGCGGCGGCTCAGGGGACAGTCTCTCGTCCTTTATCCCTGGCGAGTTCCTCAGGTCCGTTGTACATAGAGAGAATGTTCCTCCTTTGACGTATTAATCAATCGATTTACTACGAACCAACGAGTGACTCTCAATGATCCTGTTCCATCACCACCGAGTGTCAGCGGCTCATCTCCTCCACTCGCCTCTACTCTCCTTCTAACCAACAACTCCCGCCCGAGTAATTGATTACCCATCAGATTACCGCTTGCATAGCATTGTCCCAAAAGCACTCCAGTTTACCCGCCACGGCCCTTGCATTTTGGCCGCCATGTATTCGTTAGTCAGGATCCAAGAAAGACAAATTCGTTATATAGTGCCTCTTCGAAACAGAGACCGGTAGAGCACCACGAGAAGCATTTCCAACACCACCCCCTCAAATTGACCAAATGCAAATAAACCCATTAAACCTCGTCGACCTCATTAAAACCTCTGCCGTGAAAAACCCTGTGGGAAAAACACTTGCTAGTAGGAAAAAAGAGTGCCGACTCACACTTGCCGACCTGATGCAAGAACTTCAAAAATAAACAGAACAATCTTTCAGAGCGGTTTTCCTTCTGAAGCACCCCTTTTTTCCGTTCCGAGTCACACCCCATCTTTCTTGTAAGAGTCACTTGTCCGGCCCTCGCCCTTGGTATACTGATCGGTCTGAACGAGTCCTGGGAGTTGTAGTAGTTGTTCATGTCGAGGGACAGCAAGTAGCTTGGTGAGTAAATTAGCGGGATTGGTTGTAGAGGTGACATATCGGAATTGGATCGACCCTTTCGCTTGTTCGTCTTGTACTTGGTGGTACTTAACATCGATGTGCTTTGGCTTCTGCTTCAAGATTGCAGAGGTGATCGATTTGATGGCGCCTTGATTGTCGCATCCGATTGGTACCGGTCCGCAGCCTGGATCAGTCCAGACATAACAGGTTCCTGGCTAGTGTTGACGTATCCGAGACCGAACACACATCCTCCCACCAATTTCGCGAGTTGGTATATTGGATTTGCAATTCCAAAGTAGGCTTGAGATATCGAAGTACTCTCTTAGCAGCCGTTACGTGCATTTTGAGAGGTTGTTGTCACGATCAATCGTAGGATTTAAGAAGGCCATTACCTCGCAGTCGATCCCTTCTTTCTGTCAGTTCGTAACCTTTGATGACTAGTCGTGCCTTGTAACGAGTAGATCCGTCCAGATTGACCCTTCTCTTGCGCCAAATCCAAAGACCGTCTAGGCACCCCAATACATAGAGCACCACGAGAAGCATTTCCAACATAGAGAGCGCACTAAGGAAACAAGAAAAAACAAAAGAAATCCATCTCCTTTCCTCTCCCCTCCAACCCCACATCTGCCTTCGCGGTTACTGTCTCGTCACCCCGCTTCGATCGGCCCCTGCCCTCCCTCATACTCCAGCATCACTGTCCTGGCGATCACGTGAGCGTGTGATATTGATGCTGGTGTCAGCGCACTTAGCCCGTGGGCTGCACTAAGGAAAGCAACCTGATATCCCCAGCCTCTCCCGGCATCTGGCCTTCTCCATCGTATCCCCTGCAACACCTTCTTGCTCTTCGATATGTCCTGACCTTGTAAGTGGAGGTTGTACATGAAATTCTGCTATTTCGACACCCTCCAGTATAAATTCAGCATCAGAGTACCGTACCCATTGGTCTTCGGAGTTACGGAGAGGCAAGCGTTCGCTACTGAGATCTTCACAGTAGCTACGCAATGATTTATGAGGTTCCAGGTGTTTAGTAACCGTTTCACCCTTTCCTAAAAAGAAGAAAATTACCACAGTCGCCCTCCTGTGTATAGTCTGCTTGTTTGAACACCGGGACAGTGTAGCGTCCGCCTCGTTTTGCAATCGAACGAGCTGACTTGCTCAAATAGAGCCAGCAGCCTCCTCTAAAATGACCCTCATGTCGTCGCTAGTAGGAGATTGCAGGCCCCTTAGACGTGACAGTGCTCCTAGGAAATGTGTGTCTTGATTCGATTGGAAATCAAGTGTTCGAGAAAAGTCTGGCGGAAGATTAGGGGGCGATGTGGGTCCCTCAGAAAGGATATCATCAGTTGGGAACTCGACAGGATAGTCGGGGCAGAAGAAAAAGATGAAGAAACATCGTTTGATGAAGAAGGTTGATACATCTTGGTACGGATCGCTGGGGCCGTTCCGCAGAGAGTTCCTTATAGACATAGTCGGGAGGAAGAGGTGTCTCTTGTCTGTCGTATGATATGCCTGATGGTGAATCCCCATTCTATGGCTTACCTGAAGCATTGCGTTGCTGGTGGTCAATGGTGTGACACCTGTAGGGAGTTCTACGGGCCTGCGTTGGATGGTGTTGAGCATGGCTAAGATGGTGTTGGTCTGGTCGTGAAGATTGTATTCATAAAGATTGGTTGGATGAATTCGCACCAGAAATTTTGAAATCTCTTTCTCTAACCCTCCATTGACTACTAGCATATCTGTGTTGAAATCCAGTGCTCTACATAAATTTCGAAACATATCCCAGGCAAGGAAGGAGGAATCTTGCCCATTATTCTGCTTCCGGTAATTGGTGCTTGGAGAAACCAGATCTGGTAAGTGACGCAGAGGGGGCGGCGGGTGCTGGTAGAAGCGGGGCAACGAGACAGTAACAGTAGAGCTGTAGGCATACATACCTCCTCCAGTCCATGTGCGGTTTTGAACAAGCATTACCTATCAACTTCAGTGTCGATGCAGTGGCAGTCCTGATGAACCACACCAGCGAGGATGGGCGGAGAGGAGGTGGCGGGGGCACTGTTGCAAGGCACTCGGGATCGAGCCAGACCTCATTCTATGGACTTAGCTTCGTGTCAGAACGCCAGGTGGTTACTGAGTCTGCCTGTCGGCGCCCCTACGGCGATTGGGCAGAGGCTCACGAATGCCCTCTAGCCGGAAACTTTCGCTGGTTGAAGCGGGGCGACGAGACAGTAACAGCAGTTCCAGAGGCAGTGTGTCAAGGCAAAGGCCTTCTGGACACACTGTGTCACTGCAATGCATATCCAGACAACACCTGCCACGGCGAAGCGCGTCCGGACGGGATGCATCACAGCATTTGCCATCTGGATGCAGCCTGGGTCTTACGGATACAGAGTGTCAAGGCAAAGACCTTCTGAACACACTGTGTCACGGCGATGCGTATCCAGAGGACACCCGCTATGGTGAAGCACGTCCAGACATGGTGTATCACGGCATTTGCCATATGGACGCAGCCTGGGTCTTACAGATGCAGTGTGTCAAGGCTAATGTCTTCCGGACGCAGTGTATCACGGTGGAGCGCGTCCGGACAGGGTATATCCCCGCATTCGCCATCTGGTCGCAGTTCAAACCTTATACGGCTAACCTGAGACATGATCTGGCCAATCACGGAGGCTTTTGGTGAGGTACAGTAGTGTACATACTCGCCAACCATCACACTCATCGCATCTTACTCGCGATCATCCTTGCTGCCGGCATCCTCATCGACATCATACTCGTCGACTACCCACGCCGCTGGCATCCTCATGGACATCGTACTCGTCGACTACCCACGCCGCCAGCATCCTCATCGACATCATACTCGTTGCGTCTTGACACTATCCACGCCGCCCCAGCTCTGCTGTTACTGTCTCGTCGCCCCACTTCGACCGGCTCCTACCCTCTTGATACCATCCACGCCTCTGGTATCCATCGACATCATACTCATTGGGTCGTATTGTACAACTTCCCAATGTTTCTGTCACTCTGAGAGCTGTGCTAACCATGTCACGAAGCTCGTCGACCTACATGCTGCGTCATATTCGTAACTGTCCTTGCCACCGGCATCCTCATCGACATCGTACTCATCGCGTCGTGTCTTGTCTTGCAAACTACCTTTGTTTCTGTTACAGAGCGATGCTATGCACGATAGGAACAGCATTACAGGCGATGATCTTGGCGATGGATGTGACGCTGGGTACTTGCACTGGCCCCTGGGTAAGCTAAGTGTGGTAGCATATATAGATGTGCATTAGATGTAATGAATAGAACTGGATTTAGTCACAATACCTGGAACCAACTGCGTGTTTGATAGTCTACGCTGCAATGTACTGTGCCTTGACAGTCGCGTCTGGATGCTACCACCATGACTGCTCTGTTGCCTAAATGTGGTGCGCCATCGTAAGCCTTGTGACTCGTCTGGATCCCATTTGCTGTTGGAATATAGGGATCGATAGAGATGGAGATAGTGAATTGATTGATTGATACATAGTCGAAGGCAGAACAATATCTCTATATACAACGGGCCTGAGAGACTCGCCAAGGGGAAAGGACGGAAGACTGTCTCCAGAGCCGGTGCTCGGAGACTCAGGCAGCTGTCATCTCCGGACACCCATTATTCTGATACCTCCCCTGATACGGAAGATGTCAAGGAACGCAGGAGAGAAAGAGAAAATGAAACGGCCAGTATAGCAACAAACAGCAGCAGAGGAGGAAAAATATTGAAAAAACCCAGATTCTCGGATGCCTCGTTAAAACTCATAACCATGTAAAAAACCTCATGGGAAAACCACGGACATAGGAGAAAGAGTGCATCCACCAAAGAAAGAAAGGAGAGGGAAAGAAAACCTGTTCAACCACCTGCCAGTGCTTCACCGGAAGCTTCCCCTAGATACCAGGCTGATTCCTGGGCCGATCCATAAGAAAATCTGCCCATCGTCAGCATTGAGCGTACATAGCAACTCCATCATAAGGTATGCGCGACTGCTCCGATATGGGAACGCCACAGTAGCCCCCGTATTCCCAAGCGCGCACAGCAATCGCATCTTTGAGAGTGCACGGCAGCTCCAGTGTGGGGTGCTGCAGCAACTCCAGTATCACCAAGTGCGTACTACATCAGCTCCACATCCTTGAGAGTGCACGGCAGCTCCGGTGTGGGGTGCCACAGCAGCTCCAGCATCACCAAGCGCGTACATCGGCTCCCCGAGTGTGCACGTCAGTTCCGGTGTGGGGCGCCGCAGCTGCTCCGTCATCACTAACCACGCACAGAGCTCCCCGAGCGCGCACATGGGGTGCTGTAGCAACTCCGTCATCACCAAGCGCGCACACAGCTTCGCCTCCTCGAGAGTGCATGGCAGCTCCAGTGTGGGGTGCCGCAGCAGCTCCAGCTTCACCAAGCGCGTACATCAGCTCCCTGAGCACGTGGGTCAACTCCAGTGTGGGGTGCCGCAGCAACTCCGTCATCACCAAGTGCGCACACAGCTCCCCCGAAGGTTTGTATTTGAAAACGCCAACGATAATATCGTACGATCGCGGTATGGCTCGAAAAGAAGGTGGCAAACAACGGTGGTATCCGAGCTTGCTTTGTCACTTGCGGCCAATTCCTGGTGAACAGCGAGTCGGCTCGAGATGTATTCGACGACCGATTATCGTGAAGGAAGAATCGTAGTCCTGGCTAAGGATTTTCCAGACGCGGGCTGCAGAATCGATTTCGTTTGCGGGAGGACTTCCGATGAATGTTCGAATCGTGGGTTCAACCGAAAGGTAGATCGTCGAGGTAGCGCGGTCATCACATCGATTGTAGTCACAGCCCTAGGCAGTACATAGTGTCAGAGTGTAACGAAAAATTTCGTTGCGGGTAACAATCTTGAGGGCACTCAGCAGTAGGGAATGATCTCATGTCGTTTTCCACGAGCGGTAGTTTCGGGCGTTGTAAAGGCCAGCGCTGCAAACGTGGCACGTTGTCTGGTTGAGACCATCTTGGCAATGTTGTCGGACGCGACGCGGCTCCATAAGTTGAGGCTTAAAAAACGCAAGTGTAGGGATGAGACGCAGAAGCCTGACGCAAAGCGGCAGGTAACTACGGCGGGTGCGATAGTGATGGGTATCGGATTGGCAGAGTGTCCAATCCGGGCTCATAACCTGTTGGAATATAGGGATCGATAGAGATGAAGATAGTGAATTGATTGATTGATACATAGTCGAAGGCAGAACATTCTCTCTATATACAACGGGCCTGAGGGACTCGCCAAGGGGAAAGGATGGAAGACTGTCTCTCGAGCCGGTGCTCTGAGACTCAGGCAGCTGTCGTCTCCGGACGTGCCGTCTCCGGTCCATCATTTCCGGATGCCATCTCCGATCCGTCATGTCCGGACGCCCATTATTCTGACATTTGCCTTGACACTTTGGATCCATAAGATACGTGCTGGGTCCAGATGGCAAATGCCGTGACACACCCCATCAGGACGTGCTTCGCCGTAGCAGGTGTCGTCTGGATACGCATCGCCGTGACACAGTGCATTCAGAAGGCCTTCGCCTTGACACGGCGGCATATGTTTTGTCCGTTTTTCCCGTCCACTGTCCCTGCGGTGGCTGCACGTTGCAAGTTCCACATTTGCCCTCCGCCCAGGCCTGTTCCAAAAAGATGTAACGTGTACCAAAGAAGACAAGGGAAAGAACCAAGGAAACCGTCCCCAAAATCCTACTCCTCTCCTACAGATGCCATGAAGGGGGGCGTGGATGGCAACAGAGGTAGCTCCTCCCCGGCACCCAGCTCCTTCCCATGTCCGTAGAGGATAGGAAGTCCAGCACTCGTGGGACTCCTTAAACAGGTGATTTCAGGTCTGAGTTCGGTACCGGCGCCGCCAAACATTGTGGGGTGGGCCGATGTCAAGATCCTGCCTTGACTACTCCGTGGGGCTCGACAGGCAACGTAGACTTCCTTGGGAGCGGGCGCTCCTGCTTGCACTTCCAGCGTATTCACACTTCCCTGTGTCTTCACACTTTCGGCGTACTCACGTACCGCTCGTAGTCACACTTCCAGCATACTCACGCACTGCTCGTACTCACACTTCTCGCGTACTCACACGACGCTCGTCGTTCTCGCGGTATCCGTCACGCCCGGTGTGGTCTCGTCGCGGTCCTCTCACACTCCTTGCGTTGGCTCGTTATTCTCGCGGTATCCATCATGCCCGGCGTCGTCTCGTCGCGGTCCTCTCACACGCCTTGCATGGGCTCGTTGTTCTCGCGGTATTCGTCACGCCCAGAGTGGTCTCGTCGCGGTCCTCTCACACGTCTTGCGTGGGCTCGTTGTTCTCGCGGTATCTGTCATGCCCAGCGTGGTCTCGTCGCGATCCCCTGACATACCTTGCGTGGGCTCGTTGTTCGTCTGGTGGTTGGTGGTCGCAGCGCCGGTTTCACGGGTAGAGAGAGGTAGGTCTTTGGAGAGAGATAATAGATTGCGTGGAGAAGAATCTCCAGACTAGCTACCGCACCCTTCCTTTATACTTTTCCTTCCCTCTGTGGAATCACAGCTTACCTGCAAGACTGACACAGTTCCACCATCATGACTCAATCGTCGCGTCCAAGGAAACACATGATCACACTCGGCCGCCGCGCGGCCACCACTCTACTCGCACCAACAGGAGAAAGGACACACAAGCAAGAACAGTACAGAAAGAGAAGAAGGTCGCGCAAGCATAATCAAAGGGAAACAACATACGTAAGAAGACTGGAGAAGGACGTGTAGGCAACATAGAGGAAACAAAGGAGAGAGGTCTAGACCGGCCAGCGGTTGGGGAATATCGCTACCGGCGTGATATGGCGGAGATCGGTCGAGGCGCCTAAGCGCGGAGGATGACCATGGCTGCAGCAGCGGTGATGAGGGCCAGCCATAGGGTGACAAGGGTGACGGCGGCCCCGGCCACAGCGCTTATGAGCCTGCCGCGCGAGATTCGTGACAGTACGTCCCCTGTCCAGACCGAAGCTACGTCGAGGTCATGTCGGGTAGGCGTGGCACGGTGGCGGATGGGGGTGCGGTAGATGCGTACAGCCGGGCTCCCCTGCTGCCGGGCTTGGAGTTGTTCGTTCATTCGCTGCTGTTCGGTGATGATGGCCCCCAGGGTGTTGGCTATTTGCTGGAGTTGCTGTTGGTCCACGTCGTGGAATTCGTTCATCCGCTGGGCGAGCGTCCGGTGTACGACGTGGTTGCGGCGTGCATCTCTGGTAGTAGTGTGGTGGAGCATGGTTACGATGTCGTGTAGCAAAGATATTTGTTCATCTCGGAGGGCAGCTGGGGTAGCTGCGCGGGCCTCGTCATTGGCAGCAACCTCCGCCGGGGGTGCGATGTTCTCTTTATCCTCTTGAGGGGTGGTGATGTTGGCCAGGGGGTTCCGTGGGGCTGACGCGCTGCAGTGTAGGTGGTGGTTTTCCATGTTCACTAGGAACCAGCAGTCGGGGCAGACCCGCTTTCCCTTCTGCCTGTCCGCACAGTCTTTGGGTGGGTTGAGATGTCGGTTGCGGATTACCTCCGCTAATTCGAATGGATGGGCGTGGCGACAGCTGCAGGGCCAGTGGTTGCGCCAGCGGCGGTTATTTCCTCGTTGCGGGTAGTAGTTGTCATCTTTCATTGGGCGGTGAGCGCCACAGTAATCGTCGTAGCAGGTGGTTCAGTGTAGGGAGATATGGTCGTTGGCACGGGGCTGTCCCACAGTGGACAGTGGTGGTGAGGTTGCCGGGGGGATGTTCCAGCCATCCGTGGTCGTGGCTTGGGCGGCGAGGTCCCAATCGTTGGTTGGTTTGGCTTGTTGGTTATCGGCGGGGGTCGTGGTGGGAAACTCGCAGGTGCGGCTGTGGCCGGCGAACGTCCAGCCTTCGTTGGTGTCGACCGCGGCGGTGGTGGACATTTTTTCTTAGTTTTGGGGGGCGGGCTTCTCGGGGTAGTCCCTGTGGAACTGCTGGACGAGATCGGGAGAGTTTTCGAAATTGCGGGCGGGGTTCCAGGTGCGATCGGGGTCGTGGAAACCAGTCCACTTAACTCGATACTGGATCTTGTTTCTATGGTGTTGGGAGTCGAGGATCATTTCTACTTCCCACTCTTGCTGTTCTTGGATGACTACGGGAGGTGGTGGCAGTTGGTGATGTCCTGGGATAGGTTCGGTGCAGGCTGTGGGTTCGAGGAGGCTGATGTGGAAGACTGGGTAGATTTTGACAGTGGCCGGTAGGTCCAACTTATAGGCGCGTGAGCCTACTTTCTCCAGGATGGTGTACGGGCCTATCTGATTGTGGTCCAGTTTGTTCGATGGTCGGGTTGTCCGGATGTGTTTTCGTCGTAGCCAGACTTTGTCGCCTGGGTTCAGTACTGGGTCCGGGTGTCGTGCTTTGTTGGCTTGTTCTGCTTGAGACATTTGGGCTTCCTTAATCTCTGCTCGAAGTTCTTCATGCAACCTTCTTAATGCCTCAACATATTCCGACACTTCCGGGGGTTCATCGTTCCGGGTGCCGAGGTCTGGTAGGAAATGCGGGTGATATCCATAGTTGGCAAAGAAGGGGGTTATTCTTGTGGTTCCGGTTTGTGTGTTGTTGTAGCAGAATTCGGCAATTGGCAGCAACCTCTCCCAGTCGTCCTGCTGGTAGTTGCAGTATGCCCGGAGATACTGCTCGAGAGTGGCATTGGCTCTTTCCATTTGTCCATCCGTTTGTGGGTGGAAGACGGTGCTGAGGTTACGTGATATCCCGAGTGCTTTGGTTACTCGTTTCCAGAAGTCTCAGGTAAACAAGGATCCTCTGTCTGATACAATACTGCTTGGCAGTCCGTGAGGTCTTATAACTTGCCGGAGGAAGTGGTCTGCTAGGTCTTCGGGGTTCATGGGGTCTTGGCAAGCGACGAAATGTCCCATCTTTGTGAGGCGATCGATTATTACCCATAACGCGTTTTTCCCGTTGCTTGTTGGTAGCGCGGTGATGCAGTCCGTTGATATTGTGTCCCATGGTCGGTGTGGGAGTTCCAGTGGCTTTAGCAGTCCGAATGGGGTGTGTCAGATTGGTTTGATGCGATGGCAGGTGTCGCAATGGTCGACGTATCTGTGGACGTACTTTCGTTGACCCGGCCAGTAGAAATTTCGGCTAACGAGTTCTAGGGTTCTTGCCCGGCCCGGGTGTCCCGCGGCTTGTGCGTCGTGGTGATCTCGTAATATGCGAAGTCGCAGGGTATTGTTGTCAGGGATCCATATGAGACAGTCGTACATTAGCAACCCACGGTTTTCTTCGCATAGTCCGAGCGCGATCTTCCCGTCGCGGGTGGTCCCGCTCGCCTTTTTCCTCCGGATTTCTTGGATCTCTTTATCTGTGGCGCTTAGTGTCCGGATTTCGTTCAGGAGGTCTTTGTCTATCTGAAGGCTGATGATTTCCGTTGTATTGGCCTGGAGTACTCCGGGGGCATAGAGCGTGGTGCCGAGCATTTCGTTATCGTTCTGGGGTGCCTCGAAGGCTTCTCCGGGTAGCAGTATTCGGCCTTGGTTCTGCCGATGCTTCATATTCCCTTCCCAGGGAGAGTCTCCTGACTCTCTAGAGAGGATATCAGGTTTACTGACCAGTTTCCCGGGTCGATATTTGATCGTAAAATCGTAGTTGGCTAATCGCTCACCCCACCGAGCTTGCCGCAGGTTGAGGTCTTTCTTTGTCTTCCAGTATTCGAGGTTTTTGTGATCGGTAAGAATCCTGATTTTCGACCCCGTTGTCTTGCAATATGTGTCCCATTTTCGTAGTGCATCTACGATCGCCAGAAGTTCCTTGTCGTGTATATCATAGTTGCGCTCCGGATCCTTGAGTTTTCGGGAGTAGTAGGCTACTGGGTGCAGAGTTCCGTTGTCGTCGGGTTGCGAGCAAATGGCTCCGATGGCATAGTCTGAGGCGTCCGTCTCAATTGTGATGGGTCGCTCGGGGTCAAAGTGTTGTAGTATAGGTTCTGTCACCATTGCTGTTTTGAGCGTTTCGAAGGCCATCTGTTGTTTGTCGCCCTATTCCCAGTCTACTTCTTTCCTTGTCAGGCAGATGAGGGGTGTTGTGATCTGGCTGTAATCCTGTATAAACCTTCGGTAGAACTTGGCAAATCCTAAGAAGCTCTGGATTCCCTTGATATTCGTCGGTTCTTTCCATTCCTTGATCGTCCGGATTTTCTCTTCGTCCATGCGTAAGCCTTGTGGAGATATCACGTATCCTAAATATTCGATCTCCTTGGTGTGGAATTCGCACTTGGAGGTCTTCAGTCTCAGTCCCGTTTCCTTGACTCGCTTCAGTATCGTTCGCACGTGTTTCCGGTGGTCTTTCAGGTTCTGCGAAAATATGAGGATATCGTCCAAATATGCCATCCAGAAGATATCGAGGTATTCGCACAGGATTTCGTTCATCCATCGTTGGAACAAGGCTGGTGTGTTGGTCAGCCCGAATGGCATGACACAGTACTCGTAAAGGCCGTATCGGGTGCGGAACGCTGTTTTCCACTCGTCCCCGGCCCTAATCCTGAGGTTGTAATAGGCGTCCCGGATGTCAAGCTTGGTGTAGATGGTGGCACTGGATAGTTTGTCGAGGGACTCTCTGATCAGCGGTAATGGTGTTCGATCCTTGATTGTGATTTCGTTCAGTTGTCGGTAGTCTACACATAAGCGCAGTCCTGCATCCTTTTTCTTTACGAAGTGTATCGGTGCTCCAGCCAGGGAGGTGGATGAGCGGATCCATCCCCGCTTCTCATTGACATCAAGGTATTCTTTGAGAGCCTTCATTTTTTCCTCATTCAGGGGTCGCAGGGGCTCATACGGGGCGTCTTCCCTTCCTCTAGTGGGATATGGTGGTCTTGAGTGTGGTGGGGCGGAGGTGCCGTAGCTTCTTTTTCGGTGAACACTTCGATGAATTCGTGATATTCCGGTGGAACTGGATTTTTGCTCGTTTTGGAGGTTTCCTTGATTTTGTTGATTACGGTCTGACATACTTCCCATGGGTCCGTTTCGGCGATCTCCCAATTTTCTTCTTCTTCCGGTGTTTTCCTGTAATATTGTTGGGTGGCTTTTTCTTCGGGAACCGTGTTGGCTCTTGGGGAGCTAGGCAAGCACTTCTCGGCGCAGTGGTCCAAGTGGAATTTCACAGTATGATTCTTCCATCCTATCACCGGGTAATGGAGCTTGAGCCATGGGAGTCCTAGGATGATTGGTGCGTTTCCGATCGTGATGCAGTGTAGCCGGATGTCTTCTTCGTGATGATTGATTGTGAGGTGGACCTGTGCGTCGTGGGTTACCAGCCTGCCGGTAACCTCGCTCCCGTCTATGGTCAGCACCCATCTTGGTGTTGCTTTTTGCTGCATGGGAATTCCGCTTGCTTCTGCGTAGGCTTTGTCGATGAAGTTCTCGGAGGCTCTGCTGTCGACTAGGGCGGTGGTATTGTGTTCATTCCCGTCGGCTCCTATGATTCGGACTTTGATCATGATTTTTTCTTCTCGGTCGTACCTGGTCATTCGTATCCTGTAGGGTGGGTCTGGTTCTGCAACTGGTTTCTCCCTTGGGTGGCTGTTGCTTAGGCCTGTTCCCGAGGGCTGTTGTTTCCCGCCGGTTCGGCTTCTTCCCTTGTTTCAGTACCGATGGTGTTTTCTTCGTACATGGCTTCTGCTGCCCGGTATGGTCTTCTCCTTGTGGTCCGTGGTTTTTTCGGCTGGGGGCATTCCCTCGCGAAGTGCCCCTTTTTCGCGCAATTGTTGCACTCGTCCATTGGTGGTCGTCGTGGGAATCGGTTTGCTCTTGGTGCAAACTTAAATCGTCGGGTGGCGTCTAAATCCATTGGGTCCCCCGGGGGTGCTGACGGGGGTTCTTTTGTATGCACATGGAAGCGTGCTTATGGACTTGCTGCTGGTCGTCGACTAATGACTCCGAGGTTGCATAGGAGGCTATCTGTTTTGATGGCCCCAGTGGCATAGTCTATCAGAACGGTGGCTGGTACTTCGCTCATGACCAAGTGTCGTTTTACTTCTGGGTGTAATCCATCTCGAAACCGCACGATGTATACGTTGTCCGCGTATGGGAGGTCTGCTTTGATTCGCTGGAATTCTGCCCAATAGGTTGCTGCTGTCCGACTTCCTTGCTGGATTTTCTGGAACTTTTCGAAGGCTATTTCTTCGGCATCCACCTGGCCAAAGGCGTGCTTCATGCTAGTCTTCAGTTCTTCCCATGTTAGGTTGATTCCTCCTTTCTGATTCAGGAAGGTTTCCACCCAGTTCCACGCTACTCCTCGGAGGAGGGAGGATGCGTATCCCATGTTTTTTTCATCGTCGTCGAATCGGTTTCCCTCGGTTCTAAACTTCAGCTCGCACTGGGCTAGGAACGTTTTGAACTTCGCTTTTTCTCCTTCGAATGGTTTGGGGTCCCGGAGCTTTAGGTAGCTGGTCTGCGGCGGTCTGTCGCCTGCTGCCAGGAGTGTTTGCAACATTTCTGTTGTCAGTAGGTGGGGTCCTTCCGTCATTCTTCTGAGTTGTTTGGGTGACTCGGGTGTCTGTGCTCGGGATCGTGGTTCTGGGGTTACTGGGCTTGGTACCCGCTGGTCGTCAGGGACGTCCCTAAATTCGCTAAGGTTGAGGGGGTCCCCGGTGTTTTCGTCCTGGGAATCCACTGTGTATTGCTACGTCGGGTGTCAATGGGGGAGACGCAATCTAGTGTCAAGATCCTGCTTTGACTACTCCGTGGGGCTCAACAGGTAACGTAGACTTCCTTGGGAGCGGGTGCTCCTGCTCGCACTTCCGGTGTATTCATACTTCCCTGTGTCTTCACACTTTCGGCGTACTCATGCGCCGCTCGTAGTCACTCTTCCGGCGTACTCACGCGTCGCGTGTACCCACACTTCTGGCGTACTCACGCGCCGCTCTTCGTACTCGCGGTATCTGTCACGCCCGGTGTGGTCTCGTCGCGGTCCTCTCACACGCCTTGTGTGGGCTCATTGTTCTCGCGGTATCCGTCACGCCCGGCGTGGTCTCGTCGCGGTCGTCTCACATGCCTTGCGTGGGCTCGTTGTTCTCGCGGTATCTGTCATGCCCGGCGTGGTCTCGTCGCGGTCCTCTCACACGCATTGCGTGGGCTCGTTGTTCTCGCGGTATCCATCATGCCCAGCGTGGTCTCGTCGCGGTCCCCTCACACGCCTTGCGTGGGCTCGTTGTTCGTCTGGTGGTTGGTGGTCACAGCACCAGTTTCACAGGTAGAAAGAGGTAGGTCTGTGGAGAGAGATAATATTCGATTTCGTTCTAATGTGCGTGACTCTACAGGTCTTATGCACTCCTCCTTGCCGTACCACCCCCATGGGGCTCCCATCTTTCCCTGGTACCGCCAAAAGAAAAGGAAAAAGAAAAGGAAAAAGAAAAATGCACAAGCAAAACAAAAACAAAACCCGTAACAAAGTGTGACCGTACGGAGATGGCTCCTGACAAAGGTCCTCCTCCCTCGGCCCAGAGTCCCAGCAGTTTGTAGATTCATCGTGAGAAAATGACTTGTTGTTGTGTGAACAGTCGGTAAAGGAAGTAGTGCAGTACCAATACCTTCTGGGGGCCCTCTAGACAGCCATTATCGTATCCGTGGGGGCGGTGTTGTCGCGCCGCATTCCCAGTGTGATTTTGACGTAGGTGGGGCAGTTTCGGTCGCTAGCTTTATGTGGTTGGTGGCAGTTGGAGCAGCGGATCAGTGGGTGGTTGCATGAGTGTCCTGCTCTGCAGTTCGCGATCGCGCATGGGTGATTCTTCGTGGGGTGGGGCTGGGTGCACACAGTGCAGGTGTAGTTGCTGGCAGTGCAGCGCTGTGTTGGGTGCCCAAAGGTCTGGCATTTGTTGCATTGGGTGGAGGGGCCGAATGTGATGTATTCGGCAATGGTGCATTCTCGGTTGAACATCGCGAGGCTGGTAGCACCGAGGGACTTCTTGGTCATCTCCCCGATAAAGGTGACGATCATGGAGGAAGCCTCCTTGCCCTGGCAGCATTCAGGGCTGGTGAGCCATCGTGGTGTTTGTCCCATTCGGAGGGCAGGGTAGTTGGTCTCGATTTCTGTACGGACGGTTTCGGGGGTGGCGGCGGTGGGGATGCTGTTGACGATGAAGCGGGTCCATTATTGGCTGATCCTGGACGAGGCGATTGGGAATTCGTGTAGGGCTTCCTCGAGGATGCCCAAGTATGGTTCGTAGCTCGTGCTCAAGTATTCAGGAGCAACCGTAAAGACGTGGTTGTTGGTGGCAGTGATGTTTGCCAGGATAAGGGGTGGGTGTTCGATGTCGGTGTGGGCAGTGATGACTTTGTTGACTACTTGGAGTGCCCGGTCGGCAGCTACCTTGCGGTCATTGGGTGCGGTTGTGAGGCTGAAGATTATCAGCCTGTCTGCTGTCGGATAAGGCTTTGGGAGGACCGTCTCCTTCCTGGCCTTCTTCTTGCTCCTGACCTCCGTAAACTCCCCTGGCTGCTTCTCCGCTACCTGTGCATAGGTTGGTGCGGTTGGCGGGGTGGGCTTCTTGGTGGCGGGTGGCTTCGGGCGTTGTTGTGGTGGTGCCAGTGTAGCCCTAGGAGCTGCAGGGGCGGTGGTGGGGGTGGGGCGTGCAGATAGGGTGGCGACTTGTTGGGTAAGCTCATTAACGGTGTTAGTCAGGGTGCGGATTTGTTTCTGTGTTTCCTCCTCCCGGTTCTTGATGTCTTGGAGACCTGGGATCCTGACCGTGGTTGACTGGTTAGAGAGTTGGTGTGTCATTTCTTCACGGACGAACTGGCACATGGGTCCCAGTACTGTGTCGATGAGGCATTTGGTTTGTTGGTTATGGTGGGCGGCCGACTTCCACGTGAGGAAGCTCGCGAGGGTATCCGTGTCGTGGTCCCATTCCGGAGCATAGTCTCTTTTGGGGTCGAATTCAGGCATTTGGGGGATGTTTGAGTGTGGGATTGCAGGTGCGGTGGGGGGTCGTGGTGGTCCCATTGTCCCGGCTCCGAAGGCGGGCAGGTTTGTTGTTGTTGTGGGAGGGCTCGTTGCCATGGTGATGCAGAGTTTTCGTGGACAGGTGTCCACTTCTTGATGCGGGGGTGGGTGTTGTTCGCTAACCGGGTGACCGCGACGCAGAGCGAGTTCGGGCGGGCAGCAACAACAAAGAAGTAGGGGAGGACCGTCGAGTTCATAGATGGAAGCACCGTGGAGTTATGAAGCTCCAGAGGGTATTTCCAGCGAAATCGGTGGTGGGAATAAAAAGTTGTTTGGCGGTGAATGAAAATTTTGCGGTGGAGTGAAGGATAATAGATTGTGTGGAGAAGAATCTCCAGACTAGCTACCGTGCCCTTCCTTTATACTTTTCCTTCCCTCTGTGGAATCACAGCTTGCCTGCAAGACTGACACAGTTCCACCATCATGACTCAATCGTCGCGCGCAAGGAAACACATGATCACACTCGGCCGCCACACGGCCACCACTCTACTCGTGGCAACAGGAGAAAGGGCACGCAAGCAAGAACAGTACAGAAAGAGAAGAAGGTCGCACAAGCATAATCAAAGGGAAACAACATGCGTAAGAAGACAGGAGAAGGACGTGTAGGCAACATAGAGGAAACAAAGGAGAGAGGTCTAGACCGGCCAGCGGTCAGGGAATATCGCTACCGGCGCGATATGGACGAGATCGGTCAAGGCGCCTAAGCGCGGAGGATGACTGTGGCTGCGGCAGCGGTGATGAGGGCCAGCCACAGGGTGACAAGGGTGATGGCAGCCCCGGCCGCGGTGCTTACGAGCATGCCACGTGAGATTAAGGACAGCCGATACTTCGTCCTGAGTTGGTAGAACCGCGAAGCGAGCCTCTTGCGGGGGCCGGTCGAAGTCGGGCAGTAGCGGTGCTGACGGCTACTGTGCCATCGGGCTTCTGGCTCATTGGCATGCGGTACTTCGTTTTGGAGGTCCGGCCTCCTGACCATTGCCGGGCCTCCACTTGATGTTGGCGAGAGGCATTGTGGGTGCCTCTCGACTCAAGTAGCCCTGCCATTCCACCCCGCGGGTGTCTGGCTCCTCTGCCGCAATCTTCGCAAGGGACCAGGTGGTCGCGACAGTCACCCTGGATGATAGCGATCCTGCGACAAGGACGACGAATGAGAAGCTCTTGCACAAATTCATCTACGGCCCAGGCGAGAGTTCTAAGAGGGCTAATACGCTGTTTCCGTGCCCTGCTGGTGGAAAAATCAGGTATGAAGTTGCCGCAGCAGTGAAGGCGCAGAGCATTGGTGGGGGTATGAACATTAGTGGCCAATCGGGACTCTGGATTGAAATCATTGGGCTGAAGAGCAAGTGGGATTGATATTGAGGCATGTTGGAGGAAATGCCTTCCGCGCAATAGCTAGAGTAAGACAATACCTTTTACTCCATTTATGATTTTTCGGTTCAGTCTAAGCGCTCCTCAGCACTGCCAGTCGTCATCCCATAGGTGGAAGAGGGGCGCCGGGGGCCCGTCGAAGTGGGGCGACGTAAATGCAGCCTGGGAATATGTTTCCGGAGCCCCTAGAGGCATGGCACCAACGTGAGTGATAGACTGTGTATATATCCCAGTGGGGACAGAGAGAGTCTCATTGATCGCATGTGACGCTATTGGTTCATGGTGATATACTGTCCGCTTCTGCCCGCCATCCGCCCGGACCTTGAGTCAGCAAGTACCTCCCGCCCGCCTGGCCTACCCCTTTCGAAACTCATAAGAAAACAGATGGCAAATGAGAGACTAGAAAGAGCGACTAAAAGAAAAGTCTTCCTACTTCTCGTCCTTCCCTGCCTCGAGTCCGTTCTCCCAGTCCTTACTCTTCCGCTCCCGTCCTATCCGTGTCCCTCCCTTGCCCCGTGCGGCTCCACCCTAACGAGTAGGCTCCGGACCATTATTTCCTCACGGTGATCCAGGGGGCGGCAGACACGGTAGAAGTGAGGCGACGAGACACAAGTTGCCCAGGCCGGGATTCTTGACTTCTCTCTCGGACGAAGACTGGAATCAGGGGGCGGCGGGGACCGGTCGAAGCGGGTCGACGTGATGCGGCCACCGGGAGATGGTACAGCAAGGGCCGTGGCATCCGTAACGTGCCAATCAAATCATGTGACTACCACTCACCACTGCCGAAACGTCCCGTATGGTTGGGAACACCTTAATCTGGCACGCGAGAATGCCCACTTTCAACCCAAATATTCTCCACCAATACAAGGAATTAAATAAAAAGAACTCTATTACACGATATAGGAGATGTGATAAGGTGGTTGTAGGATGTGTGGTGAATTATTATAATCGGGGTAAACAACAGCTAACTAGTACGTACAAATTTCCAGATGTCACCAAATCCGGCAACCAGAGATTTGCATCTAGAGATGCAAAGTGCAAACTAAATTCTGACGGCCACTCAGTCCGGGCGATTCATGCGTGGATTTGACACGTGAGAGAGAGAGAGAGCTTTCGATTGCTTAAAAGACAAAGACAATATCCCTTCTCCATACAGAAAGAGCATATATATCTGTCTGAGAGCGAATGACATAACAGTGCAAAGTAGAAAGGCGATGCAATTATTCCTCCGATTTTGTGTGATGCTGTGCAAAGGCTTGCTCCTCGCCGTGCCGTCGGCAGCAGTTTCTGCACACTACACCGCCACCACAAACCCGGCATTACATAGGAAATAAGTGTGATAGCGCTATTTCAACAGCCTTTTGGTTGGACAGTGTCCTAGCGTACCCACCGGTGGTGAGTCTATCGTGGTATGGCGTGGGTGGTGTACGCAGTGCAGCTTTGTTGCCAGTCCTTGCAAACATATTAATCTAATACTCAGCAAACTATGGGATGCTAGGATTCTGCTTCTTTGAAGACAAATCGACGGTTTGCAGACCGTAGTAAGAGATTGCAGACAGCATATATAAACGGACTGTCAAAGGAGCAGATTTTGCAGTACAAGTCGCATTGACAGAATACCATCTAAATATGGTGGATCATAGCTATCTAGATACGACACTCATTACAGGGGATCACATTAGCCAATGAATCATCAGCCGCAGTTGCAGGAGATACGGCATACGATGCTCATTACTGAATCATCAGCCGCTCCCAGTCGCAGGAGATACAGATCGATGCAACACACACTTCCAGCCGGCTCTTTGCAGAATCTAAGGTCTTGAGCCCGCCAGGCGGCAGCCAAGGGAGAGAGAAGTGGAGCAGAGGATAGAGGCCGCTGTTTCTCCCCTTCATGACTCAATACGTCGTATCACTCGGCTCGTCCGGGCGTGAGCCTACCGGGTGGCCCTGCTCTGCGAACACCAGGGCCGTAATTAGCCAATGACAAATGCCCAAGATGGTGGCCGACTTGTTCAAGGATTGAATTTTTAAGGTGGGAGGGGCTTGCAGCAGAAGCAGAAGACCCGCTAGAGGGGTTTTTTTTTTTGGGGGGGGGGGGGGGGGGGAGGGGGGGGGGGGGGCTGTTTACCACCAAG
>Ga0307516_10002371_pt1 | contig 25253 bp, 23 predicted proteins | sample 19_EM_MG_FD_203310 | JGI IMG/M metagenome (GOLD analysis project Ga0307516, IMG submission 203310) | Populus trichocarpa ectomycorrhiza microbial communities from riparian zone in the Pacific Northwest, United States - 19_EM | ecosystem: Host-associated > Plants > Roots > Unclassified | place...
GCGTGGCGTTGGCATGCTTGGTGATGTTGGTGAGCGCCTCCTGCGCCGTGCGATACGCCACCAGCGGCACGCCGGACGGCAATTGCATCGTCTCGTGGCTGGTGCGGAAGGTGCAGGTGACGCTGGTGCGCTTCTCGAAGCGCGTGCCCATCCACTGCAGCGCGGCCACCAGGCCCTGGTCCAGGATGGCCGGGTGCAGGTTGTGCATGATCCGCTTGCTGGACTCGATGGCGTGGGTGACCACTTCCAGCGCGGCCTGCGCGCGCTGCAGCACCAGGGCGTCCTTGGAATGGCGGGCAATCCAGGCGATGTCGAACTTCAGCGCGGTGAGCGAGCCGCCGACATCGTCATGGATCTCACGGGCGATCGCCGCGCGCTCGTTGTCGACGCTGGTCTGCAGATGCTGCGCCAGTTCGGACAGGCGCTGGCGCGACTGGGTGAGCTGCTGGTCGGCCATCTCCCGGGCGAGGCGCGCCTCGTGCGCGTCGATCGCATGCTCGACAGCCGGCGCCAGCCGGGCGAGGTTGGCCTTGAGCAGGTAGTCGCTGGCGCCGTTGCGCATCGCGGCAACGGCCACGTCCTCGCCGATCTCGCCGGAGATCAGGATGAAGGGCAGCGGCCGTTCCAGCGCCTTGACGATGTCGAGCGCGGCCAGGCCGGAGAAGCCAGGCACGTTGAAGTCGGACAGGACGATGTCCCACGGCGCCTCCAGGGCGGCGCGGAACGCCGGCTCGGAGTCGACCCGCAGCGTCTCGACCTGCACGCCGCCACGGCGCAGGTGCGCCATCTCGAGCTCATGGTCGAGCTCGGAGTCCTCCAGGTGCAGCACCCGCAGGGAGGTGCGGCGGGCCGGCGCGGCGTGGGATGGCATGCAGCGAGTGTAGCCGCCGGTCTTGGGGCCAACGGGGTTCCGGGAGGCCGTCCGGGAACCCGAAAACTGCCCGTGGACCGGAACTCGGCCACGCTTATCGAGAAATGGGCGGGGATTTCTGTCGTGATCCCCTCAATGTTCGGAGGCTACCTGCCGAAGAATCAAGCGCAATCCCCAAGGGTTTGGAGGCGCGAACCATGCCTCCCCCGAGAACACAACATCAATGCTTGGAGCCACGATGCTGACGAGTGACGCCCCGACCCCACCGCCCGGCGGAGGCCTCCCGCTGGTCGCTGCGGCCGACCTTCAGGATCACCTGATGGTCGCTTCGCACGACCTCGAGCGTCTGCAGCGCCTGCTCGAGGACGCCGGCGAGGCACTGATGGGTCATTTCTACGGCGCATCGAACCAGATGAACGTGCTCAGGGACGAGGCGCCGAAGGTCAATCTCGACGTCGCGCCGATCCGCGAAGCCTTGCAGAGCCTGGCCGGCGCGATCACCGCGCTGCAGTTCCAGGACATGGCCACGCAACTGATCGCGCACACCCAACGCCGGCTGCGCAACTGCGCCGACCGCATCGCTCGCGACGCCATGGGCGACGACGAGGACGGCGAATGCATCGTCGAAGACGCCCCGATGCGACCCAACCCGGTGACGCAGGACGAAATGGACGCTGGCTCCATCGACCTGTTCTGACCTGATCCCCCTTCAAGCCCTTACTCAAGACCCCTCCGGAGAACTGCAATGCACACGATTCTTGCCGTGGATGACTCGCCCTCGATGCGCCAGATGGTGGCGTTCACCCTGAAGAACGCCGGTTTCAACGTCGTCGAAGCCGTCGACGGCCAGGATGCGTTCGAGAAGTCCACCCAACGCGAATACAACCTCGTCCTGACCGACCAGAACATGCCCCGCATGGACGGCATCAGCCTGACGAAGAAACTGCGCGAGAACCCGAAGTTCAAGCAGACCCCGATCCTGATCCTGACCACCGAGTCCAGTGACCAGATGAAGATGGCCGGCCGCGCCGCGGGCGCCACCGGCTGGCTCGTCAAGCCGTTCGATCCGGCCAAGCTGATCGAAGTCATCGGCAAGGTCGTTCGCTGACGCTGCCCTCCATGCGAGGACAGGCAACAAGAATCCGGATCAGGAGCAAGAGTAATGGGTGAGATCAGTAACAACAGCAGTTCGGCCGGCATCGACCTGAGCCAGTTCTACCAGGTCTTCTTCGAGGAAGCCGGCGAGAACCTGGAGCTGATGGAGCAGAAGCTGCTGGAGCTCAACGTCGACGCCGCCGACGACGAGGAGATGAACGCCATCTTCCGTTGCGCGCATTCCGTCAAGGGCGGTGCCGCCACGTTCGGCTTCTCGGACGTCGCTGCGCTGACGCACCAGATGGAAACGCTGCTGGACAAGCTGCGTCGCCACGAACTGACCCCGACCTCGGCGATGGTCGACGTCCTGCTGGCCGCCGGCGACGCGCTGAAGGCGCAGCTGGCCGTCCATCAAGGCTCGGCCAGCAGCGCTCCCGACACCAGCGAGCTGCTGGGTCGCATTCGCGCGATGGCCGAAGGCCAGTCGCCTGCGCCCGCCGCCAAGGCAGCAGCGGCGCCGGCCGTCGTGACGAGCCCGACGCTGAAGTCGATGCCCATCCCCAAGGCCGAGACACGCGCCATCGAGCTGGTCGTCGGTCCGATGGAGCGCCCCGAGACCGCCGATGCCTTGAGCGAACTGTTCCAGGAAATCGAGGGCCTGGGCACGATCGAACCCCTGGACGGCGGCCGCGCCGCGGACGGCATGCGCCGTTTCCGCGTCGTGACGACCACGTCCGACAGCGAACTGCTGGACCTGTTCACGTTCCATGTGGCGCGCGAACTGATCCAGATGCGGTCGACCGATCCCGGCTTCGGCTTCTTCCACGAGAACGCCGGTGCGCCGCCCGAGGAAAGCCCGGTCGATCCTGGCTATGGCTTCTTCGAGCCCTTGCCCGATGCGAGCCCGACCGAAACCGCGTCCGCTGCGAGCGTGGCCGACGCCGGCGACGACGCTGCACCGGCGTCGACCGCTGTCGCCGCCGCGCCGAAGGCGGCCGCCAGGGCCATCGAGAAGTCCGTCGCCGCACCCGACCAGGCCACGCTGCGCGTGTCGATCGAGAAGGTCGACCAGCTGATCAACCTCGTCGGCGAACTCGTGATCACGCAGGCCATGCTGGCCCAGAACAGCCGCGAAGGCCAGTTGAACCAGCAACTCCTGGCCGGCCTGACCGACCTCGAACGCAACACCCGCGACCTGCAGGAAGCGGTCATGTCGATCCGGATGATTCCGATGTCGATGGTGTTCAACCGCTTCCCGCGCATGCTGCGCGACCTGGCCGCCAAGCTCGACAAGAAGGTCGAACTGGTGACGCAGGGCGAAGCGACCGAACTGGACAAGAGCCTGGTCGAGAAGATCACCGACCCGCTGACCCACCTGGTGCGCAACTCGTGCGACCACGGCATCGAACTGCCGGCCGACCGCCTCGCCAAGGGCAAGCCCGACCACGGCACGATCACGCTGATCGCCTCGCATCAAGGCGGCTCGATCGTCATCGAAGTACGCGACGACGGCCGCGGCCTGTCGCGCCAGAAGCTGATCAGCAAGGCCCGCGAGCGCGGGATCGACGCGCCCGACTCGATGACCGACCAGGAGGTCTACGCGCTGATCTTCGCGCCGGGCTTCTCGACGGCCGACCAGGTCACCGATGTGTCGGGCCGCGGTGTCGGCATGGACGTGGTCAAGAAGAACATCACGTCGCTGGGCGGCACGGTGGAGATCGACTCCGCCGAAGGCTACGGCATGAGCGTGAAGGTGCGCCTGCCGCTGACGCTGGCCATCATGGACGGCATGAGCATCGGTGTGGGCGACGAGTGCTACATCCTGCCGCTGGCCTCGGTGGTGGAATCGTTCCAGGTCGCCCCAGGGATGATCAAGACGATCGGCGGCTCCGGCCGCGTGGTCGAAGTGCGCGACGAGTTCATGCCCGTCATCGACCTCGAGCGCGTCTTCGAAGTGCCGCGCTTCGACTTCGAGCACGTCAGCAACATCATGGTGGTCGTCGAAGCCGAGGGCGCCCGCGTGGCCCTGCTGGTCGACGAGCTGCTGGGCCAGCAACAGGTGGTCGTGAAGAACCTGGAAGCCAACTACCGCAAGGTGCAGGACGTGTCCGGCGCCACGATCATGGGCGACGGCCGCGTCGCGCTGATCCTGGACACCGGCTCGCTGGTCCGCCGCACGCGCCATTGAGGCCAGGCCCGGCCCGGCCCTTTCACGCTCATCCACGACAAGACACCTCGCAAACGAATCGAATCTCCATGCTGAACAACATGCCCACCAGCGTCCGCGCGACGCTTCTCTTCTTGCTGCTGGCAGGCAGCCAGGCCGTCGTGGCCGCCGGCCTGGCCTTCGGCTGGTCGTCGGGCGCGATCATCGCCGCCGGCGTCACGCTGGCGGTCCTCGCGGCCGGCCTGTTCATGGTGTCGCTGAGAATGGTGCGCACCATCGTCGGCGACTTCACCCGCCACGCGATCGCGATGAGCCAGGGCAACCTGGCCACCGACATCCGCGTCATGGGCAACACCGAATCGACGGCCGCGCTGCGCGCGCTCAAGACGCTTCAGGAAGAGCTGCGCAAGACGATCGGCTCGATCCGTGCAGGCACGCACGAAGTGTCGACGGCCTCCTCGGAGATCGCCACCGGCAACCAGGACCTGAGCCAGCGCACCGAGCAAACCGCCAGCAACCTGCAGCAGACCGCCAGCTCGCTGTCGCAACTGACCGGCAACGTGCGCCAGAGCGCCGACGCCGCCGCGCAGGCCAACCAGCTCGCCAGCTCGGCGACGCAAGTGGCGCGCCGCGGCGGTGCCGTGGTCTCGCAAGTCGTGTCGACGATGGAAGAGATCAACTCGTCGTCCAAGAAGATCGCCGACATCATCGGCGTCATCGACGGCATCGCGTTCCAGACCAACATCCTGGCGCTGAACGCCGCGGTGGAAGCGGCGCGCGCCGGCGAACAAGGCCGCGGCTTCGCCGTGGTGGCCGGCGAAGTCCGCTCGCTGGCCCAGCGCTCGGCCGAAGCGGCCAAGGAGATCAAGAGCCTGATCGGCACCAGCGTCGACAAGGTCGAGACGGGTTCGAAACTCGTACAGGACGCCGGCTCCACGATGGACGAGATCGTCGCCAGCGTCCAGCGCGTGACCGACATCATCGGCGAGATCAGCGCCGCCGCGCTGGAGCAGAGCCAGGGCATCGGCCAGGTCAACGAGGCCGTCACCCGCCTCGACCAGATGACGCAGCAGAACGCCGCGCTGGTGGAGGAATCCGCCGCCGCCGCCGAGAGCCTGAAGGACCAGGCGCACCGCATGACCACCGTCGTCGCGAACTACCGCCTGGACGCCTTGTCGGACGTCCACAGCTTCGCCGCCGCGCCGGTGGCCCACAAGCCCGCCGCCGCCAAGGCGATCGCCAAGGCCGCCGCCTACAAGCCGGCCGCCAAGCCCGCTGCCGTCGCCAAGCGAGTTGCACCGAAGCCCGCCCCCGTCGCAGCGGCACCCGCTCCCGCGGCCGCTCCAGGCTCCGGCTCGAGCGACGACTGGGAATCGTTCTGAGCTCCCACGAACCACGAAGGGCGCTCCGAAGCGCCCTTTTTTGCGCCTTCAGCGCCCCTTTTTTGCGCCTTCAGCGCCCTTCTCGCCCGCCCGCACGCGCTCGAATAGCGTCGGAAACGGCGCAAAAAGTCACTTCATTCCGCCCGGCAGTCGCCGATAACGGAATCAGAACCCCAACGTTCCCACCCCGCACCGAAAAGCCCCAGAGGATCCGCCATGGACATGATCAAGGAAGCCACCCACATCGCGCGCCAGTCCGCCGAGCGTTCCGCCACGGCAGCCAAGGGCGCGAAGGGCGAGTTCCTGACCTTCCGCCTGGGCGGCGAGGAATACGGCATCGACATCCTGCGCGTGCAGGAAATCCGCTCCTATGAGCAACCGACCCGCATCGCCAACACGCCCGAGTTCCTGCGCGGCGTGGTCAACCTGCGCGGCGTGATCGTGCCGATCGTCGACCTGCGCCTGAAGCTGTCTTGCGCCGAAGCCGACTTCAACGCGTTCACCGTCGTCATCGTTCTCAACGTCAAGGGCCGCGTGATCGGCGCCGTCGTCGACTCCGTATCGGACGTCTGCGAGCTGGGCGCCGACGCCATCAAGCCCACGCCGATGATGAACTCGCACGTCGACATGTCCTTCATCACCGGCATCGCCAACGTCGGCGAACGCATGCTGATCCTGATGGACATCGAAGCCCTGATGAGCGCTTCGGACATGGGCTTGATCGAATCAGCGAGCTGACAGCCCCACGGTCGCTGGCGCTCCCTGCCCCCGAGGGGCCGGCCGCGAGCGGCCCGGCGGAGCCGGATCCGCCGCTCCCTTGAACTCCCTTTGGGACATCCGAGCGGCAGGGCCGGAGCCGCCAAACCACCTCTTGCCAAACAAGCCGCCTTCGGGCGGCTTTGTCGTTTCAGGCGCCGAACAGGCGCGTTGCGGGGGTGCCCGCGCCCGTGACGACGCGGGCGATCGCGCGGGCGATCTTGGCGCCGCCGACCGACGAGGGCTCGATCGGGTTGGCGTAGTCCTGGGGCAGGTCGCAGACGGCGCGCAGGTCGATCACGTCGAGGCCGTGCGCGCAGGCGGTGCGCAGGATCGCGTCGTTGAAGACGGTCAACGCGACGACCACGCGCTCGCGGTAGTCCGGATCGGGGAAGTTGCCGTTGTAGATCGTGCAGACGACCAGGGGCAGTCCGCGCGCCAGGCAGGCCGCGACGGCGGCCCGGTAGCGCATCTCGAACTCGCGCACGCTGGCGGCGATCAGGCGCAGCGCATCGGCGCTGGAGTAGACGGGCTCGTCCAGCAGCCCCGACGCCATCAGCGCGTCGTTGCCGCCCACGCTCAGCACGAGATGGGTCGTGTCGGGGCCAAGGCCGGCCAATTGGGCGGCGACGTCATCGGCCTGCGAGCCATCGACGGCCGCCAGGGTCGCCGTCCACCCGGGCGGCAGTTGGCCACGCACCTGGGTGACGACGTCGGGGCCGCCGGCGGTGTAGGCGGCGTTGTCGAAGATGGAGTCGCCGAGGAGGACGAGGTGCGGCATGGAAGCGGAGACGAAGCGAGGGCAGCACCGATTGTGGGCCACCTCATGGTTTGTCCCTGGTCGGGCGCGCATTCCGATTGCCCGGTGGCCCGGTGGCCCGGCAGTGAAGACTTTGCACCGCTGCGCGGAAGAAAGTCTCACGCCGCGGCCGCCGGCTCGTCCCTAAGATGGCGCCACGTCATCAACGAATCCGGAAGAGTTCACGTGCCCGATCTCATCGTCCATGGTGGCCGCCCCCTCAGCGGCCGCATCACGCCCTCCGCCAACAAGAACGCGGTGTTGCCGATCCTGTCGGCGACGTTGCTCACCCGCGAGCCGGTGACGCTGCGCGGGGTGCCCGACATCACCGACGTCCGCAAGATCCTGGCCGTGTTCCGCGAGCTGGGCAGCCACGTCGAGGGCGAGCTCAAGGAGGGCGTGCTGCGCATCCACCACGAGCACACGAACTTCGACCCGGCCGTCCACAAGCTGCCCGAGGAGATGCGCTCCTCGGTGATGCTGGTGCCGCCGCTGCTGGCGCGCTTCGGCAGCGCCCGCATCGAGAACGATGTGCAGGGCTGCACGCTGGGCGTGCGCGAGATCGATCCGCACGTCGAAGTCTTCGAAGGCTTTGGTGCGCAGGTCGAGCGTGGCGCCGGGGCGCTGATCGTCAATGCCCGCCGTCCGCTGCACGCGCATCGCCGCTGGCTGGACTATGCCTCCGTCACCACCACCGAAAACTTCGTGCTGTGCGCCGCGCTGGCCGACGGCGAGTCGGAGCTCACCAATGCCGCCTCCGAGCCGCACGTGCAGGAGTTCTGCGGCTTCATGCAGCGCATGGGCGCGCAGATCTCGGGCATCGGCACGTCGCGCCTGACGATCGGCGGCGTCGACGAGCTGCACGGCGTCGACTTCACCTTCGTCGAGGATTTCCACGAGGTCGTCACCTTTCTCGCGCTCGGCGCGATCACCGGCGGCAACGTGGAGGTGAAGAACAGCGCGCCGCAGTTCTTCCCGCTGCTCGATCGCAGCTTCGCCAAGCTGGGCGTGGAGATCACGCACGAGGGCGGCTGGTCGCGTGCGTACGTGCCGCATGGCCTGAAGGTGCGCGAGCCGTTCACCCGCAACATGCTGCAGAAGATCGAGGCCGCCCCATGGCCGTACTTCCCGGTCGACCTGCTGCCGATCTTCATCGCGCTGGGCGTGCGCGCCGAAGGCCAGGTGATGTTCTGGAACAAGGTGTACGACGGCGCACTGGGCTGGACGTCGGAGCTCTCGAAGTTCGGCGCCCACGCGTTCCAGTCCGACCCGCACCGCGTGATCACCTTCGGCGGCAAACCGCTGGTCGCGGCCGAGGTGGACAGCCCGTACATCATCCGCGTGGCCATCGCGTTGCTGATGCTGGCGTCGAGCATCGAGGGCCGGTCCACGATCTACAACGCCACGCCGATCCGCCGGGCGCATCCGCGGTTCGTGGAGAACCTGGTGTCTCTCGGGGCGAAGATCGAGTGGGTGGGCGCGGATGCGTGAAGTCTGGTGCGACATCGTCCTCGTTCACGATCGATGTCAGGCATTGCCTCGTCCGCGATGATCGTCGTCGACAAGCGCCAGCATCATGGCGCGGACGAGGAGATGCCAGACACCTCGGCCACGGGTGCGCCGCCGCGGTCAGCCCGACTTGACCGATGCCCCGGCATCCTTCAACAGCGCGCGCAGGATCGACCGATGGCACCGCCCCTCGTCCTCGCAATAGCACCCGACCGAAAAATTCGATTGCTGCGACAGCGCGGCGAGCAGCGCGATCGCGTGCGCGTTCTCCGGCCGCGCCATCTCCGCCCGGTAACCGCGCGTGAACGCGGCCCATTCCTTCTCGCCGGCCGCGCTCAGGTCGGCCTGCGACGCGAGCGCCCGCTTGACCAGTTCCGGACTTGGCGACAGGTTGGGGAACCAGACGTCGTACCAATCGGCGGACGCGAATTCCGACTTGGGCACGCCACGCGGCGGCCGCCGCACGGTGCCGATGCGCGTGCCCTCGCCGGGACGGCGCGGGGTGCCGAGCCGGACGACGTGGACGCTCATGACGCAGTCACCTTGCCGGCGCGTGGCGCCGCGCTCAACGACTCCAGCTCGACGATCCGCGCCGTCACGTCCTTGCCGCTGATCTGCAGCAGCGCCACCGAGATCGGCAGGCTGAAGCGCACCGGGCCCGCACTGCCGGGGTTGATGTAGAGCACGCCGCTGCGCCGCTCGATCTTCGGGCGGTGCGAGTGTCCCGTGACAACCACGTCCACGCCAGCAGCGTTCGAGTCGATCGCCAGGTCGGCCAGGTCGTGCAACACGTGCAGCGTGATCTCGCCGAAGCGTAGCCACTCCGTCTCGGCGAGGCGCCCGGCCCACGCGGCGCGGTCGTTGTTGCCACGCACGGCGGTCACCGGCGCGATGGTGGACAGCGGCTCGAGGACGCCCTCGCCGATGTCGCCGGCGTGGACGATGAAGTCGCTGCCGCGCAGCACATCGACGGCCTCGGGGCGCAGCAGGCCGTGGGTGTCCGAGATCAGTCCAATTCGAATCATGACAAGAAGCGCATCCAGCGACGACCCCGGCGGGGAGCCGGGTCACTCGCGCGCATCGTAGCGCGAGCGACTCATTCCTGCGCGGCGCGGCGCAAGGTCTCCATGACCGGCCGCGCCAGGACCTCGTGCAGGCTCCACCAGCCCGCCGCCAGCGCCAGCGCGCCGCCGCTGACGGCGCCGGCCACCGGCACCCACCACGGCGGGTTCCAGTGAAACTCGAAGACATAGGTCGCCAACACCCAGCCCACCGCCACCGCCGCGCTGGCGGCGAGCAGTCCGGCCAGCGCGCCGACTCCGAGCAACTCGACACGCTGCACGCGGCCCAGCAGCGTGCCGGACGCGCCCACCGCGCGCATCACCGCGAACTCGCGCGCCCGCGCCTCGCGCGTGGCCGACACCGTGGCCACCAGCACCACCAGCCCCGCGACCAGCGCGAACGCGAACAACAGCTCCACCGCATGGATGACCTGGTCGAGCACGCCCTGCACTTGCGCGATGGTAGCCGACACGTCGATGGCCGTCACGTTGGGGAATCGCGCCGCGAGCCGGTTGTCGAAGCCGGCCGCAGGCGGCGCCTTGAACGCGCTGATGTAGCTCAGCGGCAGGTCGCCCATGCTGGCGCGGGGGAACATCACGAAGAAGTTGACCCGCATCGAGCCCCAGTCCACCTTGCGCAGCGTGGTGATGTGCCCGGACACCAGTTGGCCGCCGACGTCGAACACCATCTTGTCGCCCAGCTTCAGGCCCAGCGTCTTCGCGAGGCCCTCCTCCACGCTCAGGCCGTCGGCGTCGTCGGGCACCCATTTGCCGGCAACGATCTTGTTCTTGGTCGGCTGCTCGCGCGAGTGGCTCAGGTTGAGCTCGCGCTGGATCATGTTGGAGGGGTCGGTGTCGGCCTTGTAGCGCTTGCCCACGGCCTCGTCGTTGACCGTGACGAGCCGCCCGCGAATCATCGGGAACCAGTCGTCGCCCTGGACGCCCGCGGCCTTGAGCATGTCGCGGTACGCCTGCGCCTGGTCGGGCTGGACGTTGACGACGAAGCGGTCGGGCGCGTCGGCCGGCGTCGCGCCGCGCCAGCTGTCGATCAGGTCGGTGCGCAGCAGCACCAGCACCCACAACGCCATCAGGCCGATGGCCATCGACGACACCTGCAGCACCGCGAACGCCGGGCGCGCCGCGATCGCGCGCGTGGCCAGCACCAGCCAGCGCGGCGCACGCGACTCGGGCACGAAGCGCCGCAAGGCCTTCACCGCGAGCCAGGCCACCCCGGCGAACAGCAATGCCGCCGCGGCGAAGCCGCCGACGCTGATCATGCCCAGCTTGACGTCGCGCGCGGCCACGATCATCAGCGTCGCGAAGCCGAGGAACGCCCCGGCAAGGACGCCCACGCTGGCGACCTTGGGCGTGCCGACGTCGCGGCGCAGCACGCGCAGCGGCGGCACGCGCGCCAACTGCAAGACCGGCGGCAGGCCGAAGCCGAGCAGCAACGTCAGGCCGACGCCCAGGCCCAGCAGCGCCGGCGCCGGGCCGGGCCACGGCAGGCCGTTGGGGAGCCAGCCGGTGAGCAGCGCGACGAAGCCCAGGTGCAGCGCGAAGCCCAGCCCCAGCCCGACCAGGCTGGCGAACAGGCCCAGGCCGAAGAACTCGATGGCGTGCACCGCCGCGATGCGGTTCTGCGTCTGGCCCAGCACGCGCAGCATCGCGCAGTCGTCGAGGTGGCGCTGCGCGAAGTCGCGCGCCGCCACGGCCACCGCCACCGCCGACAGCAGTGCCGTGAGCAGCGCCACCAGGCTGAGGAACTGCTGCGCGCGGTCCACCGTCTGCGTCATCTCGGGCCGACCCGACGCGAGGTTCTCCACGCGCATGCCGCGCAGTCCCTCGGACTTGATCTTCGCCTTGGCCCAGTCGCTGAACGCCTGCCCGGGCTTCTCGTCGCCGCTGGTCGCGACCACCGCGAGCCGCCACGTGACGCGGCTGGACGGTTGCACGAGCCCCGTGGCCGGCAGGTCGGCGATGTTGAGCATGACGCGCGGCGCCAATGCCGCGAAGCCAGTGCCGCGATCGGGTTCGATGGCGATGAGGCCCGCGATGCGCAGCGTGGCGTCGCCCAGCTCGAGGCCGTCGCCCACCTTCAACGACAGTGCACCGGCCAGCGACGGATCGACCCAGACGGTGCCGATCGCCGGCGCCTGGTGCAGCGCCTGCACCGGCGCCGACTCGCCCAACCTCACGCTGATCGCACCGCGCAGCGGATACGCGCCATCGACCGCCTTGACCGCGGCGAGCTTGGCCGCACCGCCCTGGGCCGCGCCGGCGCGCGCCATGCTCGGAAAGTTGGCGGCCTGCCCGACCGCCAGGCCGCGCTCGATCGCCGCCTGCGTGAACGCGGGCGGCAGCGGCTTGTCGCCCAGCACCACGGCGTCGCCGCCCAGCAACTGCGCGGCGTCGCGCACGAGGCCGGAGCGCATGCGGTCGGCGAAGAAGCCGACGGCCGTCAACGCGCCGACGGCCAGCACCACCGCCCACAACAACAGCTTCAACTCCCCGGCGATGAAATCGCGCCATACCTGGCGGCCGGCCAGGCGCCAGATCGAGGCCTGGGGGCGCTTCGTGTTGTTCATCAGGGGGCTGTCGTTCGTCATGCCCTCAACGGTACACCGAAGCGGTGACCGTCGCCGAGCGCGCCGGTGTCGATTCGAGCTTTCGAATGTCACGCACGAGCCCGGATCCGGTCGTCAAAGCCATTGAACACGGCCACCAATCGCTTCGAACGGCGCTGCGCGCGGCGGGTGCTTCAATGAACGCATGGACACCCGCTATGCCCCCGTCTTCCTCTCGCACGGCTCGCCGATGACGGCGCTCGAGCCTGGCGCCGCCGGTGCGTTCTGGCACGATCTCGGCAGCGCCATCGACGCCCGCGTCGCCGCCGGCGACGCCCCGCCCGCCGCCATCGTGGCGCTGTCCGCGCACACGCTCGCGCGCCGCGCCGTCACGCTCGCGGGCGCGCGCCACGCGGCCATCCACGACTTCGGCGGCTTCCCGCAGGCGCTTCACGACCTGCGCTACGAGGTGGCCGGCGTGCCGTGCCTCGCTCCCCACGTCGAGCAACTGCTTCAATGGGCCGGCATCGAGGTCGAACACGCCGATGCCAGCGGTCTCGACCACGGCATCTGGGTGCCGCTGCGCAGCATCCGCCCCCGCGCCGACATCCCCGTGCTGCCGGTCGCCTTTGCGCCGAACCGCACGCCCGAGCAACTGTTCGAGCTCGGCGCCGCGCTTCAGCCCTTGATCGATGAGGGCGTGTGGATCATCGGCACCGGTTCGATCACGCACAACCTGCACCTGGGCCTGCCGCGCGCCGAGCCGGTGCCGGAGATCCCGGCCAGCGCCGCGTTCCGCGCGTGGTTCGCCGATCGCTCGGCCGCGCGCGACTGGGCGTCGCTGTGGCACTACCGCGCGCTGGCCCCGGAGGCCCGGTTCATGCATCCGACCGACGAGCACCTGCTGCCCTGGTTCATCGCGGCCGGCGCCGGCGGCCTCGAGCATGCGCCGCTGCGCGTGCACGCGAGCGTCGCGGGCGGGCACCTGGGCATGGACGCCTACGCGTTCGGCCCGGACGCGCCCGCGCTGGCGCGCGCCGTTGACCGGTCGGCGGCGACCGTCTGAACCCCCGGCTTCCACGACGCGATCTTCCAGACAGTTCCGGCGGGTACGATTCGGATCCTTCCGCATCGCACCTGCCGCCCCCTTCATGCTGGGTATCGCCCCTCTCGCCCGCTCCGAGATCACCACCGCGCGCCTGCGTCTCGTCGCCGGTGATCCGGGCCTGGCGCCCGCGGTCTGCGAGTTCCAGCGGCGCAACCGCCAGCACTTCGCCCGCTGGGATCCGCCGACCGCCGATTCGTTCTACTCGCTCGAGGCGCAGTCCGCGCGCGTCGCGCTGGGCATCACCGCGTTCCAGAACGACACGGCCTATCGGTACTGGCTGATCGACGCCACGAAGTGCGGCGGCGCGCGGCTGCCGTCGTCCGACGTCGAGGTGATCGGCAGCCTGCACTTCAGCCAGGTCTCCCGCGGCGCATTCCAGAGCGCGATGCTGGGCTACGCGCTCGACGAAGCCTACGTGGGACAGGGCTTCATGAGCGAGGCGATCGCCGCCGGACTCGAAGAGATGTTCTCGGCGCGCGTGAACCTGCACCGCGTGCAGGCCGCCTACCGGCCCGAGAACCTGCGCAGCGCGCGCGTGCTCGAGCGCCTGGGGTTCGACCAGGAAGGCGTGGCGCCGGGCTACCTGTACATCGACGGCGCATGGCGGGACCACATCATCACGTCGCTGCGCAACCCGGCGTTCGTCGCGCCGGACGGGTGGTGAACGGCCAGGCAGGCCCCGAACGTCGCACGCTCACCAAAGCGGGTCTTCCTGCGCGAAGTCGCAGGATCCACGCTGGCGAACGACATTGTCGACTGGGGTGGATTCCGCGACTGCGCGCGGAATGACGGGGCGCGCCGTCAGAGGCGGAACGTCGCCACGGTCTTCGCGAGCGAATCGGCCTGCACCCGCAGGCTCTCGGCCGCTGCCGCCGACTCCTCCACCAGCGCCGCGTTCTGCTGCGTGACCTGGTCGAGTTGCGCCACGGCGTCGCCGATCTGGCCGATGCCGGTGGACTGCTCGCCGCTCGCTTCGCTGATCTCGGTGATCAGCTGGCTCACCCGCTTGACCTGATCGACGATGTCGCCCATCGTGCGGCCGGCCTCGGCCACCAGGCGCGTGCCGTTCTCCACCTTGCCGACGCTCTCGCCGATCAGCACCTTGATCTCCTTGGCCGCCGTCGCCGAGCGCTGTGCCAGCGAGCGCACCTCGCTCGCCACCACCGCGAAGCCGCGGCCCTGCTCACCGGCGCGCGCGGCTTCCACCGCGGCGTTGAGCGCCAGGATGTTGGTCTGGAACGCGATGCCGTCGATCACGCCGATGATGTCGGTGATCCGCTTCGAGCTGTCGGTGATGCCGTCCATCGTCGCGACCACCTGGCCCACGACCGCGCCACCCTGGGCGGCGACCACGGACGCGCCCTCGGCCAGCGCGCTGGCGCGCCGTGCCGTGTCGGCGTTGTTCTTGACGGTGGCGGTGAGCTGCTCCATCGACGCGGCCGTCTGCTGCAGGTTGCTCGCCTGCTCCTCGGTGCGCTGGCTCAGGTCGGCATTGCCGTGGGCGATCTGTGCCGAGCCCGTGGCGATCGATTCGGACGCGTTGCGCACGTCGCCGACGATGGCCACGAGGCTGGTGTTCATCAGCTTCAACGCGCCCAGCAGGGTGCCGATCTCGTCGCCGCGATCGACGACGATGGTCGAGCCGAGGTCGCCGGCCGCGACGGTCTGCGCCACCTTCACGGCGACGTCGATGCCGCCGGTGATCGAGCGGATCAGGCTCAGGGCGACGAGGGTCGCCACCGCCAGCACCGCGCCGCTGACGCCCACGGTCGTCCACAGGACGACGGTGTAGAGCTTTTGCGCGGCGTGGTATTCGGCGCCTGCGCCGTCGAGCTGGACCAGCGCCAGCTTCTCGATGATCTCGGCGACCGGATCGATCGCCGGATAGAGGCTGGTCGAGGCGAGCGTGCGCACGCCTTCGGCGTCGCCCTTCTCGAGCAGCGTGACGAGCTGGACCCCGACCGCGTCGGCCTTGTCCATCAACGGCGTCGCCTGCTTGACGAGCGGCCGTTCCTCGTCGTCGAGTTCGGTCGCGGCGTAGTCCTTCCAGCGCTTGGCGATCGTCGCCTGCGCCGCCTTGACCCGCGCCGCGCCGGCTGGCGCGTCCAGGGCGCCCGAGCCCACCTTGTGCGCGGTGTCGACGATCCCGTTGCCGTACTCGTCGGCCACATGCTTGAGCTGCTCCAGCGCGACCACGCGGTCGTTGTAGAGCGCGCCCAGCGAGGCGTTGCTGGCCTTCATCCGGAACACGGTGAAGCTCGCGGCCGCGATCAACAGGATCAGCAGGCTGCCGACCAGCAGGACGAGACGGGTCTTGATACTGAGGCTTTTCATGGGCGTTCCGTGCAATGACGCGCCGCGACGGGCGGCAAAGGTCATTTCGGCGCGCCGCCGTCGAACCTTAACTTAACCTGAGGTTTAGCTGAAGACGCCAGGCGCCAGCCGTCACGGTTCGATGGCTGCGAAGACGCTGTCGAGCTCCTCGATCCACAGCCCCTTGTCCTCGTCATGGACGAACGCACCCTCGATGCTGTTGCGCAGCATCGTGTAGGCGTCGTGGGCGGTCAGTTGCGGCAGGGATTCGAACAATTGAACGAAGTTGTCGTTGAGATAACCACCGAAGTAGGCCGGATCGTCAGAGTTCACCGTCACGCACAGGCCCGCGGCCAACAGGGCGGGAATGTTGTGCTTGCCGAGGTCGTCGAACACGCGCAGCTTGACGTTCGACAGGGGACACACCGTCAGCGGCATGCGCTCGCGCGCGAGCCGCGCGACCAGTTCGGGATCCTCCAGGCAGCGCACGCCGTGGTCGATGCGCTCCACGTGCAGCACGTCCAGGGCGGCGCGGATGTAGGCCGGCGGCCCCTCCTCGCCCGCGTGCGCCACCAGGCGCAGGCCCTGCGCCCGCGCGCGCGCGAACACGCGCTCGAACTTCTCGGGCGGATGGCCCATCTCGCTGGAATCCAGCCCCACGCCGATGAACTTGTCGCGATACGGCAGCGCCGCCTCCAGCGTGGCGAGGGCGTCGTCCTCGCTCAGGTGGCGCAGGAAGCACAGGATCAGGCGGACGCTGAGGCCCAGTTCTGCCTCGGCGCGCCTGGCGGCGCGATCGAGGCCGCGGATCACGACGCCCATGTCGATGCCGCGCGCCGTGTGCGTCTGCGGGTCGAAGAAGATCTCGCAGTGCACGACGTTGTCGCGTGCGGCGCGCTCGAAGTAGGCACTGGCCATGGCGTCGAAGTCGGCCTCGGTGATGAGGACGCTGGCGCCGGCGTAGTAGACGTCCAGGAAGCTCTGCAGGTTCGTGAACGCGTAGGCCTGGCGCAACGCGTCGACGCTGGCGTACGGCAAGGTGATCTGGTTGCGTCTGGCCAGCTCGAAGATCAGCTCGGGCTCCAGCGAGCCCTCGATGTGGATGTGAAGTTCGGCCTTGGGCGCGGTGCGCAGCAGCGACAGCAGGTGCGGGCGGGAGATGTGCGGAAAGTCGATGGGCAGGGTCATGGCCGGGGATTCCTGGGTCAAGTCGCCTGACTTTAAGCGCTCGCGGCCGCGTCGGCGACTTCAAAATCCGCACGCCACCGTGGCGATCGGCTATCGATACTCGGTTTTTGCATAACGTCTATCGCCACCAAAACGGAAAATGACTGCTTCGACCTGCATCCAGGCGTGCCGTCACACGCCGCAGTCCCGATTGCCCCGCTGCGTGCCCGGTACGCTGCTCCGCGTCCCCGTGCGCCGTTTCCCCTTGCAGGCTTCTACTTGACCTTCGATTTCATGCACGGCGTCGCCGGCCTGCTGGTGGGCGCCATCGTTGGCATCACCGGCGTGGGCGGCGGTGCGCTGATGACGCCCATCCTCGTGATGATGTTCGGCGTCGCCCCGACCACCGCCGTCGGCACCGACCTGCTCTACGCGTCCATCACCAAGATGTTCGGCACCGCCGTGCACCACCAGGCGGGCACCGTCGACTGGCAGATCGTGCGCCGCCTGGCGCTGGGCAGCCTGCCCGCCGCGGCACTGACGCTGGCGTGGATGCACCTGTCGCACATCGCCCAGGTGCGCAGCGGCGTCATCACCTTCACGCTCGGCATCGCGCTGGTCGTCACCGCCCTGGGCATCCTGTTCAAGGAGCAGATCCATTCGCTCGGGACGCGGTTCCGCCTCGGCGACAGCGCACGCTTCAAGGCAATGCAACCGGCGATGACTGTCGTGTGCGGCGTGCTGCTCGGCGTGATGGTGACGCTCACCTCCGTGGGTGCCGGCGCGCTGGGCACCGCGATGCTGGTCTATCTCTACCCGCTGCGCCTGTCGGCCGGCAAGCTGGTGGGCACCGACCTGGCGCACGCGATCCCGCTGACGCTGATCGCCGGCATGGGCCATCTCGCGCTGGGCAACGTCGATCTGAACCTGATGCTCAACCTGCTCGCGGGCTCGATTCCCGGCGTGCTGCTGGGCTCCTGGGTGAGCACGCGCGCGCCGGTGGGCATCCTGCGCACGGCGATCGCCTTCGTGCTGCTGTTCGTGGCGTGGAAGATGGTCATGCGCTGAGCGCGGGCTGGAGCGTCAACCGTGATGCGCGCGGCGCGCCATGCGGCTCAGCTTCGCGGCCTGCTTGGCCAGAACCTTGCGCTCCGCCATGCCGTCGCGCGTGTCGTAGTGCGGCGTCCATTTCCTGCCTTCGGGCATGCGCTCATCCCAGAACATCAGGTAGCCGCCGGCGGCGATGGCGAACGGCGCGAGCGAGACGCCGGGCTGGGCGCGGCCGAGGAAGTCGTTGCGGGCGCCGTCGACGACCTTGCGCGAGTACCAGCCGGGCAACACGAAGTTCTGCACCTTCACGCCCTCGATCTCGTAGTACTCGCCCGAGACCGCGTCGCACAGCTCGAACTGGTGGAACACGAGGTGGCGATGGTCGACGGGATGCGGGCCCTGCACCAGCAGGTTGTTCAGCGGATCGCCCACCAGCTCGATGGCCTCGTGCGACAGCGCCACCGTCCAGTCGTTGGCACCGTCCGAGCAGGCGTCGAGGAACACGAATCCGAACGGGACGTCCGCGTTGTTGCCGTCGTGGTAGCCCTGGGTGAGCGCCATCGTTGCCTCGTCCTCGATGTAGAGGACGGCGTCGCCGCGGCGCCCGGGCAGCAGCGGCATGTCCACCTTCTTCACGTGCTGGCTGGGCACCCGGCCGGCGCTGTCGACGCGCAGGCGGGCGCCGAACTGCCAGTGCGGATAGAAGTCTTCCTCCAGTTGGCGATTGACCGCCCGCACGGCCTCCTGGAGCTTGGCGTCCGTGAGTACCTTGCTGCGATTGACGACCGAGATCAGCATCGACGAATCCCCCGAATGACGAATTTATGGCGCCGATTGTCATGCTTCTCGCGCCAGTTCGCCACACGGTCAGGCCCCATACTGCCCGGCGACAGCCTTCTTCCCAGCCTCACCGCCCCGCCCCATGGATTACACCGAAGTCCTGCAACAGATCCAGCACGAACTCGAGCCCGTCATCGGCCAGGGCCAGGTCGCGAACTACATCCCCGAACTGGCCGGCGTGTCGCCGCACCAGTTCGGCATGGCCGTGGTCGGCATCGACGGCCAGGTGTACACGGTGGGCGACGCCCGCGTGCCGTTCTCGATCCAGTCCATCTCCAAGCTGTTCACGCTCGTGATGACGCTGCAGCTCGAAGGCGAGCGCGTCTGGAGCCGCGTCGGGCGCGAGCCGTCGGGCACGCCGTTCAACTCGCTGATCCAGCTGGAGGCCGAAGGCGGCAAGCCGCGCAATCCGTTCATCAACCCGGGCGCGCTCGTGTGCACGGACATCCTGTGCACGCGCTATGCCGTGCCCGAGAACGCCGTCGTCGAATTCCTGCGGCCGCTCAGCGGCAACAAGAACATGCACTACAACCGCGCCGTGGCCGCGTCCGAACGCCGCACCGCGCATCGCAACGCCGCGATGGCGCACCTGATGAAGGCGTTCGGCAACCTGAACAACAGCGTCGACGACGTGCTCGACGCCTACTGCCGCCACTGCGCGATCGAGATGGACTGCGTCGAGCTCGCACGCGCCGTCACCTTCCTCGCGCACGGCGGGACGCAGCCTGGCGGCCAGGGCCAGGTGCTGGGCACCAGCATGGCCAAGCGCCTCAACGCGCTCATGCTCACCTGCGGCACCTACGACGCGGCCGGCGACTTCGCGTTCCGCGTGGGCCTGCCTGCCAAGAGCGGCGTGGGCGGCGGCATCGTGGCGGTGATGCCGGGCGAGTGCGGCGTCTGCGTCTGGTCGCCGGCGCTGGAGCCTTCGGGCAACTCGTTGGCGGGGTCGTTGGCGCTGGAGCGGTTCACGACCCTGACGGGGCGGTCGATCTTCTAGCGTTTCAGAAGCACGTCACGATCGCATCGACCACCGTGTAGTCCTCGTCGACGATCGGCATCCAGCGCCACTTGTCGAACGTGGTGCACGGATGCGAGATGCCCAGGCAGACGCGGTCGCCGACCTGCAGGTTGGCCGAGTTCGAGGTCAGGTGCAGGTAGGCGTGCTGGTCGTTGAGCTTCTGGATGGCCCAGCCCTCGGGCACCGGCCGGGGGTCGCGGCTCGCCCGCGCGCAGGTGGCCAGCGGCACCGGCATGCCGAGGTCGTACGAGATGTCGCGCTTGCCCACCGCGAGGATCGCGAGGCCCGGCTCCGGCAGCGACTGCACCAGGGCCCACACCTCCAGCGCGGCGCGCAGGCCTTGCGCGTCGGCGCAGCCCAGGCGCTGGTTGACCGTGTGCACCAGGCGCTGGTAGTGGCCCTGGTCGTGCGTGACGTAGCAGCCGGAACGCAGCAGGCCCATCACCGGACGCGAGAGCGCCAGGCGCATGCGCGGCACCACCAGGTCGAACACGCCCGAGCCGCCCGCCGACACGATCACCGCGTCGGCACCGAACAGGCCTTCCGCATGGCACTGGATGGCCAGCCGCTCGACGCGATCCATCAGGTCGGCCGCCGCGGGGCGGTCGTCCTCGCTGCGTCCCGTATTGCCCAGGCCTTCGAAGCATTCGAGGCCGGCGAGCGTCACCGCGTCGCTCGCGTGCACGCGCCGCGCGAGCGCCACCGCGCCGTCGTGCGCGCGCACGCCCGTGCGCCCGCCCGCGACGCCCACTTCCAGCAGCACCTCGAACGGCCGGTCCGTGGACACTGTCTCGATCAGCGCCAGTTGCGCCGGCGAATCGAGAAGGAACAGCACACGGACATCGGGATGCGTGTCTGCCAGCGCGGCGATCGCGCCGAGGTCGGCGGGGTCCAGCACCTGGTTGGCGATGAGAATGTTGCGGGCGCCGGCCGCGAGTCCGGCCTGCATCTGCGTGACCGTTGCGAAGGTCAGCCCCCACGCGCCCGCGTCGAGCTGGCGTCGGAACAGCTGCGGCGACATCGTCGTCTTGCCGTGCGGTGCGAAAGACACCTGCGCATCGTCCGCGAACCGCTGCATCCAGCCGACGTTGTGGGCCAGCGCGTCGCGCCGGATCACCGCCAGCGGCAGCGGCAGGTCGCCCGCCAGCAGGTTCCAGCCCTGCGCGCCGACGCGCGATCGCGGCAGCGGCGCGGCACCGTGCGGATAGCCCTTGAACGTGGAATCGAGCAGTGGATCGAGGACATCGGTCATGCATGGATTATCGGCCGATGTAGCGCGGAGCCCCCTCGAAATGCCAACTCGGTCACGCTGCGACGCGTTCGTCGCGCTCCACACCCTCGTTCGCCAGGACTCCCTGCATCCGTTCAACTGAAGCATTCGTACATATCCACCATGACACCCTCACGCCTGCCCAAGCTCGCCGCCTGCAGTCTGCTGCTCGCGCTCGCACTCCCTGCCCGCGCCGCCAGCGTCACCGTCCTCGTGCACGGCGCGGACGGCCAGCCGGCGCCGAACGTCGTGGTGCAGCTGGCGCCGGCCCACCCCGGCGCGGCGCGGCCGCCCGGGGCACCCGTGGTGATCGCGCAGCGCGACATCCACTTCGTGCCCTACCTCACGGCCGTGCGGGCGGGCGCGACGGTGCACTTCGTGAACCAGGATCCGTACGACCACCACCTGCGCTCCGAGCCCGGCGGCCCGCTCGGCAACATCCCGCCCGCCAAGGCGTTCGAGATGCGCCTGCCGGCAGCCGGCGGCGACAAGGTGTCCAGCGCCGACGTCACGTTCGACAAACCAGGCGTGGTCGTGCTCGGCTGCCATCTGCACGGGTCGATGCGCGGCCACCTGTTCGTCAGCGACACTCCCTGGGTGGCCGTGACCGATGCCAACGGCACCGCCACCATCGCCGACGTCCCCGACGGCGCCGCCGAACTGCGCACCTGGAGCCCCGATCAGCTCCTCGACCAGCCGGCCGTGCAGAAACAGGTCACCAGCGCTGGCGCCATCTTCGAGACGACGCTGAACTTCACGCCCGCCAAGCCGCGCCGCCGCCGTTCCTGATCGCCCCCGGAGCCCGCATGCCCCACGCCGCCCTTTTCGTCTGTCCCGCACACCGGCTGCGCCCGCCCGCCGCCCTGCTGGTCGCGACCGCTCTCGCGTTCGCGCCACCGCACGCCCGCGCGGAGACCGACAAGCTGCTGCTCACCGGCGGCGTCACCAGCATCGAAGGCGCGGCCGGCGGCGGCCTGACGCCGTGGGCCGTGATCGGCAGCAACGCCACGGAAGGCGAGTGGGGGGCGACGGCGACGGCGTCGGTCGTCTCGACGCGCAACTACACGATGCAGGTGCAGGGCGTGCTCCTGGCGGTCGACGATCGCGTCGAGGTCTCGCTCGCGCGCCAGGACTTCGCCACCGGGGCCACCGGCCGCGCGCTGGGGCTGCCCGGGCTGCACCTGAAGATGGACGTGATCGGCGCCAAGGCGCGCCTGCTCGGCGACGCCGTGCTCTACAGCGACACGTGGGTGCCGCAGGTCGCCGTGGGCATCGAGGTGAAGCAGACCGACGCCGGCGCGCTCAAGCCAAGCTTGCAGGCCCTCGGCGCGCACACCAACGGCTTCGACTTCTACGTCAGCGCGACCAAGCTGCTCCTGGCGCAGGGCATCCTCGTCAACGGCACGCTGCGCCTGACCAAGGCCAACCAGAACGGCCTGCTGGGTTTCGGCGGCACCGCCCACGACTCGTATCGACTGGAGCCCGAGTTCTCGGCCGCCTGGCTCGCCAACCGGCACCTGGCGTTCGGCGCCGAGTACCGGCGCAAGCCCGACAACCTGAATCCGTCGATCCTGGGCGCCGGCCTGAAGGAAGACGACTGGTGGGACTTGTTCGCCGCCTGGGCGCCGACCCGGCACCTCTCGCTCACCGCGGCCTGGGTCCAGCTGGGGCACATCGTGCCGGCCGTCGCGACGAAGCGGCAGGACGGCGGTTATCTCTCCGCGCAGTTCGCGTTCTGATGCGCCGTCGCCTCGAAGGAATCGCCATGACCAAGCTCTCGCTCATCCTCGCCGCCGCCGTGGGCGCCACGCTGGCGCTGTCGTCCGCGCAGGCCCAGCCCCCGGCGCCCGCGTCCTCCGCCCTCGCTGCACCCGCCGACGATTCCCTGTTCCGCGCGCTCGGGGGACAGGACGGCATCGACCGCATCGTCGGCGACTTCGTGCCGCGCCTGCCGGCAGATCCGCGCCTGGGCGAGTTCTTCAAGCGGACCAACCAGGAGCACCTGAAGCAGATGCTGGCGCAGCTGTTCTGCCGGGTCTCTGGCGGCGGCTGCGTCTACACCGGCCTGCCCATGAAGCTGGCGCACCAGGACATCGACGTTTCCAAGGGCGATTTCAACGCCCTCGTCGAAGTGCTGCAGACCGCGATGGATGCGCAGGGCGTCCCCTTCGCCACGCAGAACCAGTTGCTTGCGCGCCTGGCACCGCTGCATCGCGACATCGTCAACGTGCACTGACACCGTCGAATGCGGCACACTGCGGCGCATGCCCAGTGCGCCGCCACCCTCCCCCGAATCGACGCTGTTCAAGACCGCCAAGGCCTTCGAGGCCTGGCTGAAGAAGCACCACGCCACGTCCGACGGGCTGTGGCTGAAGATCGCCAAGAAGGGTGCCGACGCGCCCAGCATCACGTACCCGCAGGCGGTGGAGATCGCGCTGTGCTGGGGCTGGATCGACGGCCTGAAGAAGGGCCTCGATGACCAGCACTTCCTGCAGCGCTTCACGCCGCGGCGCGCACGCAGCATCTGGTCGAAGATCAACGTGGCCAAGGTCGCGGCGCTGGTCGAGGCCGGTCGGATGCAGCCCGCCGGGCAGGCGCAGGTCGACGCCGCCAAGGCCGACGGCCGCTGGGAATGCGCCTACGACGGCGCGCGCACCTCGACCGTGCCGGACGACCTGCAGGCCGCGCTCGATGCGAACGCGAAGGCGAAGAAGTTCTTCGCCACCATCACCGCCAGCAACCGCTACGCGGTGTTGTGGCGCGTGCAGACGGCCGTGAAGCCGCAGACGCGCGCCCGGCGGATCGAACAACTCGTCGACATGCTCGCGCGGGGCGAGGTGGTGCACATCTTCAAGCCGAAGGACAAGCCCGAGGCCTGAGGTCAGGCGAAGTCGTACTTGCCGCCGCGCTGCAACGCGCGCTGGTACGCGGGACGCGCATGCGCGCGCGCGAGCCACTCCAGCAGGCGCGGCGTCTTTTCCTTGCTGAGTCCGGCGCGCTGGTTGGCGGCCTCGATCGGGAAGCTCATCTGCACGTCGGCGGCGCTGAAGGCCGCGCCGAGGAACCACGGGCCCGGCACCAGCTCGGTCTCCATGAACGCCATCTGGCGCTCCAGGTTCGGGTCGACGAAGCTGCTCAGCACCTTGTTGGCGATGCCCTTGGCGATGGGCTTGGCGAAGAACGGCATCGGCGTCGACTTGATGCGCATGAAGATCAGCTTCATCAGCAGCGGCGGCATCGCGCTGCCTTCGGCGAAGTGCAGCCAGTACGTGAAACGTCGATGGTCGGCGGTGCCGCGGGGCGGGCGCAGGCCGGAGGTCTCACCGTAGGTATCGAGCAGGTACTCGACGATCGCGCCCGACTCGGCGACGGTGATGTCGCCGTCGGTGATCACCGGCGACTTGCCCAGCGGGTGCACCTTCAGCAGCTCGGGCGGCGCGAGCATCGTCTTCGCGTCGCGCTCGTAGCGCCTGATCTCGTAGGGCAGCCCGAGCTCCTCGAGCAGCCAGAGGATGCGCTGCGAGCGCGAGTTGTTCAGGTGGTGGACGATGATCATGGCGCCTCGGCTTCGAAGAGGCGGTGGCGCGATGCGCCCCCGCGGTGGGGGCGATTGTCACCGGGCGACGCGCGTCACGCGCGCGCGGGGAGATACGCCATGTCATCCTGCGCGCAGTCGCAGGATCCACCTCTGAGAGAACGCTGCCCGGCGCGTGGATCCTGCGGCTACGCGCAGGATGACAGTCAGAGTGCCAGCGCGGCGCGCAAGACTTCGGGCAGGCCCGTGACGGCCGGCATGCGCAGCGCGCCGAACAGGTTCTTCGGGTCGTTCATGTCCGGCACCAGGTCGATCGAGCGGCCCAGTTCCAGTTCGACGGCCAGGTCGCGCAGCAGGCGCAGCGCCGAGAAGTCTTCCAGCGCGAAGCCCACCGAGTCGAACACGGTGATCTGCTCGGGCGACGTGCGGCCGGCTGCCTCGCCGGCCAGCACGCGCCAGAACTCGGTGACGGGGAAGTCGGCCGGCATCTGCTGCAGGTCGCCCTCGACGCGGCTCTGCGGCTCATATTCCACGAACACCGCGCCGGCGCGCAGCACGTCGGCGTGCAGTTCGGTCTTGCCCGGACAGTCGCCACCGACGCCGTTGATGTGCTGGCCCGGTTGCAGCATGTCGGGGGTGATGATCGTGGCGTTGGTCTTGTCGGCGGTGACGGTGGTGACGATGTCGGCGCCGCGCACCGCCTCGGCGGTGCTCGCGCAGACCGTGGCCTTCAGCACGGGCGCGACAG
>Ga0307516_10002372_pt1 | contig 25244 bp, 18 predicted proteins | sample 19_EM_MG_FD_203310 | JGI IMG/M metagenome (GOLD analysis project Ga0307516, IMG submission 203310) | Populus trichocarpa ectomycorrhiza microbial communities from riparian zone in the Pacific Northwest, United States - 19_EM | ecosystem: Host-associated > Plants > Roots > Unclassified | place...
GGGCGGCACCCGGCGGAACGTCTTCTCGGTGCCCCGGCGCAGGAAGACGGTGAAGGCCTCGGCCGGGCCGCCGAACCACCGGCCGGCGGGCAGCCGCGGTGGCCGGCCCTCCGCGGCGGCGGCGCGCAACTCGGCCGTCTCCTGATGCAACGGGAGCCGCCGCAGCCGATCGGGCAGGTCGGTCTCCACGGGACGGCGCCCGGCCGCCTCGGAGCGCCGGTCGGGGTTGAGCAGGCGCAGCGAGGCGCCGGGCTGCTGCGCGGCCTGGAAATACCCCTGGTGGCTGCCCCAGGGCCGGCATCTCGGCACGCCGGCCAGGTCGGCCTCGGGCACGGTCGGATCGGCCGGGGCGGCGAACCCCACCGGGACCGGGCGCAGCAGGTGCACCCCGACGGTGCCGAGGGAGTGCCGCCGGGCGCGGCGTACGTCGAGAAGCCGGGGCAGCAGATCGAAAGCGCTGCCCGCGGCGGCGCGCGTTCCCGCCGGAGTGAGGTTCGCGGTCGCCGGGCGCTCGGGGCGTACGTCGAGCAGATGGGCGCACCGGGCCAGCCGCTGGTGGTACTCGACCGCGACTGCGGGCAGGCCGCTGACGTCGGCGGCCATCGCCTCCAGGACGCGAGCCGTGCCCTTGCCCCGGTGGTAGCGGATGGTGTTGGCCACCAGGGCCCGCCCGGCGCCGTGGTGCAGCACCGGCGCGGCGACGAGCCCGGCGAGGGCGACCAGGCCCTGCTCGCCGGCGGTCTCCACGAACAGGGCGTCGTACCAGGTCTGAAGCTCGGCGTCGATCTCGGCGCTCGCCAGGCCGAGCACGCCGAGCATGCCGGCCAGGGCACCGCCGCCGGCGGTCTGGTCCACGTGCCGGAGATGGGCGGGCAGCAGGGCGTACAGGGCCGCGGCGGCGGTTGCGATCGAGGTCTCGGACGGGCTGGTCATGGTGTCAACTCCGTGAAGGTGACCCGGGCGGCCGAGGCGGACAGCAGCCGGGCGGGACGCAGCCGGGCCGTCCCCGGGACGAACTCCGGCCCGGGGCAGGGCAGCCGGCCCAGGGCGTCCTCGGTGACCGTGTCGGGCGGATCGCCGGCGGTGAGGCTCCGCACCACCGCGCCCCGGACCCCGGGCACGCCCTGCACGGTCGCGAGCACCTGCGAGCGGTGGACCGCGACGCCGAACGGGCGTACCCGGCGGCCGAAGTCGCGGACCAGGGCCCGCCGGACGGCGTCCTCGACGATCGGGCGCGGCAGCGACGGGTCGGCGGCGAGCGCGAGGGAGAGTTTCATCGGCAGGTCGACGAAGCCCTCGATGCGGAGGTGCGTGCCGGGCGCGGCCGCGGCGAGCAGGGCGTCGCGGAGCCCGGACACCAGCGGGGAGCCGGCGACCGGCGGCTCGAAGGCGGTGGTGGCGATCGTGACACAGACGATCCGGCGGATGCCGGTGCGCAGTTCCACCGCGGTGGCCCGCCCGACGCCGCGGAACTGCTGGGCGAAGGCCTCGAAGTCGGTCAGCGTGACGGCGCGGTCCAGGGTACGGATCGTCTTCGGGGCTGCGGTACGCATCTCCTCGAGCGTCTCGGCGTCGCTGCCGCCCTCCGCGCGCAGCGGGTTCGTCACCGTGCCGAGGCCGACGATCGGCGTCAGGACCTGGGTGAGCCGATCGGCGGGCAGGTTGCCACCGGATCCGCCGCCGGATCGGTAGCGGGCGACGACGGTGCCGGTACCGCTCGGCAGCCGGCCGGCGAACTGCACCTCGGCGACGCCGTCCGGGCGCTCCACGACCCGGAAGCGGCGGCTGTCGTCGCCCTCGCCGTACAGGGAACCGGCCAGGTCGTAGCGGCGGTCGGCGACGCGAACCTCGATCGCCGGGGCGTATCCGGCCGGGCCGGGGGCGGCGAGGTAGGCGAGCGGCGCACGGGACAGCGGGTAGCGCGGCAGGGCGACGGCGGGGTCGCCGGAGCCGAGCGTTTCGGGCCCGGCCGGTGACGAGCGGGCGTCCGAGGCGGGCACGACGTTGCCGAGCACGCTCAGCGTGGAGGCGCGCCACCGGCCGGCGACCGGCCCGTCCAGGACGAGGAGCGTGCCGGCGGTCTCCGGGTCGCAGCGCTGCACCGTCGCCGCCTCCGACAATGGCGTGCCGTCCGGGGCGAGGCCGGTGAGGATGACCTGCCGTCCCGGTGGAAGATCCACCTTCCCGGCGAGGTAGAGGCGGTCGGCCAGATTCGGCGCGGTGGCGGCCTGGTGCTGCTTGGGCTGCGAGCCGGTGACCGGCAGGACCGGGTCGGCCGGGCGGGCCACGAGCGTGCCGCGGGCCGTCTCCAGGTGGATCGTCGTGCTGCGGACCTTGTCGTTGAATTCCGTGCTCAGGCCGCTGCCGAGGGTGATCGTCGTGCACCGGGCGGACAGCCCGAAGTCGGACCGGGCGGCCTCCCGCGCCGCGCTGATGCGTCCGACGCGGACGGCCTTCTCCTCGAGGACGGCGACGCGTCCGGGGGCGGCCTCGGGATGGATCGCATCGAGGCCGACGATCCAGTCGCTGTCGTCGACCTTGCCCATGACGAAGTCTTTCCAACCCGGCGGCGACTCGCCGTCGCCGTAGGCGTCGAGGATGGCCTTCGGCATGAAACTGATGTCGGGAGCGACCGCGCCGAACGCCTGGGCCCGGCCACCGAGCAGCGCGACGGTGCCCGGTCCGGACGGCTTCGTCAGGTCGTCGGCCGCGGTGACGAGTTGCCCACCGGCCACCGTCAGCACGGTCAGCGGCGCGGTGACCTCCACCCCGGTCACCCGGGCCAGCAGCCAGGTCGACTTGCCGGCGCTTTCTTGCTGGGCGTGCGCCAGGACGCGGTCGCCGGCCCGGGCGCCGAGCGTGACGCCCTCGACCTCGATCCGGGTCGTGTCCTTGTCGAGCGGCGGGAGCACCAGCGGCCGCAACGGCAGCAGGGCGTTCCACGCCGCGCGGGCCTCGATCTCGGCGTCGGTCTCGAAGGTCACCGGCAGGCCGCCCTGCTCGGGGATCGAGGCCACGGCCAGGCCGGCCGGGACGGTGACGACCTGCGGCACGCCCGGCTGCGGGAACGGCTCCGCCATGCCCGGCAGCGTGCCGGCGCGCAGCGCGAGCAGCGCCTGGGCGGCGATCGGCGGCCGCGGCACATGCCCGAGCATCCCGGCCAGGCGGACCAGCGCCGCCCGGTCCTCGGTGCCCGGCAGGGTGGAGTCGACGGCGAGCCGGTGGATCGTCCACGCGAGCACGTGGTGGGCGCCGGCCGCGGCGGCGAGGAGCGCGACGGCGGGATCGTCGAGGGAACGGCCCAGCGGGAGGCCGGACCGGGACAGCCGGTCGAGGAGGCGTTCCAGGATCGCGCCGTACCGGAACCGCTCGGCATCCGGCACCGGGGTCTGTTCGCAGCCGCAGCCGCAGCCCTGCGTCATCGGCCACCGCCCAGATCGAGGCGCAGCCGCCCGCGCTCGGGTGCGTTCGGGTCGTCGCGCAACTCCAGGACCTCCGACTCGGCCGGGTTGATCACGCCGTACCCGATCTCGCCGAGCGACAGCCGGCCGAAGCGCTGGAACAGCAACGGCCGGGCGCTCTGCACTCCCGGGACGGCCAGCACGGCAGCGAGCAGCGCCGACAGGTACAGCGGCGTGCCGAAGGTGAATCGGTCCGGGTGGAAGAAGCCGGGCGGCGCCAGGGCCGCGCGGACCCGCCGGCCGACCTCGGAACGCAGTTCTCCCGGCGCGGCGCAGACGAACAGGGCGACGTCGAGCGGCACCGTCCGCGCCTCGCGGACCGCCACGTCGAAGCCGGCCAGCCGGAAGTGTTCGAGGTGACCGAGCAGCGCGGTGCGGAACGCGCGGTCCACGGCCAGCCCGCCGGAGCGGTCGACGTGGACGATCACCGTCTGCCAGGCGCCGGTCCAGCGGGCGACTGCGATCGCGTTGGCGACGCCGGGGAAACGCCGGGCCGCGTCGGCGTAGTCGGCCGGGGTGACCGCGCGGTCCTGGCGGCGGAAGGCCTGCGGTGCGGCCACGCGGACGGCGGCGTCGGACTCCGGTGCGGCGCCGCCGGCCGCCGGCAGCGGATTGGTGATCGCGGAGATCCGCGCCGTCGCGTCGGCGTCGCGCAACACCACGTGCCCGAGCGCGCCGGCGCCGAGGTTTCCTCCGGCGCCGGCGCCGAAGCGCCCGCTCACTCCCAGTGTCTCGCCGGCGGCCGGCGCCAGCCCGTGTACGCCGTCGCCGAAACGCAGGACCGGCCGCCCGTCCGGCGCGGTCTCCACCACGAACTCGCGGGAGAAGCGGCCGCTCGACAGCAGGTCACGGCGCACTGTCCAGGCCGCGAACGCGTCGTCGAGGGCGATCACCGGGAGGCAGCGGGCCGGATCGACGACGGTGAGCGCGGCGGCCGGCGGCGTACCGGGATCCGGCGGCTCCACCCGGGCCAGCGCGCCGAGGCCGCCGGTCACGCGCGGCCGCCAGGCCCCGCCGGGCGGCGGTGCGGCGGGAACGAGCCTCGGCGCGAGCGCCTCGGTGGCCGAGGGCGGCAGGCCCAGGTGGGCCGGCGGCGGCAGGGAGGCGCCATGCCCGGCGAGGACCACATTTCCGTACGCGCGAGCGCACCCGACGCGGCGAGCCGGGCCCGACTCCTGTGCCACCTCGGCCGTGACGACCAGGTCGAACGGCAGCGCGTCGGCCGGGTCCCAGGCGACGTCCACCAGCGCCGTGCCGGGCGGCTGCGGCGCGAGGACGTCGGTGACCGTGGTGACCCGGGTGACCCGGACGACGTGCCGGTGCCGCGGATCGGCGTCCTCGGCCCGGCCGGTATCGGGGGCCGCGGTCTCGGCCAGCAGCAGCAGGTCGCCGGCGGTCAGCGGGCCGGCGCCGCCGCCGGTGTTCACGAGGGTCACCTCGGTCGACCCGGCGGGCAGGGTGCACCGCTCGTCGCCCCAGGTGTGCAGCGCGATCCCGGAGCGCCACTCCCACAGCCGGATCCCGGCGACGGTCTCGAAGACCGCGGGCGACGTCGCCAGGATCAGCGGGTAGTCCTTCGCGCCGACGACCGCCGGCAGCCCCGCCGCCCGGGGCAGCACGGGGGTGCCGGCCGGCAGCGGGAACCCGTCGGCGTGCGCACCGTCGGGGGCGAAGGCCAAGGAGACGAAGGCGCGGGCCGAGGCGCCCTCGCCCGGCGCGTAGTCGAGCAGCCGCGCGTGCCGGGTCAGCGACGCGCGGGCGCGCGCGGTGTCCAGGAAAGCCTCTGTCCCGATCCAGTCGATGGTGTAGCTCTGCTGGTCGGCACGGTAGGCGAGGGCCTCGACGAGGGTCGTGGTGAGATCGACCGGGTCGTCCTCGCGGAAACCCGGGACGAGGACGGCGATCCGGTCGAGCATGAGCCGGCGGAAGCCTTCCCAGTCGCGGGCCCGGTAGTCGAACGACGGATCCGGTTCCGCCGGCGGCCCACTTTCAGAGCCGCCGCACCCGCCGCACCCGCCCGTCGCGCAGTCGCCCGTTCCGCCGCAGCCGGCCGCGAAGGAGAAGTCCACGGCGGACAGCCGGGGATCGAGGAAGGTCGGTGCGGTCGTCGAGCCCGGCCCGCTGACGATCGCCAGCCGGTACGTCGACAGGTCGAACGGCTGCCCGGCCGGCACCGTGATCGTGTATCCGGCCGCCTGCGGGCCCGCGGGGAACGTGCCGACGTCCCGCTTGACCCGGGGCGGCGGGAAGCGGACGCCGCCGGTGATGACCACGTTGTCGCCGGTGATCGCGGCGGCCGGCAGGCCGAGCGGTTTGACCAGCACGACGTCGATCTCGGTCGGGTCGGCCGTCGTCGCCCCGCGCCGCACCTCGAGGTAGTCGATGCCGGAAACGTCCGCCGGCCCCGCGTCGCGCAGCAGCGCGCGGCGGCGGTCGTCGCAGCAGACGTAGCGGGCGCCGGTCATCCGAGGTCCCTGGTGAGCCGCGCCTCGGCCACCGCGCCGGTCGCCCGGACCAGGTAGCTCACGGTGATTTCGAGAACGGCGTCGGTGGCGTCCACCGTGACATCCAGGAGGGTGAGCACGTCGCCGAGCCATTGCTGGATCGCCGACTGCAGGCTCGCGTCGACGGCCAGCGCGGCCGGCCCACCCTCGGGACCGAACACCAGTTGCCGCACCGGGCTGCCGAGTTCGGGCCGCATCACGCGCTCGCCGGGCACGGTGAACACGAGCAGCTCCAGCAGTTGCCGCACGTGCTCGTCGCTGCCGTACGCCACCTGCGCCGAGCGGCCGAGGGCCGTGACGGTGAACGGGAACGCCAGCCGGCTCATGTCGCCACCACCTTCATCTGCGTGCTGGACACCGTCGGCGGGCCGGCCGGGATCTGGTCGGCGGAGAGGCAGATCGCCTGCGCCGGGTTGATCAGCAGCGGCTGCCCGCCCGCCGTGACCCGGGTCGCGCCGGCGAGCCACTTCACGCTGACGCAGGGCTGGGGCTTGTTCCCGACCATGAACGGGCAGCCGGCGATCTGCCCGGCGTCGGTCAGGACGACGGCGGGCTTGCCGTCCACGACCACCCGCGGGCCGGACGCGATCAGGGTGATGGGGACGCCGTGCGGGCAACTCAGGCTCGCTCCGACGTGCAGGACCGGTCCGGGCATCAGGTCACCACCAGTGCCGTACCGTTGATCATCACCGAGTTGCCCATCAGCTTGATGGACGCGCCCTGCCCGTTGTCGATCGTGATTCCCTGCGCACCCATCACGATCGACGCTCCGGTCGGGGTGGAGACCTTGACCTGCGCGGCGGGCAGGTCGGACAGGGTCACCGTGACGCCGGTCGAGGTCTGCAGGTGGATGTTCGGGGTGACGGGCGTGCCGGCCATCGCGGCCGTCGGGACGCCGGAGGCGTCCGGCCAGAACGCGCCGGTCCAGATCGGACAGTCCGGGTCGCCGGCCTCGAACTCGATCCACACCGCGCTGCCGAGCTGGGGCAGCGCGATGATGCCGGCGCTGCCCTTGGCCGCGAACGGGAGGGCGGGCAGCGCCCAGGTGGACGGGAAGAGCCCGTACCGGTCAGCGAGCTGCACCTGGATCCGGCCCTGGAGCTGCGGGTCGATGGTGTTGAGCACGGTCGCCCGGTACTTGCCGAAGAACTTCGGCCCGGCGGTCATGGCGTCACCGCCGTCACGGTCGGCAGGAGGCCGTCGCGGGCGAGCTGGAACGCCTGCTTCCAGCTTCCCCGGCCCAGGGTGTGGGTCACCGAGCGGACGAACCAGAGGCCGTCGTGCGCGCGGCCGGCGCCTCGGACCCCGACCAGGGAACGGGCGTCGAGCGGCTGCCCGTACCGGGCGAGGTCCATGGTGCCGGTCGCGGTCACCGGGTCGGCCTCGGCGCGGCCGGCCAGCAGGGTCATGAGCACCTGGGGCACACTCATCTGTCCGGTCTCCAGGAACTGCGTCTTGGTCGGTATCAGCGGTCGCCGGGCCAGCGGCGGCTTGAGCAGGGAGATGTCGGGCGCCGGCATCGGGACCGAGAAGTTCGCGGCCTTGACGAACCCGATCGGCAGAATCGCCGCGTTGCCGTCGGCCGCGAAGGTCATCGAGTCGGCGTTGGCCGCGTTGTCCAGGTCGATGCTGATCGCGGGCTGGATCGGGCCGATCCGGACCTGCGGCCCCCAGTAGGCGGTGTTCATGCCGGGCCGCGGGCCGGGAGTCACGTAGAACTCGTACTTGGCGTCCTTCGCGAGCTTCGTCGCGTAGGCGAAGTCGGTGCCCTGCTGGTGTGGGAACTTCTCGGTCGGGTTGGACGGCGGCGCGAACGGCGCCGGGATGGTCACCGGGATCACCCCGAGCGGCAGATACTTCGCCATCATCAGCGCCACCTGGGCGAAGGGCGGCATCGCCGGGTACGGCATGCCGGTCAGGTCGGCGACGTCCATGTAGCCGGAGACGTCCTCGCCGGTGACGACCAGCCGGTGCTCGCCGGGGCGGCCGGTGGCGGTGACGTCCTGGCGCTTGATCGGGCCGTCGGCCAGCACCTTGGCGACCCCGCGCAGGGTGGCGATCAGGACCACCCGGACCATCGGGTCGAAGAAGCCGTCGGGCAGCAGGGACGTCGCGATCGGCGACGTCTTGGCGTACGTGAAGCTGAGCTGGAAGCCCGAGCGGGCGCCGACCGCGTGGGTGACCGTGGCGCCCTCCAACGCGTCCACGACCGCCCGCGGCGCCGGGGAGACGGCGACCGGTCCCATCTGGACGGTCAGCGTGACGGAGCTAAGCGCGGCCATGGTCGGCGATCTCCAACGGCAGCGGGATGAGCACGGTCCGGCCCTCGGCGCCGGTCAGCGCGGCCGGGTCGGCCTCGCCGCTCGCGTCCACGATGCGCCACCACAGCGCCGGGTCGCCGTACGCGTCGTAGGACAACGTGTCCGGCCGCTCGTCGCCGCCGAGCCGGACCTGCCCGAGCGCGACATGGCGGCCGGGCTCCGGGAGGATGCGCCGCGCCAGATAGACCTCGACGACGCCGTCGGCGCCGGTGCGGCTGACCACCGGCAGGCCGTGATACCGGCTGCTGGGCGGGAACGGCGCGGTCACGGCAGCCTCGACAATCCGAGCGCCTGCAGGCCCGTCCCGCGCCGGCGGGCCAGCCGTTCGCGGCGGCGGGCGGCGGTCAGGAAGAGCTCGGCACCCTTCGAGCCGACCGGCAGATCGTCGAAGGACAGCGCGCGCAGCCCCAGCCCGACGCGGGCGAGGATCGGGTTGAGCCGGGTGTCGAAGGCCTCCTCGGTGACGGTGAACTCGGTGATCCGGACCGGCATCGTCCGATTGGCCCCCAGCACGAGCAGCAGCAGCGGCGACGGCAGCGGAAGGATCTCAAGGGTGCCCTGCCGGGCGAGTGCCGCGGCGGCCACCAGGTCGCCGCTGGCCGGGGCGATCATCGTCTCCAGCTCGGCGAGGTCGGCGGCGATGCCCTCGGCGACCACCTCCGGATGCTGTCGCGGCTTCTCCAGCCGGTCGGTCGCGTCGAGCACGATCTCCAGCTTCAGCGTCTCCACCGGCGGCCCGATCAGCCGCAGCGCCTCCAACTGGTCCCCGGCGTCGGTGGCGGCGCCGCGCGGCGTCAGGGTGCGGGTGAGGGTCTCGGGGTTGTACTGGAACGCGACCGTGCGCACCACCGCGCGGCCGTCCGCGTCCATCACGACGAAGCCGCCCCGTAGCGTGCGCGGCGAACCCGGGAACGTGGTCATCGTGCTCCTTTCCGCCAGGTGCTCACGTCTCGACCGCCTTGCCGCGGCCGAGCATCTCCCGGACCACCGTGACCGGGTCGATCGACTCGGGCTCCACCTTGATCTGCGACAGGCTCGGCCAGGTGATCTCGCCGGTCTTGGCGTACGCGATCCGGCCCAGCGTCAGCCGGACCTCGGGACCGATCTGCGCCGAGACGGAGGCGACCTCGTACGTCCAGCGGTGCGAGAACAGGCCGTAGAGGGCGAAGATCTCGGCGACCAGCGCGACCTTCACCGCCGCCTCGAGCCGGCCCTTGGCGTACGCCTCGGCGTCGAACGAGAAGCCGTCCTTGTCGTAGTCGGCGGCGATCCGGATGCCACCCTCGCCCTCGATGCGCAGCCGCGGCGTGATGTCGATGCCGCCCTTGACGCCCGCCGCGCCGGCCAGGATCTCCGCGCCGATGTACGCGCCGAACGTGCCCTGCAACTCGGCGAACGCGGGCACGGCGAACGTGCCCCCGAGCTTCGCGGTGACCTTCGGATCGTCCTCGAACGGGTACAGCTCGCCGGCGAACACGACCGCACGGAGCACGACCGGGCCCACCCCGTACCTCAGGTCCAGCGAGCCGCGCAGCTCGATGAACGCGGTCACCCCGGGCACCGGCGTCGGGATCGGGAACTTGACGCCGATCCCCTTGATGATCGGCACCGTCCCGCCCTCGGCCGACGGCCACCGCCGTACGAGGACAATGTCACCGACCATGACCTGCCCGGTGAGCTTGATCCGCCGGTCCTTGGTGATCTCCACGCCGAGTACCGGGCGCAGGTCTTTGGTGACCTGGTAGCCGATGGTGCCCTTGCCCCAGTAATTGCCCTGCTCGTCGAAGGAGAGGTCGAGGGTGCCGTCGGCCTTCTCGGTCTTGACCGCGAGCTTGGCGGCGCCGGAGAAGCGGCCCTCCTCCTTGTCCTCGTCGCGGTTGTACTCGACCTCCATCGTGCCGCGGAAGTACTGCTTCCAGACGAGGTCGGCGCTGCCGCGCAGGAACAGGCCACGCTCGCTGTAACGGCCGGCGAGCCGGATCGAGTCGACCAGCGGCAGCGGCTTGGCCACCACGACCGACCCGGTGTACGTGAGCGACTGGCCGTCCCAGCGTGCCCCGAGCTGCATCTGCGTGTTGCGCACCGTGGTGACGATGCCGCCGGTCGCGTACGGGACGAGGCGGCCGTCCCGGGTGGCGAAGCCGATCTCGACGTTCGCTTCCGAGTGCGGGATCGAGCTGGTCGCCGCCGTGATCTTGCCGGACCAGCCGGTGTCGGAGTTCCACACCACCTTGCCGGCGGCGGCGCTGACGCCGGGAATCTTGCCGGCCGGGGTCAGCTCGCCGGTCGCGACGAACGCGCCGTTCGCGACCGTCGCGTTGAGCGTGCCGAGCAGGAGCGGCTTGGCCGCCGGGCCGACCGAGAACGTCAGCGTTCCGCTGGGCACCAGCGACGGCGACAACTGCAGCGACAGATCGCCGCCGGTGAACCGGAAAACCGGGCCCAGCGGGGATTTCAGCTTGTCGGCGGGGATCGGTGCGACCATCTTCAGCTCGTCCTTGGACCAGACGACGCTGAGGTTGCCCAGGAACGGTATCGAGGAGTGGATGACCCCCTCGCCCCGCAGGTTGCCCTGATCGTCGAGCTCGACCCTGGTCAGCTCGCCGGGGCTGAGATACGGGTAGTAGAAGGCGATCTTCGAGTTCCGCTTGTCGCTCTTGTCGAGCGTCAGCTTGCGGGCCTCGCCGGGTGCGGCAGCGGTCGCGTCGGGCGTGGCCGAGGGCGTGGCGGGTGCCGCGGGCACGGGCGCCGTGGCCGTCACCAGCGCCGCGCCGAGGGTGATGGGCGAGTCCTCCTTGGTGGTCCTGACCGCGCGGCTGTCCAGCGCGCCGAGCACGACGTCCGCGCCGGACTTCGCCCCGGCCGCGGCCCGCCGGTACGTCTCGATCCGCATGCCGGGGATGATCCGCCGGGTGAGCATGTCCAGCGGCGTGTCGCCGGTGTCGCGCACGACGACGTCCTCGCCCTGGCCGCCCGCGGTCAGCCGGATCGGCTTTCCGACGACCTTGGCCCGTTCCGCGTCGGATCCCTTCACCAGTCCGTCGCGCAGCAGGCTCTCCACCTCGAAGCTGGCATCGGCCGTGCCGGCGGGCACGGTGGCCTGGGCGATGCGGAGCTGCAACCGGCGTACGTTCGGCCCGCGCATCGAGGGATCACGGATCTTCCGGACCCACTCGACCAGGGCCTGGTACGTCTCCCGGCCCGAGGCCTGGTTCGTCGTGCTGGTCAGCAGCTGCAGGTTGGACGGGATCGAGGTGCCGCCGATCTGCTTCTCGACGATGTGGTCGATGTCGCAGCCGGACGCCTTGAGACTCGTGCCGAGGCCGGTGACGAGCTTCTTGACGGCCGAGTCGGCGAGCTTCGCGCGGACCTTCTCGTTCCCGGCGGGCGCCGGGGCCGCGGCCGCCATGATGGCGGCGGAGAGCGACTTCGTCGAGCCGAAGCCGTACGTGGCGAGCCAGACGTCCTTGTACTTCTCGCCGCCCTCCTTGTAGGCGGCCACCGACTCGTAGCCCGCGGTCGACTTGCCCTCGATGATCGGCGTGAACACGAGCCGGCCGCCGGTTGCGGCATCGGTGTAGGCCTTCTGCACCCACGCGCCGGCGCCCTTCTCCAGCGGGAGGGTGAACTGCGGCAGCTCGACGACGAGTTCCTCGGTGCCGAAGCCGTCGGGCTGGTCGGTGATGACGGTCAGCCCCTGCGGCAGGCGCTGGGCGGGCGGGACGGCGGTGCCGGGCTGGGCCGGGGCGGTCTTCGGTGCGGCGGCCGTGCCGGGCGCGGAGGCGGGCAGTTCGGCTTGCGTGGCGCCGCCGGCGGGAGCGCGGCGGATGAGCGCCGGCCCGGGATGGAAGCCGATCCGCGGGGTGCCGCCGGCGGCCAGGGTGCGGACGGCGCGGTCGGCCTCGGCCTCGAGCCGAGGATCGTCGGCCCGGACCGCGCGAGCCGGGGCGCCGGCGCGGGACTGCAGCACGTGGGTCAGCTCGTGGGCGAGCAGGCCGCGTCCCTCGGGAACGTCCGGGCGGTACTGGCCGCTGCGGAACGCGATGTGCTGGCCGAGGGTGAACGCGCGGGCGTCGAGGGCGGCGGCGGCACGGTCGGCCTGGGGGCCGTCGTGCAGGCGCACGTGGCCGAGGTCGCGGCCGAAGCGGGTCTCCATGTCGCCGCGGACGGCCGGCGAGAGGGAGCTGCCAGGCCCGGCGATCGCGGCGCGGACGGCGGAGGTGAACGACGGCCGCGGAGTAACGGCGGGCGTGAACGACGGCCGGGGCGTGACCGCGGGGCGGGTGGCGGCGCGCGTCACCGGGTGGGCGGTAGTCGCCCTACGGGGCACCGGCCGGACGGCCTGGGCGAGGCGCCTCATGCCGGACCACCCGCCCGGATCTCCTTGACCACGGCGGCGGCCACCTGGTCGGCGAGGCCATTCCCCGCCGGGACCGCCTCGGTCGGGCTGCCTGGCCCGGTCGGCTGTCGCAGGGCTCTCTCGATCGCGGCCGGTAGCGCGTCGGTGAGCCGTCTGGCCTCGGCCACCGACGCGGCGGTGACCCGGAGCGTGCCGATCCGCACCCGGATCGAGGGCTGCCCGTCCCTCTCGGATCCCGTGTTCATGCCGGCTCCTGCCAGGCGATGCGGGGGACCGGCTGATTCTGTTTGCGGAGTTCCTCGGCGATCTCGGCCTCGAGCATGGCCGGCCCGACCGGACGACCCGCCTGCGCGGCGAGGAACGCGGCGCCGAGCGCGATGTTGCGGATCGAGCCGCCGGTCAGCGGCAGGGCGGCCAGGGCGGCCCAGCGCATCGGCTCCACCGGCGTCTGTGCCGGGAAGGCCGAGGACCAGAGCCGGTGGCGCTCGGCCTCGGACGGCAGCGGGAACTCCAGCACGAACCGGAAGCGGCGCAGGAACGCGGGATCGATCGCCTGCCGCAGGTTGGTGGTGACCACGGTGAAGCCGGAGAACGCCTCGATGCGCTGCAGCAGGTCGCCGACCTCGGCGTTGACGTGCCGGTCGGTCGCGTTCGCCACGCCGCCGCGGGTGCCCCAGACGGCGTCGCCCTCGTTCCAGACCATCATCGCGCCGGAGCGTTCGGCCGCCGTGAAGACCGCCGCGACGTTCTTGGAGGTCTCGCCGACCCACTTCGAGATGATCCGGCTCAGGTCGATCACCATCACCCGCAGGTCCAGCGCCGACGCCAGGACCTCCGCCGCCATCGTCTTGCCGGTGCCGGACGGGCCACAGAACAGCGCGGCCACCCCGCGGCCGCGCCAGCTTCCGCGGCCGCCGACCCGGGCCGCGAAACCCCATTCGTCGAAGACCTGAGCCCCATGGCGTACGTGGGCCTCGACTCGCCGGAGCGCGGCCTCGGTGGCGGGTGGGAGCACGATGTCGTCCCAGCCGTACGCGGGCTCGACCAGGCCCACGCCGGGCAGCGGCGACGGCGTACCGGTGCGGGCGGCGACATGCCAGAGGGCGGCCTCGGCGCCGGGGCCGTCGGGGGCGTCGTCCATGGCCGCGGCCGCGCCGGCCGCCGCGGTGGCGATGCCCTTGACGTCGAGGCGGAACTGCGCGGCGACCCGCTGTAGGCCGCGCCCGAGCCGGGCGGCACGCTCGGGCCCGAGGGCGGCGGCCCAGCGGTGCACCGCGGACGCGGGGGAGTCCTCGCCGGCCGGCACGACGTGCAGACCGCGGGAGAGGCCGTCGGGAGCCTCGTCCCCGGCGAGCACGACGTGCCCGAGGACGCGGTCGGCGAAGGCGGCCACACCGGGAACGGGCGGGCCGCCGATGGTGGTGTCCACGATCAGGGCCGCGGAGTCCAGCATCGCCTCCCGGCTCCAGCGAACGGCGAGCCGGTCCCGCGCCTCGGCGTCCTCGGGTATGTCGGCGGCGGCGATGCGCCAGGCCTGGAGGCCCAGCGCCACGAGGGCGGCGGCGACGTCCGCCAGGCAGGAGCCGGGGACCAGCACGGCCGGCGGCAGGCCGAGCGGGCCCCGGGCGGCGAGGGACCGTCCGAGGACCGGCGACAGCCCCTCCGGCGTGCCGGCGGTGACCGGCATCGGCGCCATCCGGGCAGCCACCACCGGATCGCGCACGGGCTGGCCCAGCAGGCGGTCGAGCACCGGGCCGCAGAGCGTGAGGCGGGCCTCGATGCGCGGGACGGCGGCTTCCTCCTCGAGCAGCCCGAAGCGGGCGAGGGGCAGCGCCGCGGCGAAGGTCTCCGGGCCCAGCTCGCCGATCGCCCGGCAGGCCAGCCACATCGGGAGGCCGCCACCGGCGAGGCCGCCGTGAGTAGCCACCGCCTCGGCAGCGGTGCGGGCGACCGGTTCGGAGACGGCCGCCGCCAGCAGCAGAGCCACCAGTTCGAGCTCGGCGCCGGAGAGGGCGAAGCCGTCCGCCATCCGCCGCGACGGCGAATCCGGGCCGGCCGCGCCGAGCCAGGCGTGCAGCGGCGCGAAGGCGTCCCCGGGCGGCTCACCCTGGGCGACGCGGCCGAGCGCGGTCAGCGCCGCGGCCTCGGCCACGCCGGCGAGATCAGCCATGCGGCACCTCGGCGGTGTCCTCGGCCGGGAGACTGCTGGCCACGGTGGGATCCGGGCGGACGCCGACGCGGACCTTGACGGTCTCCTTGCCGGGCGGGAAGGTCTCCTCCACGTCCAGGAAGACGGTGGTCACCAGAAAATGCGCGCACGGGCGCATCGGGGACTGCAGCGCCGACCAGATCTTGGTGGACAGGTCGACGTCGACCGGTGCCTGCGAGACCGTGATCTGCTCGGGCTGCTGGGCCGGGTCGTCCAGGGGCTCGGCGGTCAGCGAGTCGAGCAGTCTGGTCGGCGGTTGCGGCACGGCGATCGCGCTGAGGATGGCGTGGATGAGCGGGCGGGTCACGATGCCGTGCCGGGTCAGCGCGGTGATGCCGAGGCCGAGCAGGACCTCGCGCTCAAGGTCGGCGCCGGTGGCGGCGAGCAGGTAGTGCAGGTCGAGGGCGAGCGGGGACGGGCCCTGGCGCCGGCCCAGCCCGTCGACGTGCGGCTCGTACATGTTGCGCCAGGCGGGGTTCGGGCCGGCGTGGTGCAGAAAGAGGTGCAGGCCGGCGGGCTCCGGTTGCGAGGGTGTGCCGTTCGCGGGCGTGGCCGGGGGACGCAGCGGCGGTTCGATGGAGACGGTGGGCGCGGCGAAGGCGCCGTACGCCGCCTTGACGCGTCGTTGCAGGATTTCCCGCAGCACGAAGGTGGTGGCGGGAATCGCGAAGTGGGCGGTCATCGCGGTGGGCCGCCCGCCAGGTAGTCGGACAGGCGCGGGCCGGGGCGGGGACGGCGTTCGCGCGGTGGCGGGGTCGATGGTGGGGAGGTCGTGAGGCGGACCTCGATGCGGCCGATCTCGACCACGACGGGGCCGGGCGGTTCGGCCGCAGGCAGGGGAAACTCGGCTTCGGCGCGGGCGGGGACGGCCCGGAGCACCTCGATCGCCGGTGCGGGATCGCGCGGGGTGACCGGGTCCGCCGGCATCGGTCGCTCGATCACCACTCGCTCGGCCCGCGGCGCGGCGACCGGCTCGTCCGTGGGGACGGGCTCGCGGTACACGACGGTGTGGACCTCGTGCCGGGCCTCGTCGCGCGGCGGTGCCACGGGCGTCGGGTGCACCGGACCCGGTGCGGCGGCCTCGGAGCCCGCGGGCGGGCGCGTTTCGGTCCTGGGAGGGTGCTCGGCGTCCATCGGCTTCCGACCGCCCGGCGGCATCTCGCTCCGGCCCCACCGAGCCTGATTCGGCGGGCCCCACGGCGTCTCGTCCGGCCCGCCCCACGGCGCCTCGTCCGAGCCGTCGGGTTGCGGCTCGCCGCGCCTGCCCGGCAGCCGACCCGGCTCACCCTCGCCGGTCCGCGCCGCGGAAGCCGGCGTGGATCCGGTCACGGGCGCGGAAATCGGCCCGGGTGCCGCCTCCGTCGCGACGGACAGCTCGATGAGGCCGTCGTCGTCCGCCCGGTCCTCCTCGAACCGGGACCGCGGCCGAGGCTCCGCGGTCACCACGGCCGCCTCGCCCGGCACGGTCTGGCCGGCGGCGCGCAACAGGGCCTCCGCGTACGCCGTCATCGCGCCGCCGCCGGGGACCGCGACTCGGTGATGATCTCCAGGTAGCGGCGGCGGCGCGCGGGCGGCAGGGCCAGGATCGCGTCTTCCGCCCAGCCGTAGCGGGCGGCGATCAGGTCGACCTCGCGCAGCAGCCGGTCGACCAGCAGATCGAAGTCGCGGGCGACGAACTCGGCCGGGTCGGCGTCGGCGGCCAGCTCACGGCCGCAGCCGGCGCAGGACAGCTGGATCCGCAGCGATCCGGCCGGGTCGAGCACCCCCCATCCGGCGGCGAGCCGCTCGAGATCCTGCGCGGTGAGGCGGGGCGCGGGCGGGTGTAGGCAGGTGCGCTCGGCCAGCCCCGCAAGGCCGCCGAGGCCGCTGGGCCCGTCCGCCAGGTCGGCGAGGACCGGCAGCCGGAAGGTGTGTGGCGTGCCGTCGACGGTCAGCGTGGCGACGGCGTCCGGCTGCGGCCGGGGCAGGTCGGCGATCGCGCGGGTGGGCAGCGGGAACTCGTTGTCGGTGCCGCAGGTGGGGCAGGTCGAGCGGGCCTCGAGCGGGCGCCGGGCCAGCGTCTCGTGCAGGGCGAGCAGGCGCTGGTTGCGGGTGCCGAGGGGGTATCGCAACGCGTCCGTGCCGTCGAGGGCGAGGAGGAACCCGAGGACGCGGTGGCCCGCTGGTTTGCGGTTGGCGAGCGGCCATAGCCGTACGATCTGGGCCGCGTCGGGAAACGCGGCCCGGACCTCGGCGGGAAGAGTGGGCGCGCTCATGGCTCGGTGTATGTGGGTTCCTTGGGCTCGACGACGGCGTAGTCGCGCTCCCAGCCCTCGTTCTCGAGTTTGATTTTGGCGATGGCGACAGCGTTGGCGTTGGCGTCGAGGTCCGGCATCGCCTGGTATTCCGACACCCAGCAGCGGTAGACCGCGTAGCTCAGCACGACCTGCCCGGCCTCGTTGAGCAGCTCGATGATGATGTCCTTGCGGAAGTCCGCGAGGGACACCTCGCCGCCGAGAGCCGAGCCGAAGTTCCACGTCTTGTTGGCCCACTGCTCGAACTCCGAATCGTGGGTGACGCCGCGCTCGCAGGTGATCGCGTCGAACTCGGAACGGCCGGGGGACTTGAAGGACGTGGACGGATCGCCGCCGGAGCGGTGCTTGACGACCTCCGTGGTGCGCTTGAGCACGGAGACCTTGGAGATGCCGGCGACGTAACGGCCGTCCCACTTCACCCGGAACTTGAAGTTCTTGTAGGGGTCGAGCCGCTGCGCGTTGACCGAGAACTGACCCATGCTGCGCTCCTGTCTCAGACGGCCGGCTGCACGATCTGCTTGAGGCTGATCACGACGAACTCGGCCGGCTTGAGCGGCGCGAACCCGATCACGATGTTGACGATGCCGAGGTCGATGTCGGCGGGGGGCGTGGTCGAGGCGTCGCAGCCGACGAAGTAGGCCTCCCGGGCGGAGACGCCCTTGAACGCGCCCTGGCGGAACATGCCCTGCAGGAAGGCGGTGCAGTTGACCCGCAGCTGCGACCACAGCTCCTCGCCGTTGCGCTGGTGGATCGCCCACCGCAGCGACTCGGACAGCGACCGCAGGATGTAGCTGGCCGTGCGCCGCACCGGGATGTACTTCCACTGGCTGGCGAGCGCGTCCGCGCCGTCCACCGTCCGCGATCCGAAGGCGACGGTCTGATAGATCGGGAAGCGCCGGATCACGTTGACGCCCAAGGGGTTCACCAGGCCCTGCTCGGCGTCGGACAGCTCCACCGAGGGGCCGTAGACGCCGGAAAGGAAGGCGTCGGTGCCGGCCGGGGCCTGCCAGACGCCGACGCGACTGTCGGTGCGGGCGATGACGCCGGCGATGGCGCCGGACGGCGGGTGGGAGACGATCGCGCCGGGGTGCAGCGGGTCGTCGACCCGGACGTTGGGGAACCAGGCGCCCGCGTGCGTGCTGCGCAGGCCGAGCTGAAGGGACTTCCAGGCCACGGCCGTGCCCACATCGGCCACCGCGGGTGGCGGGTCGATCAGGAGGAACGCGAACTTCTCCGCGCAGACGCGGGCGGCCTCGGCGTACACCGTCATGGCGTTGGTGTGCAGCAGCGCCTTGGGATCGGTGGTGGACGCCCTGACCAGATCGGGGAGGCACAGCAGGTTGAAGAACGGGTCGCGGGTGCCGAGCGCGGTGACGGCGTCCTTGAAGGTGGGCGACGCCGGCTGGCCGGCGGCGTCGCCGTCGCTGGCGGCCTTGGGGGTGGCGACCGGGCCGCCGGTGTACGGGAAGCCCAGCCGGTAGCGGGCCGGGTTCGTCACCTTGGCCTGGAGGTCGTACTCGGTCAGGGCCGACCCGGCCGCACCGCCCGGCGCGGCGAGGGACACCGTGGCGTCGTGGATCCGGTCGGTGCCGGGGACCGCGGCGGGCCTGCTGACGGTCAGCCGCAGCAGGGTGCCTCCCTCGTACAGGGCTCCCTCGACCGCCGCCCCGCCGAGCTTGCGCCGCGCCTCGTCGTCGGCGCGGATCGCCTCGTTGAGCGCGGCGACCAGGCGGGTCACCATCTCGAGCGGGCTCGCCGGCCGCGGCGTGTCCTTCTTGAAGACGGTGACAACGAGGTCGGCGACCGAATTGGGAGTGTCCGCCCCGCCGCCCGCGAGGAACCGGCCGACGGACAGCTTCAGCGACAGGTCCTTCTCGAAGGGGGCGGTCGGTGCGGCCCACGGCTTCATCGTGAAGACGGTGCCGGTCGCGGGTGGCCCCTCCGCGCCCTTGCCCAGCAGGGTGAGCGCGACCAGCGCCGAGCCGGTCACGGGATCGTTGACCACCGTGTCGGCCGTGCGGGCCTGACCGGCCTGTGTGGTGAGCCCGGTGAACCGCTCGACGCGCCCCGAGACCGGGTCGATCACCGTGAGGCTGAACCGCTTCTTGTCATGCGTCGCCGTGAAGGGGGCGGCACCGATCTCGAACGGGTCGACCTCAATGAACAGCGATCCACCCGCCGCGCCCGAACTGAGCGCCGTCAGGGTGAACGAGTTGGCGTTGCCGGCGACGTCCTGCTGCAACGTCGAGGCCGCCGCGACCGAGTTGGCCACGGGAACCCGCACCACGACCGCCTGCCCGCCGCCGTTGCCGAAGAAGTGCATCACCGAGTACGACAGCGAACTGGTCGGATGCAGCCCACCGAACGACCGCTCGAAATCCGCGTAGCTCAGGCACGTGATCGGCCGCAGATCGATGCCGGCCCGGGTAGGACCCACGAACAGCGCGACGGAGGTCGGCGCCCCGGTGATCGTTCGGACGCCGGAATCCAATTCACGGGTGTAGATGCCGGGATAGGTCAGATTGAGCACGTCGAACCTCCGACGGAAGGCGTTCGGATGGCCGCTACTGGGTGCTACTCAGCGAGATCACCCCACGCTAGACCCGTTTGTCGTGCCTGAACTGTCGTGTTCACGACCTCGTTGGAGGTACCCCGGCAAGAGGCATGCGGGTCTGCGCGCGATGCCAAGATCCTGGGTGCGGACGGAAGGAAGAAGGCTGGGTGGGGCCGAGCGGGGGTGGGTTTCGGGTCGTCCGTCCGCTGTAGAGTCGCCGGTATGGCGGCGGGCGCGGGGCGGGTGGTCGCGGGCCGCTACCGGCTGGTACAGGTGGTCGGCCGGGGTGGGATGGGCGCGGTCTGGCAGGCGCATGACACGCTGCTGGGCCGCGATGTCGCGGTCAAGCAGATCTGGATTCCGGGTGCCGACGATGAGCTGCAGGACCCGGGCGATCCGCTGGTGCGGCGGGCGCTGCGGGAGGCGCGGGCCGCCGCCCGGCTGCGGCATCCGGGTGTGATCGTCGTGCATGACGTGGTCACCGAGCGGGGTCGGCCGTGGCTGGTGATGGAGTTGGTCGACGGGCGGTCGTTGGCACAGGCCATCGCGGAGCACGGTCTGTTGACCGAGCAGCAGACCGCGCGGGTCGGGTTGCGGGTGGTGGAGGCGTTGCAGGCCGCGCACCGGGCGGGGATCGTGCATCGGGATGTGAAACCGGCGAACATCATGCTGGAGGACACCGGCCGGGTGGTGTTGACCGATTTCGGGATCGCGGTGATCGATGATGCGACCGCGTTGACCGCGACCGGGCAGATGGTGGGTTCCCCGGCCTATCTGGCACCCGAACGGATCAACGGCCGTCCGGCGGCCGCGGCCAGTGACCTGTGGGCGTTGGGCGTGACGCTGTACACGGCGGTGACCGGCCGGTCGCCGTTCCAGCGGGAGGACACCCAGGCCACCCTCGCCGCCGTGTTGACCGCCCGGCCGGTGACCCCGGCGCACGCCGGCCGGCTCTGGCCGGTGATCAAAGGACTGCTGGTCAAGGACCCGGACCGGCGGCTGAACATCGAACAGGCCCGTAGCCTGCTGGCCACGGTGGCCGACCCGGACCACGGGGCCCAGCCGGTGGCGGCGGGGCGCCGGCCCCGCTGGTGGCCCGGGGGCCCGCCGAAACGGCCTACTGCCGGCCCCGACGGCATGCCGGGAACGGTTGTCGCGCCGCCACCTACCCTCGCCGCACCCACGGCCCACCAGCACCAGCCAGAACCCGCTGCTGCCGCGCCCGTACCGGCACCGGCCACCACGCTGCCGGCCGCACCGGCTGCCGAGACCGAGGCCGCTGCCGCGCGGCCCGCGGCCTGGACCCGGCGGCCGGCCGTCATCCTGGCCGGCGTGCTCACCGTCGTACTGGCCACCATCAGCCCCATCGCATGGACCTGGCACACCGGCGACGCCCAACGGAAAGCAGCAGCCGTCCGGCAGAAGCAACAGGAAGCAGCCGCGCAGGCGGCGCTGTCCCGGAAACTCGCCGCGCAGGCGACCGCTCTACGGCCCACCAACGCGAACCTGGCAGACCTCCTCGCGGTGTACGCCTACCACGCCAGCCCCACCAACGAAGCCATCGCCAGCCTCCACACCACCCGCATCCACACCCACACCCACACCGACTACGTGTACGCGGTGGCGTACAGCCCCGACGGACGCCACCTCGCCACCGGCAGCCGCGACAAAGCGGTGCGGGTCTGGGACCTGGACACCGGCACCTCCCGCACCCTCACCGGCCACACCAGCTCCGTGGTCGCGGTGGCGTACAGCCCCGACGGACGCCACCTCGCCACCGGCGGCTTGGACGAGACGGTGCGGGTCTGGGACCTGGACACTGGCACCTCCCGCGCCCTCACCGGCCACACCGGCGACGTGTACGCGGTGGCGTACAGCCCCGACGGACGCCACCTCGCCACCGGCGGCTTGGACGACACGGTGCGGGTCTGGGACCTGGACACCGGCACCTCCCGCAACCTCACCAGCACCGACTGGATATGGGATGTGGCGTACAGCCCCGACGGACGCCACCTCGCCAGCGCAAGCTGGGACGACACGGTGCGGGTCTGGGACCTGGACACCGGCACCTCCCGCGCCCTCGCCGGCCACACCGGCTCCGTGGCCGCGGTGGCGTACAGCCCCGACGGACGCCACCTCGCCAGCGGCAGCTACGACAAAACGGTGCGGGTCTGGGACCTGGACACCGGCACCTCCCGCACCCTCACCGGCCACACCAGCACCGTGGACTCGGTAGCGTACAGCCCCGACGGAGGCCACCTCGCCAGCGCAAGCGAAGACCACGCGGTGCGGGTCTGGGACCTGGACACCGGCACCTCCCGCACCCTCACCGGCCACACCAGCGACGTGTACGCGGTGGCGTACAGCCCCGACGGGCAACTGGCCAGCGGCAGCCACGACGGCACGATTCGCCTGTGGAGTGACGGCATGACACCGGCCGCGATGGTCGCTCACATCTGCCGCACAACGAGCGGCGATCTCACCGCAGTGGAACGCGCCAGGTACCTCCTACCAGCCGACGTCGACACCCACGCCTGCCCCGGGACTTGAGATACTGGTGAGATCGGCCATGCGCCACCGCTGTGCCCAGGCCGGCACCTCGTCGGCGGGCAGTGGCTTGCAGATGTGGTAGCCCTGGGCGAGTTCGCAGCCCATCCGCGCGATGGCCACCAGGCTGCGCTCGTCCTCGACACCTTCGGCCACCACGTCGAGCGCCGAGGCGTGCGCGAGCTGGACGATGGCCGCGACGATGGCCGCGCCGTTGTCGGTGCTGAAGATCCGGGCGGTGAACTGCCGGTCGATCTTCAACTCGTCGAGCGGCATGGTGTGCAGGTAGCTCATGGACGAGTAGCCGGTGCCGAAGTCGTCGATCGAGACGCGGACGCCCAGGGCACGCAGCGTGGCGAGCACCGACGTGGCGCGGGCCGGGTCGGTCACCATGGCGGTCTCGGTGATCTCGATGGTGAGCTGGGCGGGGGCCACCGAGTGTGCACGCAGCCGCTCGGCGACGCGGGCGGGAAAGCCCTCGTCCAGCAGGCAGGCCGAGCCGACGTTGACGGCCACCGGCAGCGACAGCCCTTCGGCGCTCCAGGCCCGGTGCTGCGCGAGCGCCATGGTCAGGATGGCGTCGGTCAGGGGCAGCATCAGGCCGTTCTGCTCGGCGACCGGAATGAAGTGGTCCGGCGCGATCAGGCCGCGGGTCGGGTGCCGCCAGCGTACGAGTGACTCGACGCTGGTCAGTTCCCGGGTGGTGGCGTTCACCTTCGGCTGGTAGTGCAGTTCCAGTTCGCCGGCCTCAATGGCGTGGCGCAGTTCCCCGAGCACGGACAGCCGCTCGGGGGTGTGATCGTCTGCTGCCGGGTTGTAGAGAGCCACGCCGAGGTGGCCGCGCTTGGCGGTGTACATCGCGATGTCGGCGTAGCGCAGCAGTTCGGCGGCATCGGCGCTCGGCGACGGGTACAGCGCCGCGCCGATGCTGACGCTGACGTCGACCGCCACGTCCCCGATGTGGGCGAGCCCGCACACCGCGGCCAGCATCCGGTGGCCGATCATGAGCAGGTCGTCCGCCGAGGCCAGGCCGGGCAGCAGGACGGCGAACTCGTCGCCGCCGAGCCTGGCCACGGTGTCGCCGCGCCGGGCCGCGACGGTCAACCGGTCGGCGACCTCGCACAGCAGCACGTCCCCGGCGTGGTGGCCGAGCGTGTCGTTGACTTCCTTGAACTTGTCGAGGTCGAGCAGGAGCAGGCCGACGCTGGTGCCGTCCCGGCCCGCCGCCGCGAGCGCGGCCTCGGTCCGCTCGGCCAGCAGGTCGCGGTTGGGTACGGTGGTCAGGCCGTCGTGGGTCGCCCGGTGCCGGCTGTCCCGGGCCTGCCGTTCGGTGCTGCGCTGGTAGCCGAGCAGCACGAGCGCGCAGAACAGCACCAGCGCGAGGTCCAGGCCGGAGATGGCCAGGACCGCGAACTGCAGGTTCCGGCTCCGTTCCTGGGTCTCGCGCAGCGCCGTGCCGATCTCCAGGCTGTTCCGGGCGACGTTGGCAGCGGCCTGCTTGCGCAGGGCCGAGGCGCTCAGCGCCGCCTGCTCGGCGTCCAGGAGCACCTGCCGGCGGTCGCCGCGCTCGTCGGCGTCGACGAGGCCGCGCAGGGTATAGCTGTACCCGAAATAGGTGTTCTGGAGCATTTGCGCCTGGAGTGCGTCTTTGCGGCCGCCGTGGGCGTTGAGCCACCGCAGGTTCTCCTCCGCCGAGCCGATCGAGGCGATCAGTGGGGCCCGGCCGACCGCGTCGTCGGCCCGCACGAAGTCGACCAGCTGTTCGTACTCGATGCTGATCCGCAGGAAGATCTGGCTCCACTGCTCGCTGATCCGCTCGGTCGCGGCGATCTCGGTCGCGACGCGCGCGGTGTTCCGGGTGCTCACCACGGCCAGGCCGGCGAGCAGCGTCAGACCGAGGGCCAGGGCGGCGACGGCGCCACGCGCGACGGTGCGATGGAAGATCCGGGAAAGCCGCATGCCACCCCGCCTCTCCGCCTGCTTCGTCGACTGCCGCTACCTAGGCCATCGACCGCTTACCCCGAAGATTGAGCGGATCCGCGCCGATGAGCTTGACATGCGCTGGCTCCGGTTGATCCCGCTCCTCGCGGCCGCTGCCGGGTACGTGATCCTGCCCGCGCCCGGCCGCGCCGTGCCGCGCCCCGCGGTGGCGTTCCTGGCCGCGGACGCCGCACTCGGCTACACCCAGGAGATGACGACCGGCTTCGGCTTCGGCGTCGAGCGGGTCCCCGGCGTGTGGCACGACGAGGCCGGCACCGGCGTCGGCGACACCGCACGACAGTTCACCACCCTGCGGGACCTGCGGAAGAGTCATCCGGGAGGCCTGTCCGTCTTCACCCAGAGCGCGGAACTGCTCGCCGGTGCGCTCGCCCAGACGGTGGCGGCCGGTACGCCGGTGGTGGCCGTGGATTCCCCGCCCGCCACCGGATCGGGGGTGTCGCTGTATGTCGGCAACAACAACTACCTGCTGGGGACGATGCTGGCGCAGCAGGTCACCGGTCGGTTGCCCGAGTCGTCGGCGGGCGTCGTGGTGCTGGGCACCTCGGTGCCCGGCGCGCCCGCCCTGGACCTCCGGATCGCCGGCATCCGCGACGAGTTGCGCCGCCTGCGGCCCCGGCTGGAGGTGCTGGGCCCGTTCGACACCAAGCAGGATCCGGCCGCCAACCGGGCGGCGTGGCGCACCCTGGTCGAGGCGAACCCCGCCGCGCTGGCGTTTCTGGGTACCGGCGACGCGGACGCGTACAACCTGGCCTCGATTCGGCAGCGGACGAACGGTGCCTGGGCCGCCGGCGGCTTCAGCGTGGACCGGCGGGCCCTGCGCGCCGTCCGGTCCGGCACGCTCGTGCTGGTCTCCCCCGAGCCCTTCCTGCAGGGTGCGGTGGCCGGCATGCTGCAGGCGGCGCACGCCAAGTACGCCACGCCGCTGCCGCAAGGCTGGATCGTCACACCGGGCCTGCCGATCACCGCGGGCAACGTCGACCGGATCCTGGAGCG
>Ga0307516_10002373_pt1 | contig 25240 bp, 26 predicted proteins | sample 19_EM_MG_FD_203310 | JGI IMG/M metagenome (GOLD analysis project Ga0307516, IMG submission 203310) | Populus trichocarpa ectomycorrhiza microbial communities from riparian zone in the Pacific Northwest, United States - 19_EM | ecosystem: Host-associated > Plants > Roots > Unclassified | place...
ACGGGCGGAGGACAGTGGGCACTATTCCGGGTATTCCACTGCCCCATCGATATGGGTAGACTGTTCAATCCATGATCACATTCGCTCTTGTTTGCGGTAGCTGGTGAAACCGTGATGTTGCTCCGCCCGACTTCCAGGTTGGTGCCTCCGACAAATAATTGCCTTGATCTTGAGCACGTATGTACGGTCCGAGCCTTTGTCTCCTCGTACCTCGCAAGTCAGAATATCAGGCGCCGTTTTTTTTTTCATTCACAGCGCCTTTCGCTAGCTGAGGCGCGGCGTCATTTTCGATATCGTTAGTAGACACGGAACGAAAAAAACTTCTACAGTGACAGCAAATGATCAGGTTGAAATCCCATTGGGTGTATCTTATCGTGAAAACGTCAGGTAAAGTTATCGTTGAAAAATTGAGAGAGAAATCAAGCTTCCTGCCCAACGCCAAGGCTGTTGAGCAAACGAGAGTTTTTCCTAAAGTAGACTGGTAGTGGAAGGGACAATCGCCTGCCATTGCGAGTGGTAGACCGTAACGGGTCCATCCCAACTCCGCAAACCCCTCCACGAAGACACGACCCTGCAACCAACTGAAAACAAGAAACTTGCAAGAAACATAACTCCGCGACCCCGCCGTCGGAGGCTCGGTATGCTACCGCTACAGCAAACTACACAAAATACATCCCCGGTTTGGCAGGTTGGAACCTTTTCTCCCATTCTTCGATGTCCACCTCTCCTCTACTGTCAAGGGATTGGAGGTCTTCCTTCGTGAAATGAAACTCGATCCTTGAACAAACGAGCTGGAGAAACGTGAGTAAGAACGGAACTTGCTCTTGGAAATACATACATCTGCATCTTTAAGTTTGTTAGGCGGGAGTACAGAAGATTCCCGTACAAGGAGAGGACTTACAAGCGACCGGGGCGGGGATGGAAACACCTTTCGTTGCCCTTGCTTGTAGGTGGCACAACGAGTAAGCAAGTCCTTGGACACTGCCGCTTCGGTCAGTTTACATTCCATTCAACCGCCAACAATCGCTCACAAATCAGCATCAAAATGTTCGTTCTCATTGTGGAGGATTGTGTAATGGGACGACTTCCTCGCTGACAACAAGGTCAGTATCATCCATTCAGTATCCACGGGAACTGGCGACTCACTGCCCAAATTGCCAGCATGGCTCTGGAGGTAGAAGTTAGGGTAGAGGGGTGAAATCACGTCCGTATCGACCACAAGCCCTTGGGGTGGTTGGTCCACACTGCGACCAGCGGGTTAACCAGGCAGGAGAGTTCACCAACCATGGACTCACAAGTCACGCGATTGTACAAAGAACTTGAGGTGATGTCTGTGGATCTCCGTCAGCCAAGAACGAGGCCGGTGGCAGAACACCGGGTTCACCTCTTCCCGACGACAATAAAAGTAAGTTTTGGAGGCGCAGGGAGTTTCACTCCTTGTCCGGATAGGATTTGTCCGACCTCACGGATGGCGTCTTGCGGAATCGCGTTAGGCTGGGCTGAATTTGTGTAAGGTCACCCACCATGGATAGCCTCGACCTCCATATCCCGGACTCTCGGAAACTCTCCTTCCGAAACCCCGTCCCTTAAAAAGATAATACGGTCAGGTGTGACACCGTTGGACCCCTTGAAAACCCCGATCGCTTCCTGAGAAATAAAATGAGCGAAGAGCAGCGTGCGATTCACTGGTACTTACCACCATCATCTTCTTCAGATCGGCGATGGTTTCCAGTCTTCCCTGTTGCAGTCTCGCTAAAGCGCGGTATCGGGAGAATGTACCGTCCACAGAGAATACCACAGATGCGAGCGATGGACGATGGAGACCCGGTGACGCATGCCCGACGTCCGCACCTAAGGTTTAAAAACTGAGCCAGTGCTGAAGCCGATAGAAGCGGCAGTACCTACCCACGATCATCGTCGGAGCGGATTTGCACAGTTTCAACGAGTCGTCAACAGGGTAAAAGTTCACTCCTCCGACCTTCGCGTTGATTCTGGAGAAAAATGAATCAGTATGGGAGCAGCGAATGTGGGTTTTTACTCCACTTTAGACAGAGGTTATTGAAATACTGGTCGTTGAACTTGCTCCTCGAGGAGTTTGGATCCTTTTGACGCTATAATAATGATCGGGCGGAGGCGTGATGCAGCGGCTCTTGGAATAAGGCGATATGCTTACGATGCACTGGGTCATGAAACCATTCGTATCGCCCCAATGCTTGATCTTCTGCCTTATCTCTGGGGCTTGGAAGGGCAGGAAAGCTATGACCAGGAAGTGTGCCGCCATGTCCCTCACCGCAGCCTCCCTGGCCGGGATGTCTTTGTACCGATGGCTGGCCCACGATACGCACTCTTTCTTCACATCCCGTTCCACTCTCCCCAAAACTTGCTATTTAAGGGGTCAGTAACGACCCCGAATGCCGTACGCTGAGGTGCTCACTTCAACACCTTGGGGGTTTCCGGGTAAAATCCTTGGAAGGTGAAGCCTCCCAACCTCCGCCGTTTCTCCAACTCCACGTCTGCGAAACATTCCTACGAAACCGTCAAGGGCATTTGCGTGGTTATGGGTGGGAATAAAGTACCTCTGCTGTGGCAACACTCGACAAGACCCCTCATGATCTGCTCGATATCCCTTTCGTTCGCGAAATTGATCACCGCCCACTCCGAGATGTGGCTAGGTTGATAGTATTTCTTGTCCTTCATGTTCCACTGGCCAGTATTCTAAGGGGACACGTGAGGCTTTCGTCGCCGATATTGATAATCCACCCACGACCTACCGTCGGTTCGGTCTTTCCTCCACCAAAAGTAATTCCAAGAGACGGGAGTTTGCGTGCAGAAATTTGAACGGGACGAGAGCTGATTTCCGCGTTCAATCCCGATCTTGGTAAGTTTCCAGCACATTCCGCCTCCAGGTCCATGAGCATAGGACGGAAAAGGTGGGGTCCGGGAACTTACTCGTGCGGCTTCAATAGCCCGGAAGCGATCACGAGGTTTTTTCGTGGCCCTTTGTAAAACTTGGCCCGCAGTCTCGGGATCGAGGACCTTCTTGTACATCTGCTGACTAAGCCTGCAGAATTCGATCGGAATGACGGAAAATGGATCCTGTCGCGTTACTACCCCGATAGCATCGGGGCACTTCATCCTCTGGCCGTACATCAGCTGGTAGTATTCCTGCGGGTAGCCGTTAGAGTCTTCGCCGGTGACCTGTACCAACGCGCGTACCTCAACCGTGACCACCCGCTTCTCCTTCTTGTCCGCCTTCTCGAGCACGAATTGATATCTCCCGGCCATGGGATACAAGCCCATGATTTTGCGCCGAGGATACCTCTTCGTTGTCCTGAAGTTCACGGAAACTTCGAGACCCTTAATGAACCGAGTTAGCCCATCCCAACCCTTCTTCATCCGTTCTCGCGTGGAGGGGCTAGCGCGACTCTCCTCAGGTTCCTCGAGGATGAGATCTCGAAGGCTAAACCTGGATCCAAACAAAAACTGGTGGCACACTTGGGCCAGGTCCTGCCCGTAGCTACACGTCGAGTGAGATTTGAGGTGAATAAAATTTGGGAGGAAATGCGCACAAAACACCGACGCCGGTGTCTATGTTCAGGTAGAGGTCATCGCGACTAAGCCTCACGCTCCTGGTCACGGAGGTTAAACGGTAAACAAGCGAGACGCGAGGAATTTACTGGAAAATGGCGGGCCACAACTCCAACCCATGTGGAAGGTTGCTACTCTCGCCGCTCTTGAAGTAGAACTTGCTGGTGGGGGGGCAGTAATACTTTCTATCGGGAAATGAGGATCGCTCCATCAGGGCTAGTCGCAGGAGATCATACAGGGACATCTCGTGGCGCATGTACACTTGGACCAGGTTTGCGACGTGTTCCATGGTTCCGCCTTGGTTTTGTTTGAAGCGGGCAAGATCGCTACGTCACGGGAAAAAGGGTAGGTCAAGTGGGATACGTGGTTCCAGATACACTCACAGATTCGGGTTTATTTTTCCGACGAGACTCATAGTGACTGTGTAGTCGATGAAGTTACCATCAGACATACTGACTTCGAATGTCTACGCAGGAATAAGTAGGGATTTCGCTTGGCCAGAACGTGAGTACCTTGGATTCGGACATGTTTTTCAGTGTGAAGAAGTTGACGACACCATCGAATACACCTCTCGGTTCGAATTCTTGCGGTGCAGTGAAAGTTTGAAGTCGTTCAATCACGGCCACAGTGCGGGAGGGATTCTTGATCTGTTCGCCCTCTTGCTGCTGCTTCTTGTCCCATTTCTTGATACCTATCGTTATCGTGATAAGAAAAACGAGCGGCGTTGGAGTGATGCGTCCGTACAGACTACAGACACGCATTATCAGTGATATCGTTCGGGTGTGGTGATCCATCGATACTCACGATCATAATGGTAATAGTCCTTATCGGGGAGTCGCAGCTTGAAAGTGTTGGACAAGACACCGCACTGGTGACCCTTGGTGCCTTTGAACAGGTTCCCATTGCTCCTGAGGACCAACGGTTGGGATGACATTGTGGCTGGGGTGAGAAAAATAGAGATGGTATCCGAGTTTAAGGTTGTTTCTAAGGGCGGGTGTTCAATGGATATGCGTGCGTGCTAAAGGGCCAACTGCTGCTTACGTCCAGCGGTCCCTCGTCGTTGCAGAGTGAAGGATGGTCGAGGTACCCAGCAGGTACGATCTGACTTGGAACGCTCTGGCGCCGGGCCGCAACGATTAGAAGCGCTGTCACAAGATGAAGGGCTCTCTGATCGGCATTTGCCTCCGCCACCCAAAACCCCCGATTTTTGACCGACACTGCCCCAGCCACAGGCCACAAACACGCAGGGCTCTCGAAAAAGAAAATTGACAGCGAACCCTCGGAAAATTTTCCCGATGACGGTTCGTGCGGACCGGCGCATGCCGGTATGGCAAAGCAGCCCAGCGGCTAATTGACCCCAATGGTCCGACGTCAGCGATTGGCGACCCCAACGGTATTCATCGGCGTTCAAGCTAAGCTTCAAGGGGTGGCCAAACAGGGCCCTGTCCTGGAATCGTATGGGCCCTAGTACACGCCGCTTGCATACACCCGATTCTGTTGTGAAACACCTTTTAACTCGAGAGCCTCTTGTGGGACAAATGGCTCAGAGTAGCGAACCGCTCAATGTACTCCCGTCGTGCGCGGGCCGTACTGAACCGCAAAACTCGAACCATAAGCGCGCGGTACCGTCGTATCCGTACTTGGGCCGATCGGGTCTCGGAAGAACGGAGCGAACGTGAGAACTTCCCGCCGGCTATGGTGGGACCAAAATCGAAAGATTTGAACAAAGCTGGCGTTTCATGCGGATCCATCGGGAGACATCTACCTAACCTACGGCTACAGCTACCTGTCGCTTTACCTGGGGTTTAGATAGAATCTCGACAATCGGCAACGACAGGCACAACAGGAGCGGGGAGCAGAGGAACGACAACGTATGACAGCTGGATAGCAGAGGGCGGAAGAGATGAAACTCGTGAACGGCGGGTCGTTAAATGTATCAATAAGGAAAAAATGGAAGAGAAAACGAGGTTGGTTCAACATCCGTGTGGATCACAATAGCTGGACCAAATCCCCCTATGGTTGATCCAACCAAAATCGTTGAAATCACCACCGTATGGGTCGTAATAATCGTGAGTTGGGGTAAAGATGATGGAGGCGGAGGTAGGTCCTGGAAGGTGTACGTCCAGGAAAGCTTGTGGAGTGGCTAGTGGAGGCGGATCGAGGTCAATGAAACGCGACGTGGAAACGAAAGAAAGGGCCTAACCGTAAGTATCTGCAGCGGCCTCCCGGAGGATATCATCAAAGGCGTTACGGCCCTTGTTATCAAAGAAATAGGGGTGCATGCGCAACTCCTCTGTAGAGTACCGAGTACGAGGGTCCTTGCGGAGCAACTGTGATGGTTCACGTGAGCGTGTAACTCGGAGGAGAGAGACCGATCCCACATACCCCAGACAATAAGTCCTCTTCAGCTTCGGAGATCTTCGGTCGCCTCCAGCGGAAGTACGAGACACCCATCGCGACAGCGTCCCACTCCAGATACTCCCACAACTTATCATCGTTTGCAAATAAGATCTATGAATCCGTGTTAGCACGCGCTCAAACAACAAGATGGGATGAACGAGCGGTCGGGAAACCGAAACTCACATCACCGGCAAGTAGATCAAACATGGTGCACCCAAGCGCCCAATAGTCTACCGTCGGTCCGTAGGACTTTCCACTCAAATATTCGGGAGCAAGGTATTGGCGCGTGCCGACAAGTTCCTTTGAGTACTTCTTCCCGCGTCTGACCGGTTTGTCGTGGATGTACGCGGTGCCGTAGTCGAATATCCTGATGTTGTCGTACCGGTCGACCAGCACGTTCTCGGGTTTGATGTCCCTATGGATAATTCCCATGTCATGCAACGAAGCGATCCCAAGGGTCATTTGGGCGATCCACCTCCTCATACGGCGAGGGTGAATCCTCTCGACGAGGAGCGAATGCATGTCAGACCGGAGATGATCCTATGCCACAACAGTGTCATCATTCGTGTACGGAAAGAATGATTGGCCGAGCGAGTTCACGTACCATGGCAAAATATACGGATTTTTCATCCTGAAAAACACCATGGCAATCCATCACGAACCTACTGGGCTTCGAACCCGAGATGACCTGATACGCTTGCAACTCCGTCTGCAGCGCTTTCAATTCCTTCGACCCAGGCACAACCCGGCGCTTATCCACGACCTTCAAACAAACTCTCCTTCCACTCGCAAGGTCCCGAGCGGACACAGCGGAGCCAAACGCTCCGGAGTGAAGTTGGCGGAGAAACTCGAATGGCCCAAGTCCCTGGGTGATCGGTTTCGCGGGAGACAAACGAGCGGAAGGCCAGTGGAGACCCCTAGATCTTCGTAGCGTCCTATGGGGAGTGGCGGGTAACGGATTTGCCGAAGCTGGGCTCTCCAGCGGAAGCCCGACGCATCGCATCACCGGGGCGGCCGGGAGATGACAGGGGCTGATTGTAGGAAGCCCAGGCTCGTAATAGTCCTGGTCCTCGTCTGGGACGTAGATCACAGGGCACGCGGGGAGGCCCCTGCGTGTTTGGATACTCGGTTGGACAGCGGTTCCGTTGTGGTAGATGCGTTCTCGGCGGACGGCGCGTGTGGAGAAAGGCATGTTAAGTCGTAAAAGTTCGTGACGTAAGAGAGAAGAGGAATTAAGTGTGGAGAGTAAGGTGGGGAGGAGCGGCACCTGCCTGCGATGCCGAGGGGGAGGGGGAGGGGTGGGCCTAACCACCCGCCAGCCAAGTCCTTATAAACCCCTCAAGTGTACCGCTTTCCAACATACCCAAATGGCTATATAGCAACGGTAGAGCCATCAAGCCAATCAATGATTGGGGTGAAATGATTGGGTTTCGGCCCCAATGCTCGGCTGGTCGCATAGGGATAGTACTCACGTGGCAGACACAGCCAATCGATGAAGGTGGACAATACGCAGCCGGTCCTCGTGGTGTGGGGCTCACGCGAGGAAATGGCACTTCGCGGAACCCTGTCAGTGTTGGTTACCTTTGTGGGGCAAGCGAAGCGATCATCCGTGTGCGCTGGACGATCGCGGTCGATCATCTTTGCTGGTCCCACCAAAACCCAAAAATTTAATTCCGGATCTCGCACACGCTGCAGCTTCCCGCCCACAGCTTGAGTAGTAGGGACCCATACCAGGGCAAGGGTTCGTACAGTACGGATAAATGGATGACAGAGAACAAAAGAGGTACAACGGTGATATACATAATATAGCAGTAAGGACGTGGAAGGGGGGGTACAATGGCGACACTTGCGCAGCAAGTCTCTGACCTGGGACGTGTCAAACATATGCGTAAGTGGAATGAAGGTGGTATCCGTCCAAATCATGGACGTACCGGATAATTGTGTGCACGAGTGGAAAGAGCCACGACGACCTTTTACATTCGTCTCCAAACTCGCATCGACCGCATAGTCGGTAATCGAACTCGGATCGACTGGCGAAGTTTCCGGAATCGCGACTTGGTCCTATTCACAGCCCTTTGTCTCATCGTAGCCTTTTTGTGATGGCGGATAGTAGGTGGTGTTATCGACATCATCGCAATTGTGATATCCTCAGCGAATAAGCCGGACTGGCCGACGTAAGAAGAGGTCGGCCTTGGACGACGACTGGTCCTAGATCCGGCCCTTGGACCTGAGGCCCACTTCGTACGGCCAGCATCATCCTCGCATTCCTCCACAACGGGTGATAATTGTTTCTGGGGACGTTCCGACATTGAGGTGGTAGGAGATCGGGTCTGGTAGGGTCCAAACCCGGAGGACGAGGAGGATGTGGAGGATGTGGAGAAATTTGATCCTGTGCGCTGGCGGTGGTGGTCCTTGACGGGGGCCACTTGGTTATTCTTGGCGGCGGGAAATGGGACGGAAGATTTTATGAAGGCAAAATCCCGAACGATCGGGTGCTGGGACATGATGGTGAGCTCCGGTTGTCGGACGCACAGGATGGAAGCAGTGGATCAGAAAAAAACGAGGGGGGTGGGCAATTTTCGTCGCAAGAGAAAGCTGGAGGGCGTGGGTTGTGCGTGTGTACCATGAGGCCACCCCTGCAAGCCGGATGACGTAGACGCTCGATATCGGCGTATTGAAACACGGCGGATCGGCGATAGGCAGTACCCTCGAATGAAAAGAGCGTGGCCACTATCCCAGCCATCCATGGGGGCGGGAAGTTGGGGCGCGGACCGCAGACGCAGACGGTGGTAGCAGGCGTGTCGAACGCGTGTCGTCGGCGAAGCTCGAGCGCTCACCCGCCACAGATCCAAGTCCGCGAGGTCGCCAACGAAGCGAAAACAAACCGAACGTAGCTTATTTTGGTCGAGCTGCAGAAGGCGCGATAGGCAATCCAACCTCGAGTTGAGAGGGAGGCTGCTCTGAATAGCCTAGCCAGAGTTGTGGAAGAGGGCAAAACATCAGTAAAAGCAGCGATCGTAGTCACTGATCGTGCCCACACCTCGTTTACCACGTCGACACCACGGCCAAAAACAAAATGGACTGGCCTTTCGACCCGGAGGACGAGGATATGTTCCCACAAGATTATCCATCCAAACCGAACATTACCACTGGTCTGTCGTATCTGATGAATACTCGGGGGAACTAATTCGCTTGACGTTCGCCGTTCTGTTAGCGGATGAGAACCCTCTCGCAGGTTTCAAGTTTGGCAGACTTCCGACAGAACCCCTCGTCAATATCTTCCGTCACGCACGCACAGATTCCGCACTCAACGCCTATATAGACACATTTCGCTATCCGGTCGCTCTCTCCCAAGTGTGTCGCTACTGGAGGACCGTGGTCCTCGGCGCACCCACGCTCTGGGCAAACATCGATGTCCCGGAATATCACACAGAAGAAGCAAAAGAGGCCGCTCGAATCTACCTCGAGCGCTCCAAAACGTGTCCTATCTTCCTCACCTGGTTCACGGAGGAAGAGAACTTCCACACCGACGTTCCTGCGGTCGTCCAGAACATAATCATCCCCGGGGCGAAACGTTGGCAGAGGATCACTCTGTTCGCTGGAAACAGAAAAGTTCCAGACTCTTTACTCGCCGCGATGGAATCCCTCAACTTCCCAATTCTCCAGGACCTCGAGATTTCCTGCAAACCATTCCTGGATTCGTATTCTCCCAAATCCACCCTGCGACCCACTGCCCCGCTTTTGCGTCGTTGCAGACTCCGCGACATCTCTTCCCTCCCACCGCCATCAAACCTGGTGGTTCTCGATTACGTCTTCTTGGAGTCCGGATGGTTGTCGGACTCGTTCAACCTCGACCCTTTACTCGAGTTCCTTCCGCATGTCGCCCATTCCCTGGAACACCTACGATGCGGGCCGCCACCCATTTCCAGGGTTCATTTCACGCCCCGCGTATCCAAGATTCCCCTTGAAAATCTCAAGTCCATACATACCATGGAGTCCCATGCCATCATGGATCACATACTTGCGCCAAATTTGACCTACTTCGCCGCTTCCTATCCCCCCATCGCAGATGCAGTATGGGTAGCCGGGGTGTTCGAAGGTTTCTCCGCTCCGAAGATGCGGTCAATCAGATTCCGCAGGGCCCCCCTGATACCGCTCCTCACAACACATCACCTTCCTTCGATGTTCCCCCAACTCGAATCGGTTTTGTTTTACGACTGCCCGGGCGAATTAGCCTTTGTCCCCCTGCTTGAGCCACCCAAGCCAAAGAAACCGTCGTCCTTGAAAAAGGCATCCAAGCACCCACCGAAGCTTCGGAAGGTGGAGAACCCGTTCCCCCACTTGAAAGAACTCACGATATCGGACATGACGATCTGGCCCTTCCTCCAAGCGGTGATCGAAAAACGCCTTAAGAACGGCGACAAGTCCCTCCGAAAGATCCAGTTGCCAAAAGGAACGATGGGAAATACCGTCGTGTCGAATCTTCGTCGGTGGCTCCCCGCACATGGTATCGAGCTCGCCTCGTACTACCCTGAAGAGTTGCCGAAGTCCGCACCGGAGTTTCTGGACAAATTCTGCGACGAAGACAACGACCTCTTCGAGCTCGTTTCGGGGGTCTAGGGGGTGGATGAGATAACGACTACGACGAAGGTGACGACTGCGACAACTGCTGGGACGAAAGGGGCCATGTCCCCATCCTTACCACGAACTCCTTCGGTACCTGAACCAGTACTGGCATGAATTTTGCGATGACTATAATGACAGGAGGGAGACGATTTTTATGACGGTTGATTTCATTCCCATGTCTACATGTCTACTGTTTTTACTCCTTGCGTTATCTTTGAACCGGCTAGTTCGCCGCAGATGAGTGGCAGCCTGCCTGACTTTTCACCGGGCAACTCAGACTCGTTGGGAAATCTCAGTGTGGCAGGGGTTGCTTGATGTAATCGACTCAGGGTTGTACTAGGTTAACTGTGACGGTGGTAAACTGAAGCACCGACGAGCTGGTGGTTATCTTCAATCCACAGAGGGCACGACGAAGTTGAGAGATGGGCCACCACGCTGTCGCCTACCTCATTTGGCAGCATTCAGCAATAAACGTTGAATGCATCAGAGCCGGTTGAGAGCGCGTTATTAACGAACGCATATCATGGGAGATGGAAGAACGAATCCTACAGCCTATCCAAAACATAGGTGAGAAAGTCCTGAAGGAGGGGGTTTTCAGATAGCCACGATGCTTTCTCTTCTTTGAGGTTTCTGAACCCCCATGGATATGGCATATCGAAACACGGCGGATTGGCGATGGGCGATCTCTCGAATTAAAAGAGCGTGGCTACTAACCCAGTCATCCATGAGGGCGGCGAGTTGGGGTGCAGATTACAAGCAACGGTAGTGGGCGTGTCAAACGCGTGCCGTCGGCGAAGAACGGGCTCGAGCGCCCACCCGCAGCAGATCCAAATCCGCGAGGTCGCCAACGAAGCGAAAACAAACCAAACACAGGTTATTTTGGTCGAGTTGCAGAAGGCACGATAGGCAATCCAACCTCGAGTTCAGAGGGAGGCTGCTCTGAACAGCCTAACCCTAATCAGAGTCGTGAAAGAGGTCAAAACAGCAGCAAAGGGTAAAGGAAGGAGGTTGTAGGAGCGCCGGAACACAGGTGAGGCAGTTGTCGTGGCGATCACGCTTGAACCTCGTTCACCACCTCGAAGCTGAAGCCAAGACAAAATGGAGTTTTTTTTTTTGACCCGGAGGACGAGGATATGTACCTACAAGATTATTCACCCAAACTGAAAATTACCAATGGTCTGTCGTGCCTATCGAATGCTCGGGGGGCTGATTCACTCAACGTTCGGCGTTCTGTTAGCGGACGAAAACCCTCTCGCAGATTTCAAGTTTGACCAACTTCCGACAGAACTCCTCGTCGAAATCTTCCGTCACGCACGCGCAGATTCCCTATCCGACGTCTACGACGAAAAGCATCGTTATCCAGTCGCTCTGTCGCAAGTGTGTCACCACTGGAGGACCGTGGTCCTCGGCGCACCCACGCTGTGGACATACATTTACGTCCTGGGATATCACACAGAAGAAGCCAAAGAGGCCGCTCGTATCTACCTCGAACGTTCCAAAACATGTCCTATCTTCCTCACCTGGTTCACGGAGGAAGGGAGGCCCCGAACCGACGTTCTTGCAGTCATCGAGAATGTAATCATCCCTGGGGTAAAACGTTGGGAGAGGATCACTTTGCTCGCCGGAAACAAAGAAGTCCCAGACGCTTTGCTCGCTGTAATGGAATCTCTCAACTTCCCAATTCTCCAGGACCTTGGAATTTCCTGTAAATCACCCCGGACTCGTATTCACCCAAGTTCATCCTGCGCCCCAATGCCCCGCTTTTGCGCCGTTGCAGACTCCGCGATATCCCTTCCCTCCCACCACCATCAAACCTGGTGGTTCTCGATTACGCCTTCTTGGACTCTGAAGGGTCGACGGACTCGTTCAACCTTGACCCTTTACTCGAGTTCCTTCCGCATGTTGCCCATTCCCTGGAACACATGCGATTTGGGCCGCCACTCTCCTCTGTCAATTTCACGCCCCGCATATCCAAGATTCCCCTTGAAAATCTCAAGTCCATACATATCAAGGAGTCTCATGCCATCGTGGGCCACATACTCGCGCCGAATTTGACCTACTTCGCCGCTTCCTATTCCCCTGTAGCGCATCCAGCGTATGCAACGTGGGTGGCTGGGGTGTTCGAGGGTTTCTCCGCTCCGAAGTTGCAGTCAATCCGATTCGACAGGGCCCCATTGTTACCGCTCCTCGCCACGCATAACCTCCCTTCAATGTTCCCCCAGCTGGAATCGGCTCTGTTCTTCAATTGTTCGGACGAGTCGGCCTTTTTTCCCCTGCTTGAGCCGCCAACACCGCTGGAAAAAGCATCCGAGCACCCGTCTGGGCTTCGGAAGGTGGAGAACCCATTCCCCCGCTTGAAAGAACTTACGATATCGGACATGAAAATTTGTGTCCCTCTCCAGGCAGTGATTGAGGAGCGTCTTAAGAACGGCGACAAGTCCCTCCGAAAGATTCAGCTGCCAAATAGAAAGATGGGAAATGCCGCCATGTCGCATCTTCGTCGGTGGCTCCCCGCACATGGTATCGAACTCGTAGCATACTTTCCTGAAGATTTGCCGAAGTTCCCACCAGAGTTCCAAGACGAACTCTGCGACGAAGAAACCGACCTCTTCGATCTTGTTGCGGGAGATTGGGGACGAATGGAATGGCGAGAACGACGAAGATGATGGCTGCGGCAGCTACTGGGACAAGTGGGTTATGTCCCGTCCTTATGGTACGAACTCCCTCCGTACCTGGACCCTCACCAGTACTAGGGGATGGATTTTGCGATGACTATATTTTTACAACGGCTGATTTTATTTGCATGTCTCTGTTTTTGTTTGCGTTATCTTTGAACCGGCTAGTTCGCTGCAGACGAGTGGCGGCCTGCCCAGCTTTTCACCGGGCAATTCGGACTCATTGGCGAATTTGCAGTGTGGCAGGAATTTGAAACTTGGTTTCTTAGGGCTATACTAGGTTACGATCTGGAATGAAAAAAAAAAGACTACGCGAACAGAACGGTGGTCGACATTGAGGGGGGCCGACAGCGGTGGGGGGTGGTGCCGACGTCGGTGACCGTGATGTGCAAAGGGAAACAAAGTGGTCCTCCAGGAAGAAGCTCGAATGTTCTCAATAAACGTCAAACACGCGCGTAGTTCGGTGGGCCATCATGGAACGAACGCATGTGACGGGAGATGGAAGAACAAATCCCACAGCCCGTCCAAAGCATAGGCGAGAAAGTCCCGAAGGAATGGGTTTTCAGCTGCTCACAATATCCTCCATTCTTTGAGGTTTTCGAAATTCGCATCCTCCGGCGCCATGAACCACCCCAATGGAATGTCGGCTCTATGTAGGAACTCGATGAGACACAACAAAGGTTCCACATCATCCGACACGTAAGGTTCTGCAAGGAAAACGTTCAGTTCAGACCGAGGCATGAAGACAGGGTCCATAGGGCATTGGTAGGCCAGGTATTCCGGTCGGTTTCCTGTATATGCGGGGTTCTCGTTGTACGTTTTCTCTGATAAAGAGAACGGCCCTAGAACCAATGTTTGTAGTATAACTCCCGAGCGATTCCCGCTTCGTGATGTCAGCTCGCCCTGCATACGCATTGAACCGGTGGATGCTCACTATGATAGCGTATCACAACCGGCAACGCATGTCGCTCATCATTTGTCAATCCCATCAGAGCTCGTAATCTGGCGAGTTCAGTTAGGGCTGCAGGGGACGTGGTGGGTAGCCTGGCGTAGGCTGGAATCCAAGCTCAGGCTCTAAATGCAGCCACAGTTGTAAACAAGTTCAAAGCTCAAAGCCGGCACGTGAAAGGAAGCGCGCGAGCCACTCGACCGTGGCGGTCGCGCTTAGACCTCGCCCACCACATCGACACTGCACCCAAAGACAAAATGGCGTGGATTTCTGACCCAGAGGACGTAGATTCGCACCAACAAGCCTCTTCACCCAAATCCAAGATTATCAATGGTACATCTCATTCGTAGAATACTCGAGAGGGTGATTCACTCAGCGTTCGCCGTTCTGCTGCAGATAACGAGAACCCTCTCGCGGATTTCGAGTTCGACAAGCTCCCGACAGAACTCCTCGTCGAAATCTTCCGCCACGCACGCGCAGATTCGCTATACGACGCCCATGGCGAAAGTCATCGTTACCCGGTCGCTCTGTCACACGTGTGTCGCCACTGGAGGACGGTGGCCATAGGCGCACCCACGCTATGGACAGACATTTGCGTCCTGGAATATTACTCAGAAGAAGTCAAAGAGGCCGCTCGCATCTACCTCGAGCGCTCCAGAGCGTGTCCCATCTTCCTCACCTGGTTTACGGAATCGGGACGGTTCTACACCGACGTTCCTGAAATCATCGGGCACCTGATCGTGCCTGCGGCGGAACGTTGGCAGAGGATCACTTTAATCGCTGGAAACAAAGCAGCCCCAGACGCCTTACTCGCCGCAATGGAACCCCTTGACTTCCCGATCCTCCGGGACATCGAGATCTCCTGTGTACCATTCGTAGAGCCGTTTTCGCCCACGTCTACCTTGTGCCGCAGCGCCCCACTTTTGCACCGATGCAGATTCCGCAACTTCCCTTCCCTTCCACCACTGCCATCGAACCTAGTGGTTCTCGATTGCGTCTTCATGCCGTTAGCCGTGTCATCGGAGCTCGACATTGACCTTTTACTCGAGTTCCTTCCGCATGTAGCCCACTCCCTGGAACACCTACGATTCGGGCCGCCTCCCGCTTCCAAGATCCATCCCACACCCCACACACCCAAGATCCCTCTCGAAAATCTCAAATCCTTGCTTATAACCAACTCACACGTCATCATGAACCATATACTTGTGCCAAATTTGACCTACTTCATCGCACTCTCCTCTCCTGAAGCAGAAACAAGGGAGACAGCCGAAATGTTTCAAGGATTCTCCGCTCCCAAGTTGCAGTCCATCCAATTCCAAAGAACCCCACTGTTACCGCTCCTCACTAAACATAACCTCCCCTCGATGTTCCCCCAACTCGAATCCGTCCTGTTGTCCGGTTGTGCGGACGAATCGGCCTTTGTTTCCCTGCTTGATCCGCCCAAACCGAAGAAACCGTCGTCGTTGAAAAAGGCATCCAAGTACCCACAGAAACATCGGAAGGTGGAGAACCCATTCCCCCACCTGAAAGAACTCACGATATCGGATATGACGATCTGGACTTCTCTCCAGGCAGCGATCGAGAAACGTCTCAAGAACGGCGACAAGTCCCTCCGAAAGATCCGGTTGCCGAGGGGAGACGCGACAGAAACCATCATGCCGCACCTTCGTCGGTGGCTCCCCGCACAGGGCATCGAACTCGCCTTGTACGATCCCGAAGAGTTGCCGGAGACCGCGCCAGAGTTCCAGGACGAACCCTGCGACGAAGAAAATGCTCTCTTCTTCGAGCTCAGCATGGGAGGGAGCGGATGGGACGATGACGATGACGATGATGATGATGACTACTACTGGACCGAGAGAGCCATGGACCATCCTGACTACGAGCTTCCTTCGTACCTGGACCCTAACCTGTACTGGAACGAATTCGGCGAGGACCACGATGATGAAGAGGATGGATACGAGGACGAGGACGAGGAAGATGATTTTTACATGTGAGGGTTGGATTTATTCGCCTACCCCTTGCTTTTCTTTTTTGCGCCATCTTTGAGCTGCTCAATTCGCCGCAGGTGATCGGCAGCCTATCTGACATTTCATCGGGCAACCCCCGTCGATTAAGCGGGTTAACTCATCGGCGAATCTGCAGCAGGGCGGGGGCTGAAGGATGCGATCGATTCAGGGCTGTACTAGGTCACACTTTGGTATAGAAAATTAGAGTTTAAGATGCCTACGAAGAGAACGACGGTCAGGAAAGGGGTCTACAGTTACGAGGATGATATGCGTGATAGGGAAAGGGGGGCAAAGCAGTGAGAAAGCTCGAATGTTCGAGCGTGACGTTGGGGGACTGAAGAGGTGACAAGCTGCCAGCCATCTTCATTCACAGGTGGAATGATGCAGCTGGGGGGTTGCCACCGTGCCTACGTCTAGCTCATTTGGCGGCATCCGGCAATAAACGTTGAACGTTGAAGATAGGCGTAATCCGGCGGGCTGAGACTCCTGAAGGGTTCCAAGTACCCAGGATATCTTTTCCCCTTCGAGGTCATCCTCCGGTATCATGGGCAATACCCCTAGAACGTGGTGTGTGTAGGAACTCGACGGGGTACAATAAAGATTCCACATGAACCAATGAGCACGGTTCTGTTTGAAGGAAGTGTCGGTCCAGACCGACGCCTGGCCGCCCGCCTGAGGGGAGAGAGAAACTTTCCACGACCAGCCAGGCACGAAACGCTCACCAGGCAGGGTTGCCCGGGAACTGGACCTGAACCGACGACTCAAACGCACTCTCACCCACAAAGGTTCCGTACTTGGGCAGCCTAAGGGCGGGTCAAAGAGGCAGGATAGAGGCAGGATCGGGCCAGGTATTCCAACCAGTTTCTTGTTTATACCGAGCCCTCTCCTGAGAATAAGCCTGAACCCATGTTTCCCACTTGGCGATGGGGGGGCTGCACAAGGTATGATTCATAATGGGTAACCTGGCCCACTGGCTGGAGCCTAACCACAAGTTCAGAGCGAGGTAGCTTTGAATGGCTTAGCCACAGCCGAAAACGAGGTCAAAGCCGCAATGATGCCTAGGCTGGAGCCCAGCCTCGACTTCAGAGGGAGAGAGAGAGGAGTTCGGAGTAGTGGGGGCGTTCAGGCCTCTGAGAGCCAGCGTGAGCCATTCGCCGATCGTGGTGATCGTCAACTTCGCCAGACCGACACCGCGCCAAAGACAAAATGGCGCGGGTTTCTGACGAGGATTCGCACCTACAAGCTTCTTCGTCCAAATCCAAGATCATCAATGGTCTGTCGTATCTATCGATGCTCGAGAGGGTGGTTCACCTAAGGTTTGCTTGACAGACGGCAAGAACCCTCTCGCAGATTTCGAGTTCGACAAACTTCCGACAGAACTCCTCGTCGAAATCTTCCGCCACGCACGCGCAGTTTCTCTGCACAACGCCCGCAACGAAAAGCATCGTTATCCGGTTACCCTGTCGCAAGTGTGCCGCTACTGGAGAACTGTGGCCATAGGCGCACCCACGCTATGGGCAGACATTCGCGTCCTGGGATATCACACAGAAGAAGCCAGAGAGGCCACTCGCGTCTACCTCAAACGCTCCAAAACGTGTCCAATCTTCCTTACCTGGTTTACGGAGGAGGAGGAATTCCGCACCGACGTTCCTGCCGTCGTCGAGCGCTTGATCGTGCCCGCAGCGGAACGTTGGCAGAGGATCACTTTAATCGCTGGAACCGAGACAGCCCCAGATGCTTTGCTCACCGCGATGGAATCCCTCGACTTCCCGATCCTCCGGGACATCGAAATCTCCTGCGTACCATGGGTGGTGCCGACATCACCCACATCTACTTTGTGCCGCAGTGCCCCGCTTTTACGCCGATGCAGATTCCGCGACACCTTTTCCTCCCCATCACTGCCATCGAACCTGGTGGTTCTCGATTGCGTGTTCTTGGCACTCGGGTCAACGGAGTTCAACCTCGACCCGTTACTCGAGTTCCTCCCGCATGTAGCCCATTCCTTGGAACACCTACGATTCGGGCCGCCTCCCGCTTCCAGGGTCCATTTCACGCCCGGCGGCGCCCCCAAGATCCCTCTTGAAAATCTCAAGTCTTTACTTATCACGCATTCACACGTCATCATGAACCATATACTTGTGCCAAATTTGACCTATTTCGTCGCTTCCCATCTTCCTGAAACAGACGCAAAGGGGGCAGCCGAGATGTTTCGAGGATTCTCCGCTCCCAAGTTGCAGTCCATCCAGTTCAACAAAACCCCGCTCTTACCGCTCCTCGCTATGCATAACCTCCGTTCAATGTTCCCCCAACTCAAATCCATCCTGTTGTCCGGTTGCGCGGATGAGTCAGCCTTTGTCCCGCTCCTCACGGACGCATTCTCCCACTTGAAAGAACTCACGATATCGGACATGACGATCTGGACTTCTCTTCAGGCAGCGCTCGAGAAGCGCCTCAAGAATGGCAACAAGTCTCTCCGAAAAATCCAGTTGCCGAAAGGGGGTGCGACAGAAACCATTGTGCCGCACCTCCGCAGGTGGCTCCCTGCACAGGATATCGAACTCGTCGTGTACGAGCTTGGAGAGTTGCCGAGGGCCACGCCGGAGTTCCAGGACGAATCCTGCGATGAAGAAGGTCGTCTCTTCATAGAGACAGTTATAGGAGGGATTGAAATGGGTGATGACGATGACTATGGCGATGACTATGGCGATGACTATGGCGAGGGTTATGGCGAAGATTATGAAGAAGATTATGACTACGACTTCTGGGAGGAGAGGGTCACACCCTATCATGCCCCTGGACTCCCCCCGTACGTGGACTCTCACCGGTCCTGGGGTGGATTTTACGGTAATGAAGAAGAAGGATACGGGGCTGAATTTCGTGAGGATTGATTTCGTTCGTATTTTTCTTGTTTTTGTTTCTTGTGTTACCTTCAAACCGAGTCTGTATTCGCATGTCTCTTGTTTTTACTTCTTGCGTTGTCTTTGAACTAGCTAGCTCGTCGCAGGTGCTAGTAAGCGGGGGCCGTGTCCGAATATTTGGCGGCATAAACCAACAAACCGTTGCTCATGGCGCTTCGAATTTTTGGGACGATCGCCAGAGTCCCTCTGATGTGGTGACATCATCGATCATGTCAGTATACAACTCTCCCAAAACTGTCCCCTCCCCCTCAATCTCTCCTTCCTCTCGTTACCAGAGAGTAACTTTCCATAATGGAAGACCCCCCTCTAGACACGAATAACCCTGCCGTCAGGGACTATCTGGCTCTCATAAGGCACGTCTCGGAACGCTCCTTCACAGGATGGAACAAACCGAACTTACCCGGCAACCCTCCACACCCATGGACTATCGTGGCACACAGGTTGCAAGTCTTGACGCCCCTCAGTCTGTTGGTGAACATCACGGCGGTCATGGTTTGTAGCATCGCCGTAACTCCGGGGATTCGTACGTGAGGTGCTTGGTTATCCGCTGACGAAATTGACTCCACGTTTCTCCGTGTAGAGGATATCGAGAAGATGTACCCATCCTCAATATCTCCCAAACCTCTTTTAATCGCCACCTATCTCTTGCTCGTCTACGTCGGGCAGGTTGGCTACTGTATCTTGCTGGTGTTGGCCAGGAAGTCAGAAACCAAAGTGCGACGTCGGAGTTCATATCCCTGAGGTTTGAACTGACGTCCGCGACAGAAAACCATAACAAAAGGGGTAGGAATCGCCTTGGTACTCGCCAACTGGATCATGGGGTTTTGGGCCGTCGCCTGGGTACGATATCACTTTGGCAAGCCTATTGCCAGTACGTTTTCTGAGAACCCTGAGTTTCTAGATCATGCAATGGTTTTTGGTGTCCACCATCCTCCTTGGTACATTGTTGTTGATTCTGATATACTGCAACATCGTCATCTTGATCTACCACCCTCCCGAGATCAAGAAACGACCGCTCGACGTTGCGTTCATACACGCTCCCCTCAGGTTCTTCTTGGTCCTCCCACTCCAAGTCATGTTCCCATACTCGCTCTTGTAAGCACACCGGTTACTGTGCTATTGTTTAGGACCTAACACGGGCTCCTTCACTAGCGTCAAACTTGGTTACACTTGGGAACCAGGCAAGCCTAATCAATACGCAGACCACCAATGGGCAGGATTCGGCGTTCTCCTTCTCGTGAACCTCATCGGGCTCGCCGTAATCGTCCTCCGGAAAGACATCGTCTGGTGTATCGCTGCCGTATGGATAGACATCGCCATCTGGTCAGCGAAGCCGAAACCGAGCACCGTATTCTTTGTGGCCATCGCGTTTACGGCGATACACCCTATCGCGTTGGTATTCGCGGCGACCTGGAAAAAGCTGAAGGGGAAGGACGAAGGACGGATTATGTTACCGCCAGACGATGGGGCTGTGAATGGCGACCATCCCCGCCGACAGCAAGAGGTTGTCACCCGGGCCCCGAGGGAGGTCGACACCGAGGCTCTGTGGGGCTAATCTTCGTCGGGTGGTCGGGGGCGTGGGTTACGGACGATTGGTTTGGACTCTACATTCACGTACTTGAATCTAAACCAGAACGCGCCAGTGCCACCCCCTTGCCTCGTTAATGACTACTCGCTGTAGCCTTGGATGTATGTATCCGTGCCTCGGTGTAGTAACATAATTGTTAATATGCGAAAGGCATACGGGCCAACGGGCGGCAGAGCCAAGGACTACCGCGGCCCGCGTGCAGTGTCACATAATCTGTTAGTCCCAGCCATCCCACGAAAGCGTGCTGATATCGCCGCATCCTATCAGCATAAAAGTGACTTTGTTCTGAAAGGTTTCTATATGTTGTTCGTTAAGTGCGTATGTGTGCCCGAACCGGTTGGTATCTTTATCTAAGTGGGCGATCGTGGCCACGGGAGGATAGAGGGGAGGGAGAACGTTACGTTCCGCATAATCACAACCTCTCACCCCGTCCAATAACGGTAACCTTGAAGCCGATTTCCCTCAACTTCTGGGCATCCAAAAGCATCCTCCCGTCGAACACGAAAGCCGGCTTTTTCATGCTATCGTAAACCGCCTGCCAGTTGATGTCACGGAACTCCTTCCACTCTGTCGCGATCACAATAGCCTCGGCATTTGTACAGGCTGAGAGGGCGTCGTTGTAGATCGTCACGCTCTTCTTGACTGAAAAATAACAATAATCAGGCCGACTTTATGGGGTAATTCAGGGGAAAGGAATCATACTGTTCTCGAGGGGGGTTCCAGGGACGGCCTCTGCAAGATCTTGCCAGATTTGGGCCTCCTCAACTTTGGGGTCGTAGATGTTTACGTGTGCCCTCTCGGATAGGAAGTCACGGATGAGGGTGATGGAAGCAGATTCGCGAGTATCACCCGTATCGGCCTTGAAGGCAAACCCGAGAACAGCGATACGCTTCGAAACAGCGAAAGCATCAGCAATCCAGCACACATAAGGGGTCACGGGAACGAGGACCAACCTTGCCAGTGATGGTGTTGAACAAGGTATCAACAACGTTCTTCGCGAACCTCCTCTTCTGGTACTCGTTCATCTCCACCACCTGCCTCCAGTAGGCTGCGACCTCTGGTAGATGCAGACTCTCACTCAAGTACACCAAGTTTAAGATATCCTTCTGGAAACATGAACCGCCGAAACCGACGGAGGCCTTCAAGAATTTTGGGCCGACACGAGAATCGTAACCGACAGCGTGAGCGACTTCGTCGATGTTCGCACCGGTGGCTTCACAGATGGCGGAGAGAGCGTTAATGGATGAGATGCGTTGGGCAAGCATAGCGTTTGCAGCGAGTTTGGACAATTCCGATGACCACAGGCCGACAGTTAAGATGCGTTCCCTCCTGGTCACCCACAAGCCCGCGTTAAATCCTGGAAACTGTATAGGGAACGTGTACTTACGGGACCCAGTTGGCATAGACCGCAGCTAGGGAGGCACAAGCATCAATACCCTCCGGGGTTTGCAACGAACCGATCAACACTCGATCCGGTCCGAAGAGGTCATCAATAGCTGTTCCCTCGGCCAGGAATTCTGGATTGGATAGAATGTCGAATCGAGTGTCCGGCTTGGAGTTAGCTTCCAGGATCTTCCTCATAGACTCGGCCGTACGACACGGCACGGTGGACTTCTCGACGACGATCTTGGACGAGGTGGCAACGGCCGCGATTCGGCGGGTTGCGAGCTCGACGTAACTGTTACGAGAGAAAGAGTACGCCAAGTGTCAACGCGCAAGTCACAACATTCGCTTAGCCAGCCGTTTCGGGAATACGAGGCTGCCGACGGCGGAATATGCGGAGGGAAGGATAGGGAATAGGGGGAGAATATCAAGAAGGTGATGGATGGAAACGCTCACTTGAGGTCCGCTGCGAAGCCAGCACCAATACCCGTCTTCTTGGTCGGGGTGTTGACCGACACGAAGATCAGATCCGCCTCAAGGATGCCCTTGTCGACATCGGTCGAGAAAAACAGGTTCCTTCCCCTCGCCTGGCGAACGACGTCCTCCAACCCAGGCTCATAAATTGGTAATTTGAAGTCAGGGCTATTCCAAGCGTCGACACGGGCCTGGTTCAGATCGACGATGGTGACTTGGATGTGGGGGCATTTGAGGGCGATAACGGCACACGTCGGGCCACCTGGAAATATCCATTAGGGTCAGCGGGTTGCATCGGGTTCAGTGAGTGAGGTTGTGCGGTCGGCGCCGCTCAGTATCAATGGCGGTTGGCGAACGACGCGTTTGGCGATTGATGGTAGCTACCAGCGGGCCCAGAGTACCGTCGATAGCATACATCGACACATTGTGGGTTGACGAGAGCGAGGGGATAGACAGGTCACTGACCGACATAACCAGCACCAACTGTTGAACGATACGAACATTAGCAACGAGTGTAATCGGTGGATGACTAGGGCGGGGTACTCACTGCAGCAGATTTTCTTAACTTGTACTGGGGCCATTAGAGGGTCAGGGGGGTAACGAAGAAGGAAGATGGGGGGAATGTGGAGGAGGGAGTGAGCGGTTGAAATAATAACTATGGATGGGACGTCCCGAAAAGAACCCACGGCAACCGCTCGACGTCACAGCAACAAACGGGCGTTTGGGTTCAGGAGTGGGAAATGCATTCAATATATGTATCCGTCAGGTCGTAGTCGCATGTAATGTAAGTATAAGGCGAATAAACAAGAGGTGGGCTCAAGAGGGTATCATGGGCGCGAATGAAACGGAACGGAGAAATCCTCAGCCGAAATCAATCTCAATCCATATCCATGTGCACCAAATCGACCGCCCTGTCCATAATCTCCTGCAGCGACCATCTCTCCCCGCTCCCTTGCTTCAAGTCTAACCAGTCTCCAATCTCGTCGCACGCCTTCAGGATCAGGTCGATATCATCCTTTGTGTGCGCCGCGCTCAGGCAAAACCTAACTCGGGAGGTAACCAACGGCGTCGCAGGGTAGGCAACAACGACAGTGAAGATCGGTGTCGCCCGCTGTTTCATCATCCTGCTGAATACACACATCTTGCCAGGGTTGAATAACATCAAAGGAACAATGGGCGAGTCGTCGCTACCGTAGGTGATGAACCCGAGCATCTTCAATCCCCTGGTGAGGTAGCGAGAATTGAACGCGAGACGACGTAAACGAATTCGCCCCTCCGTTCCGTCCTTGAGCGATGAGGGGAGATCCAACCAGCTGGGCAACATGTTCGCGGGGGCGGGACCGGGGTAAGGGATGATGAGTGCAGTTGAAGTCGCCGATTTTGGAGGTTCAGGAGCGACACCCATAATGCTGGCCATGCTAGCAATGACCTGGGTCAAAACTGGAGGAGCCATAGCTTCGGCATAAGGTCCAGAGTGGTTCCGAACGCGAATGTGGTCGATAAGGCTCTTCTTCCCGGCAACGTAGCCGCCAGCAGCACCAAAAGACTTCGTGAAAGTTCCCATAAAGATGTCGATAGACCGAGGGTTGACACCGTAGTACTCGGCGACACCACGCCCGTGGGCACCCAAAGCGCCAATGGAGTGAGCCTCATCGACGAAGAGGTAGAACTAGAACCAGGGTCAGTAACCTACTAAAGCGAATCAAAACAAACGATCATCATACCTTGTACTTATCCCTGAGCTCAAGGACCTTGGGTAGGTTGACCATTGATCCCTCCATGCTGTATAAACCCTCGACGATAACCAATATCTTCTTCCACGGTCGGTGCGTCTTCGGTTGACCCTGACTGATGACCTCCCTCAACAGGTTCTCGAACGACTTCATGTTGTTGTGTTTGAACATCCTAACGCTCGCCCCGCTCAAACGAACGCCAAACCTAATTGACGCGTGGTTGAACTCGTCCGAAATGACCAGGCAGCCTTTTCCGACCAAGGCGGGAATGATGGTCGAATTTGTCGCAAAACCCATGGAGGAAATCACCGCGTCTTCGTGACCAATGAATTGGGCGACGAGGCGTTCGGCAGTCTGGTGGAGGTCCAGGGAACCGCCTTCGAGGCGAGCTCCACAGCATGAGAGTCCGTATCGCGAGATGGACTCTGCGACGGCATCAGCACATCCGCCACGGGCCTGGGCAAAACCGAGGTAGTTGTAGGAGGAGATATTGAGACCACGGGTGCGGCGGCCGGTGGTGTGTAGGTTGACATTGTAATCGTTGCTCTCGCGATCGTAACAGATAATCGTGCGGCCAGGTACGCCGGTAACAGGCGTGGAGAAACAGTCATCAAGTCGGACTTTAAGTCGTCGGGTATAGAATGAGTCGAAATCCGAGTTCAGGGGAGCGTAGCCCTGCAGAAGCCGAACGAGTGCAAAGAGTTAGCTCTAGTCGTAGCAAAATGATGGGGAGGGGAAGGAGGTATCGGGAGATCGACATACGTTATGGGGTAGGAGGTGCGTGTAAGCAGACGGCTTGAGTCGTTTGCCGATGAAATCTCTCAAATGTCCAAGACAAATGAGGATCATGTAGCTGATGTAAGTCGAGAGCAGAATGTAATAAGGTGGGTCCTGTTCCTC
>Ga0307516_10002374_pt1 | contig 25233 bp, 37 predicted proteins | sample 19_EM_MG_FD_203310 | JGI IMG/M metagenome (GOLD analysis project Ga0307516, IMG submission 203310) | Populus trichocarpa ectomycorrhiza microbial communities from riparian zone in the Pacific Northwest, United States - 19_EM | ecosystem: Host-associated > Plants > Roots > Unclassified | place...
GAAACCGAACTATCCCTTCATTTCTACTACATATTCCCTCGTTCCCACTATCTCCTCGTTCCTGCAATTCCCCACTTGCCCTTCACTCGCTTGCACCCTCGTCCAGCACCGTAGCATATCTTCAACAGAGCCGAGTAAGGAATGGGACCAGGTGCTGCTAAGGGCCACTCGAGCATTAAACACCCGGGAAATATGTATTCATGGATATTCGCCATTCCAGCTGCTATTCGGAATCCCGCCTCGTTTGAACCTGCCAGGCGATAATCCGCTTCTTTCTGAAATACATGGAAACGCGGCGCTGTTGGTTCAGCTGGACGGCATTTGCGCCACACTACAGAGTACCGAACAGGGACCGGTGGAGGAGGTGTTGTGGGCAGAGGCGGAGAGGGAGGAAGTTCGGGAGGAGGCCCGACAGTGCCAGCAGGTGTATGCTGAGCGGATGGTGGCGCAAACGTCCAAGAACTTGGTGAAACCCGGTCCGATAAGAGCAGCAGACCTGGTTATGCTCCGGGACACTGCCGTGGCGAAGGAGAAAGGCCTCAAGTTTTACTACCGGTGGACAGGACCGTATCTTGTCCGGTTGGTCACCCAAGGAGGAATGTCTCTTGTCTTGCAGCACCCCCACGAGGATAAGGCTTTGTATGGGACCCACCACCGGGATGACGTCCGTCTTTGGACAGTGCGCCCAGAGCACTTGCGATATCCTTCCGGCGCCCCCATACAGCCCGAGTTCCCTACAAATCTATGCCAGTATCGAAAAGGATTGGTTCCGCACCTGACTGGGAAGCTCTACGACGTGGAGCGTGGAGTACGAGGAGATGGTAGTGAGGGGGAGAGGAAGACAAGGAAGCGGAGGCGAGTTTAGAGTGGGTGGCAAGGGGAAGTGGATTGTCGGGTGTGCGGATGGTGAGAATGGGGGTATAATGGCAGTGGAGAAAAGTGCGGGATTGGGGGACGAGACTGGAGATGTGGGATGGGGAAGCATACGACGAGAGCGGGTGACGATAATGTGTTTGTCCGGTGTGGAGGCCGAGATCGTTTGTACTGGTGGTTGTCAGGGCGTATTGGGCGGGTTTCATCTTTGGGCTGTGGGATCGTGCCGTCGAGGGCGACGGCTCCCCGTTGGGCTCCAATGGGAGTCAGCGACTAGCGCACTCTGGGCGCCAAGCACGGCAGTAGTAGAGCGGCGAGCGAACAGCTCGGGACTCCATAGACAATACAACACACTCGCTATTATCTGATTTCGTATCATCAGTACGTTATCACGGATAACTTTATCCAGTTGATAACCCATTGTTGACAAAATATGTGACTCGGGGTCACAGTTACCGCGGTGACCATCAAGTTGGCTGAATCTACCTATTGTCTGCGTTGGCGTTGGCGGTCAAGTTGAGCATTGAACCTTGCGGAGAGACTCGGATGGCAGTTGAGAATGTTAACCAACCAATGCTGGCCTAGGTGGGCAAGCTCAGGATCGTCCTCGTCTTCTGCACGAATCTGCGCTACTGTGGCCGCCATTGCACGTAAAAGATCCATCTGGGGAGGAAATCCCCAGGCGTCCAACTTCTTGCACCAATCTTCGAGAGCCTTCTCCATATCGGGGGTGAGTTTCTGCCGGTGCGCATGACCCTCCCGCTGCGTAAGGCCGCCGCGCTCCCGATCGGATGGGGTAGAACTGGAGATCCCATACTTCACCGCCAAAATACGAAAGGAGGTGCCTTCCAGTCGCCGTTCCTCAATAGCACGGCGTATCCGGTCTTCTTGAATGGTGTTTTTGGATTCTCGAGGCTTGGTAGGGGCCACCTTTGGGCTGTAGATAGGTGGTGATGGGTGTTGACTGTTTTTTTTTTGTTTAATCATACTCGCATTCAGCCTATCTAGACTATGGCGGCGTACATTTTATCTGTTTTTCTCGTCCGCTGTCCGCGCGGTGGCGGCTCGTTGCAAGCTCCCTTTGCCCTCGGCCCAGGCCTGTCCCAAGAAAGAGTAAATGCACCCCAAGGAAATTTACAAAGGAAACAACAAATGAAAGAACAAAACAAAAGCGTGACCCGTCCCCTAATCCTCGCCGGCCAATGCCATGAACGAGGGTGTGGGGAGGAACAGCGGAAGTTCCTCCCCGGCGCCCATCTCGTCCGCGGCGCCCAGCGCCTCCGCCTCCGCCTCCCGCTCCTCTTGCCGCTCCCGGCGCTCCCGGCGCTCCCGGAGCTCCCACTCTGACACCTCACTTCCGGCACCCCCCTCTTCCAGCGGCGGCACCAGCCTTCCCACATCCGTGGAGGAGAGGAAGTCCAGCACTGCCTGCCCACATCTCCTATCGGCCAGCAGATCCCGGACCGTCCACCGTTCTTACACCTCCCGGTCTCCTTCTGCGCCTCCGCCTATAGAATCTTCCTCGCATTTTCCATTCCGGACACCTTGAAGAGGTGGTCTCTCGTCTGCGAGGGGCACTGGCACCACCACCACTGGGCGGTGGGGCGAACCTTAGCCCAGTGCAGGTACTGTCCGGTGCGGGTGTGTCCTGTCTTCAGCTGGTAGTACCTTGAGGCGAGCCTCTTGGTGCTCTCAGCGATCGTGCCGTCCAGCTTGTGGCCTTCCGGCATTTTATATTTCTTCTTGGAACCGGCCTCCAGCCCACCTTCGCGCTTCCACTTCTTCTCCGAAATCTCCCGCTTCAGGGTTGCGAGGGATCGTGGTAGCGGCATGGGGTGTACCTCTGTCCGGTCTGAATAGTTCAGCCATTCATCCCGCGGGTGCCTGGCTCCTCCGCCGCGATCTTGGCCCACTCGTCGGCCTTCTCGTTTCCGGCGATCCCCTTGTGAGCCGGGCACCACCGGATTTCAACGATCATGCCCGGTCTGGCCCTGCACAGCGAGGCGATATGCTTCCGCTCCTGGAGGGCATATTGCTGCCCCGGGCCAGGTTCGTCCGATGCCATCCTCTTGATGGCCGCCTGTGCGTCGATGAAGATGGTAACCCGCTCTGGGGTCATGTTTCTCCTCGAAGCCGATTCCAGTGCGCAGGCGAGAGCGGCGCACTCCGCGTCGTAGGCCTCCTGGTTGTAGCCCATGTGGGTCCTGATGCCCTTCCAGGTTTGGCCGTTCCTCCACATCACCGCGTACCCGGCAGCCCCATCGTCCAGCCGCGATCCGTTTGTAAACATGGTGAGCCCAGGTCGGACCTTCTCCGCCTCAGCCTTGGCCTCGGCTTCCTCCTCTTGTAGCAGCTCCGCCTCGAGGGTTTCTGGCTCCTCAAGCAGAACAGTGCTCTCCGTCCTTCCCGTGTAGGCGAGGGCATTTGTGAGCCGCCGCCCGATTCCTATTGGGCCACCGACCACTTCCCGCACATGGTCTCCCTGTGGCAGGCTCAACAGCCGTAGCCCAAACCGCCGCTGCCTGTTCTCCAGCTGTGTCGTCGCTGCCCTTGGGTGTTGACTGTGCTGAGCGGGGTACATAATGCGGGGGGACTTACAGGCTAAATCACGTTAAACGTTAACAAGTTTCTGGGTAAGGGGTAGTAGCCGGTTAACCGGTAAGGTACAGTATGGCCTCGATCCACGAGTAGCTGGGCTAGCGCCTCGTGCGCGTTCTCGGCCGCGGAGTGCAGCGGCGTCCTCCCGTCCTTGTCGGTCGCCAAGATTTTGGCGCCTCGATTCACGAGTAACCATACTAGCGCCCCGTGCCCGCTCTTGGCCGCAAAGTGTAGCGGCGTCCTCCCGTCCTTGTCGACCGCCTTGACGTCGGCGCCTAGATCCACGAACAGCCGGGCTACCGTCTCGTGTCCGTTACCGGCTGCAAAGTGTAGCGGCGTCCACCCGCCCTGGTCGACCGCCTCGATGCCGGCGCCTCGATCCACGAGCAGTCGGGCTATCGCCCCGTGTCCGTTATTGGCCGCAGAGTGCAGCGGCGTCCACCCGCCCTTGTCGAGCGCCTCGATATTGGCGCCTCGATCCACGAGCAGTCGGGCTACCGTCTCGTGTCCGCTATTGGCCGCAATGTGCAGCGGCGTCCACCTGCCCTTGTCGACCGCCTTGACGTCGGCGCCTCGATCCACGAGCAGCCGGGCTACCGTCCCGTGCCCGACTGCGGCCGCACAGTGCAACGCCGCCCGCCCAACCCCGTCTGTGGTATTCACGTCGAAATTTTGGTCAAGAAATACTTGTGTAGCACCCGGGAGCCCTTTCTTGGCTGAAATGATCAAAGGCGTGTCGCCTTTGGTGTGGCTATCCTCCTGCATGCACGTAAGCAGTGCTTTCACTGCATTAAGGAGCGGAGGATTCGCCGCAGCGTTGAGCGTTCGGTATTTGATGTCTTGGGATGTTGCTTGGTACTTGTTGGCTTGGATGGCCTGCCTGCCGATTCCTCCAGTGTGCAAATCCACAAAACTCCCCAGAAAGTATGTGGCTTGATTCTCGGTCAACTTTTGGAGCGTTGCGGTAACGAGCCCTGCGGCGCTGCCGTCCTGATTGCAGCGCTCTCGGTATTCTTTGATAGAATGAAGCGCATAATCAATCAAAGGCCACTCATCCAGGTATTCAGCGTAGGCCCGATAATCCTCCGGACTCCAACTCTCGATCTGTGCGAAACGGTTTCGCATGATGAGGGTGGGGCTCATGAAAAAAAGCATCAAATATCGAGCCAATGTTGTAGTTATTCTGTTGGCCGCTTCATCGCTAATCTCGAACTTCAAATTCACAGCGCGTGGGACGGTCCGGATAATGAACTCGCGAACAGTTTGGTGCATAAACTGAACGGTTCCTCCTACTGCACAAACAATCAATTTCGCCATGCGGCTCACTTCCTAGGGAGCTTGCCTTTGATTTCCAAAAAGCCGCCCCCACAATGCTCAATACGCCTGCCGATTTCGCCTATCTTGTCTTGCTGGAAGTGTTCGTAGCAGGGGTTGCGATCATCTGGCATAGCGAGTGCATCGCGCAGTTCTTCAACAGTAAGAGGGCGTAGCGCGAAAAAAATGAACCGAAAAAGCACTATTCCGTCTTGGACGTCCCGAGGAAGGCCATTCTCCAGTCTGCTGAACATGCGTTCGTAGAGTGCCTCAAGTTCCAGAGGAAGGGCTTTTAGTAGCTCGAGGATTTCGGAATCACGACACCCAGTTTCGGCAAAACGGAGTAGTTCGCTTTTAATTAGTGCCACCCATAGGAATACTCCTTCAGCGTTTTCGGCGATATAGCTTCTGGTTTCTCGAAGGATTTTCCCAGTTAACTTGAGATCTCTGTTGAGGAAATCGTCCGCAAATCGGAAAATGTCGTCCTTATTTACATCCTGCATTCTTATGAAATGATGGGAATCCTCAATGCGGTGTTGGAGCTCGGCGAGAGGGCGGCTCGCAAGAAATGCTTTTATGTTGCAAGGGTTATCCTTCGAGCAAAGCTTACAGAGTAACTGTATGATATCGCGCCTATCATCTTCCTCAGATTCGTCCATGGCGTCAAGGATGAGGTAGAGAGGTTTCGTCGTAGGATGATCTGCAAAGGAGGATAGAACTCTTTTCAGAGAGTCATAAGGCCATTCCGAGAGATTTCCACGTTGAAACTTCCGAAATTCATGTTGGAAGTGAAAAAAAGTCGACTCGTCCTGCTCCAGGATACTGCGGAGAATTGACCGCAGCATATTCACATGGGTAGCTTCCAGTTGGGTTCCTCGAAAAGTGTAGAAGTAATGGGCCACGGTACTTGAACGGGCATTTGGCTCCCTTTTGGCAAGTTTTTCCTTGAAATATCTTGCAAGTGTGCTTTTCCCACTACCCGGCTTCCCCTCGATGTATAGAAGGCTGGAGGTTGTCGATGCAGACCATTCTAGGTATTGCGGGTGTTCCCAGAGCCATTCCAGCGAACCTTGATGCTCGTTCGAAATTTTGTCATACCGCGTATTGTCATATCGGAGGAAACGAAGACACTCTGCATTGAGATCAGCACGATTCAGGGTGAAGAATGGCAGGCATGTATACCTTTTCGCTCCTTGCCATATTCGATAGACGCCATCCCGTAGGGTGTCCTCTCGAGTGGATGTTGACTCGTAAGCAGCAATTTCGATTTTGGCGATGCTTCGCTCAAAAGCTCAAATATCCCGGAGGCAACACCAGTATTCTCCTGCAAGCCATCAACGATGATCGACAACTCTTGAATCCCTGCTTTCTTGATGGCTTCCGCTAAGGCTTCGAGAAGCTCGCTATCGGGAGCATCTAAAAGCTTCCGCACTGTCTCATCTACAGAATCGTCCTCCCGGATATCCGGTGAGCGCTGGTAATGTCCACCTATCAGGGCGTTAAGGAAGCCAGCTGCAATAGAGTTGGTCCTTCCATCACTTGAACTGCAGATAATCTGGCAGAGCAGTGTGTGGATGAGAGTGGCCGAACGCCGAGATTGTGGTGCGGAAGAACAAAAGAAGTACAACGCAGCGCCGTTCGTCTCACGAGCCTTTTTTTTAGCAAGTTCTATGATCTGCGAGCAGACCTCCGTCGTCCCATGACCGAACGGCGCAGATAGAAAGAGCGCCCGCGGGGTGTCGACCGATTCCCATTGCGCGAAGTCAATGTTTTTGGTGATCCAAAAAAAATTGGGATTGTTGAAGTCAAACGGTGGCATCGTGGATCGGTACTGGTCCTGGTCGACGACAGACAGCTGGTCCAAGAGAATATTCCAATCGATTTTGGTTCGAACTGCGCCAGCAAGGTCAGTTATGAGATCGCAATGTATCTTCTTTCAACAGGATAATCTACCCAGACACTGCACAGCCTTCTCCCCCAAAATGTCTGTCACGGCGCCGGATTGTGAGGGAGAGCCAATCCATACGGGGCCATTAAAGCTGGTATGGCTGAATTCATTATGCCCGGCATCGTTGTATGTACGAGCATTACCGAAGTGGTGTTGCTGTTGTGTCGACTGTGTACATAGGTCACCATTAGCCACCATCCGTATCGCGACGGTATAAGGGAGTCAGTTCTGACCGTCAAATATGACCTTCCACCTCCGCGAGGGCTCTGGTGCTCGTTCCAGGACGGGCTCGGTTGCTCGTCCGGTGGCCGACTGGACCGCTCGTTTCTTGGCCGATCAGTCGGCTGGTGCCCCCTTCCGTGATTCCTCTGTCGTCGCTGGACGGGCATCTTGAGATACGTTCAAGGTCGATGAACCAAGTCACGCGAAAAAGCTACATAAGCGGCGGTTTGCGTGACTGCGGATGCGAAATGGAGATGGTATGTAGGGGCAAAATGGATGGAGAGGTATTGGGGGGGGAGGGCTATTGTCTGCAGAATGGTTGAAAATTTCACAGCTGAGACAGAGATAATGAAGCTAGCCCAGCTCGGCTACGATGATAGAAAAAGAGTGGTTGTGCCGCTCATTCGGCTCGTTGCACAGAACTAACGACACAACGTTAAGTACGGTGAATGAGTAAGTACATGCAGCGATTCATGTGTATGACTCTCTCTCCGCCGCGTTTTGCTCAGAGCCAAAATGCATGATATCTACAGGTCTCCGCAAGCGCTTGGAATGTGGCCGTCTGTCGGGCAGCTCCTGTCGCATCCGTACCCTGAGACTAGGTCCCTCTACTGAGCAGTAGCGGCGGAGCTCTGAGCGGATAGATAAGGCCGTGAACATAGGGATCGATGAAGGTCTCGGAGGAGGGCTCGGAGGTGAAACCCTCACAAAAGGGGGTGAGTCGAAAGCAAAACCAGCGACGGGTAGACAGGTTCAAGCGTATCGGCAGTATCATCATTCATTATTATCCCGCGCTACTACCATAAATAGGCGGGATTTCGATTTCTGCTACAGGTTAAACCGAGCTCCCTTCCTTTTCTGTCTTGACATTCGCATCCCTTCGTGGGGGTGTCGGCTTGGGCAATTGTGTCTCGATTGGAACCGAAGCCAGCTATGTAATAGTGATGTACAGGTCTACTGGTAGAGGGAGTAACATAGAACTTGCTTGTATTCGAGAAAGTCTGCCTGCATCGTAGATACGTGCGCTGAATCTCAGCGAAGCAACGGTGGCCTCGGAAACCCTAGAGGAAATCCGTATTTCGGCCTGACACCGAAGTCTTGAGATTCCTTGCCTAGGGCCGCAGCTGGCGGGCCATCAGCAAGGCAATGCTGACCGTCCTGCCCGAGACGCCGCCCCCCTAGAAGACCCTCGCTAACTCGGCCGCGTATTCCGTGATCAAGACGTCTGCGAGCCTCGTCTTATCAGTTTTCTCGAAGGGCCATTTATGAGATGCCGGAGGATCACCAGATTAACTTGGACTCCCAGTTTGAGCGCTGGTTTGTGGTTTTACGTATGAGACACAGGTCGCGGAGGGGCCGGGTTATGATGGCTGCGGGATTGATTTTCCAGCAAGGACTAATACCAGGTATGATACTCGGTGTACATATAACCTGATGGACCATTCACCAGCAAGGCTCCTAACCAACTGCTCTCTCGTCGTTCATCCGCAGCCACTGCAAACCGGCCCTATCGCTCCAGGATGCGGACCCGCGAGAGACGTCTCCCCTTCTCCTCCTCGCAGAACAGTAAACAATGAAAACTAAAACTTCAGCTGTGTGGCGTGCCAAATAATGCCGTTGCTGCCCACTAGTTTCATGTGCAGTCCATGAACCCCGCCGCACGCAATGCGCCCTGGTCCAGACTATCTACCACTTGCTCGCGCTGCCTTTCCCGCTTGCCCCTCAGCACTCCTGATCGCTTGCTCGTTCGAGCACTCGCTTACCCGCTTACGCGGTTGCCCGATCGCCCGCCTTAAATATCGCCATGATCCATTAGGGCCGCATGCGATCAATGAGTCATCATCACCATCACCCTCTCCCTCGCCCATGGCAAGAGCGAGGCGATGTTGCATGTAGGGCTCTCTACCTAGCAGGTCACACATCTTAACCTGATCTCCTTATTTTCCCCCGGATTATAATGCTCAGCACACAACCGTGTAGTACACTCGGGATCCTCCAGTGGGATCCAGCGCACCGAAGGCCACAACCCGCCCAGACGCCGGCCCCGACGAGAAACAAGCAGCTCATAAGTCATGCAGGAAGAATACGCATCCCTAATGGAGGACGATTTATTTGCGCTCGTCAAGCACACACCCAGCAAGCCTATTGGCTGCAGATGAGTGTACAAACCCAAGTTGGAACCCCTACATGCAAGTCTGGACTCGTTTTCAAGGTCACGGGAGTAGGTGAAAGGCGCCAGCAATGAGCCATCATCTCGGTACAACAGCATAATGCCGACCCTTGTGATCACCCAGATGTCACATTCCTTAACACTGAGACCTACGAGGTCGTTCACACGTTACTAGCGGGGAAGGCGTGAGGTTGCATCCAAATGACCGCGCACCGCCAAAACCTGGGTCAGCGACTAGCTGTTATGATGAGGGAACTCACTCTGGAGGTCAGGCCGTATGGCACTCCGAGGCATGCACCCGCTCTGGATTTTCTCAAAGGAGAAGGCAAAATATCAATGGCTCGGATCCTGTGACTACGCTGCGCCGGGTACTTATAAACGGTGACGTATACGAGGAAAGGGCTCGGAATCGTCGGGCATCAAGTACGGGATGAATGATTGAACGCTCCAGTCTCACAGGCGCCGTACGGGATTAAGCAAGCATCAAGGCTCTGGAATCAACCTGTCGACGGCTTCCTCTTATCCATTGGCTTCCACAAGGCAACTGCAGGCCACAATCTCTATGTCCCCACAGCGTTATGCTATTTCTCTACGTGAACGACATCCAAGTGCTCTACGCAGCATCCGCCAGGGATTCCTAGGCCTAGACGCCAATTTGCCTACCAGATGGTTCCATTACACGGCCAACAGGCCTACGTACAGTGACTCGATTCTACATCGATGCGGCATGGAGAACGCAAACCCCATCCTTACACCGATGGACCACACGACCAGATTGGACAATGCCGATGCCGAGGCTAACCAACGCTGTACCAGTCGGGAGCCACATGTACACCGCTCAAGAAACTCTGGAAACGGGCCGACATCGCATACGCAGTAGCCGCACTTTGCCGGTGGCTTATCAATCCGTACAAGATGCATATGACGGTGGCCAAACGAGTTCTCGGGTATTTTAAGCGTACGGTAGGCGACGAGCTAGTCTTTCCGTTTCGGAAGGGCTAGCCGACTATACGAACTCGGACTGGGCAGGCGACGGTTACGATCGGAAGTCCCAAGGCGGCTATATTTCCCAAGAGTGACGAGTCTGGAGCACTAACTCTACGGAAGTTCAAAAAACAGACTGTTGTTGTAAGGTTTACTACCGAAGCCGAATACCTTGCATGCTCGGAAGCGACTGGAGAAACCCAACGGTTTGTATACCTGCATCGAGACGTTACCGGCGAAACTGCGGTTTCACTATTCGCTGTGACTCGAACGGTGCACCCAGCACAATGCGCCTTACGGTAACGAGCGACAAGGCCAAGTATATCGACGTGCCTTCTTCACAATTCTCTGCGTCTCGACGATACCGGTGTCGTCAAATTCACTGAAATCGACATCCTCGAGAAGCTCGCAAACGTCATGACGAACCCACTTTCTTCGGAGAAGCATCCGTACCTCGCGCAGGGTATCGGTCTTCGTAGAGGCCATTAGACGCATGGTTTCATACCGTTTTATTGTTTTACGGCATTATTTTCCTTTTACGTTTTTACGGCATCGGGGCTTCATGATTCGATAGTTTCAAGGCTTCGACGTATTTTGTCTCACGGTTTCATTGATTCTCCTGCTATAGTTAGTGGCACTCATTCCTACTGTGGGTTTCTCTCACAGGATTTACCGCAGAGGATTTAGCGAGGTCATTGGGATATAATATGCCTTTCTTTTCATCATCTTATATTCAGTTTTGCTTGCTGCTATGGAGCGCAGCAAGAAAGGAATTGTTGCAATATCTCACTCGCACTACTTAGTCATGTAGAATCACGTCGCATTTGATAATACCACATCAAGACCTCATCGTTTCCATCTATTATATCTAACATCGCCATTACCCAGCGGGGTAGCATGCGATCAATGAGTCATCATCATCATCCGTCTATTATATCGACAGGGACTGTAATGTTGTGCATAACCGAGTGATAGCTGTGCTCGCTGCCATTATTACAACTCCCGCGAGCTCCCCCGCCCCAGCCACTGGGTAATTTCTGTCAGCGCATACGCGTGCTGGCCGTAAGTACGCTCTGGCTATCCCCACCATTGCCGCACCAGCCCCCACCTTATTTACGCGTGATACCATAGAGCGTTTCATCCCAGTTTAGTCGACTGGTCCATCCCGTGCGCAGTCCTGGGGATTCCTCGGACGGGACGGATTAGGCCAGGCCACATATTCCTCGAAACCAGTACAAACGCAGTCTATCTAGCCAACCATCCACCTCAATGAGCTTCACTATACACAACATTCTCGCAACACCTCTCCTAGAAGATAATAGAACTTTTTATTTTTTAGCGATTGGTGCCTGGGATCGAGTATTGTAAAGCTGCCCGTAGCTGAACACTCGTTGGGCAGATTAATGCCTTCTAGGGAAAGCGATTGACACTGCGCCTTGTTGGTCGTCAATAGTATGCCAACCGCACGTGATATAGAACTCTGGTCCGTTCAATCGACCATTTTACATCTGCTGTGCTAGCCAAATGTATCTTCGGCAGTAGCGCTCATATCACCGCCCTTCAGTCTGTAGTCATTCCCCAGGTGGGTGAGGGTGCTTATGGCTCGCAAACACGGCCGTCGTCTCCATCCGGACCCCCCACCCGCGCATATTCAGTCCCAAGTCCCTATCTCCGCCGCTCAGCCTCCACCCCTACCCCCTCCCCTCCCCTCTTCCTGCTCCTCAGTCAGTAGTCATTCACCGGGGTGACTAGGGCGGCCAAGGCTCGCAAGCTTGCGCTCCCCTCAGAAGGCGAGATGGAGAGACGAAGAAATCAACCCAACCCAACCCACACGACGACCAGGGTTCATCCGTCCGGGGGATATCGGACCTCGCACGCACGACAGCTCTCCACATTGCCGAATGGAAAAGTGTAGTGTGCTGCGGAAAGGATCAGGCCAAAGAAGGTCTCGGTACTCTCACTTTGCGCTTCGGATTCCAGCATTCCTGTTGGGCTGTTGACGCGGTGTATGTACGGACTTCTTTGGTCCGTACGCTAACTGTCTACTCCCTCGCCGCCGAGTGCTGGTGGTGGGCAGTTAGACACCCGACGGCTCAGCCCGCCAACTGACTGGCTGGCCGGACCAAACGCTGGGCTGGGCTGTTGTACTGCAGTCCGGGCAGGTGGATCGGTGCCAGTAGTGGTGATCGCGATGGCATCATCCCCACATCCAGTCCTGGGGCGCGGAGACGGGGCTTCCCCCAGTGCGGGGGCTGTTCGTCTGGCCATCACGCATCCCAAATCGATGGGTGGACGACGCCCGGCAGCACTCGGCCCCATCTGTCGACGTGCAAGACCGTCGTGTAGGGCTCAGGAGCTTACCCCGCGGATGTCCACGCCGCCACGGGGGTCTGGCCCAGCATGGGAAGAAGCGCACACGCATCTACCACCACCCAGACGTTTCTGCTGCGATGGTTACGGTATGGTAAACATGTCCAGGCTCGGGCCCGCACCCTCGCGAAGGCGGAGCTACTCCACCCGCCAACCCCGCCCCGCCCCACTCTCGTCCATGCCACTGCCTCGGGTCTCCTCAGCGGACGCAGCCGCCCGTCCGTACGCCCGGTGGCCGATGGGCAGCCCGCGAGGCACATGGCTGGCAGGTGTGCGTCCTGCAGCTGCACACGCAGAGGGCATCACTCTGGCGCTCGACGGCCGTGTTTCCGATTCTGCACGAAAACGGTTTTGTCTGCAGCCGGCCTGGCTTGTCGCTGCTCGGATCCGCACCCGATTCGGGCCCCCGAGCAATGTGTTACATAACCGCAGAAGAGTGAGTCGGGGTTCAGATATCAGCCACCAGACAGCATCACCGCACCAGCGAGGGCGAGCGGGTTTCGGACGCGCGTTCTTTTCGCACAAGAACAGCTCCAGATGGCGAGACTCGGTCCAGCAAGATATTTCGCAAGCCCAGCCTGCCTCCTCGTCTCCATCCGGCACTTTCCATCCCATTTTCCAAGCACTGGATATTCTCAGCCTAGATGGGGACGGAGGCGGCGCCGATCGCATCGCGCCATTGCAAAATCGACGCCGGAAAAAGCCTGCTGCGCTTCGACTATCGCGATCCCGGATCAGCTGGGAATATGTACCTCTATGTACCTCTGTGTAGCTCTCCAGAGTACTTCCTCGCAGCTCGGCCACGCCGGTTCGGGGCAGGATCAGACGTGTCCACGGTGCCACTCCAACCACATATTTTGCTTCCACCACACCTGCTCAGGGCCCAGATCATTCTTCTGGTCGAAGGGGCAGGGGCAGAAGCAAGTTTCCTGCTTGTCGACTGGATACCAATACAGGCTGAAGAGCATCAATACAGGCTGAAGAACCCACCGAGCGGCACCGGAGCATAGTGGAGTCAACGACCATCTCGAAGCGACGGCGACAGTGTCGCACCGTAGCGCTGGATCGGGAGATGCTGCACCCACCACATTTCGCTGCGCGGGTACGTAATGAGGGAGTCAGCCAACGCTGCCCGACAGGAGTTCCGGCAAGCGGGTGGGAGGTGGGGTGGGGTGGGGCGCGAAAAGCGAACAGCGAAACGATGTCGAATTCCTGTCTTTGCTCTCCCTCCCTCTCCCCGATTCGGGTGTTTCTCGGGGCGATGCCCAAGCGCGGCGAACACGATCGACAGTGTTCCCAGTCCGCTTCGGGATAAAAAAAAATCTTGCGCTTGGAGCCGGACGATCCGCCAACAACGATGACAACGGACGGTGATCCAGGGTCTGCTGTCGACACAGCCAATCACTCAACTTCTATTCGGGCGACAACGCACGTTTTTCTGTCCATCGGCCCGCCCTGTACACGGATCGGCACGACCAGCAGGGAACGAGCGCTGGTGTGCGAAGGATCGTACGGTGCGCAAGCTGCCGATCTCCCAGAGCCGGGGGCGATCGAAAGAAGCCCACCCTCTTCTCCCTTCCGCAGCGAGTCCGGCTTTTTGGACGTTACGTGAGGGCTCAGCAGGCCGGGGCGGAAGTTGGATGCTCTGGCGAGCCCGCCCCCAACGTCATGGCGGGCGTCATGCCACGAATCGAAGCCGTCGGCGGTTCGAGATTTTCGGCGGCGATTACTACGGAGAATGCTCGGCAATCAGTGGAGCGGTTTCCGCATGCGTGCGACAGCTTGTCTTCGCTGCCTTATTTCTTTCTTGGCTCGGGTCCTGCCGCCTCTCCCAAGGCCGCGCACGGATTGGCCCAGGCCAGCACGCCGCCATCCGTATCAGGATGCACATGGAACATCACTCGATCTCGTCAAACTTTATGACGATCTCCCGTGATCTACTAACAACTATGTAGCAGCCGTCAAGCGGGCAGGATATCCTTTTACTTTGCCCTCGTCGCGTCGTAGTATACCAACCTCCGAGTGGATCTGTCGCTTAACAGACCTCTCATCCGGGGGCGTTGCCGCCCTCTGCGAGGTAACGACGCGACTCCAGAACTACGACGGGATGGCCATGCACTGTTAATCACTCGTTGGGCACGGCACGAGCACGGACGACAGTCACGAAGAGCGATCGCAGTAGCAGCAGCAGCAGTGTTGGTCTGGGAACGATCCGGTCCGGTCACGATCTCCCGCTGGATGTGGCCGTCGCTTTTCCCGTCCATGGACATGTCACCCCGTCGCGAGCGAGCGGGCGGGCGGACGAACGAACAGACAGACATGTTGGCGGACAGCATTTCGGCCTCGATCTTGATCCTCCCTCGAGCCATCCGTTGCTGTCCGTCCACCTCGGAGTCCACCGCATCACCGAGTCCCGTTCGACGCACCAGCCCCCGTGTCGTCCACCCAGCCACCCCCGCCCCAATCCCGCCCCCCCAGCCTTCCTCCGTTCACCCCGTATCACCCAGCAGTATCACCGACCCTTCCAAAAAAAAAGCCAACGAGCGATCCCCCTCCTTACTCTTCGGTTGTCCGTCCGGTGGGCCTTGTCCACGGGTGGTGTACGAGACGGAGAAACGACACCGTGTTCGAGTCGGACGGGTCCGAGTGAGCCAGTGTGTCGGGCTATTCGTCACATGGGTCGGTCGCCGCGGTCGGAAGATTTCGGACACATGGCTCGGCTGAAGCGGGGCGGGGCTGGTGCGTGTGGCTGGTGTGTGGGTGGGGGCGTCGCAGCGATTATCATGGGAGGCGAAATCCAGCTTTCTCTCTCCAGCCGTCGAGAGAAAGAGAGGAAGGAAACATTTCAAACCGGGCGATGAACCAGTGGTATTCTTATAGCTACTACACACCCCCTCTGCTGCTGTCCCCCCTCCCGCGCAGTTCACTTGCACAGCGAGGCCGTCGAGGGCCGGAAGGGATGCTTTGTCTCTCGAAACGGAGGAGGGAATCGAGGATTTCTATAGACATCGTGGGATCGGGCGCGACGGATCGGTGGGAAACCACCAGTCGGCGGCAAACTGCGGGTGGATGTGATGTGATGCGGTTAGCACTGCCCCACCTCCACCCCCACCTCCCCCAGCGATGAAACAGAACTAAACAAACTCAGCTCAGCCGGACACTCTTCTCGTCCACAGGGCGCAGCACGTGAGCCGCCTCCATCTCCATCTCTCCCCCGCGCGCATCTCATCACGGCGCTCCATCTCCATCTCTACGTGCTCACTCGCCTCCTCTTCGTCCATCCGGCTGGGTAGCATACGCACATGGTCCGCGATTCCCCTCGTCGCCAACGACAGCTATAGCTAACCCCACCGGCCGAGAAAGGAAAGAAGAGCAAAAAAAACCCCCCAGACCTCCCGCGCGAAATAGCTGTCTATATCACATCCCATCCATCCGTCCTCCATCCTCCCTCGCCGCGGAGCCGGCTGCTGCTCCCACCGCACACCCCAGACAGAAACATCCTCCGCTCCTGGCCACCGCATGAGGAGAAAGAAAAAAAAAAAAAACATGCGTACGCAACAGCAAAATCCCTCCCCTCGCAACCAAGCCAGCCCAATACCGAGAAGCAATATGGACACGCACGGCAGCTGCTGGGTAAGCCCCGGAGGGGTTGCAAACGAAACAAAACGAGGAGGGAAAAAAGGAAAAAAGAAGAAAAAAAAAAGAAAAAAAAAGGAGTTATTTGGTATCTACAACTGAGTCAGCAACACGTTGAACTACATGTCATATGCACTCGACACGGACGACTGGCTGGATGGCTGGCTGGAGATAACGACTAACGGCCGGCGGCAGCCCCGACCACACCAGATCCGATCAGATCCGGGGAAAGATGCAGGCAGCATCGCCTCGACAGCAACGGACGAGATGTGTGTACGATATAAACATTCGTAGGAATGGCGCACACTATGAATGATACTCTACATCGCTACATAGGTACGTACCTGCTGGTCGCGGCGCTGGCGCACCAACCCCCCTCCGAATCTCGAAAATAGTCCGCCCAAACTACATGGCCGACCACCGCTCGCTCCGGTAGCACCCGAAATGTGTAGATAGCGCAGGCGCGCTAGAGCGGAGTCGGTGGTAGGCCTGGAGTGTGTGCTCGCTCGGTCTCGTTTGTTCTTGCAAGAAGGGAGGAAGAAAGAAAGAAAGAAAGAAAGAAAGAGAACGGACGGACAGCCGGACAGCCGGAGTAACGACTGGACTGCGACCGAGAGCCATATCATATCTATGTATGTTTTGGCGGACGACGGCAAGAGGCTAGAGTAGCAAGATAGCGGACGGCCGACTGATTGGCGCAGGGATCCGGTGGCAGCATCAGCAAACCAACGAACTACCTGGTGTGTGCTCGAGCTGTCACTCACCGTGCGCCGAGAAGGCGATCGTTTTCACCGCCGTCGAGATGTCGAGATGCAAGAACACAGGTCGGATGCTGGCTTTCCATCCATCCACTGGCTGCGCCGCTATTCGTCACCGTCAGATTACTCGATGAGGGAGGAAGGAAGGAGAGCGTGGGCAGCTGCGTATCTACCACTCTACTCGGCGCACGCACGATCAGGCAGGGGCGCAGAAAGTGGAGAGCGAACCGGACCGGACAGGACGGAGGCGCTCTGTATGCAACTATCTGGCGGCGAACCGCGCCGTGCGGACATCCACCGTTGCTACTTTTGTGTGTGTATATATGTACATATCTATGTACGCCGGAGATATGCAAAATCCATATATCATCTCCGTTTCCCTTCCCCCCCCCGCCCGTCTTTCCAAACGGAGAACGGATGTGATGTGCTCTCTTCTTATCGGCTGCGGCTGGTTGGGCCAGGCCAGGCCGGGCCAGGCCAGGCCAGTTCCTCCGCCGTCTCGTTTCGTCTCGTGTCGTATCGTTTCGCTGACAGCCAGCAGAAGCCGTCACACCACTATCTACCTATCTAGCGCCCTCCGCCGTCATCACATGCAAAGAAAAAAGCAAGGAGAGTATGTAGGACGTGGAATAAAAAAAACCCCTTCTCCCCCAGCCCAAACGGAACAGATGCCCACCCGCAGAAGATAACCGCAGGAGATAGACATCTCGCCCCAGGGCTGTGCGCGGCCGCCATCCGATACGAGCGGGTGCCGCATCGTGTGGCGGAGGGGGGGGGATCGCCACTCACGGCCAAGACGCACCCATGTCTCCTTCGAGTGCGAGCCCAAGTCTTGAAGCATCCGGGGATGCCGGATCCACAGCGTGCCGGGAGTTGGGGGGGGGGGGGGTGATGGCGGGGACTGCATCCGTGGTTGGTTACCGGCAGACGTGAAGGTGCTTGCGCTTGCTTCCCCTTCTCGCTCACTCCCCCCCGCAAGCTGCACTCTGCGAACTGCACATCCTGAGGTTGACGCACATGTGGAATTCTTCCTTGATGAGCGCACGTATGTACGTCCGCCGACGCGAAGTGCATGGCGCTGCATCATGTATGTACGTTATGTATGTGGTTTTTTTTTTCTTTCTCGCTCTTTCTTTGCCGCTGTGCGGAGAGGAAGGGAATGGAGGGTGTGGTGGACCTCGCCCGCTGTCGTTGCTCGCACCCTCGCCCACACGCATGCAATACTTGCGTACGCCCGGACGGCTGGATGGCTGGATGGCTGGTCCAGTGGATAATGGCCGCTGCAGGCCGGACTGGCTGGCTGTCGCTGTGCTGCCTCCGGGATGGTTCGCGGGGCAGGACGCAAAGTGCGCGCAGCAGCAGGAGAGGATGCATGGAAGGGAGACGACCACCGTCATTCGACGCAGCAGCATGCAACGTCTCACACGTCTGCCCACCGAGCCAGCCAGCCAGCAGACCCGGCCCCGCCCAGCCCTGAGCCAGGGGGAGGGGCGGGAAAGAAGTCCAGCCGGCCCCGGAGAAGAAACAGACGAGGAGCCGTGAATGGGCGCCGGACAGCTCGCAGCAGCTGTGACACCGGTAGATCCGCACCGCCGAGCGCTCGATATCTGGAGGGAGATAAACCGAAAACAGGAGGGGACTCGCTGAAGCGGATCCTGACACACGCAGCACGTAAGCAGTGGGGAGAGAGCGCGGCCGTACATAAACACATACAGTGTGCCGGGATGTGTATCAGGAGGGGCGCACGCAAGCCCCAGTGATGGATAGATAGAGACCACCCGTTCATGGCGGGAATCTACCTTGTCTTTCCCGCCGCCCCAGTCAGTCGCCTATCTCGAAACGGGGCGGGGAGGGGACTGGGAGCGGGGAGCGGGGATATCTGCGCTCTGACTCGAGATCTCCCGGACGGGGTGCGGACAAGGAGGAGACGGGTACCTAGTCGTGACGGACACACACCAAGCTGCACAATACACATCCCGCACGCACACGTACACGATCGCCATGCAGCACGATGGTTTCATGCGCGCACGCAGCAGGCATCCCCGTCCCCGCCGAGAGAGGGAGCCCGCGGTAAAAAAAAACACTCGATGGCGGGGTAAGGAGCAGAGGCGGTGGTGGTGGTGGTGGTGGTGGTGGTGGTTGGTAGTGGTGGAGTGTGCATATCGAGGGATAGTACGGCGCATACCATCTGTGTGGGCCGGTGGGCCAGATACGCTCCTCTCTCTCACTGCTGCGGAATCAGCAAGCGGTGCCGCCCTAGCCCGTGGCAGAGCAGAATAGAGCAGCCACATAGCACGTACCATGCCTAGTGTCCGTACATCCGCACGACGAGTTGCGCCTCTGTTTGCGGAGCGCTGCATGTAGATATCGGGTATCTCGAAACAAACCAGCGCTGTCCGTCCTCAATATATCCCAATCTCGCCGCCGACGGACGAGCTCCCCAGCACACAGCTGCTCCACCCACGCGCACACGCACGCCCCCGTGGGTTGTTCCCGGCGCAAACGGAATCGGAAGGATGGAACTGGGTGGGGTATGCCTGAGAAAGTCCGTCCGCTGCACTGTCCTCCCCCCTTTTTCCCAAGTAGAGACGATAAAAGAAGTAAATATATGTAAAAACAGCGCGTGTGTCCGAGTATGTCCGAGTAGTAGTGCTTGAAGTGCCACACGGATCGACTGCAGGAACCGAGAGAGAGAGAGAGAGGGTGGGGGGGGGGAGAATCGGCTCCAACACCCTTCTCTCCTCCTCGAGACAAAGCCCAGTCCTCTGGAGAAAGGAGAGCACAGACTGAAGGGAGGGAGATCCCCGCCACTGGCTTCCGTTCGTCCCGTTCTCTGGCAGCGTGAGGCCATAGTTAGCGCTGGTGAAGTGAGCGAGTGATGGGCCATGAACTCACATGTCGCACGCCTTATCTCGCCCAACCGCCTCCGTCTCGCTGGTTACCGGCCAGCGCGAGAAACACATCATAAATCCGTACGTGCGTACGTGCTCCCGCAGCCCCGAGACCCTCCCTCCCCTCTCCACAGTCCCTTTCCGTCCGTGCCTGCGTCCGAAGAGGGGGCGGCGGGGCTTGGGAGAGGGAAAATCGCCGCGAAATGGATTTCCGTCTCTCTCTCTGTGGCTGCCGGAAGCTTTTTTTTTTTTTGTTTATTCATTATACTCGTATGCGACCTATGGCTGCCGGAAGCGCGGCTCCGGGAGGAGGACGGATATGTATGTAGAATGGCTGAAAAATAAATGATATCTTGTGGGGCGTTTGTAGAGGGAGAAACATCCGACATGTGATGATGCATGCACGCATAACACCGGGAGGGGAGGATGGAAGGGAGAGGGGATGGCGGCAGGTGGAGGAGAGAATCAGACGCAGCTGGGCGAACCACGGCGCAGCCCGAGATCGCACGTACGCATGCGTGCGGCAGGTTACGGTACGGCGGGCCACCAGCCACACGCGTGCCCCTGGCCGTGGCAAATGCCGAGCGTGCACGCCACACGTCGCGCGAGCATCCGTGCAGCCACGCACCAGCCGCACCCCGTCATGTCTCGCATCACGCCCCCCGCAGCGCCAGTGGCGCACGGACGTGGGGGGGGGATGGCGCGGATCGCCGTGACATCATCCATCGCTGCATGGCACGTGCGCGCAGCACTCAGGGCTCAGGGCTCAGCACTCAGCATTCAGGGCTCAGCCCTCCACCCTCCGCCCCGCGGCTACATACACAGCATCCGCATCGTCACCACCGCCGCCGCCGCGCCCCTTGTCCGCGGAACATCCGTCGGCGAAGTCGAGCTCAGACCATCCTCGCGCCCCCTCCCTGTCTGCTGCTGCTCAGATCTGGAGACACCTCGACCATGGCCACGAAAATGAGACATGTTGCACGCATCTGAGACCCGGCCTCCCCCCCCCGTTCCCCGAGCTGCTCCCCCACGTGCGCGCGACGCGGCAGCGGCGGGGGACGGACGGAGGGCGGGGCTGCTCGGCCGTCACCTGACCTGTGCCTGGACGAGCGCCCGGGTGCGACGAGTGGCACGCCGCACAACCGCGGAAGAAGCAGCGTGAGATCATCACGACCACGACCACCACCACCCTCCTGTCGGCTTGCTGCCCCTGTCCGTCGAGTGAGGGCCGGGTTCCGCTTCACCGCTCGCTCGCTCGCGCGGGGTCGACGCTGGCCGGCGGATCTCGAATTCGAGGACTTTTGCGCGTTCCTGGCGACAAAGCAAAAGCGCTCCCCCTCTCGTTCTCCACCGTATCGGGAAAGAAGAAAAGAAAGAGAAAAAAACAAAGATCCGAAGAAAAAAAAGAATGTACTACCTATCCCTCGCCGGAAAAAGGAAAGGAACGACAAGTGTCAGCGTCAATGAGCCTGTCCGCTTTCGCCGGAGGAGAATTGGGGGGGGAAACAAACAGGAAAAACAAACGAGTCGGCGGAACGAACCCACACGCCAACGGATCCGGATGGCAGCGATGTGTGCTTCGAGCCCGGCGGAGGAGGCAGGCAGTCTGGGAACGCAGAGTGGGGCGATGAGCATGGGAGAAGACGAAGACGGAGACGGAGACGAAGAAGAAGAAGAAGGAGAAGAAGAAGAAAAGAAGCGCGCCAGGAGGATATCGGCAGAGGCACAGACAGGAACGGGGAAATACTTCGCATTCGCACTTCCCACTTCGCACTCCCCACTCCCCACTGGCATTCCCACTCGCGTCCAAAAAAACAAAAACAAAGCAACCAGCCAGCGCGGGAGACTCCGTGTGCAACCGGAACCCCACACTCTGATGGGGGGGGGCTTCAGGTGATTTTTTCAGCTGCGCGGGTTGACGATGCTCCACGATGCTCCACAGAGTCCGGAGGTATGTACATACATATCATACCTGTGTGGGTACGCATGCCCGCCGGCGGATTGCTGACTTCAACAGTGGTAGTTAGCGCTAGGGATGTGTAAGGCGGAGGGACCGGCACCTGCCTGCGTGGGTACCGCGACGGCCAAACCCCACAGCTGCGCGTGGGATGTCCACGTCCAAGTCCGCATCGAACGTATGCGCCCCACTCCAACAACGATCGTCCACGACAGCGTCCAGTCCCCCAACCTCAGCTCCCAACAATATTCACGTCTGTGCCTCCGCGTTGCTCTTTTTCCCGGCGTATCCCTCGAGACGGCCGGACACAGAAGGGGCCAGCGCCGACGTCGGCAGAAGCTGCGCTGGGGGGGGAGGCAGCTGCAGATTGCGTCGAGCCGACTGCTGCTGTTGCGGGTGCTGCAAACACCGAACCCGAGGGCGAGCGAGAAGCAGAAGCAGAAGCAAAAGCAAAAGCAAAAGCAAAAGCAAAAGCAAAAGCAAAAGCAGCAGCACCGGAAAGGGCAGTCCTACGGCGGAAGCACCAGCACCAGCACCAGCATCGTCAGCACGCTCCACCACGTCTCCGCGTCCGCGAGCGCATCCAGCCACTCAGCCCGCGCCATCCGTACGGGGGAGGACAGGTACCTGCCTGTCTGCCCGGACATCCCATGACATCCTCATCCCACATCTCGCCACGGCGAGCCAGGCATCGGCAACACAGCAGGCAGCACGCACGAGTGCCGGCAGCGGCAGCGACGACGAAGCAGGGCCCGCCATCGCCAGGCCCGCCGCGGCTTCCTTCCTCTTTCCGCTTCGGCGGCGGCGACGACGACGACAAGCAGCAGCAGCATCGTCACCACCGGGGTACTGAGCTACGTCCAGGGATGGGGAGGGAGGGGGGGTGATTCAACCCGCATCGCCGAAACGAAGAGAGAGAGAGAGAAAGAAGAAAGAAAGGAAAAAAAAAACCAGAACGAAAGAAAAGCAACAAGAAAAAAAAAAAAAAAAAAAAAAAAGCAAACCGGGACTCCTCAGCAGCTATTCGCCGCCGGACGCGCCCAATGGAAAAAATACGGGCACCGCCCCCCCCCCCCCCCTCCGCGACCAGCAATTGCCCCAAACGTCTTACGTCCGTGGAATCCGTGCGTCTTGCGTCTCGCATATGTACTTTCTCTCTCTCTCTCTTTTCTTCCAGTCTGGTACGGGGGGATGGTAGTGCAGTGTACATCCTCACATACGTCGGTCGACACGATGACCCATGGAGCGCGACAAAGCTAATCCTGCAGATTTTTCTCCTTCTCGTTCTCCCTGCTTTCTCGCTGCCATTCTACGCACATACGTAGATACGTACTTGCGTGTCCGAGGCGAGGCGGTGTCGGACTGGATGTGTGTGTGTGGGTGTCGGAAAAACAGGAACGGACAGGAACGGACAGGAACAGGAACGGAGCTGGAGTACGTAAGGTTCCTTTGTTGCTGTGGTTTGCTTCGTTGTATGTATGTAGTAAGCAGGCCGAAAAGGATAAAGAAAGGAAAAAAATAAATAAATAAATAAATAAGTAAATAAAAAAGGAAAATAAAAAGGAAATTTCCTTCTCCGTCTCGACGTAGATATGTAACTAAATACGTAGCTAGACCCTGCCGTCGCAAGTACAGCGAATCCGGCCGACATACATACATACATGTCCCGCGCCACAGCACAGCGCGATATCGAGTCGGCCCCCCCCCCCCCCCCCCATCTACCGTCCCTGCAGCGCAGGAAGAGCAGGACCAAACGGACGTGCTGTGGACGCCCCCGTCCGTGCCGAAGTGGGAGTTGGGAGTTGGGAAGGAGTCGGAGGGAGCAAACCGGCACTGCAAGTCCTCGGGGGTACATAGTAGGATACACGGCTCCCCCCCCCCGCCCTGCATGCATTGCTTGCACAGAGCAGAACTTGGAGGCGTGCAGACACGATCCGCACGTTCTCGCATGAGGGGGGGGGGGGGCTTCTCGTGATCTCGCTGCAAGAAGATACCTCTTCCCCACCGCCCCCTCCTCCGCTGCCTTCTTCGGAAATCTCCGTTGTCCGCTTTTTGCTGCTTGGCCCCCGTCGTCGTCGTCGTCGTCTCCGCCGAACCGCCCCCCGAACATGGCAAGACGGACTGGCTCTGCTCCGCACACCGGTGCATGTCGTGGGCGTGTTGGACAAGCGTTACATATGTACACTGTTCCAGCGGCAGCGGCATCGATCTGAGGGAATTCGTGGAAATAGGAGCAGAAAAAAAGAAACTCCCGTTTGCACATACCAAGATCCCTCTCCCCTCCCCCTCGTCCGCGCCATTCGATGCGGACGGACACGACAGGAAAAGGAAAGGCCAGCACGCTCCAACTCCAGCTCCAGATCCAGATCCAGCTCCAGCTCCAGCTCCAAGCGTTCCGGCGTCCGGTCTGCGTCGCACGCAGCATCCACCAAGCAGGACATGTGCGCGTGCGTATGTGCGTAATGTATGTATGTATTATGTATGTATGTATGTGTGTATGTAGTATGTATGGTGGAGGTTTGTCTGTGGGGAAAGCGCAAGAGCGTCCTGCCTCCTCCTGCCTCCTGCCTCCTGCCTCCCGCCGAGCAGCGATTGGCCGCACCAGATTGCGGAGTGCATTAGACCGCCTCCCCCTCCGTGCCGGACGGACATCTCAGGATCGGTGCACTTTCCATCACTCGTTTCGCTCCGAGCTCCGCAACCGCTTGCCGAGACCGATGGTGAGCGGAGCTAACCCGAGCAGAGTTCCCTGTCCGGAGATATCTACGCATGCTTGTCCTCCTTTCTTCTTTTCTTTTTTCTTCTTTTTTTTCTTTCTTTCTTTTCTTTCCTGTTCTTTTCTCCTGCGGGTGGCTGTGGCGGTCGAACCGAACGAACGAGTCCCATAGATAGATAGGGCGGCGGCGCCATCGCGACCACCTGGTCGGCGCTGAAACGTTTTCGCATCGCACAGCCCGAAGCGGCCAGCCAGCCAGCCAGCCAGCCAGCTGCTCTACATAGAGTAGATATCTAGTCTAGGCATGCACTCAATGTATGTACATATGTAGCATGCCTGTCTATCTATTCCAAGGGATCAGTCAGTCAAGCGCAGGCCGGGTCGCAGAAGCGAGAGACGGGAGAAATAGTTACATAGATACCCCCCCGGTCCGTGGCCAGCCGTTGATAATACGGCCGGGGCTATTTTCCGGATGGGTCCGTGGCGAACTTTTTTGTGTCGACGGCGATTGCCTATGTACCTACGTACATAACTATCGTTTCGTTTCGGCTGGCCTGCTGCATCGAGATGGCGCTTGCAGAGTTTTTTTCTCTTCTTTGCTTTTTTCTTTCTTTCTTTCTTCTCCTCGCTCCCTCTCCGTCCGGCTCCGGTTCGCGTGGGAGCGATGAGCGGGCTCGTCTCGGTAACGAGGGCTGCCCATCTATGTACGTATCTAACCATCTATGCAGATATCAGTGCTACTGCATCAAGCCTGAGGATTTCCGTTTCCCTTCGGACCCGGCACCACGACAAGCGC
>Ga0307516_10002375_pt1 | contig 25231 bp, 31 predicted proteins | sample 19_EM_MG_FD_203310 | JGI IMG/M metagenome (GOLD analysis project Ga0307516, IMG submission 203310) | Populus trichocarpa ectomycorrhiza microbial communities from riparian zone in the Pacific Northwest, United States - 19_EM | ecosystem: Host-associated > Plants > Roots > Unclassified | place...
AAGGACAAGTGTCCCTCACTAACAGATTTAAGCGAGTATCCACTAAATAATTCGAATTTTCTGATTCGTCCCGGTGAGAAACCACCGTTTGATGAAACTGATCGAAGTCGAAGACCTGCAGACGAGCACTCAGTTGTGTCTGGCTACCTGTGGTGGTTGTGAGTGTGAGCCTTTCTTTCCTTTTTCGATTTTTCTTTTTCTTTTCTTTTTATTTTTCCCCCACAGACAGGCCGGAAAATCAGGTGACAAGCGACGGGTCTGTGACTGTGACAAACTTCCAAGTTGTATCCAATGCATAAGACGACATCGTTCAGTAGCTCCTTAAAATTGTCCAGAACACACACCCTCAACCCACTCCAGATCACTCCTCACAGTTGTTAAATTCTCATACGTGGTCTCCCTGATCACCACCACATCCTCGATCCGCACACCACCTACACTTTCATATTTCTTCAGTACCCCGTGATCGATCAACTCTGACTGGCGAACGGCAGCGAGCAGGTGCGGCGAGAAGTATATACCCGGCTCCACTGTCTGAGCCAGGAGGAATTGTGTATCAGTTGTACATACAATGTGTCCGAGGAAGAATGAGGGACTGACCACCACCATACCAACCTCCAAAGGCAACCTCAGCCTCAAGTATTGATACATGCTCGGGTGGTCCGCCACCACAGCATTATGCGGGATAGTGGGATTAACAATCGGCTTACTGGCGCCAGGGACATCATGCACATCCATTCCGAGTGAATGGCCCACACCGTGCGGAAAGAAAGCGGCGCTCGCGCCCGACTTTAGAATATCGTCATCAGATATGTCTGCTTTGAATATACCGAGAAGCTTGAAGCCCGCGACGAGTGTACGATGGCATGCAAGCTGAACCTCATCCCAATGCAGATGGGGTCGAAGAAGAGAGAAAGACACCTGGATAAGGAGTTAAGCAGTTTCACCACGTACTTCAAGAGAAGCACTACCGTCTGCATTTTGAGCACAAGTTCATATATGGCTCGTGCTTCAGGTGTGAATTTTCCACCATTCCCAACGGGCATGCTGCGTGTGATATCCGAAGCGTAACAGTTCCATTCGCACCCCGCATCGATAAGTAGCACTTGAGGAATGAATTCCTTGGTCTGCTCGGTACATGCGAGCGTACTTGAGTTATGGGGGTCCCCAGGCGTTACGGGTCCCCAGGCGAATTCACGATCATTACAACAATAGTGCAACGTTGAAGCGCGTGTGGACGCGGCGACGATGGGGAGATAGGCTTGGTGGACGGCGCTAGAGACGAAAATCCTCGATTAGCTGAGGACGACAACTGAAAATATCATCGAACACACCCTTCTCGTCGACACGACGCCACAAATATAGCCTCAGCTTCGCCTTCCTTCTCAATGAGCCACTCGCCAGGTAAAAGTGATCTCCCAGCCGGAATCTTCGGCTGAGCGGTTCTGACAGCAAGACCAAGGACACGCATGACAACCTCGTGCGCACGAGAGCTTATCTCATTTGCACGAGCTATCTCTGCAATCTCGGATGCGTCCTTAGTGAGTCGCGCACGTTGAAGAGCCGATAGGAGGTATGCATCCGTGACGGCACCTTCTTCGTTCTGAAGAGCTACAACAGGGGCCGTGTACTCTTCAAGAAGGGAAGGAAAGAGGGCCGACCCTCGCGGCAAAGTATGGAATAGGGCGCCGGGAAGCCTGGTGAGGAGGGAAGTTATGGCGTTAGGAAGGGCATCAGGATGGTCGACACGGGTGACATCGTGCGTTTGAGAAACAACACTGGGATCCGGCGGGGGTATGGACCACATCATGTCGTCCCGGTTAGCTTTGGGGATGAAAAGCTCAAGGGATGGTTTGGCTCCATGCTGGTAGGCGGCAAGGACGAACGATCCTGGGACGATACATCCTGTCAAGTAGTAAAAGTTGGACTCCTGGCGGAAAACAAGTTCCCTGTCGGTGTCGTTTCGGAAGCCAGTTACTTCGCCCGCTAGAAGCAGGACATGGGTCTGTTGGTGGGAATCTGTCAGTTGACGGTGCAGCTAATCTCGAACGATCGCGAGTGACCTTGGGTTTTTCAGAGGCCGGGAGCAAGGCGATGAGTTGCTCAAACGTCTTAACGACATGCTGGGATGCTGGTTCCAACGTCAGACTGGAGTTTTGGGTGGGACATGACCATCCTTGCCTGGGTACATCGTCGTTCAAGCGATAGAGTAGTACAAACAGCCATCTATACAATAACCCTACTTAACATCATAAGTACAAGAATAATATATTTCAGGTGGTCTTCCAGGTGTTGTGAAGCCCCATTGTATCGTCAGAACTGTTTATGGGAGTAAGAGCCTGAGGGGAAGTGCCGGCGCTGCTCTCCAACTGTGCCGTATCTGGCTTCACCTTCCCTTTCACGTTGTCAGCACGAAGTCCTTCGAGGTGTTGCAGATAGGCCTCGCCAACACCTCCCGTGACATAGTCTCCAGTAAAGACCGAGCAATCGAATTCCTTGATGCTGGGGTTTAGGTGCCGAACAGAGGCTACCAGGTCAGGTAACGTTTGAAAGATAATGACATCAGCACCGATAGCCGCGGCAATTTCGTCGTCGGTGTTGCGACCATAGGCAACAAGCTCGCTCCGCGAGGGCATGTCAATACCGTATACATTAGGATACCTGTTGGGAACAGAGAGACGAGATTAACGGCCCCCCTGAACTAGACGGTTTACATACCGAATCGGCGGCGCACAGCTCGCAACAACGACCTTCTTCGCACCGACATCCTTGGCCATCTGGATAATTTCCTTAGATGTTGTGCCTCTGACAATAGAATCTAAGACAAAGTTGTGATAAACGTTACTAGTTGCGGATGTTCTGACATGCTCACCATCAACAAGCAAGACGTTCTTGTCGGCGAACTCGAGCGCCATAGCGTTCAGTTTCCTCCGAACGTTCTTCTTTCTAGGCCCGCCCAAACGCATTTTAGTCTTACCAAAGGGTTATTGTCAACGACTCACCTCATTTGTTGACCAGGCATGATGAATGTCCTCCCGACATATCGGTTCTTGATGAAACCTTCACGATACGGTATTCCAAGTCTTTGAGCAAGGTTTAACGCAGCTACTCTTGACGTATCAGGAACCTGTTTTGGCCAAAATAACTTGTAAAAAGGCGAGAATAAGAATACGAATGAATTGATGCTTGCCGGAATGACTACATCGATAGTCAACTTTCTTTCTTCCAATACAGCTCTCACCTTCTCGGCCAACAGATCACCCATAGCCATCCGGCTCCTGTAGACACTGATTCCATCCAAGACAGAATCAGGTCGCGCGAAATAAACAAACTCGAATATGTCCGGAGCAAACCTAGCCGCCGGTGCCACTTGGCGATGGGAGACACCATTACGAGTGATGATAATAGCTTCCCCTAAGCAACGGTAAAAATCACCTTCATACGGGAAAAAAAAACATACCCGGTTTGACGTCTTGCCATTCCATAAATCCAGAAGCATCCGCTACGACGCTTTCACTAGCAAACATGTAATCCGTCCCGCCGGTAGTCTTCCTCGCGGCCATCCCAACAGGTCGAATGCCATTCGGGTCCCGGAAAGCGATGATCCCAAACCCAGCCAGCATGGCGACGCAGGCATACGCGCCTTTACACTGGCTCATCATGCCCCCAATGGCAGTAAAAATATCCTCCTCGTTGATACGGAATTTTCCCGTCTGTTGCAGGTTGTTCGCAAAGATGTTGAGGAGTAGCTCAGAGTCTGAAGCAGTGTTGATATGCCTGTGGGCACTCGCATCCATGAACCTCATCAACTCTTCAGTGTTTATGAGATTTCCGTTCTAGATCGGATTAACACAGAAAGACCAACGACATAATAAAAGCGTACATGTGCAAAAACGATACCATACGGTGAATTGACGTAGAAAGGTTGTGCTTCGGCATGGTTAAAGCTGCCGGCAGTCGGATAACGCACTGTCCGTGAGTCGGCCCAAGGGCAAGGGGGAAATGAGTTCGTCAGCGCTTGTGCCATGAATCGAGCAACGAAGCCTAACTACCGTGGCCTATCCCCATCCCACCGACCAACCTAGAGATCGCAGTGGCATCGAATATATCGCGGACCATCCCATTCGCCTTACACTGAAAGAAACGGCCTTTCGGTCCACACGTCACGATTCCACACGCATCTTGGCCTCTGTGTTGCAGCAGCTGCAAGCCCTCACAGAGTTCGGGCGCTGCGTCAACCTCCGAATCGTGCAGAAGGAGACCCAGAATCCCGCACACTGTTGTCGGGTTAACGTGGATGTTTACTGGATGGATGGTTGTGGAACTAACTAGCTAGCCAGGAGCCGGACGAGGAGGACGAATTTGCCGCGGTTGAGGGGGAGTCTGCTCAGGATGTAGATCCGGCAAAAGGAACATTGGGAAAAAACTTTTTTCTTGGAGATTCAGAATGAGATAAGATTATGGGCACGTGCCGAGGAAGGGGAAATACGCGGTTGAACGCGGGTTATGTATTCTTCCAAAACTACAATTACTTATCTATATCTAACAACGAGAGCAGCACTGCTGGACGGGGAAAAGGAGGTCGGTTCTATACAATCCGGGGTAGATGGTTAGTGGCAAGTCGGCGGGTATGTTTTCTATGAGACAAGACTGCAATGCAATAATCAAACAATGGAAGGATGAACTTCCGATGCAAAAAGACGTGACTGGCAAAGAGGACGAGAGAAAGAGGTCAGTGAAAGAGTGGTGGGGCATTGCTGATCAAAACTTGAGCTGTCTAGGTTTCTCCCAAGAATACGATGGGTTTCCTGCCATACGATCAGTAAGGTATTGTGCCAGATCAAAGCCAGAAGGGCTACCAAAGTGACCGTAAGACGCTGTCTTGAGGTATTGAGGTTTTCTGAGGTCAAGGTCACGGACTAGGGACAGAGTAAGCATGCATATTTATATTGCCAAAGAGACGGGCACATACCAATCACACCAGGTCGAAGATCCCAGTTAGCCCGGATGATGTCGACAAGCTCTTCGTCCGTCCTTTTCCCTGTGCCGTAGGTATCGACGTAAATGGATAGAGGCTCCGCAACACCAATAGCATAAGAGAGCTGCACAAGGCAACGACGGGCGAGGCCAGCAGAAACAAGGGATTTGGCTGCAAATCGGGTAAGCCACTTGACGACATAGGGGACCTAGAACATACCAATCCAACGAGCGGTGTAGGCGGCAGATCGATCGACTTTGGAGAAGTCCTTTCCGGAGAAAGCCCCTCCTCCATGGGCACCCCACCCACCATAAGTGTCAACGATGATTTTGCGACCAGTCAAGCCAGCATCTCCTTGAGGTCCACCGATGACAAAGCGACCTGACGGTTGGATCTACGACATAATCAGAAAAAAGTATTTGCCACACATGTAGTCAGAAATACATACGTGGTAGATAGTGTGCTCGTCCAAGAACTTGGCAGGAATAACTTTCTTGACAATCTTTTCAAGGATTTCACTGCGAAGATCAGCAGTTGAGATTTCCTCTGCATGCTGAGCCGAAATAACGATGGTGTCGACGCGAAGGGGGATAGTAGCACCGCCCTCCTTCTTGTACTCGATAGTGACCTGCGTCTTGGAGTCAGGACGGAGCCAAGGGAGTGATCCATCCCGACGCGCAGCAGCCATAGCGGCATTCAATTTATGCGCGAGAACAATGGTGAGGGGCATGAGCTCCTCAGTCTCATCCGTGGCGTAGCCGAACATGATGCCCTGGTCGCCAGCGCCCTGGTTCTCCAGCGATCCATGCTCCAACCCTTGGGCAATGTCGGGAGATTGCTGCTCGATTGCAACCAGAATGTTGCAGGTTTTGTAATCAAAACCTTTCGACGAGTCATCATAACCAATCTGCTTGATTGTGTCGCGGATGACTTTCTGGTAATCGATCTTCGCTTGGGTACTGATTTCGCCAAAAACCATGATCATGCCGGTTTTGGAGGCAGTCTCGCAAGCAACCTTTGAGAAGGGGTCCTCGGCGAGACAAGCATCCAGCTACGCGATAGGGGATCAGCTTTCAGGCTCTCCATTAGCACTAGTACTTACAATGGCATCGGAAACCTGATCACAGATCTTGTCTGTACGACTATCAATAGACGAGTTGTAGAAATGTGGGCCCCTTGCACATACCAGGATGGCCTTCACCAACAGACTCAGAGGTGAACAAGAAGTGACCTGGGGTAAGAGCGGGGCGGACGGCATTTCCGTTGGGAGTCATCGTGAGGATCAAAGGATGGGAGGAGAAGAGAAGAGAAAGGGTGCAGTGCGGTGCTAATAGCAGTAAATTTTTGTATTGTTCAAGTTGCTTTGTCAGCATTGTCAGCAACCTATCACGCAACAACCCGTTCTTATTCTCGTACGATCTTTTCCAACGTGTGCGAGTCGGTGTGCGAGTCGGACCACGGCGCGACTAAGCAAAGAAATGAGATGTAGAATTATGATTATGTTAAAATGATTTGATGATAGCGGTACGTATGCTAAGAGTTCATCGATACAACTCCCAAGGGGTCTGTAAGTTGCCCAACATTCGTCGAAGCTCTGACGAGCACTCCCATGCCATCTTCCGTTTGAATCGGTGGCGTCTTCGTAGCCAAAACCTTGTTCTTCTTCGCCACCCCAATGTGGGCCGGGTGGGCGACAGTGGGATCTCTTGGAATTGAGGAGCGGGTTATTTCGGATGGCACCTGGCGCATTGCAGGTGGCTGAGTTGATACCCAAGGATTGTGGCCCAAAAGTAGGGGCTCGCTAGTAGCCCATGGGTTGCTGCTGGTCAAGGACAATGATTCCAGGCCACGCGAAACAGACGATGTCGAGGGAGGCGATTCCTCGCCCCAAGCATGTATCGTCTCACGATCGCAAAGCTCCGCCGTTTTCTCGAGCTCGCCTTCGCCACCACCCTGAGCCGTGGCCCTCAAGTCTTTGGCGACTCCAGCATACGCGTCTTGGACGACTGAAAAGGCTGCAGACGCGTTCGAGGAAAATTTCCCCCATACGGATTTCATCCCAGTCGTGGACAGAAAATCTGGAGTCCGTGTACGCGGGCGATTAGGCGATGAAGGGGTGGAGTAAGATATACGAGGCGGGCGCAAACCGTCGGTAATTTGGGAGACGTCAGTCGTTTCGTTCGTACCCTGCCTCACGCTAGCTGGTCTGGGATATACCTCAGCCATGGATTCGGAGACATCATATGAGGTATGACCAAAAATTGGAAGGGGCATTGCGGAAGCTTCTGGGCTCGCAGTCCGAGCTCGCGGAAGGTCGGGCTGCGATGTGTCTTCTTTCTGAATTCTAGGGTCTTCCTCCGCATTTTCTATTGGATCCAAAACCCCGTCACCTCCGCGGGTCTGGGCTGTCACAAATCTACCATTCATCTCATCATCACTCCTACCATATAGCTCGTTCCAAAACCGGACATCTTTAGGATTTGGGAATAAAACTCCCATATCCGCGCCTGCTCCTCGCCTCGTTGGGTCATCTAGAGACGGGTCATAATTTGGGTTGCGATTTTCTTCCATCTCCTTCGGGGAGTTCAGAAAGTCCCAAACACTGATAGTCCGGTCGCAAGGTGGAGGGCTGCCATCGCCAACCCGTCGCTCACGCTCGCAATTGTACAGGAACGTGCCGAATTGGCAGGAATGGGCATGATAGTGCAACTGGCGCAGGAACCGTTCATTGAACTCGAATCGTTCCGGAAACTGCCGTTGAACCTGTCGAACCGACTCCAAGAACTGGTGGAAGACGGGGCTGGTTTCCTTGATGTGATGCTGCGACGCGAAGCGGTTCTGGACTGAGGCTAAAAATGCTTGAGCAGCATCGGCGCCGCTGCCCGTATTGGCTGCCTCGGATGAGGAAAGGAAAAAATGTTCAGACGAAAGATGTCCGCATCGATCGAGGAACTTGTGGCCGTAAGCAAGCCAGTCCTTCTCGATGAGGATCTCGAAGCCGCGTATCGTTCTGTAAAATGGGTCGAGACAGAGTTGGCTCAAAGCAGATAGCTGAGATGTACGGTCCCAACCATCGGAGCAATGTATGAGGACGTGGGACGAGTTCACGTGTACGTTCTTCACGATAAGCGCCGTCCCTTCAATGATGGCTGAGATATGTCGTAGCCAGCCTGAACGCCGAAGAGCTCCGCGATCCAAAAACGCGAGGTTGGAAAATTGGCCGGAAAGGTCGTTGTTGATACTCGCGAGGACTGCGTCGGCCTCTCTCAGGGCTTCAACGACTTTCAAAAGCGACTCCCGCATTGCGTGAATATTGTCAATACCCAAATAGACTTTCTTTCCCTCCTTGTAATTGTCCATATTCTCGGTTCCGGCGCCTTTTGCGGTATTGGCTACGGCGTTGGCTGTTGGCCTGGCATCTATGATTAGGTTTGTGGTCATTGCCCCATAAACGGGAGTACTGGAAGCACGAGACTCGGGCGAAATATGTGATTGGAAAACAGCCTGAATGAGCTTCTCGTCTTGGATAGAGCGATTCTGGGTAATGCCGACCATTGGTTGACTTGAGCGAGTTATACTCCCCTGAGGAACAGTCATGTCATGTTTCCTCGGGCCACGCATAGTTACGCACGTAATTTGCCCAGTGTAGGTAGCTGAGTGCAGGTATCCTACACTTGCTTCGGTACTTTGAAGCGTATTGCAACGTGGTATCACTGATCTTGGTCGGGACAACCAACAAGGCAGGGTATGTGGGACAAAACTAAAGTTACGAGAAGCCATCAACAAACGATTTCCTGAACAGAACCTGGCCCCACGCACCGAGTAATCTTTGTTAATGTCTGTAAAGCGCCATGCCTTGCTTCGCGTACCAACACCCAAACGACCAAACTCCTTTCGAGGAGAATAGAGGAGCCAACCGGAATTAGAAGGTAATGGAGGGTTGGGACGATAGTAGAAGGCATAGAGTTGCGTTACGGACGCTAGGAAGATGAATCCCAGCATCAGCCTCAGATGATGATGTGATTGCCGTGAACGTACTGGCGACGGTGAGTTCCTTCGCCGTCTCAAATACATCCGTCGATTCGCTAGGTTTCGAAAATGCCAAAGAAAAGGTCTCGAATGTCCTTGTATGGAACGTTACGGGATACTTTCCCTGCAATGTTTGCGGAAGACAAGAGACTGACGAGATCAAAGGATATGGCACCTGTTTGTGGGTTGAATATTGGATTAGTCGGTCAGATTCATCTCACTGACCCACATCTCTTGCGCTGCTTCTCCATCGTATCGGAAGATGAGGTGATGAGCAGTCAAGTGCAGTGTCCCAAAAAGCGTCGTGCCGGCCTGTGTACATGCAACCCGCTCGACCTGTGGGGTGGTGATAGTTGAGCTGACTGGTTGACCGTGTCGTGGCAGATCTTGCCTTTGAGACCCTTATGGCATCCATGAAAGGATAGCTGAGTGCCGCTACTCCGTTGATATCACACCGTGCGCGTAAAGAATAATGAGTTGACCTTTGGTGCTGTTGGTAAGGACAGTTGCTGGCTGTGCTCTATTCACTCGAAGAAAACAGTTATCAAGCATTATCTATTCTATTATCGATATACAACATGGACCGGAAGTAAAGAAAAGTGCAATTATTGAAAAAATCTATCGTCACCCTCTCTTGAAACTCAGTCTTATAGCCCGTGGCCACCTCCGCCAGGAGTAGTGGTAGCAGTGGATGATCCACCAAGAGCTTTGGCAGCGGCCTGAAGTACGCGTTTAGTTGAGCATCCAAGGGGGTCGATGACGGGACTAACCTGGAACGCGGCAAAGGACTGTTTAGCGGTCGGGTTCACTGCGAAGACCATTCCTGCATGACAGTGGCTAAATCGCCCGAAATAAGGAGTTGTAGATGATGCACAAAAAAGTGACTCTTACCTGGCAGGGATTGTTTGACGGCAAAAGAACCACAGGGGGGCCGAGGCATCCTTGACAGTGAAGCTCCGTATCGGGAAGGACGTGGAGTTCGGGGGGACGAACTGGAAGCCGGTATCGGCGCCATTAGTCCGCAATGTACAGGGGTTGGCAAATGTAGACTGAGTGACAGTCTGGCAAAAGAACAGATAGTTAGGACGGTTCATTAAACTCGAATAGCCTTTCCAGGCGACTGACATGGTTTTTGGCGCGGCTAAGGAGGGAGAGGGAACCCAATCAGTAAAGATATCCTATCACGGCTCAACGTACATACAATTGAAAGTTGATCGTGTCGCCGGACGCGACTTTAACGCTGGTCGGGCTGAAGGCCAGCTATGAGCCTCGGTGAGGATTTGAACAAAATAGAAGAGGGGGAAAAGCTTACAGCGCCTCCATCACCAACAAGGACGGTGAATTTTGCAGCAGACGCCAAAGAGGCAGCAAAAGCAAGGAGAGCGACGGATGGGAAACGCATTCTTAAGACGAAGGAATAGGCGAACGTGGAGCCTGGAAGGAGGGAAATGGTGAGGAAGAGGAAAGCGGACGGGTTGAAACAGGGCTCACGCTGCTCAGTGGGACAATGAGAACCAAGGAGGAAGATGGAGATGAAAGAATTGGATTCATCCTTTTAAGTATACCAACAGATCTTTCTCTGTCCTTTGCGTTTTGGTTTCCGTCAGCTTGGAGATAGCCCTGTATCACAGGGAGAACCGGCCCGATGTTACACGAAAAAACATTGCGAACACATCGTATTCCAATACACAGGGGAACAGGCCCGATGTTCCACGAGAAAAAACTGCGAACACATCGTATTCCAATCGTGAGACGGTCGAAGTTGAGGTAGTATCTCGTCATTTGGCCCATAAGTTAGATAATCGGATTCTTCAATCTCAGCTGTGCGACAGATATGTGACAACAGCCAGAGCCCGTCGAGCGCGCACGACAAAAGAGTGTACGAACAGCCCTGAACAGGAGGGAATCATGTATGGCTTGACTATCTACACCAGTGGTAGCCGCTTTACAACTCAATTAAGCGCGATCAAGTCGACGCAGCCTGCTTAGGGATGACAAGACTGACTTCGAAATCTTGATTATCCACATAACTGGTCAGCAGACTTATCTCCGCGACGTGGTCGGCATCTCGCTTAGGCGCATAACTCTTATATCCCCCCCTGGACTCATGCGGCCATCCCTCTCAGTGCATGTCCTAGTAGTAGACTGGCCACGGTCCGGTTCTCGAACCTGTTCGGTACAGCAAATCTTCGGACCTGAACGTTGAATCCCACACGTGATCGAACCTGGACCGGAGGATCTGAACCTTGAACCTCCGTCCTCGGCGATCTCTGTGGCCACATCACAACTGTTTCCCCACATCCGAGTCCGTCGCCCGCCACATTGAATTTGCAATAATGTTGTGTCATCGCCAACTTCTCACCACCGCTCCTGGGCGACCCAGTGGACTCTTCTGCACTCACCAATGGAAGCACCTACGGGCTCATGGGCAGACGGTGGATCCCTTCCTTAACGTTCCTTAACCCCCACTCCCTCTACGTCGATGATAGCTATCGCTGCCCATCCAGTCAACTCGGGTCACTGCGCTCAAATGGCTAACCCAGTCGACCTACAACCGGAGCCTTTATGGCATCCGTGAATTGCATTCCACACCACACCGCGCCTTATGGCATCCGTGCTGCTACTTACATAGCTACTCAGATGTCTATCACACCCTGCGCGTGAAGAATAATGAGTTGGCCTAAGTTGGTGCTGTTGATATTATATAGGACAGTTCCGCCTCCACTTTCACTGGAAGAAAAACGTATCAGGCATTATGTATTGTATCATCAATATACAATATAGTCCGAAAGTAAGGAAAAGTGCATTTAAAAAAAATCGTCATCCTCTCTTGAAGCTCGGTCTTATAGCACTGTGCCTGCAAAGAGACCAGCGCCAGCGAGTAGAATAGCTGCGGCACTGCCACCCATCCGGAGCGCACCGCTGGAGGAGGAAGAGGAAGGGGTACCTGACCCAGCGCTAGTGGAAGTTGATGCTACAGGGGTTCCGTAGCCGTAGCCACCTCCGCCAGCAGTAGTAGCAGTTGATCCACCAGAAGTAGTGGTGACAGTGGATGATCCAAGAGCTTTGGCAGCAGCCTGAAGTATGTGTTTAGTTAAACATCCAATTGGGGGGGGGGGGGGGGGTCGATGACGGGACTGACCTGGAACGCGTCAAAGGACTTTGCAGCAGTTGGGTTCACTGCAAAGACCATTCCTGCATGACAGTGGCTGAATCGCCCAAGATGAGGAGTTGTTTATGATGTGCATAGAGTGGCTCTTACTTGGCGGGGTTTGTTTGAGCGCAAAAGAACCACAAGGGGGCCGAGGCATTCTGGACAGTGATGCTCCATGTCGGGAAGGACGTGGAGCCTGCAGGGACAAACTGGAAGCCCGAATCAACGCCAGTAGTGGGGTTTGTCTGCAGTGTACAGGGATTGGCAAATGTAGACTGAGTGGCGGTCTGGCAAAAGAACGAATGGTTAGGACGATTCATTAACCGAGAGGAGCCTGTCCAGGAGACTGACATGATTTCTGGCGCGGCTAGCAAGGGAGAGTGAACCCTATCAGTACAGACGTACTACCGCAAGTTTAAGGTGACATACAATTCAAAGTTGATCGTGTCGCCAGACGCGACCGTAACGCTGGTCGGGCTGAAGGCCAGCTACGAGTCTCGGTGAGGAGTTGAGCAAATGGAATGGGGGGAAGAGCTTACAGCGCCTCCATCACCAACAAGGACGGTGAAGTTTGCAGCAGACGCCAAAGAGGCAGCAGAAGCGAGGAGAGCGATGGATGAGAAACGCATATTCTTAAGATGAAGAGGTCTTGATCAAAAGACGGATGTGGAGCCTGGAAGAAGGGAAAAGGTGAGGAAGAGGAAAAACGGAAGGGTTGAAATAGGGCTCACGCTGCTCGGTGGAACAATAAGAGAACAAAGGAGGAAAATGGAGATGAAAGAATTGGATTCGTCCTTTTATACCTGCCCTTTGTGTTGGCGATGATCTCCATGGCAACAGATTTTCCTTTGTCCGTTGCCTTTTGTTTTCTGGATCTGGACAGCTTGGAGATAGCTATCGCTGGCCATTCGGTCATCCGGGTCACTGCCACACGGCTGAACGTCAATGGCCTGTTCGCTCAAATGGCTCACCAGGTCAACATACAACCGGAACCTTTATGGCATCCGTGGATTGCATTCCACGCCACGGTGCGCCAAAGTCTATCTCAAAGCAGACCTCGAGGTGAGTGAGATACCACCTAGGGACATTGATGGACGAGGAACGGTTTTGCACAGACATTCAACAAAGTCATAAACACAAAGGACAGGCTTGTTCTCGTCGATTTCTACGCCGAGTGTGTGATCTCGCCTCTATTCCACCCGTGTTTCGTTCTCAACAATTCCTTGTTCTCACTTGAAGCTGGTGTGCACCATGCAGACAACTTTCCCCCATCTTGGAGCAAATTGCTTCCGATCCTGACACGAGGTCAGGTTCGAAGCTTCCTGTCGACCTTGTAGCGGTGGACACGGACGAGACTTTGTCGCTCGCCAGCAAATTCCGAGTAAGGCTCCCTCACACCTTGCACTGCCCACTGTTCCGAGTACCTGGTTTTCCTCATCAACCTTACAGATCCGAAGCCTCCCGACGGTCATTGCATTCCGAAACGGAGATCCTGTAGACCAATTTGTAGGTTCTGTGCCAAGGGCTACGGTCGACAAGTTCTTGGACGGGGTCTAGGAACAGAACATTAACCGTGAAACACTTGTTGTTATTACGCCTTTGGCGACAGGATCCCGCACGGTGATGTTCATGACGCGTACCTCTGGAGTAAGATTTTGACTTTAGAAGTTACACTGAGTGATTTAGTATATGGGGGCCAGCTGCACAGCAAAGTGACATTGGACAAAAGTGACAAACAAAGAGGTGGCGACAGTGCGGTACATACATATTTAGACCGTGCAAAGGAATAAAAAGTTCCTGCAGAAACAGACAAGGATAGCAAGACAAAGATGAGGAGACGATACTGTAAGTACGACACGACCAAAGAGACGACAAGGGTGATCGGCTTTTCCAGGGGTGATGCTGAGAGTCCGTGATGAAAAATGAGATGAATGTTGCGGATGCCACGCGCAGGCGTTGGCATCTACTGGATTGAACAGCATGCGCAGCCTGAACGGCCTTGTTGGCCGTATGGATCGTCCGTTTTCCCGACAGGACCCCAAACGGACGGGACCTGAAAGAACGTTGAGAATTGCGAGGCGGATGTGAGAATGGGAACGACGCACCAAATGATCCTTGGTCGTTTTGCAGTATTGAATGAGACTGACGAACGACACAGTCATCAGACCATGTCCCTGCTGGGTGGAATTGCTCACCTGGCACTGGCTTCACTAACTCGAACTCGTGGTCGGGCGAGATCCTCCCTTAATCGCTGGTTGTGCTCTATCAGCCTCCGCAGCTTGAGCTCGGACATCGTCTGACGGCCTCCTGCACGAGAACTCATCACGATTCTTTGACGATATGAAGTATGACGATGTGAAGTATGCTGGGTATGTCGACTGCAAGGACGATGTTAGCGCTTTGTATGTACTTGTGGCGGACCTGCTTACTGGGGTCGTAAGAATGATTCGCAACTTTGAACGGTCTGCGGATGGATGTGGGAAGAGTCTCGATGTGTCCGACGGCTTTTTCACACCGCCGATCCGGAACATGTCATTCGTTACTCGTCGCAGCGCAGGGTCAAACAGATGAGAGACTTGATGGTATATATTTACAAGACGAAATTAATGTACCCGACCTCTAAAGAGATGAAACTATATATCTACTGAAATGACGGGGAAGGCAAGACGAAATCGGTGTTGTGGACAGGGTGCGTTAGCGCGGAGGTAATAGTAAACGAATGTGAGTATTTTGGCGAGGTATTCCGAGGACCATGGTATATGCAGTCCACAAGAATCTTCAAGACCAAGTGGGGCTGAAAGGATTCCGAAGCGAGGTGCCGTGAGGGGGATAATTCACATTATCACGCAATTGCACCCCTGGGCAGGGGGTGCATATGGATCTTCACCCTTACCCACGGGTCCCCAAACTGACGGCACCTATAGGCGAACCAAGGTCTAGATCGAAATCAATGAGGGGCGAGTTCGGTGGACGTACGAGGTGGTCCTTTGTTGTTTTGCAGTAACGGATGAGACTACGAGATATTGACTGTGAATTCTTTGCTGCAAGAGGCTAGACTGACCTCTGGCTAGCCTCGCTGACCCGCACTCTCGGTCGTGCCAGGTCCTCCCGTAGACGTTGGTTGTGCTCTGTCAGTCGGCGCAGCTTCAGCTCGGACATGGATTGCTAGGACGACTCAGCGAGGGGTCTGAACGGGTAAGTTGGATGGACAGACCTTGTGGGGACGAGCATTCATGGTGAGAGTCGGAAAGAAGGTGGAGCGGAGTTTCAACACCCTCTCTCCCATGCCAAAAGACAGGTCCCAACGACCCTCCCGCGTCTGTAGGTCCCCCCTCTCTTTCCTCCAACTTTCCCTTCAAACAATCTTCAGCTTGGGCCCCTCGGCGGATCGTCGCTCCAACCTCTTCATTCCGACGACGTCCAACGTCGACTCCAAACAAGGCACAGCGATCCGCTCAGGGTCGACGCCAGTCACGTCGGTCTACTGACTATTCCGACTTTGGAGAAGTCACTCTTTGCGAAGATGAAACCGATGATACCGCTGAAGATGACGTTGACTTTCCATGGGAAGACGAAACCACCATGTTCTCTGACTTGATAGACGACGTGTAAGTCGCTCATCTTCGCTTGGTTCACGCATATATTGTAGTGCCAGCCCAGAGGAATCCAAATATTCCAAGGTAGAAAGCCTCGTCAGCAGACTGCAGCCTTCATTTGATGCACACGGAAGGGCTCTTAAGAAGGAGATCGCCAAGACGTTCGTCCCCACTGTCAACAACGTCAGGATGCTCTATCACGTTCTTGACGACAAGATCGACGTCGCGTATGAGAAAGGTGTCGACAATCTCAATGATGCTTGCAAAGAATTGGAGGCCATGGCGATCAAGGAGAAAGATGAAGTGAAGGATGCCTGTGCACTCTCCAAGGTCGGGCTAGGTCCAATCTTCGAATTCATCGTCTAAGATATCAATTCGATATCAAGAGAAATATTGAACATCTCTTTGGCCGGTTGAAAGCTGCGTACGCACGTCGTGAGCAACTTTGGACGGACTATGAGAAGGCCGTGGACGCGATTGGTGCCCCTCACACGTTCCGCTCTTTCTGTCTGCCACCGACTAATTTTCCCGTTGACATATCACAGCGGAACCTACCTTGGAAAGGTTGAAGGCTCTTCCCGCCAAAACTGAACGCACTATCACCCATCTCGAAAAGCAGGCGATGAGCATGGAGCAAAACGACGGTGCGACAGTGACTGCCAAGGATATCAAAGGTCTCCTCAGCAAGGTTTCGTGAATCTCGTATCTGCGCATTCTCGGCGTCTGCTTGCTGTCTCGGACTTGGCTTCAAACCTGTGTTAAATCAAAGTATTCTGTATATGTTGTACCTGCTGTCAATGTCATTCTGAATTGTATTACGAGTTGTCTGATGCCCTCTCACCGCATACTCTTCACCTTCTGGTTTGTCACACTTCACGTACAAGCCTTCGTCCTTTCCTTCCGATCCCAGGCCATCCTCAGTCATGGCAAATGCGCCGTATCAGACCTCCCACCGTCTGTAACACTCAAAGCACAGCCAACGGTGGTATACCGCCCCAGCTCGCTCAACGCCCTCCACCACGCCCGGCTACGATCTCTGCATGAACACCAGAGCGAGATCGTGGAATGGGATCGGTTCGAGATTCTGGGTCCAGATGTAGAGGACATTCATACGCTGGCGCAGCTTGCAAGGATGGCAGGTAATGCATATGCGCTTCCTGGGCACAGCAACTGGTACGACATCGACCACGCTTGGAATAGGGTCAGTCGTCTTTCTATCGTGACAGAATAGCATTGCTTATCGCCTGCCAGAGTTTCCCCTTTGGCTGGGAGCACCCAGACGGTTTCCGGGGCCATGTGTTCTTGTCGGCTGACAACTCGACTGTCGTGCTCTCGATCAAGGGGACGACGTTGAAGGGGCCAACATCCAAGAAGGACAAGTTCAATGATAATCTGTATGTTGTCATATACTATCTGCCGTGGCCTGGATATGAGACGGAGAACCCAGTCTTTTCTCGTGCTGCTGTGCGCGGGTCGATCTCTCCTGGACATTTCGCACCGTTTGCGACTGCTATGCTAAGAACTGGCGTTGCGACGACCGCTGTCTCTCCACAGCTCTCATCCAAGAGTCCCTCTTTTATACCATCGGCGTCGTGAGTGCAACGTCCTTCGACTTCGCTCTAACCTCCCTAACCTACGCCCCATCTGTGAAGAGACTCGTCGATGACCTCCGAAATTTCTACCCCAATGCCAACCTCTGGCTCGTGGGCCACTCCCTTGGCGGTGCACTCGCAAGTCTCCTCGGATCAACGTACGGTCTACCAGCAGTCACATTCGAAACCCCCGGCGAACGGCTAGCTGCAAGCCGCCTTCATCTTCCTCTACCTCCATCCCCATCCGGATCTTCATCAGCACCGGTTGCGGTGACTCACGTCTACCACACGGCTGATCCGATACCACAGGGCCTCTGTACGGGCTTTGCATCGCCATGTGCGCAGGCCGGATATGCGCTGGAGACACGATGCCATCTGGGAAAGAGCATCGTGTTTGATACGATTCAGAAATTGGGTTGGAACGTTGACGTCAGAAAGCATATCATCAAGGAGGTGATAACGAAGGTCCTAGAGACCGAAGATGTCGAATGGGAGGAGGGCAGGAAGGTTCCTGTGCCGAGGGAAGAGGAGGACTGCGTGGTAAGTGCATTGTTCCTTGGTGTATCGTTCGTTGTGACAAGTGGTGTGAAGGATTGTTTCAAGTGGGAGTTTGGAAACTTTAAGGACTATCCCGTCTCGACGCGGGTCATTTAGATAACGCTCCCCGTCTACCCTAGGGCAGATGATTTTGCCTTGTAAATATACGCATCTCAATGCAATTGGTTCTATTCTACGCAAAATCATTGTGAACTTATAAAGTATTTTGCAAATACATTCCATCAAACCCCATATACATGTTCACAGGTGCGTTCTGGAGAAAATCCCCATTCACTATTTCCCCACTCTTTGTCTTCATAGAGGATTGGATTATCGGTGGGAGATGTCTCAACCTGCTTGATGATCCCATGGCGGGATCGACTAGGAACAGAACGGGTTTGTAACTAACAAAAACGACTAATTAGAGACGCACGTCACCCCCACGTGCACCTCTTATTAGAGGGGTATGGGTACCTCAGGTGTGTTATACTACATACCACTAACTCAAGTTCGAACTCGGACATTATCGTCCTCTCCAGCGGCCGATTAACCAGTGAGGAGTGCGCCGACCTTGCTGGCTTCTCTCCTGCCTAGACGCCAAAGACGTAGAGCTCTCAGGTGGGAGAACGACTTTGCTGTAGACGCCCTGCATGTTCCCCGTGACCGTTGTGGGGTTGGTGGTGACGATATTGGTGGCGGTTATGGCGCTCGCGATACACCCAGCACCATCGTCTCAGCCTTCGGTAACGGCGACCCTACCACTCCCACCCTCGGCGTCGCATGGCATCCATCCACTCCACCCAGGCTGCCCAAATGGCCACAGCACCCCCGGCAGCCTCTCATTGTAGAATCATAGTTCTGCTCCATGATGTGCCAGGTGCGTGTGCGTGCGTCGGGTTCTCGACAACGCCGTGTTCTGTTTCTCAAAGACGTTCAGCTCTCTCGCCAACTTCACTTTCTCTGTCTCCCAGAGGGCCCTCAACACCACACGGTGAACGACAGCAGGGGATGGCGCCTCTCCAGATACTCATATCCTTAACCCCATCAACGTCCTTCACATCTGAATCACCATGGTTGTGATGGGTCACTCTGGCGACCTCCCATCGGAGATTCATCGTTCCGCTTCATGGCGTGCCTGCGTCGGGTCCTCGACAACGCCGTACCCTGTTTCTCGATGACCTTCAGCTCCCTCGCCACCTTCCCCTTCTCGTTGAACGTCAGCAGGTGGTGGCGCCTCTCCAGATGCGGATCTCCCTAGCCCACGGAGGACCTCGTCCGTCCGGGCACCTTGGGCGATCCTCGCATCCCCGTTGCCCTTTCTCCTACTGGCACCGCCAGCGGGCAACGTGGCATCCAAATGGCCGCCTCGCTCTAGTTTTCCTCAAGAGATATCGGAACCACCCTCGAAGAAGATCAGGCCGTTGTCGTTGGGGACACCCACAAGGTTGCTAAACTCGTGGGGCGAGACGGGCTCGGAGATCCCGGTGATTGCTCCCTCCGAGGACAGGGGGATGCAACATGTGGAGGCAATGGCATAATATTTTCCTTAAACCACTTGGTACTTCTTTTGATAGATGCTCAAGAATGTGCAAGAGTACTAGTAGTATGATTCTATGTGCAAACTATGTGCAAGAGTATGATTCTATGTGCTCAATGTATACAACCCATCAGAAGGCTTTAGCTGGTGAGATCTGTGAGTAGTTGCTACCAAATATTCAGATATGTGACTCATGCATCAGCAAATCTTGTGTACTTCAGGCAACTTCAGTAGCTGCACAGGTCTGCACAGACATGGACTCATTCTTCAGTCAACTTCGGTCAGCTTCACAGACCTGCACAGCATCTGAAGTTGCTGAAGACAAAAAAACAAAGTTTGCTGATGATCAGCAAATCCTGGGAATGCTACAGGCACTACTGGTTGCTATGTAGAGCTATGTAGCCCTATGTAGCAACTGGTAGTGCCTGTAGTGTTTCCAGGGTTTGCTGATGCACCCATGCTAGCAATAAACCTATGATCTCACACAAGGGTTTATTAGAGACCACCAGAGACTCCTTGCTAAGATAATGAATGCCTGACCAATAACTTCAGGTAAAATTTCCCCCATCCCCCCTCTGATGAGACTGAAGATCCATCCTTGGCCATTTGACACATCAGCAAACCCTGATTGGTCTAGAGCTTCTATAGATGTTGGAATAGCAAGCTGCCATTAGCCAACCATTCAGAACTGCGCCCTCACCTCCATTCCACACAGCCACCAATTTCCGCGTACCGACTCTTCTTGGTGCTTCGTTTGTCCTCTCATTCTATGTACTAACTAAATATGTATTTCCTTTTGTCTTCGATACATTTTATCACTACCAACTATTTACAATAGTCTACGGAATCCTCTTCCTTATAAACGAACAATTTCGTAGCTATTCCTCAGTCCTTTGTACTAAGACAAAGACTGAGGTAAGATCCTGTTTACTTATTCACGAAACTCTTTACTTATTAAATACCTAGCTCGTTGTCTAGGTGAATATATAGTCCTTTGTACTAAGACAAAGACTAAGCTCGTTGTCTAGATTCTTACAGGTTATTGGGCCCCTGCTTTCTCTGTGAAGACCCCTGCTGTGATCCCTCTCATTGTCCGTCATGACCTCTGTTACTGCGACCTCCCTTGCTGACACCCTCCCATCAAGTGTTCCGAAACTCGATGCTTCTGGCCTGAACTGGGCCATTTTCTCACTTCGTTTCCAGGATGCCGTCGAGGGGAAAGGTTACTGGGGCCATTTTGATGGCACGAGCAAACGTCCCATCGCGCCGAAACCTGAGGATCTCCTTGTGACTCCCGAAACAGCTGCTGCACTGGTTGCTGATGCTCCCATTCCTGCCGCACCTAGCGCTGAGGATCTAGCTGCTGCGATTAGTCAGTGGGACAAGGATGAACGATCAGCAAAGTCGTTACTTACCCAGAAGATCCCCGATTCCGCCCTCATGCGCATCCGGAACAAGAAGACCGTTAAAGAACGATGGGATGCGATCACCTCTGAGTACACTGAGAAGGGCACATTCACCCAAACAGATCTTCGAACGCGTTTCCTCGAATCGAAATGTCCTGATAAGGGCAATGTTCGGCAGTTCCTGGATGAGTTACATGTGAAACGAGAAAAGTTAGCAACTGTGGGTGTGGACATAGACGAGAAAGATTACCGTTCAACAATCATTTCATCCCTACCCTATTCCCTTGCCAACTTCGTGTCAAATCAACTTGCAGCCGCAAAACTCTACTCCTCGACTAAAACCATCACTCCCGACACATTGATCTCCTTGATTTTGGAGGAGTACGAGTGCCAGCAAGTGCAGCGCTCGCGTCGAAGTGGAGGGAATGGGAAGGCCAAGGACCAAGACAGGGATGAGGCCCTGAATGTCTCATCATCTGGAAAATCAAATGGGAAGGGAAAATTCAAAAGGAAACCCCGAGGGGTGTGCTGGAACTGTGGGGAAAAGGGACACTTTAAGGACAAGTGCTCAAAACCTGCTGTTGATAAGAAGAACGACTCATCTAAGAAGAGCGGCATTGCCAACGTCGCAATCAAATCAGATTCCGAAGGGGAAGGAGCCTTTTTCATGGAGCCCGAGTCAGATTCTGATGAAGATCCTTCTGATGGGGGCTATGACAGTGATGGTGATGAAATGAATTGGTTTTCGGAGGTCGAAAGCAACAAGGCTGGAAGTAGCTGGGATACCGAAGAGCTATCTGGAGTCAATTGAAGTGAGTGTGACTCACTCGTTGACGTTGACCTGGACTTGGTTGTTGCTGCTGTGCCTGATGAGCTTGCCGCACTTGTAGGTGTGGGCAATGTCGACTTACCCTGTGCCGAAATCTACGATTCTGACTGTTCAAAGCACTTGACACTGTATCGTGATGCTCTCAAAAACTTCATTGAGATTCCCCCGAAATCATTCCGAGCTGCAAATAAACAGAACATGACAGCTGTTGGAATGGGTGAGATGACAATCAATGTACCTGATGGTGCTGATGTCTCGCAACTGAAACTTACCGAGGTTCTATATTCCCTGGAAGTTGGCTATACACTTGTATCAGTTGGTCGGCTTGATGAGAAAGGTTTTGAAGTTATCTTTTCGGGCGGCAAATGTACCATCAAAGGGCCAAATGGAGAGTGCGTGGGCACTGTACCTAAATCCAAGGGGCTGTACTGTGTGGCTCATGATGAACCCGAAACGGCACATATAGCTAATGAAGAACTCACCCTTGATCAGTTCCATCGCTGAATGGGGCATATTTCAGCGGGCGTCGCACGTCGTCTTGTCGACAACAGTTTTGTAACTGGTGTCTGCCTAGAGCCGAAGTCTTCAGGGGAACCCTTCTTTTGCGAGTTGTGTGTGTATGCAAAAGCGACCTGAAAACCAGTTCTTAAAGCTTATGAGGGCAAGCGTGCCACAAAGTTTGGTGATGAGATCTATTCAGATCTGTGGGGACCGGCTCCTGTCAAAACGAAAGGAGGAAGAAAGTACTACATCACCTTCACTGATGACATGTCCCGATTGACACACCTCTACTTGCTTCGCCTGAAATCCAAAGCTTTTGAAGCCTACAAGCAATATGGAGCCTGGTGCATGACACACCTTGGCGTTGCCATCAAAGTCCTCCATTCTGATCGTGGGGGCGAGTACCTGGATAAGGGGTTCATTTTGTACCTGAAATCCAGGAGCACGGAACAGAAACTTACCGTGCATGACACTCCCTCACATAACGGTGTTGCCGAGCGTTGTAACCGTACCATTGTGGAATGAGTCCGTGCACTGCTCCACGCCAGCAGTCTGCCAAAGTTCCTGTGGGGAGAGGCTGCATGCCATGTGGTGTGGTTGATGAACCGCATGAGCACCAAAGCTGTTGATGGCAAGACTCCGTTTGAGGCTGCTTTCGGAAAGAAACCAGATCTCAGGGACGTACATGAGTGGGGCGAGACCATGTGGGTACAAATTGAAGATGGAAATAAACTCAGTGGCCGTGTCCGAGAAGATCAATGGATCGGCATTGACGAACAGTCGAAAGGTGTGAGGGTATACTGGCTGGACAAGAAATCCATGACAGTCGAGTGAAACATTTACTATGATAGAACGTCAGCCTCTCGTCCCAAGGGGGAAATAGATGGATTAATCGGAACGAAGGCTAACACACCTATAATCCCGAGCACACCCAGTGCACCGACATCTTCCTCTCAAGCTGCTGAACCTCCTGCTCCACCTTGTACACCAACACCTCCTCCAGCTGCCAAACCTGCTTCTGAAGAACCTCCTGCTGAAAAGCGCATTTGAAAGCCAAGTTAGCGACCCTGTTGTAACCCGTGGTATTCAAGCCCCAACCGTCATTGAAGAACCGACTTGTGTGCTTGAGGGGGAGGGTCAATCAAACTGGATGATGTGGGCTGATTTTGCCATGAACCTTGTCAAAGAATATGCAATGGCTGCTGAAATTGGAGATGCCGAGGCATTGGAACCTCGAACCCTGGCCAAGGCTAAATGTCACCCTGACTGGCCACTGTGGGAGAAGGCCATAAACGAGGAGTTAGAGACCCTTCGCCAAGCAGGAACATGAGAACTCACCGAAGCCCCTCCTGATGCCAACATTGTTGGTTCCAAGTGGGTTTTTCAAGCCAAGAAGGATGCAGCTGGAAACGTAATCCGCTACAAGGCCCGTCTTGTGGCTCAAGGTTTCTCCCAGGTCCTGGGCGTCGACTACTTCGACACATTTGCACCCGTTGCCAAGCTCGTGGCAATTCGATCTGTCTTGGCGATGGCAGCTGCCAAGGACCTGGAGCTTCATCAAATTGATATCAAGGGAGCTTACCTCAATGGAGAACTTACTGGTCATGAGGTGATTTTCATGCAGCAACCCCCAGGCTATCACGCCCCTGGCTTGGCAAAACTCGTATGTCGACTCCGGAAGACCCTGTATGGACTCAAGCAGTCTGGCCGTCGATGGTACCAGAAGCTCGTTGAAATCATGTTGACTCACCTTGGTTTTTCATGCTGTGACGTGGACCAGGCCATTTTCTTTTGGTGCGAGGGGCGGGCAATCATCATTGTATTGGTCCATGTTGATGACTGTATGATTGCGGCGATATCAATCACCTTGATCACCGATTTCAAGGCCCAGATCTCGGAGCATGTAGACATTACCAATTTGGGCGAACTCCACTGGCTGCTTGGCATTGAGATCAAATGTGACTGAGAGCGTCGTACCATTCACCTCTCGCAGCGCTCATACATCGACTCCATCCTCCGGCATTATGGTCTTCAAGACTTCAAGCCCGTTTCCATCCCCATGGACACCAGCATTCGACTTACCACCACCCAGTCACTGTCGACAACTGCTGAATTCGCCCAGATGCATAACGTCCCATACCATGAAGCCGTTGGATCGCTCATATATGCTGTGCTCGGAACTTGTCCAGATATAGTCTTCGCCATCCAGACCGTCTCGCGTTTTTTTGACAAAAACCGGATCCACACATTGGGAAGCTGTGAAGCGGATTTTTAGATATTTGAAGGGAACGACGGATTTATGGCTCACCTATGGGATATCGAAGATGGATCTGACGGGCTATGCAGATGCAGATGGGAGCATGGCAGAAGACAGACATGCCATCTCTGGATACACTTTTGTGATTCATGGTGGCGCCGTTTCGTAGAGCGCTAAACGGCAGAAAATTATCACCTTATCGACTACCGAGGCTGAGTATGTCGCCATCACCCATGCTGCAAAGGAAGCTCTGTGGCTTTGCTCCCTCCTTTCCCAGCTTTTGACATTGTCCTCGACTCAACGACCCTTTTTTCGGACAACCAATCCACAATCAAGCTCACAAAAGATCACCAGTACCACGCCCGAACGAAACATATCAATATTCATTTTCATTTTATTCGTTACATTGTCAAAGGAGGCTCTATCCATCTCGTCTACTGCCCGACTGACGACATGACTGCCGACACACTCACGAAGGCTTTACCCTCGACGAAGGCAAAGCATTTTGCTTCCCAACTTGGACTCTTGCCAGCTTGAGGGGGAGTGTTGGAATAGCAAGCTGCCATTAGCCAACCATTTGGAACTGCACCCTCACCTCTGTTCCATGCAGCCACCAATTTCCATGTACCGACTCTTCTTGGTGCTTCGTTTGTCCTCTCGTTCTATGTACTAACTAAATATGTATTTCCTTTTGTCTTCAATACATTTTATCACTACCAACTATTTACAATAGTCTACGGAATCCTCTTCCTTATAAACGAACATTTTCGTAGCTATTCCTCAGTCCTTTGTACTAAGACAAAGACTGAGGTAAG